>Ga0208596_1000036_pt1 | contig 46785 bp, 43 predicted proteins | sample LakMenEpi12Jul11_FD_150686 | JGI IMG/M metagenome (GOLD analysis project Ga0208596, IMG submission 150686) | Freshwater microbial communities from Lake Mendota, WI - 12JUL2011 deep hole epilimnion (SPAdes) | ecosystem: Environmental > Aquatic > Freshwater > Lake > Epilimnion/Euphotic zone ...
AAGGAATCCACCTAAGCCAATAATCGTCACTTGAGCAATGAGCCCTCCGAAAAGGATTGCTAGCCCAGCAATCAGTAGGGCGACTCCGAGGCCAAGGCGATTGCGTGACACCCCAGAAGTTCCCGACATAGCGCTGACAAGACGTGGGTCATCAGCGGCGAGGGCTTCTTCCATCTCCGCCAATAAGCGTCTTTCGTGCTCAGAAAGTGGCATATAGATACTCTAGAACAACTTTTTCAATAGGGCTACTTAGGGACTGGTCCAAAGTTGATCTTATTCGTCACTTTCATCACTTTCATCAATCAGACGCCCTGGTCGCACGCTATTACCCCCAAAGCGGGCCTTGGCAGCATCAATTCCCCCCTGCAGTTCACGCCAACTCGACTCACGGGCACCTAAGACCAGCTGTTCATGGGTATCGGTGTGAAGGTTTTCCAAGCTCACACCCACAAGTCGAATACGAGCACGCTCAATGGAGAGCGCCTCATAGAGAGCCTTAGCGACCTCGTAGATCTCATGGGTTGTATCGATGGGTAGCGGCAGAGTCTTTGATCTATTTACTGTCGTGAAATCTGCAAATCGAACTTTGAGAGTGATCGTCTTCGCAAAGAGGGAGCGTTCACGCATGCGAGAGGAAGCCCGTTCGCACATTCGCAAAATCTCTTTCGCGACTATCTCCGGGTCATCTATATCGCGATCAAATGTTTCGGCAGCGCTAATACTTTTATCGGGTTCTTCCGGAATCACATCACGATCATCTCTGCCCCATGCAAGTTCATAGAGTGACTCACCTGCTGCCTGACCGAGTGCGCGAATCAGAGTTTGTTGTGGAGTCTGCGCGATATCTCCAACAGTATGTAGTCCAAGTCGTTCTAGAGCTTCGTTGGTTTTTGGTCCCACTCCCCACAGTGCAGAGACTGGTAGTGGATGTAAAAATGTAAGTACGCGATCTGTTGGAATTTCTAAGATTCCATTTGGCTTACACCGTTGTGATGCGAGCTTTGCAATGAACTTAGAGGAAGCGATTCCGACAGAACATGTGATTCCTTCTTGCGCTTCTACCTTTGCACGAATTGCCGTGGCGATCGCTCGACCATCTCCGAGTAGACGTCGCGCTTTTGTCACATCAAGGAATGCTTCATCGAGCGAGATGGGTTCAACTAATGGTGTGAAGGAGTGAAAGATCTCCATGATGTGCTCTGAGACTTCGCTATAGCGTTTATGGTCGGGAGGAATAAAGATTGCGTGTGGTGCCAATCTTTGGGCACGACCTACCGGCATTGCAGCTTTAATTCCGAATTTCCGCGCTTCGTAATTTGCAGATGTAACAACACCGCGCACCCCAGCACCAATGACAACAGCTTTACCTTTGAGTTCGGGGTGATCGCGTTCGGTCACTGATGCAAAGAATGCATCCATATCCACATGCAGGATTGTGGATTCGTGCGCGCCACTCATATAGCTACCTTACTGTTCTGCCATTTCTCATAGGCGTTACGTAGATCCCACGCCCCTGTGGCGCGTATAGAAATGCCGCGTTCTCCGGTACGCCGAGTAACTCCGCGGACAAGAATCAGCGATGTCGAGTAGAGAAGGCCTGCGCTACTTGTCTGCACATCGCTAAAAAATGTGCAATCGCTGCAGCCGTATCCATCATCGAGGGTCAGAAAGATCACGCGTCGGCCAGAACGAATAGGTGGAGTCTGCAGCGCAACCTTTACTCCAGCCACTAAGACCTCGGCTCCCGAACGCTGTGCAAGAAGATCACATGAGCGCACCGCACCTATTGCATTAAGGAAAGGTGCATAGAACTCAAGCATGTGATGAGTGATATCCATACCTAATCGTTCTACCTCATGACGTACTCGCTCATTAGTGGTGATATCAGGTAGTCCACTTGAGATAAGTGCAGGAGGTGTAAAACCAAATGTCATCTGCGCACCACCAATACCTTTCTTGCTCGCTGAATGTGATTTCTCGATATCGTTCAGGTGTAGAAGAAGATCGCGATGATTGATCTCGCCAGTACCAATCGAATGAAGTTCGTCAAAGCCGCCGGTAAGAATGAGCGATTCAGTAACAGGTGTTGAGGCGCCACTTCGGGCGATGAAATCTGCAATATCTACATAGGGACGGCCGCTAATAATTGAGGTGATCTCTTGATCGCTAATTCCAGAGATAGTCGACAGAGCGATGCGAATTGCCTGTGCACCTTCGTGCTCTTCCACGCGATATGTTCCATCAGATTTATTGACATCAAGAGGTGCTAAAACAATTCCCATCTGTCGCGCCTCATCAAGAATTAGTCGCTTGGGGTACATCCCTGGATCATGTGTAAGAACGCCGGCAATAAACTCTGCTGGGTAGTGAGTTTTCAGCCATGCTGATTGATAGGTAGGAAGGGCAAACGCTGCAGCGTGTGCTTTGCAGAATCCAAAGGATGCAAAGGCGCGCAAGATTTCCCAGACCTTGGTGATCACAGCAAGTACGTATCCCTTCTCTGTGGCAGCAGGGAAGAACCAATCGCAAACTTCTTGTTGTCCTGCCTTATCCCCCAGCGATCTCCGCTTTTCGTCAGCTGCCGCCAATGAAATACCCGTCATCATTGCGATAATCGAGATCACCTGTTCGTGAAAGACAACAACTCCTTCTGTCTCTTGCAGAATTGGTGCTAAATCAGGGTGAATCACGTCGGCTGCAGTAAAGCCATGACGTGAGTTGAGAAAGGGAGCGATCATGTCGCTCTTGACTGGCCCTGGGCGAAAGAGGGAGATATCGATAATCAAATCATTAAATGAGCCAGGTTTTAATTTGCCCACTAATTCACGTTGTCCCGGACTTTCAATCTGAAAGATTCCTAGAGTTCGCGTCGATTGAATCAACTGATACGTCTCATCATCATCGAGTGAGATGGCATCTATATCAATCTTCTTATCGTGGATTTTTTCAATCTCAGAGAGCGTGTAAGCAATCGTTGATTGCATCCGCACACCCAAGATGTCGAGTTTAAGGAGACCGATATCTTCGACATCATCTTTATCGAATTCCACCATAGGAAAGCCACTGGCATTGATATGTAACGGGATGCGATCTAAGAGCCCACCATCGGAGAGAACAATTGCGCAGGGGTGCATAGCAAGATGGCGTGGCAGACCATCGAGCTCCTGTGCAAGTGAGACCGTCATCGCCATTAGTGGCGCAGATGTATTTAAGGTTTTAAGTTCAGGGAGAGATTGCAGTACTGCCTGGATATTGCGGGCGCGTACATGCGGCATCGCTTTGGCTAAAAGATCAATTTCAGCAGCTGGCAATCCCAACGCAGCACCGGTATCGCGAATTGCATGGCGGGCACGATAGGTATCAAACATCGCAACTGTTGCAGCACGCGAGATGGCACCTGGTTCGTGCAGCGATTGTGATCCATAACGATCAAAGACCATCTGATAAATCTCAAGGCGGCGATCTGATTCGACATCAATATCAATATCAGGAAGAGCCGCTCGCAACGGTGAACAGAAGCGTTCCATGAGAAGTCCATGACGTATCGGATCTACTCCTGAAATACCGAGCAAGTGGCAGATCAATGAACCAGCACCGCTACCTCGTGCTGCAACCCGGATTCCGTTATCGCGTGCCATCTGCGCGATATCTGCAACGGTGAGAAAGTAAGACTCATAACCAAGGGATGCAACTGTTGCTAACTCGTCATCTAAGCGAATGCGGGCAGCTTTCACTTCAGCATTTGCGTTATAGCGCCAGTGAATTCCGGCCTCTGCCCGCGAACGTAAAAGTGTGCGCATAGAACTCTGCGATGTAGCGCCAACAATATGTGGCTCAGGTAAATGAATTCCACCAAGACCAATATCGCGTGCTGGAGAGAGCAGCGCACGCTCTGCCCATTCGCGCGTACTTTTTAAAAGTGCGCGTGGAGTCCCTTCACCTGCTGCTCGTGCAATCTCAGTTGCAACAAGTGTCATCTCTTGACTGCTCTTTAAGTAGCCTTCAGCGTTACGGCGTTCGACATGTCGGTAATCCAATGGAACAAGTTGGCGAGCGCAATCCAAGAGATCTGCGATCGGACCATCACTGCGACTGCGCATTCGTACTGCATTAGTGATGACCGCATCAATATCGTGATCACGTGCAAAGACCAGTGATCTAGCAGCATGAGTTGTGGAGCCTGGCCCGTTTCCTGCCACTAGATGGGAGACGCATTCAATAGCGTGATCTGCAAAGAATTCACGAGTAACGTTAAAGAGATCGAGCGCGCGCTCTGGACGGTGTGCCGCTAGCTCATAACTCAGTGGTGATTGTGGGCCGTGGAGAAGATGAAGATGGGTGCTATGTGCGCTGTACTTTTCGAGTAGCTCTAGCGTGATCCGTGTATGACCCTCACCTTTATTGATATGTAAACCTGTAAGCAGTCGTACAAGATGAGCCCATCCCCCATCACCATGTGCCAAGACAGTCACACGTTGTTCAGGAGCCTTCTTATCGCTCTTATCGCCAGCTGTAATCTCTATCGGTAAGTTGATTCCAATAATCGGTGCAACGCCATTAGCCACACATGCCTTAGCAAAGCGAATAGCCCCCGAAAGAGTTGCACGATCTGTGAGAGCAAGTGCCGGCATCCCATACTCACGTGCTTGTTCAACAAGATCGCCTGGCTGCGTTGTTCCATATTTCATGGAGAAAGCGCTAGCAACGCGAAGATGGATAAAACTCATAAGCTATCTAGACCGACCTAATGAGCCACTGCCCGGTAGCTTCATCGCGTTCGATTTCAAATGTTGTCAGCGCACCAATCGGTGCAGCCTCTACCGTCCACAGAGCACGCGCTCCATCATCAGGGCGATAACGACCATCACTGACTCGGTTCCACCATCCACCCGCTTCACACCATCGCGAGAGAACGGCATGGATGCGAAAGCGACGACCTTTAAAGGTGAACTCGATCGGTGTCGCTAAAGCACCTACGCCATCTGCAAGGACTTCATGCGATGCATGAGGTGGACGTATCTCCGGGACTGACATGGGTTTCGCCTTCTTTCTTGCTGTGTGGACTAGTTATCAAAAGATTATTCGAACAGATGTTCGAAAACTAGTCCACACCCCTGACAAGAGCAAGCCCGTGGGGCGACACACCACGCTCAAGTAGGGCTTAAATAGTTGAAATTTCAACTATCTCCTTTAGACTGTGAGGATAAGAGAGTCCACAAATGGACTCGCCCCCATAAGGAAATCAAGGAGAAATATGAACGTCGTTCTATTCATCGGCCAGGTGCTCTTCGCAGCCCTCTTCATCACTTCAGGCATTGGTCACTTCGCAAAGCTTGAGGCCATGACCGGATACGCACAGTACAAGAAGCTTCCAGCAGCAAAGCTTGGAGTAATGGCAAGTGGACTCTTCTTCCTCGTTGGCGGAATCTTGATCGTAATTGGTACCTATGTTGATCTAGGCGCATTGCTCATCGCAATCACACTTGTTCTTGCAGCAGTTATCTTCCATAACTTCTGGAAAGAAACCGATGCAACTGCAAAGATGAACGAGCAGATTGCCTTCAATAAGGACATCTCCCTTGCTGGTGCTGCTCTAATCCTCGTTGCACTATTCGCATCAGGTGCAGTCACAGCCGATGATCTTCTATTCAATATCGGAAGCGTTTCATTCTTTAACTAAGTTCTACCTGTACAAGATTGCCCCTGGGAAACCAGGGGCAATCTTCTTTTTGCAGGAATTTTTCTGAGACGATTGGGCCATGGAGATCCTCGGCGCACTCATAGCAGGAGTCTTCATTGGAAGCGTCTTAGGGTTTGTTGGTGCCGGCGGAGCTATGTTGGCCGTTCCAATTTTGATTTACGGATTTGGCTTTGAACCTTCTGTGGCATCTACAGCTGCATTAGCGGTAGTTGGTTCTGCAGCGCTCTCGGGAGCGAGTGCAAAGATTAGAAAGAAAGAAATTTACTATCGGGATGCGCTTGCAATCTGGGCTATTGGACTCACGACAAATATTGCTTTCTCATCGATTGTCCATCGCCTGCCAGAGGATTTCATAGCGATTGGCTTCTCTCTCGTTATCATCTTCGCAGGTTTAAGCATGCTTGGTTCACCGCTTACAACAATTCATAAGCGCATGAGCTGGCCAGTGCTCATTTTGATTTCGCTCCTTATTGGATGCATCACTGGACTCTTTGGCATCGGCGGAGGCTTCCTTGTTATTCCAGTCTTAGTCCTTGGTTTTGGAACATCCCATGCAATTGCTGCCGGCACCGCCCTCTTCGTTATTGCAATAAATTCCGCGACGGCGCTACTTGGTCACAACGCATTATGGAGCGAAGTCACTTGGGAAATACCGTTGATCATGGGAGCGAGTGCAGTAGTTATCGCTCAGATTGCCTCACGTATTAAATTACCGATTGCAGACACTGTTCTGCGAAAAATCTTTGCCTATCTACTATTTTCGGTCGCGATTTTTACTCTGATAGAGCGACTCTTTATCGTTTAAGGGTTGCTGAGTCAGTGGCGATCTTTATCGGTGTGGATTGTGCGCGATAGATATCCAGCCAAAAAGAGCATGGCGATTGGGAAAAATAGCGCAATCGGCAAACTCGTGAATTCTGAAATCAATCCGGTTAGTGTTGGACCAAAGAAATAACCAGCGATACCGATAACGCCTACTCGCGCAATAGCAACTGCGGGTGCAACGCCTTGCGTTGCTCCTGCGGCCAAGATAAATGCAGGGAACATCGGACCAATTCCAAAACCGACTGCAATAAAACCTAAATTGATAATGATCAGCGCTGGAAGTGGATGTGATTGCGAAAGTGGAACTGCAATCAGTATCGCTGCACCCCAAGCCACTCCTCCGATGTACGCGCCAAGCTTTACCGTCATTGCAGGACCTAAACGATCCAAAGTTTTATCACCTAGTAATCTGCTGACAATCATGGCTAAGGCAAAACAAGCAAACCCAGAAGCGTTCACTCCCTTGTCATATCCCATGTCATCGCGAAGCAAGATTCCAGCCCAATCACTTGCTGCACCTTCAGCAATCATGCAGCCGAGTAATCCAATTCCAAGCCCCCAGAGCGGAACCACGCTCTTTCCAAAGAGCGGAATTTTTGCACTCGTCTCCTCTTCGCCTCCATCATGATCATCAAGATCTGCAGGCAGAAGGAAGAAAGCTGCAGGTACAAAAGCGATTCCAGCAAAGATTGCAATTGCTACGAGATTAACTTCATAGGAAACAAATCGTGCAATTGAGCCACCAATGACAGTTGTTAAAAATGCACCAAGGCTCCACATCGCGTGAAGTGTCGACATGCAGCGTTTTTTAACAATCCGTTCCACAACAAATCCTTGAGAGTTTAAGCAGATATCCATGAGCGAATATCCAAAGCCCATCACGAAGAGCGAAATGACCAAGGTAAGAGCGGAATTGGCTAAGCCCATTCCAGCAAGTCCCAGAGGCATAATTGAAATCGCCACTTGCGTGACTCGGCGAGAACCAAATGTATGGATCGCTCGACCACCGATTTGAGCACCCGTCACAGATCCAAAGGTGCTGGCAAGCAAAATGAATCCGAATTGCCCATTACTTAATCCAATAGCATCTTTAATTTCAGGGATTCGCGGAACCCAACCCATTGAGACCATGCCCATAAGCAGGAACATGGCCAAGAGTGACTTGCGAGCCTGCTCGGCAATTGCTACAGGAGCGGTTGCGCGCAATCTTTGTGGACTCATAGTCGCTAACGCTAAACCATCCGAACACGATCGGCGGGCGATGCGACAGATGTCGTACTATCCACACGTGGAGCACATACTTGAACGCGCATCAGTAAAACGCGCACAAGAAGCGATGGATGGACTGGGGGTCACTGGTCGCATCCATGCCTTGAGTGAAAGTGCCCGCACTGCTCAAGAAGCTGCTGATTCGCTCGGAGTTGAGGTTGGCCAAATCGCATCTTCGCTAATTTTCAAACTACCATCTGGAGGAGCTCTCCTGATCATTACAAGTGGTCGCCATCGCGTTGATACTGATCTTGTGGCCAAGAATTTGGGAGTTGAAAAACTTTCTCGCGTTGATGCAGATTTCGTCAAAGAAATTTCCGGTTATTCAATCGGTGGAGTGAGCCCACTTGGATGGGTATCTCAACCTGAAACCACTCTGATCGATGAAGCGCTCGATGATTACGCTGTCGTGTGGGCAGCCGCCGGACATCCGCATGCGGTTTACCCAACTAGCTACGCAGAATTATTAGCCTGCACTAAAGCTACGCCGATGATTGTCGGAGAATGATTGTGCCTCAAGTCGTAGTCGCATATTTTTGGACAATCAAGAGAAGTCAGATTCCATTCGCATTCTTCTCTATGGCGCGCGATCGAGGTCGCTTGCGTAGATCTGCCGGTGTGAACTTTGCCAAAATGCTTGGCACCGGAACTGGTGAGAATTTCACACCAAGTGATGCCGATCTGACACGTTGGGGCGCTCTCGTCGTCATTGACGAGCGTGCACTGGAATCAATTGATTCACTTTCGGTTATTCGTTCTTGGAATACGCGAGCACAGCATGAAGTTCGGTTGATCCTCGATCCAATTTCTGCCCACGGATTGTGGTCAGGTTCTAATCCGTTTGACTGGAGCGTTACTCCAGCAGCCGATTCTCAAATAGTTGCTATAACTCGTGCGCGAATTAAATGGCTTCAGAATGTTAGATTCTGGAAAGCGGTTCCACCAGTCTCTGCAGATCTGCACCAATCCCCCGGTCTCATTGCGGCGATCGGGATTGGTGAAGCGCCGATTGGATTACAGGGCACTTTCTCTCTCTGGGAAAGCGGGAAAGCCTTACGTGATTTTGCTTATAAAGGTCAGGCACATCAAAGAGCGATCAAGGCCACGGCGCAGTACAACTGGTATGCCGAAGAGCTATTTTCGCGCTTCGCCGTACGCCATGTGCGCGGTGAACTCTAGTAGGGCAGACTTAGCCCATGTCGATTAGAGATTTCACGCCGCGGGCAAATCGTCGCCGCGGGCAGTCTCAACGATCAAAGATATTTCTGACTGTAGTTCTTGCTATTGCGATCCTGCTCCAGATTCCCTATCCGCTGTTAGATGGAAAAGCACTCGAAATTCTTACACTGCTTACGGTCTACTGTGGCGCGGCTGCGATGCTTCTACATGCACGGCTAAGTTTTGGAAACAAGTTTGCGCTTACCTATCTCGCAATCACAGCACTTTTTGCATGGGTCATCGAAACAATCGGCGTGAATACCGGTTGGCCATTTGGTGTTTACGAATACAGTAAAACTCTTGGTGTTTTTATCTTTGATGTCCCACTAGTTGTTCTCTTCGCCTGGACAATGATGGCTTACCCGGCACTCATCGCTGCTCGGCGCATTGCCGGTGCCTGGGTATTTCTCTATGGTGGTGCAATCTTGATGGGTTGGGATCTCTTCTTAGATCCTCAGATGGTTGCAGCTGGACGCTGGACATGGGAAGTTACTGGCGCATCATTTCCATATGCTCCAGAGATTCCATTATCGAATCCTTTTGGCTGGTTGCTTTCTGGCCTCACGCTTATGGCAATCTTGAACTTTATCCTTCCCACTGAACGACGTAAAGATGCACCAAGTACTTTAGTTGCCAACATCTACTTAGGTTGGAGCTTAGTTGGTGGATTTATTGCTCAGTTCTTCTTCTTTGGTCGAGAGGGCTTAGCACTTGTCGCCTTTCTCATTTACGGCGCAATTCTTGCTCCGTACTTCTTTACTCAGTGGCTTAATCGCAGCTAACTGACATGTCTGCCCTTCTCAGTTTGTCCGTTGTAATCAATGCATTCCTATTGAGTATGGCAATTTTTAATGCCTTCACAATTGTTCGACCTCGAGCACAGGGCTCTCAGAATTTGAGTTTTTCCTTACTAGTTCCGTGTCGCAACGAGGCTGAAAACGTCACAGACCTCGTTGCCGCCCTTGGGGCGCTCGATCATGCAAAGTATGAAGTTGTATTTATTGATGACAACTCAACGGATGGAACTGGCGAGTTATTAGTTGAATCAATCGCTGGTATCCCTTTCATGAAAGTTATTAGTGCAGCCGAGCTTCCAGATGGGTGGCTAGGAAAGCCATGGGCGTTATCGCAAGGGCTTAGCCATGCAACACACGATTACATTGTGACCGTTGATGCTGATGTTCGTTTGGCACCTAATGCGCTATCAGCAATGGATTCAGTTCTGCAGAAAACAGAATCAGATTTTCTCTCGCCCTACCCATACCAAATTGCAGTAACAATGTCAGAGAGAGTTGTACAGCCTCTCTTGCAATGGACATGGATGACTACGGTTCCACTACGTCTAGCAATGAGAAGTTCTCGTCCATCCTTGGCTGTTGCTAACGGCCAATTCCTCCTAGTTAAGAAAAGTGCCCTCGTTAGCGTTGGTGGATTTTCAGCCATCAAATCAAGTGTTTTAGATGATATTGATCTAGCGCGTGTCCTCATTCGTGGTGGATTTAGCGGTGGAGTGTGTGATGGCTCAAAGATTGCAGCAACGCGAATGTATTCATCCTTCAAAGAGATCCGAGCCGGATATGGAAAATCAATGTCTACCGGATTTGGTGGGGCCTTTGGTTCTCTTTTGCTCGCAGCAGTGATGGCCATTTCTGGACTCCTTCCATTTATCTATTCATTCTTCGGATCACCGATGGCAACCACTGCGTTACTGCTTGTTATCACCTCACGTGTGGTTTCTGCCATTTCTTCTCGTTCGCTCATCATCGATAGTCTCTTACATCCCATCTCCACCGTTTTCTTTATCTATCTTTTGATCTACTCCAATTTCTTTCACACAAAGATCATGTGGAAAGGAAGGTCGGTATGACGACGAAAGGAAAAAACGTCGTTGTTATCGGCGCAGGAATGGGTGGAATGGCAACAGCTGCCCGTCTAGCAAAAAAGGGGTACTCGGTTCACGTATTCGAAGCTAGCGATCGCCACGGTGGAAAATGTCGCACCGAGTGGATTCAAGGTTACGCATTTGATACAGGACCTTCACTTCTCACACTTCCGGCTGTCTATCGAGATCTCTTTCAACGTACCGGAGATGTTCTAGGCAGAGTCGTCGAACTCACTCCCGTCGATCCATCATTTGATTATCGATTCCATGATGGAACTTCTGTGAAATTTGCCAATCTCTCGCGCACTAAAACTTTGCAGGCAATTTCGGATTCCTATGGCAAAGATGCATCGAAGGAATGGGGTCAGATCATGCGTCGAGCAGAAGCCATGTGGGATGTTTCCCGCGAACCATTTATCGAATCAGAACTTAAATCTGTTGCTTCTTTATTGAAGCGAAAATCACTCATGAAAGATTTGTTTGTCATCTCGCCTTGGAAATCAATCCGTGGGCTTGCAATCAAGAGCCCTCACCTTCGCAAAATTCTTGATCGCTATGCCACATACAGCGGATCAGATCCTCGTGTTGCACCAGCAGTCCTATCGTCAATTGCTTTTGTCGAAGAAGCTTTCGGTGCCTGGCATATCACTGGAGGTATCGGAAAGCTCGGTGATGCTCTTTATCAACGATGCTTAGACCGTGGCGTTGTCTTTGAATTCAATGCTCGCGTCTCTGAGATCACTCATGAGAGTGGTCGTGTCACAGGTATATCTCTTGAGGATGGTCGTGAGATTTCTGCACCAACAGTTGTCGCAAATGCTGATGCAGGGGTAATTTATTCAAAACTGATCAAGAATCCGCCTAGTTCAGTCCGCAGAGCGGGGCGTTCAATCGCCAAGATGGAGCCATCACTTGCTGGCTTCTCCTTATTGCTAGGACTTCGACCATCAGATGAAACAAGACTTGAACACCACACGGTTCTATTCCCCGAGAATTACGATCAAGAGTTTGAATCGATCTTTAGCAGGAAAGTTCCAGTGGATGATCCAACGATCTACATTTGTGCTCCCCGCGATGAGACGATGGTCAAAAAAGAAGGACACGAAGCTTGGTTTGTTTTAGTCAACGCTCCTCGTCACGGAAGAGATTCCTTTGATTGGAGCAATCGTGACTTTGCAAACGAGTACGCGCAGAAAGTTATTGATCGAATTGAATCTCACGGAATTCAAATTCGAAATCGCCTTGATCTCTTAGAAATTCGCACCCCCGCAGATTTAGAGGCTAGCGTTTTGGCACCGGGCGGATCTATCTATGGCACTTCGAGCAATGGATCACGGAGTGCATTCAATCGTGCCAAAAATCGTAGCCCACTGAAAGGTTTGTATTGCGTTGGTGGAAGTGCTCACCCTGGCGGAGGCTTACCTCTTGTAGGGCTAAGCGCTGAGATTGTTGCTCAAGCAATTATCACGCAAGATAGCGGTGAGCAGCTCTCATCACTTGATAGACACTAAAGGTTGCCATTACCGTAAAAATGTAGATTGCGTATGGGGCAAATGAAAAGTTAAGTAGTTCAAGGACCATGAAGATCGCAATCCCACTTGCACGCACTGGCCGTTCTGCGATTGTCACCACGCCAATCTCGTGAAAACCAAGGGATGCCATGCGTGCTCTGGCATATTCCTGCGTGAGTGCAAGAGCAAATAACGCTAAACAAATCTCTGGTGCGATCCCCCACTGATAGAGAGCAAAGAACCAAAGCGCTTCTGTAATTCGATCGGCGACGGCATCAAGAGTTGCTCCAAATTGACTGACCTTGCCCGAAACAATGGCAACGCTTCCATCAACGCCATCACAAATCAGAGACAGCACGAGGAAAATCAGGGCAATTACTGAATTTGAATAGAAGAGAGCAGCCGTTGCAGTGAGTACGCCAAGTAGCGTCAAAACATTTGGTGTAATTCTTAAAGCGCTTAATCCACGAGCAATGAAATAAGAGATGCTGAGCCAACCCTTAACTATTCCCTTAATTTCTGCATCCAGATGGAGCTTGCTCCATGTTGCAAAAAACTCTTCACGTTTCATCGCTTAGCGCCGATCTTGTAAAGATTCAAAGATTTCACTAGTCGCAGTCGAACTATTCATTGTGTAGAAGTGGATACCTGGAACTCCTGCATCAATCAAGTCGTTACATAAATTAAGGGCAATCTCCACACCTAACTTACGGACATCTTCTGGATTGTCTTCAACTGCTGCAAAACGTGAAGCGATTGAGTCTGGGATTGGTGTTCCACCTAGCTCTGCCATCTTGGTCAACAACTTCACATTGGTAACTGGGAGAACGCCAGCAAAGATTGGCATACTCGAACCTCGAGCGGCCAATGAATCAACTAAGCGCTTCCACTTATCGACTTCAAAGAAGAACTGGGTTGTTGCAAAAGAAGCTCCAAGAGATTCTTTGCGCAGAAGAACGTCAATATCTTTTCCAAAATCTCCCTCTGAGTTTGGATGGCCATCAGGAAAGGCGGCAACACCAATCGTGAAATCACCATGTTCACGAGCCAATGTAATGAGCTCATCGGCATGAGTCAGTCCACCTGCAACTGGCGTCCATGGCGCACGCGGTCCGCCAACCGGGTCTCCGCGCAGTGCCAAAATACTTTTGATTCCAGATTCGGTATAGCGATGAAGAATGTCAATGAGTTCATCACGCGTTGAACCTACGCATGTGAGGTGCGCAACTGTTGGAATATTGGTGCGAGCCGTGATCTCTGAAGTAATTCGAATAGTGCGGTCTCGTGTTCCACCACCCGCGCCGTACGTAACTGCGACAAAATCTGGATGCAAAGTGGCCAGGCTAGATAAGGCCTGCCAGAGGCGATCCTCCCCTGCCACATCTTTAGGAGGGAAGAACTCAAATGAGTACATTCGCTTTTCAAGTCGCATCTCCACGCGGTCAGGGTACCGTTGCCCTCGTGAATAGTCAGGTTATGGATGAGCTCGTATCGGTTCGTGAGCAAGTACAAGCAGCCTTGGCTTCATATTTAACGCAAGCCCGCTCACATCTGACCACTATCGGATCTCAACTGACTCCGGTCTGCGATGGGCTCGAAGAATTTATTCTTGATGGCGGAAAACGTTTTCGCCCACTCTTTGCCTACGCTGGCCATAAGGCAGCTGGAAAAGATGTCGGTCCAGCCGAGATTAAAGCCTTTGCAAGTCTGGAATTCTTGCAAGCATGCGCACTCATTCATGATGATTTGATGGATGCCTCTGATACTCGTCGCGGAAAACCTGCGATGCATCGTAGATTTGAAAACTTACATCAAGAGCAGGCACTTGCCGGCCTTTCAGAACAATTCGGAGCCGCTGCTGCAATTCTTTTAGGTGATCTAGCACTTGTGCAATCAGATCACATGCTCCATGCATCAGGGATTTCTTCAGACCAATTAATTGATGCACTTGTTGTTCATGATGAGATGCGAATCGAGTTAATGGCTGGTCAATATCTCGATGTTCGCGAGGCGGGCGAAAAGAGCCACAACGTAGAACGCTCACTTCGTATTGCACGCTTTAAATCTGGAAAGTACAGCATTGAACGTCCATTACACCTCGGTGCAACTATCGCTCAACGAGATCCTGCAATTCGCAATCCACTAACGTGGCGTTTATCCGAATATGGGCTGCCACTTGGCGAAGCATTTCAACTTCGCGATGATCTCTTGGGTATTTTTGGAGATCCGGCCATAACTGGAAAGCCTGCTGGAGATGATCTGCGCGAAGGAAAACGTACCGTCCTCATGGCTATGGCGATGGAGCGCACCACAGATGCTGGTCGCCATGAACTATCAACACATTTAGGAAATCCTGAGCTCTCCCTTGAAGTAATTGAAAAACTTCGCGGAATCATCAACGAGAGTGGCGCTGTAGATAGCGTTGAAGGTCTCATCGAAAAACTCACCTTCGATGCGCTGACAGCTTCCAAGTCACCTGAAATTGCAGAAGATTCACAAGAACTATTGGCCGCGCTTGCAGCAAGTGCAACTGCGCGGAAGAGCTAGGAGATAAAAATGGTTGCACGTATCAAGGGCCCCACTGATCACGTCGTTGTAGTCGGCGCAGGTCTTGCCGGACTCAGCGCTGCACTTCGCCTTGCTGGTGCAGGACGCAAGGTAACTGTCCTTGAGCGAGCAAGTGTTCCAGGCGGTCGAAACGGTCTCCTTAATAAAGATGGATATGCCTTCGATACCGGTCCAAGTGTTTTGACAATGCCTTCTTTGATTCAAGATGCATTCTCCTGCGTGGGCGAAGATATGAAGGATTGGTTAGACCTCACACCGGTAAAGCCTCTCTACCGCGCCTTCTATCACGATGGCAGCATTATTAACGTCCATGCAAATACTCAAGAGATGGAAGAAGAAATTGCAAGGACTGTAAGCCCAGAGGAAGCTCTTGGATATCGTAGATACGTAGATTTTGTTACCAAGCTCTACAAGTACGAGATGAATGATTTCATCGATCGCAATATCGATTCACCATTTAATTTGCTGACACCAAACCTTGCTCGCCTTGTTGCACTCGGTGGCTTTAGACGACTTGCTCCAAAGGTCAACCAATTCCTGAAAGATCCTCGCTTGCAAAAGGTCTACTCATTCCAGGCTATGTATGCCGGTGTCAGCCCACAGCAAGCGTTGGCAATATATGCCGTGATTGCATATATGGATTCTGTGAACGGTGTCTTCTTCCCCAAGGGTGGAATGCACGCTGTTCCTCGCGCACTTGCTGCAGCTGCCGAAAAGCATGGCGTTGTCTTCAAATATGACACCGAAGTTACCGGAGTTGAAGTTGTGAATAAGCGTGCTCGCGCCGTAACAACAGCAACAGGTGAGCGTTATGAGTGCGATGCCATCGTCATGAACCCAGATCTACCCGTTGTCTGGCGCGATCTTCTTGGTAAGACTCCGCTGAACATTAAGCGCTTGAAGTATTCGCCATCATGTGTGACTCTTCTGGTTGGATCATCAAAGAAATACGAACACACCGCGCATCACAATATTCACTTCGGTAAATCATGGGATGGCGTCTTTGATGAATTGATCAACAAGAAGGTCCTCATGACAGATCCATCAGTACTTGTAACAATTCCAAGCAAGGATGATCCATCTCTTGCTCCTGCAGGCAAAGAGTCCTATTACATTCTTTATCCGACTCCAAACTTGGATGCAGATATTGATTGGAAGAAGCAGGCTGGTCCATATCGCGATCAGATGATAAAGACTCTAGAAGAGCGCGGATATACTGATTTTGAAGCAGGTATCGAGACAGAGGTAATGACAACACCTCTTGATTGGGAGAACCAGGGCATGATGCGTGGTGCACCATTTGCTAGCGCGCATACCTTCTTCCAGACAGGCCCATTCAGACCTCGTAACATCGCAGCTGGTTTTGAAAACATTGTCTTTGCTGGCTCAGGCACGCAACCTGGCGTCGGTGTTCCAATGGTTCTTATCTCAGGTCGCCTTGCTGCAGAACGAATTGTTGGACCTGTTAAGTAATGAACGAACTTGATGCAGCCGGGATTACTGATCCTGCACTTCGCGCATCGTATGCCGAGTGCAAGAGACTTAATTCGTTGCATGGAAAAACGTATTACTTGGCAACACTCCTTCTTCCACCAGCTAAACGTCCATTTGTTCACGCGCTCTATGGCTTTGCCCGCTATGCCGATGAGATTGTGGATGACCTTGCTTCAACGCTGACCCCCCAAGAAAAAGCTGACGTTTTGCGAACGTGGAGTTCTGGCGTTCTCTCTGATCTCTCTGCAGGCAAAAGTAATGATGCAGTGGGTGCAGCCCTGGTAGATACCGTTACTCGATTTGGTATTCCTCACCAACACTTTGTTGATTTCTTGCATTCAATGGAGATGGATCTGACCGTATCGACCTACGCCACCTATGAAGCGCTCAGTGAGTATGTCTATGGCTCTGCTGCGGTGATTGGCCTCGAGATGGTTCCGATTCTTGGCGTGCTTTCCGATGATGCTTACGAGAGCGCGAAGAAATTAGGAATTGCCTTTCAGTTAGCTAACTTCATCCGTGATGTGGGAGAGGATCTCGATCGTGGACGTATCTATCTACCCCTTGATGAATTAGCAGCGCATGGCGTAGATGAGAAGATGCTTTACGCCAGAGTTCTTACGCCTGAGATAATTCAGGCCCTTAAGTTTCAGATTGCTCGAGTGCGTCAGTTACAGTCAGAGGCAGCTCCCGGAATTGATCTTTTACATGCCACAAGCAGGCCATGCATTCGCGCAGCGAGTGAACTCTATTGCGGAATCGTTGATGAAGTTGAAGCCATCGGTTATGACATCTTTAATAAGCGCGCAAAAACCTCTACTGCACGAAGGCTTCGTGTTGCCGGTAAGGCATACATTCAAGCGCTTTCTGCAAGACGTGCGCTAGACTAAAAACGCGGGAGCACATGCGTTACTTGTAACGCTGCTGAGAGGATCTCATTGGGAGATCGACCGCTTGACCCGTCCGGTAATGCGGATGAGGAAAGGATTAGTAATGTCTACCCTCGAAATATTTGCAGCGATCATTTCATTCATCGGTGTCGCACTAGGTGTTACAGGTAAGCGAATCACCTGGCCCTGGGTTGCCTTCAGCGCAGTCCTCTACGGAATTCTCTTTTTTCAATGGGAACTATACGCAAGTGCTGTGCTACAACTTGTCTTTATTGCTGCAGCGATTGCAGGTTGGTTTGGATGGGGTAAGAAAGGTGCAATCCCGGGTCCACTGAAGAATAGTTACCGGATCTACACAGCAGTTGCAATCATTCTGGCAACTCTTGCGCTGGCCCCAGTTCTAGATCGAATCGGTGCAGCCTCGACATATGCGGATGCAATTCTTCTCTTTGGATCAATCGCAGCTCAGTTGCTGATGGTCTACCAGAAATATGAAACATGGATTATCTGGCTTGTCGTCAATATTGGGTACACCGCGCTTTATTACAACCAAGAGCTCTACCCAACTTCCATCCTCTATGTTGTCTTCACAGTGGTAGCAGCCGTGGGCTGGAGGCGATGGTATGCAACTTATCGAAGCACTCTCTGAGATTGCGCAAGGGGTTGATCAACCCATCATTGCAATTGATGGTCCGGCAGGTGCCGGAAAAACAACACTGGCATCGACTATTTTCTTAGCGCTATCTCCACACATGAGCACGACAGTCATTCATATGGATGAGCTCTACCCGGGTTGGGAGAATGCAATCGGAGAAGAGTTAACGAAGACGCTGAGCTGGCTCACTTCATGCCATAAAGCTAAAAAGCCACTGCTTTATTCATCATTTAACTGGATTGCTGGTGAATTCCATGAGGGGAAGTCTCACCCATCGACGCAACTACTCATTCTCGAGGGCGTTGCCAGCGCACAACTTCCGATCGAAGAAAGTTTGGCAACCTCGATCTGGCTCGATCTGGATCCACTCATCGGATATCAACGAGTGATCGAACGAGATGGCGAGAATATTTCCCCTGAGATGAAGCGATGGCTGGTATTACAAGAGCAACACTTTGCAGCAGATGGGACGAAAGAGCGCTGCGAATTCCTTCTTTCAACCTAAAATTCTCGTATGTCCGACCTCACCGGCAACCTCATTGATGGTCGCTATCAGCTCTTGCGCCAGATGGATGCTGGAGGCATGGCCACAATCTATGAGGCCATCGACACTCGTCTTGATCGACGAGTTGCGGTCAAGATCATGCACTCACATCTTGCACAAGATGAGCAATTTGTTGAGCGTTTCATCCGTGAAGCTAAGGCTGCAGCAGCGCTAAGTCATCCCAACATTGTTGCAGTGCAAGATCAAGGCTGGAACCAGAGCGGAATACCAGCAGTATTCATCGTGATGGAACTTGTCGACGGACATACCTTGCGTGAGTATCTCAACGAGCGAGGCAAGATCGCGTTTGCAGATGGAATTAAATTCTTACTCCCTGTGCTTAGCGCACTCGGTGCCGCGCATCGCTTAGGAATAGTTCATCGAGATGTAAAGCCTGAAAACATATTGGTATCTAAAGAAGGCCGCATAAAGATCACAGATTTCGGTCTCGCAAAAGGTGCGATGATCGGCAGCACGATGACGGCTGAGTCAAGTGTCATTTTGGGAAGTGTCTCCTACCTATCCCCCGAACAAGTTTCGCGCGGAATTGCAGATTCACGGAGCGATGTGTATTCAGCAGCCATTACTGCATTTGAGATCTTTACCGGAACGAAACCTTTTGAAGGTGAAGAACCCATTCAAATTGCATTTATGCATGTGAATTCACGTGTACCCCGCATCAGTTCGCTTATTCCAGAAGTTCCGAAAGCACTGGATGACCTAATTTTTGCTGCAACGAGTGTTGATCCGGATGAACGTCCCCGGGATTGCCAGATTTTCCATAGCCAATTACTTGCAATTTCGCAGGCACTTAACCCAGCAGCGCCGCAAATGAGTCTTGAGTTAGATATTCCGATTGCACCAATGAGAAGCAAGAAGAAGAAATCTCGTGGGAAGTTTGCACAGATGACTGAACGAATCTCACTTACGCTTCCAGTTGCTGCTGCTCCCGGCACAAAAGAGACAACGGTGCAGGTCCGAGAGCGCAGAAAAGTCAGTAAACGAGTTCGCCGCAATAGGTGGATTGCTGCTGGACTTGCTGTGCTTTTAGGAATCACGACGTGGTGGGTGCTTATCGGCCCTGGTGCATCAGTGAAGTTTCCATCTGTTGTCGGAGCAACGACAGAACAAGCTAACTCCACGCTTACTGCTCTTGGACTAAAGACTTTGGTGGTTGAAGAACGTTTTGATGAGGATATTGCAAAGGGAAAAGTAATTTCAACTGATCCATTTGCTGGGGATTCGATCGCACTTGGTGGCACTGTCAATTTGGTGGTGTCAAAAGGAGCGGAGCGATACACAATCCCCTCTCTCGTGAACCTGACTCCAGAAGCGGCCGTAAATCTCTTGGCAAAATCTCCACTTAAGGTCGGCGATATCACCGAAGTTTTCAGCACCAAAGTGCCGAAGGGATTTGTTATCTCATCGAATCCTGCACAAGGGACTCGTGTGAAGCGCGAGACCATAGTTGATATGGTTGTAAGTAAAGGTGTCGAAACATTTAGCCTTACATCATTTATTGGTACTAATGGTGAGCAGGCACTCAATGAATTGACTGCCGCTGGATTTAATGTCACAACAACATATGCATTTGATGAAAAGGCTATGCCTGGTGAAGTCATTTCGCAGCAACCCGCTGCGGGTGCCGCACTTCCTAAAGGTGCTGCGGTTGAGATTTTTGTCTCCAAAGGTTCTGCCTTTGTCTACATACCAAATGTGATGCGCTACACCCAAGAGCGCGCTGTTGCACTTCTTGAAGATTTAGGGTTAAAAGTTGTCGTTAAGAAGGTTACAAAGACTGCCAAATTGGTGATTGGAATAGATCCGAAGGTCAACGCGAAGGTCAAGCGTGGAAGTACGGTGACTCTCACAGTAGGGTAGGCAAATGCCAAAAGCAGCCCTGCCACGTATCGGAGCCCACACACCTACAAGCGGTGGAATGGCCAAACGCTCCATTGAGTATGCACGCATCACAGAGGCTGAAGCGATCCAAGTCTTTACATCTAATCCACGCGGATGGGCGATGCCTGAAACAAATCATGAGGCCGATGCTCTCTTCCGTGAGCGAGCTGCTGAATTAGATCTAAAAGTCTATGTTCACGCTCCCTTCCTCATAAATTTGGGTTCACCAACTGAAGGCACATATAAGAATTCTTTAGCCTCAACTGAATACTCACTCAAACGTGGCCAAGAAATTGGCGCGCTAGGCGTTGTAGTTCATACAGGTTCTGCCGTGAATGAAGATTTTGTCGAGAGCGCTTGGAAGCAAATCCATGAGGGAATGATGCCAATTCTCAATGCTCTCTCCGAAGATGCGCCTTATCTGTTGCTGGAACCAACAGCTGGGCAAGGTCAATCACTGGTGAAGCGTCTCGAAGATTTAGAGCATTACCTCAAAGCGCTTGAATATCATCCTAAAGTTGGTATCTGTCTTGATACCTGCCATGTTTTCGCAGCTGGTCATGACATTGCGAAAAAAGGTGGCATGAAAGAGACCCTCGATCTCCTTGTAGAAGTTGCCGGAGCGGAACGAATCCAATTGATTCACGCAAATGACTCGATGGATGTCTGTGGTGCGCTCAAAGATCGTCATCAGAATATTGGTGAAGGCTTTATCGGTACCGATCCATTTAAGGAGTTATTGGCACACCCTGCAGTTACCAACGCTCCCCTGATTCTGGAAACTCCAGGTATGGAACCTGAGCATGGAAAAGAGATTGCACTCCTAAAGAAATTGCGAAAGGGCTAAGGCTTCATCATGATGAATACCCATCCTGGGAGAATACGTTTTGCGCCCGTTGCACTAATCCTTTTGGCCGCCTCGTGGGGGCTGGCATTTGTAGTTATGAAAGATTCCATTGAACGCCAGAGTGTCAATAGCTTCCTCTTCACTCGGTTTGCATTTGCACTCATCTTCCTCATTGCTTTCAGACCTACGGTCTTTCGTCTGATAACTAAGGACCTCTTTCTTAAGGCATTTGCAGCTGGTTTACTTCTTGGCGCTGGCTTTATCTTTCAGACAGAAGGGTTAGCACGCACGGGTGCAGCAATAACAGGCTTTCTCACCGGTTTATATGTTGTTGTAACGCCATTGATTTCAGCTCTCATTTTGAGAAAGAAGATTTCCTTATTTACGTGGGGATGTGTAGCACTCGCCACTGTTGGCTTAGCCCTACTTTCACTACGTGGTTGGTCAATGGGCTTTGGAGAATTTCTTGTATTGCTCTGCGCTATCGCATTTGGTGCACACATCGTTGCGCTCGGCCAATGGAGCACTGGGCGAGATGTCTATGCCATGACGACGGTGCAACTCTTTGCTGTCACTGTGCTCACTGGTGGATTCGCCTTTGCAGAGGGATATCAAGCGCCACCTGACAATGGCGTCTGGGCGGTAGTTTTTTTCACTGCAATTGTCTGCACCGCATTTGGTTTCATTGTTCAAACATGGGCCCAAGCTCATATCGAGCCAACAAAGGTCGCAGTGATTTTGACCTTGGAGATAGTTTTCGCAGCCCTCTTTGCAATCACAATCGGCCGTGAAACAATGACGATGCAAGTTGCACTCGGTGGAATCATCTTACTTATTGCGATGTACCTCATCGTCGTGAAGGAACCTTCCAATGATTGATCTCCGGTCAGATACCGTCACAGCTCCCTCTGCGGCGATGCGTGAAGTCATCGCAAGCGCTCCAGTCGGAGATGATGTCTATGGTGATGACCCCGCAGTAAATGCCCTCGAAGAACGAGTTGCAGCACTCTTTGGTAAAGAGGCTGGCCTATTTACCCCTACTGGTTCACTTGCTAATCAATTGATGATGCGCACACTTGTACAACCTGGTCAGGAAATACTCGCTGAAACAAACTCTCATGTTGTTCGCGCTGAACTCGGAGCCGCAGCAACATTCTCAGGAATTACTTCGCGCACATGGCTAGCTCCATCTGGAACATTGCGAGCAGAGGATCCGCTGGCGATCGCTGCACCGAATGCTGGTCCATATCTGGTCTCTACTGCAGCAATTGCAATCGAGAACACCCACAATTTTGGTGGTGGAACAGTTCAGCCACTTGATCAGATGAAGTTACTGCACGAGCAGGCGCATGAAATGGGAATCGCCATCCATCTTGATGGAGCGCGTATCTGGAATGCTCACGTTGCAAGCGGAGTTACTCTTGCAGAGTACGGTAAATACGCCGACACGATCAGCGTCTGTTTTTCTAAAGGTCTCGGTGCACCAATCGGATCGATGGCTCTTTCAACGAAGGAACGAATTGCCTCAGCCCGAATATGGCGCAAGCGATATGGCGCTGGAATGCGCCAGGTTGGAATCCTTGCCGCAGCGGCCGACTATGCCATTACACATCACATCTCAAACCTTGCAGACGATCACCGTCGCGCAAAAGCACTTGCCACAGCTATCGCTCAGGTTGATTCTTCACTGATCAATCCAGCATCGGTTTCAACAAATATTGTCGGACTAGATCTCAAGGCGATAGGGATGGCTGCTGCAGAACTAGCGCAACGTTGTAAAGATTCAGGCTTACTTATTGGAGCTCTCGGCCCACACTTTGCACGCCTTGTGACACATCGAGACTTTGATGATGCTCAGTGTGATAAGGCGATTGAAGTTTTACGTAAGACCCTCGTGGCTTAAAAGCCACTGTTTCTTGTTCACACCGTAGGCGTAATTTCCAAGTGCTCCCCCAGATTTAACGATTCGGTGGCATGGAACTACGAGGACAATTGCATTCTTGGCACATGCGCTACCGGCGGCGCGCACCGCTTTGGGACTTCCTGAATTCTTGGCTAGCTCTGCATATGAAAGTACTTTGCCTGCCCGAATGCGTCGCATCGCCTTCCATGCGGCTTGAGAAAAAGATCCGCCAGGTTGGCTCACTTTGATTCCATTGATTGCAGCCAGATCCCCGTCAAAATAATCTGAAATAAGATCTGAGATCACTGGGATCTTATTCACTTCCTTAAACTCAGAGCCACGATAGGTTGAATCGAGCCCTTCTTTGAGCGCTCTGATTGAACTCAAATTTGCGCCGAGCAGAAGCTCGCCATCAGCGATGAGGTTAAGTGTTCCTACCGGAGTTGTTGTTGATGCAATCAATAGGGCCATTGCGTTAGACATTTCCTCTTTCTGCTCACGATAGTTGCCATTTGTTTTTCTCTTTTCTTTGTTAGGTTATTTATAGTATAGTGGAGGGGTCTGAGCGATCGCGCAACATCTCAGCGACAAGAAATGCCAGCTCGAGTGATTGAGAGTGATTAAGGCGTGGATCGCAGGCGCTCTCATATCGTGAGGCGAGATCAGTCTCTGAAATCTGCTCTCCACCACCAAGACATTCGGTGACATCATCACCGGTGAGCTCAATATGTATTCCACCAGGATGTGTGCCCAAAGACTTGTGTACCTCAAAGAATCCCTTTACCTCATCCATGACATCGTCGAATCGACGTGTCTTATATCCGGTAGCTGATTCGAAGGTATTTCCATGCATAGGATCACAAACCCACAAAACTTGAGCACCTGACTTAGTTACTCCATCCACAAGAGCAGGGAGTGCCTCGCGAATCTTGCCAGCTCCCATGCGAGTAATAAATGTAAGACGACCCGGTTCGCGATTAGGGTCTAAGCGATCAATCAAACGAAGTGCATCATCAACAGTTGATTTCGGCCCAAGTTTGACGCCGATTGGGTTACGGATCTTTGAAGCGAAATCTATGTGTGCACCATCTAGTTGCCGTGTGCGTTCACCGATCCATACGAAATGTGCTGAGACATCGTAGGGATCTCCTGTGCGAGAATCGATACGGGTTAATGACTTTTCGTATTCCAAGATCAGAGCTTCATGACTTGAATAGAAATCTACGCTCTTAAATGATTCAGGATCAACTCCAGCTGATTTCATAAAACTTAGCGCGCGGTCAATCTCTTTAGCCATCTCTTCGTAACGAACGCCTACGCTGGAATCGCGAATAAAGCCCTTGTTCCATTCGTGAACGCGGCGAATATCTGCAAAGCCACCTTGAGTAAATGCACGAACCAAATTCAACGTTGCAGCAGATGTGTTGTACACATCAACTAAGCGCTGAGGGTTTGGAGTACGGGCTTCTAAGGTGAATTCCAAATCATTGACCGCATCGCCTCTATAGGCAGGAAGTGTCACATCGCCACGTGTCTCTAAATCATTAGAACGCGGTTTTGCAAACTGTCCGGCCATGCGACCAACTTTTACAACAGGAAGACTGGAGTAATACTGCAAGACAGCAGCCATCTGCAGAATCGTCTTGATGCGATTGCGGATGGAATCAGCGGTTGCAGCGGCAAATGTCTCCGCACAATCTCCACCTTGAAGCCAGAACGCTTTTCCTGCAGCAGCATCTGCAATTTTTGCCTTGAGATCATCGCACTCTCCGGCAAAGACCAGAGGTGGCAATGTTTTCAAACGAGTGACTGCCGCCTTAACAGGCTCTCCATCTTTTCCGCCAGGCCACTGTGGTTGTTGGGCTGCCACAAGACTTTCGTCAAAGAGTGAGTCAAGTGAGGTCATCATGGTCCTAAGGATAGAAGGTGTGAGCGAGTTCTTGTACGGGAATTAGCCGAAGAAGATTTCAGACTCTTTGTAACGCTCGATAGGGACAGTCTTGAGCTTTTCGGTAGCTGTTGCCAACGGAACTCGAACGATATCTGTGCCGTGGAGTGCAACCATCTTGCCCCAGTCGCCCTCGGATGCTGCAGTGATCGCCTGAAGACCAAAGCGAGTAGCAAGAACGCGGTCAAATGCTGATGGTGTACCACCACGCTGAATATGACCGAGAACAGATGTGCGAGCTTCCTTGCCTGTCTTGCTTTCAATCTCTTTAGCTAACCATTCGCCAATTCCTGAAAGTTTGACGTGACCGAAGGCATCAAGCTCTGAGTCTTTTGTGATCATGTCGCCATCTTGTGGGATAGCACCTTCTGCGATCACGATAATCGGTGCATATGAAGATTTGAAGCGAGATTCAACCCACTCGCAGACCTTGTCTACGGAGAATTTAACTTCCGGAATCAAGATACAAGATGCTCCGCCAGCGATACCTGAGTGCAATGCAATCCATCCAGCGTGACGACCCATTACCTCAACGATCAATGCGCGATGGTGTGACTCTGCTGTTGTGTGAAGGCGATCGATCGCCTCCACTGCAATATTTACTGATGTATCAAAGCCAAATGTGTAATCAGTATTGTTGAGATCGTTATCAATTGTCTTTGGAACTCCGATGACCTTTACTCCAAGAGCATCGAGCTTTGTTGCTACTCCAAGAGTATCTTCGCCACCAATTGCGATCAGGGCATCGATTCCCTGATCTGCAAGATTCTGCTTGATGCGCTCTACGCCATTTTCAATTTTAAATGGATTGGTACGAGAAGAGCCAAGGATTGTTCCGCCGCGAGGCAAAATGCCGCGAGTGGTCTCAAGGTTGAGCTCCATCGTGTAGTTCTCTAGCGGGCCTTTCCAGCCATCGCGAAAACCAACAAACTCATGTCCGTACTCTTTGACGCCTTTACGAACTACGGCACGAATAACAGCATTTAGTCCTGGGCAATCTCCGCCGCCTGTAAGTACACCAATACGCATTTGTCTTAACTCCAAAAGTAGAAAGTGGGCTTAATTAATAAGCCTAAGAGTGGTCAACGTTGACAGGGACAGTCTAGCCTTGCCCCATGGCTAATCAACTCATCGCAGGCGTAGATTCCTCGACACAGTCGGTAAAAATAGTGATTCGCGCTGCAGATACTGGCGAGTTAGTACGTGAGGGACGCGCACCACATCCTGATGGAACCGAAGTTGATCCCATCCATTGGAAAAGCGCTCTCGATCTTGCAATTGCGAATGCGGGTGGCCTTGATGATGTAGCCGCAATCTCAGTAGGCGGACAGCAACATGGAATGGTTGCACTCGATGAATCTGGTGAAGTAATTCGACCAGCACTTTTATGGAATGACACTCGATCTGCATCCCAAGCAGAGTCACTGAATTCTGAGCTCGGTGGCAATCAGGCAATGGCAGATGCTGTTGGTTCGGTGCTTGTCGCATCGTTTACCGCTTCAAAAGTGCGATGGATGGCAGAAAATGAGAAGCAGAACGCCGATCGCGTTCACTCCATAGCTCTCCCCCATGATTGGCTCTCTTGGCAATTGCAAGGTGGAAAAGATTTTTCAAAGCTCTTTACCGATAGAAGTGATGCTTCAGGAACTGGATATTTTGATCCAAAAAATTCTACGTATCGCAGAGACATTTTTGCCAAAGCACTCCTTTCGGATCGTGAAGTTCATTTACCTGCAATCGTTGCGCCGTCAACTTTTGGCGGTACCACAACTGGTGGTATCCCAATTGCAGCTGGTGCCGGAGATAATGCAGGTGCAGCTCTTGGCGTTCAGGCAGAACCTGGTGATGTCGTAATTTCACTCGGAACAAGTGGAACAGCATTTGCAGTCTCAACAACATCCACGCATGACTCAAGTGGCGCAGTGGCTGGCTTTGCCGATGCTTCAGGGCGCTTCTTGCCTCTTGTATGCACACTTAACGCAGCTCGCATCTTCGATGCGGCAACCACGATTCTTGGTAAGACTCATGATGAAGTGGGAGCTCTTGCACTTTCATCTATACCTGGTGCGCACGGTTTAACACTTCTCCCCTACTTTGAAGGAGAGCGCACACCAAATCGTCCACATGCAACTGGCGTCTTCTCTGGAATGAACATTGCAAACTCAAATCCTGCTGATATTGCTCGCGCAATGATCGAGGGAATGTTGTCGGGTCTGGCGGATGCTGTTCAGGCTCTTGAAGATCTCGGAGTGGATGTTAAACGTGTTCTCATTATTGGTGGAGCTGCTAAGAATCCTGCAGTCGGTCAGATTGCATCAGCACTCTTCGGGCGACCTGTGGTGATTCCTCCAGCAGGTGAATATGTTGCCGACGGCGCAGCAAAGCAAGCGGCTTGGGCACTACTTGGTGGAGATACACCACCGGTTTGGGATTTAGGAGAAGCGATGCAGATTGAAGCAGCGCCAACTCCTGAGGTATTGGAAAAGTACAGAACACTTCGTGATGCAACAGTTAATTGGTAACGCGGACACCTTTACCAACTACAACAACGCCGCCATCTGAAATAGTAAATCGAGCTCTATCTCGCTCAAGATCTACACCGATTTGTGCGCCTGGATCAACGACAACACTTTTATCGAGAATTGCGTGGCGAATGACGGCACCAGCACCGATCTTGACGCTCGGCATTAGTACTGAACTATCGACAAATGCACCCTTGCCTACGTGTACATCGTATGAAGTAACCGTGCGGTTAACGTGGCCACCAGAGATGATTGAACCAGCACCAACGATTGAGTCCTGGGCGATTCCTGATTCGCTAAATTTTGCAGGAGGAAGTGATGGTGGGTTAGTCAGCAGTGGCCACTCTCGGTTGTAGAGATTAAATATTGGATGGATTGATACGAGATCCATATGAGAATCGTAGTAGGCATCAATTGAACCTACATCGCGCCAGTAGCCACGATCACGCTCGGTCGCACCAGGAACTTCGTTATGGGCAAAGTCGTAGACTTTTGCTTCACCATTTTTTGTGAGCATCGGAATAATGTTTCCGCCAATATCGTGACGACTCTCCACATCCTCAGAATCCAAAATGAGAGCTTCTTCCATCACATCACGTTTAAAGATGTAGTTACCCATGGATACAAGTGAGAGATCTGGATGGCCTGGCATCGCAGGTGGATCAGATGGCTTCTCGTGGAATGCTTTTATGGTGACGCCATCTTCTGCTAACTCGATCACACCAAATTCGTGCGCTTCTGATCGAGGCATACGTATTGCAGCAATTGTGACACCTGCGCCAGTACTCAGGTGGGCATCGAACATTTGACTTGGATCCATGCGATACACGTGGTCTGCACCAAAAACCAAGACGTGCTTTGGGTTTTCATCCTGAATCAGGTTGAAGTTCTGCAATATTGCATCTGCTGAGCCCGTGTACCAGCGAGGCCCAAGTCGCTGTTGAGCAGGTACCGGAGTGATGTAATTATTCAACAAAGTAGACATGCGCCAGGTGGTTGTGATGTGACGGTCGAGTGAGTGAGATTTGTATTGAGTAAGCACTGCAATTCGACGCATCTCGGCATTAACAAGATTTGAGAGAACAAAATCAACCAGGCGATAGGAGCCACCAAATGGGACTGCAGGTTTTGCACGATCTGCTGTCAAAGGCATTAAACGCTTTCCTTCGCCGCCTGCAAGGACGATTCCGAGTGGTGTTTCAAAGCGCGCCATGGGTTAACGATACCCTTGCTACTAGATTTAACCTATAGAAGTTTTTGCACGGCAAGTACAGGAAGTAGAGTCTGAGAGTGAGCCAATTGCGCGTTGGAATTGTCACTAAGGAGTGGCCACCTGCCGTATACGGCGGTGCCGGAGTTCACGTCGTCCAACTCAGCGCAGCTCTACGTACCGTTTCTGGAATTAAAGTTGATGTTCATTGCTTTGGTGGACCCCGCAGTGATGGAGCATTTGGATATGACACCCCTGTGGAGTTCGCATCTGCAAACCCTGCAATGCAGGCTCTCGCTACAGATATGTTGATTGCTCATCACTTGGGCGATGTTGATGTGGTGCATTCACACACTTGGTATGCCAACATGGCTGGCCACACTTCTTCTCTACTTTACGGAACGCCTCACATCATTAGCGCTCATTCACTTGAACCTCTGCGTCCATGGAAAGCTGAGCAACTCGGTGGTGGCTACGCAATTTCATCGTGGGCGGAAAAGACTGCCTACGAGGGTGCAGCTGCAATCATCGCAGTGAGTGATGGAATGCGCGCTGATGTACTTTCCTCATACCCAGATATTGATCCCGACAAAGTTGTGACCATCAGAAATGGTGTTGATACCCAGGAATGGTCGCCTATGGATGATCCATCCGTTGCTAAGAGTTTCGGGATTAATGGACGCTATGCAATCTTTGTTGGGCGCATTACCCGTCAAAAAGGTTTGGCTCATCTTCTTCGCGCCTGGTCGCAAGTCCCAGACGAGTACGGACTTGTCTTGTGTGCGGGCAGTGCTGACGAAGCAGGCATTGGTGCAGAGTTTGAAGAGCTTGTCGCGCAACTCCAGAAGACTCGTAAAAACATTTGGTGGATCAAAGAAATGCTTCCTAAGTCACAACTGATTCCGCTGCTGACAGGTGCTGATCTATTCCTCTGCCCGTCCATCTATGAACCACTTGGAATCGTTAACCTTGAAGCGATGGCCTGCCAAACTGCAGTACTCGCTTCGCGCGTTGGTGGAATTCCAGAAGTGGTCGATGATGGAGTAACAGGGAAACTTGTTGACTACACCACCGATGTTTCCCAGTTTGAAAGCAATATTGCTGCAGGAATAATTGAAATGATGGGTGATCCCGAAAGACTGAAGAGATACGGCGCTGCAGGTCGCGTGCGAGCAATCAATGAATTTGGTTGGGATGCAGTCGCCGCAGCTACAATTGCCCTCTATCGCAGCGTCCTTAAGTAACGCAGCGTCTACCTAAAGGACTGAATCGAAATGTCACGGAAAAGCACGCTGATCTTTGCACTCGTTGGCGTCCTTTGGGGTGTTCCATATCTTTTCATCAAGGTCGCAGTCGATGAGGAGACCGGTTACGCACCAGCAATTGTCGTCTTTGGCCGCGTACTCATAGGTGCGGCAATTTTGATCCCATTAGCAATCAAGGATCGATCAATCTTCGCAGCTTTTCGTGGGATTAAATATGTAGCCTTCTATGCACTCCTTGAAATGATAATTCCTTGGATTCTCATTGGAACTGCTGAGCAGAAGATTTCTTCAGGACTTGCTGGTTTGCTTATCGCTTCCGTTCCTATCTGGTCGAACATAATCACTTATTTCCAAGGTGATGAGGATGCGCTCAAGGCAAATCGCTTATTCGGCATTGGTATTGGATTCATCGGTGTAGTTCTGATCGTCGGTATCGAAACTTTCACCGGATCATCGGATCCACTTTCCATTTTAATGGTGATTACTGCAGCAATTGCCTATGCCTATGCAATTATCATGATTCGTAACAAACTACCTGATGTCTCTGGAATAGCCATTAATGCTGTCGCTATGGCCATAACCGCAATCTTCTACCTCCCATTTGCGATCGCGCTCTGGCCAGATCACACCGTCTCACGTGAGGCAACCTATTCCGTTATCGCACTTGGAGTATTCTCGACTGGTCTCGCATTCGCAGTCTTCTTCACACTCATTGCAGATATTGGTCCGACACGTGCATCCCTTGTGACTTATTGGAATACAGCTATTGCAGTTGTCTTGGGAGTAATCATCTTAAGTGAGCCAATTACAGTGGGTATTGGAATCGGCCTACCCCTAGTGATGCTTGGCTCGTGGTTGGTTAACCGCCGAGAAAAAGTGTAATTCTTTACTTCTCTGAAAATCCTAAACGCTCAAGAAGTTTTGGATCTCGCTGCCACTCTTTCGAAACTTTCACGTGTAGACCTAGGAAGATGCGTGCGCCAAGCTCGCGTTCGATATCTGCTCGTGCTCGCATCCCAATATCTTTCAAACGTTCACCTTTGTGGCCGAGCAAAATGCCGGTCTGCGAATCGCGTTCTACGTGGATGGTGGCGTGAATATCAAAGAAGGGGCGTGAGCCCTTTTCTTCGCGCTCTGACATCTCATCGATAGTGACCATAATTGAGTGTGGGAGCTCCTCGCGAGCATCACGTAGGGCAGCCTCGCGAACAAGTTCACAGATGAGTTGTTCGATCCCCTGATCGCTCTTCATATCTGTGGGATAAAAGGCTGGGCCGACAGGGAGACTCTTTGAGATCAGAGAAGCTAAAAGATCAATCTGGTCATGAATGGCAGCAGAAATAGGAATGATTTCATCCCAAGTAAAACCCGCGGCAAGTTCACTGATTCCAAGTAACCGCTCAGCAACATTCTTCTTGGAGACTAGATCGGTCTTAGTAACGAGAGCGAATTTCTTAGCACGCGGATGCTTTGCAATTTCCTGTGCGACGAATACATCTCCTGCTCCTGAAGTTTCATCAGCTGGCAGACACATCAGAATTACATCGACTGAGTCTAGGCTTTCCCCTACCACTGCATTGAGGCGATGACCGAGAAGGGTCTTTGGCTTATGTACACCTGGAGTATCTACAAGAACCGCTTGGAAATCTGTCCCGTTGATTATTCCGCGAATCGCATGACGGGTCGTGTTGGGATGCGGTGAAGTGATGGCAATTTTTGATCCAACGAGAGCGTTAATGAGAGTTGATTTTCCAGTGTTTGGGCGTCCAACTATGGCGACAAAGCCCGAACGGAAATCACTCATGTGCCTATTCTCGCATCAGGCGAACCTTTTTACCTAAACGAGTTCCTCGAGAGAAGAAATCAACTCGACTGCATCACTGACGGATGTGACGATTTCTGCGGCACGTTCGCCAATAAGGCGATGCGTACCTTCTGATGTAGGCGAATTGATTGGTCCAGGAATAGCCATGACAGGTCGCATCAGCTCTGCAGCATCACGAGCTGTTCGAAGAGACCCACTTCGAAATGCCGCTTCAACCACCAATGTGCTCATTGAAAGGGCCGCAATAATTCGATTCCGAGTAAGAAATCGAGATGGGAAGGCTGGAGTGCCGGGCATCACTTCACTGACGATTGCACCTAACTCTGCGATTTCTGCAAAGAGTCTTTCATTACCTGCAGGGTAGTTAACATCTATTCCACTCGCGATAACAGCGATCGTTACACCCTCTGCAATGAGAGCACCTTTATGTGCATGAGTATCGATTCCATATGCGCCACCGCTGACGATGCTCCACTCGCGATCTACAAAACCGGCCGCAAAATCACTTGCGATCCGAGCACCGTAAGGCGTTGGATTGCGGGTTCCAACAATTGCGATTGAACGCGCCTTAAGCGAATCAACATTTCCTTTGACAACAAGTCCAATGGGCGTAGTCGCAAGGTCATTTAGTTGTTGTGGCCAATCTAGATCTCCTGGAGTTATAAATATGCCGCCTGCACCTTCAATAGATTCAAGGAGAGCGGCTGCGCCACCGGGATGCAAATGCGAAAGAGTCTTCTCCGCTTTGCTTGAACGATAGAAACCATCTTTAATGCGAAGCAAGGTCTGATGCGCGCCTTGCTGGGCGATTTCTGAACCCCAGAATGAATTTCCTCCTTCCGTGGCTGCAAATAGCTCAAGTCGTGCTGATTTCTCCTCGTTCATGAAATTCCTCCTTCGCGTAGTTCGTAGGCATCTGTCACATCTTTGAGAGTTGGCTGGTTTCGCCCCGCTAAATCCGCCAGCGTCCATCCCAGTCGAATTACTTTGTGTAACCCGCGCGCAGTCAACCTCTCATGATCGAGTTCATCATGGAGAAAGTTCATTGCGAGGCGATCAGGTTTAAATTCAGTACGTAGTGCTCGAGCAGGAATTTCGCTATTGAGTTCAAAGCCTCGGCCTGCAAAACGCTTTCGTGCAATCAAACGTGCTTCTTGAACACGCTCTGCAATCGCAGCACTTGACTCTCCTAGAGTTATTGATGAGATATCTGCGCGACCAACTGGTTCAACAGTTATCCGCATATCAATTCGATCCATCAATGGGCCAGATAACTTACCTAAGTAACGTCTGACTTGAAGTGAAGAACAACTACAACCTAAACCTCTTCCAGCAAACTTTCCACAGGGACAAGGATTGGCAGCTAGAACTAGGAGAAATCGCGAAGGAAAAGTGATATTTCCTATACTTCGTGCAATCGTAATTGTTCCGGATTCAAGTGGTTGGCGAAGCGAGTCGAGAATTCCGCTGGCGCACTCAGGAGCTTCGTCAATAAAGAGCACTCCATGATGTGCAAGAGAACATGCACCAGGTCTGATGACGTGTGCACCGCCTCCGACCATCGCAACTCGAGTTGCACTGTGATGGGGAGCAACAATTGGTGCCATGCGCGACATGGGTGATCGCTCTGAAAGCGTGCCTGCAACCGAATGCAATGCCGTTACTTCAAGACTCTGCTCAACTGTCAAAGGTGGCAGGATCGTTGGAATTCGACTTGCGATCATTGTTTTGCCAGCACCAGGTGGACCAATTAACAAAAGATGATGTCCCCCAGCTGCTGCAACTTCTGCACCAAAACGTGCGCGAACCTGCCCTGCAACATCCTCAAAATCTAGAAGTGGATCGGCACTTTCATCCAACATCTCGGATCTGTGACTTGCGCCTTCTCCCGTGCGCAACCAGATAAGGAGTTCGCGCAAGCTAGCAAATGCAACAATTTCCATCGATTGCAACAAGCTGCCTTCACCAATGTTTGCAATTGGAATAATCGCGCGTTGAATTCCATCGCGATGACCTGCAATGAGTGCGGGCAGAACTCCGTTAACGCCGCGAATAGAACCATCAAGTCCCAGTTCACCAAGTATCAGCGTTGAGTCGATTGAGGCTTGAGTGAGCGATCCATGAGCGACCAAGATTGCAAGGGCGATCGCAAGATCAAAACTTGATCCACTCTTTGGAAGCCAAGCTGGCGAGAGCGAGACAGTTACTTTCCTATTGGGCCAGTTCTCACCCGAATTTGTAAATGCTGCTCGCACGCGATCACGGGATTCATTGAGAGCAGCATCGGGGAGACCCAACAAGTTGTAGTGCGGAAGTCCATCACTGATATCAACTTCGACAGTGACCGTGTTGCCTGACAGGCCAACTAAACCCATCGATGTAGAGCGACCTAAGGTCACAGAATGTTCTCCCTGAAATCAATGGTGTGAGAGCCATCTGCTGCTAAGAGCACCGCAGCTACATCAATCGAGAAGTCACTTCCCAACTGATGATGTGTTGCCAACCATGCGAGTGCAAGGCGTTGAAGTCTGCGCGCCTTGTCGCGATTGATCGCTTCTAGCGGATCCCCAAAAGCTAGTGAAGATCGTGTTTTAACCTCGACGAAGTGGAGAAGTGAGTGAGAGTCACAGGCGATCAGATCGATTTCACCTTCTTTGATGCGCCAATTTCGTTCGATGATGTCATAACCGAGAGCCTCTAAATGTTTTGCAATCGTTGCTTCGCCAAAAGCACCTATCTGGCGATTTCTACTTGGTCTCTTGTGAGTAGCCGTCATGGAGGGCAGGGTAATTATTTACCCACTCATACTCACCGCACAGTGACCGTGATGTGGGTAAGTTAGAGAAGCGCAGCGATATTTGAAAAAGATCTGCGATGGATAGGTGTAACACCATATTTCTGTAACGCCTCAGTATGGACTTTGGTGATGTAACCCTTATGTGAAGCTAAGCCATACTCTGGATATGTGAGATCGAGTTCGCGCATGATTCGATCACGAGTGACTTTGGCAATAATTGAAGCAGCGCTGATACAGGTGACAACTTGATCGCCTTTCCATACCGCGAGGTTAGGAAGAGCGAGTCCTTCTATCACATATCCATCTGTAAGAACGTAGGCCGGTGTTAGCTCAAGGCCCTGTACTGCTCGCCGCATACCGTCAAGATTTGCAGCATGAACACCTCGCGCATCTATTTCTTCATTAGAGATAATCACAACGCTTAATGAAAGTGCAGCTTTTGTAACAACATCAAATAAATCTTCTCGATTTTTCTCAGTGAGCTCTTTTGAATCCCGAACTTCTGCCAGTTCATCTGCATGGGGGTCTCGCAGAATCACTGAGGCGACAACTAGAGGACCTGCACATGCACCTCGACCTGCTTCATCAACTCCAGCTAAAGGTGAAATACCGGCATCGTAGAGTCGATCTTCAATGACTTTATCTTGACTCACTTGCTTGAAAGTGGGTCCTGAGATGAAATAAATCCAATTTGTTTAATCGGCCAAATTGTTGCAATAACACGTCCAGTAATTTTTTCGACGGGCACCATCCCATTATTCACATCATCTTGATGCACGCGTGAATCACCACTCGCTCCGCGATGATCACCCATTACCCAGACCTTGCCTTCAGGAACTGTGATATTAAAATCTGTATCGCTAGGAGAATTTCCAGCAAAGATATAAGGCTCGTTGGTTGGTTTTCCATTGATGGTAAGCACTTGATCTTTTGCAACTACATTGTCTCCAGCAACGCCTATGACGCGCTTTACGAGATACTGCTTTGCAGGATTTGGCACAATGCCGACAAGTACAAGACCTTCACGAATCTTGCTGGTAATTCCATTTCCGGAAGTTGTACTTGCATCTGGTAACCAACCTGCGGGATCACGGAACACAATGACATCGCCGCGATTGATGTCATTTCCGATAAATGGGACTCGGTTGACTGCAACTCGATCTTTAATCTGAAGAGTATTCTCCATTGAACCTGATGGAATATAGAAAAATTGTACGATGAATGATTTGATAAACAGCGAAACAACGAGAGCCAGAATTACCAAAATTGGTAATTCGCGAAGGAGTGAACCCTTACGCATCATGGGTTAATGAGCGCTAAAACTATTCAGCTTTTTTATCAGCTGAAGTCTCTTCGGCTGTATCTGCTGAGACCTCTTCTGCTGGAGTTTCAACGACTGCTTCGACTGCTTCGACAACTTCGACTGCTTCGACAACTTCGACAGGAGTCTCAACAACTGTCTCTACGACAGGCTCGACAACCGCTTCAACGATTGGTTCTGGAGTCGAAAGAATTCCATCGCCGTAACCTTCAATGCCATCACGCTTTTCGCGAATCTTTGCAGCCTTGCCACGAAGATCGCGGAGGTAGTAAAGCTTTGCACGGCGAACATCGCCCTTCTTGACGAGCTCGATCTTTTCAATAACAGGTGTGTGGACTGGGAATGTGCGCTCTACGCCAACTCCGTATGAAACTTTACGGATTGTAAATGTCTCACGAACGCCATCGCCTTGGCGACGAATTACGATTCCTTGGAAAACCTGGATACGGCTCTTTGAACCTTCGATAACGCGAACGTGGATCTTGAGTTCATCGCCAGCACGGAACTGTGGGATGTCCTTGCGCAATGACTTGGCATCAACGGCATCGAGAATGTTCATTTTCTTCCTCAGGTTTCTTTTCTATCAATGTCAGCGCCTGCTTCTTAGCTGCGCAGAAGGGCTATCTTGCCATAGAAGGGGCCTTGAGCGTAAATCGGCCTCCAGCGCCAAAGGGCTAGCGGACTGCGCCCGCGAGCGCCTCCTGTAGCGCATCGAAGAGGCCTGGTCCTGCCGCGACGGTCAGCTTGCGCGACCCATCGCCCTCCCCAATGCGAGCAAGGTGGGCAACTCGTGCTCCAGCTTCCGTGGCAACGAGAGCACCGGCGGCCCAATCCCACTCCTTAAGCCCTCGCTCGAAATAACCATCGAGTGCGCCCATTCCAACATGACAGAGATCCACCGCCGCCGATCCCATTCGCCTGATATCACGAACGCGTGGCAACAAAGATGCCACCATGGCAATTTGTTCGGTGCGCTCGGCAACATCGTAGGCAAATCCAGTACCAAGGAGTGCTCGATCTAATTCAACATCTGATGTGCTGCGAATCTTTTCGTCATTATGGAATGCACCACCCCCGCGGACTGCATGCCATAGTGAGTTGATTGTTGGCGCATAGACAACGCCTACCAGTGAGCCCTCATCATCACGTGCAGCAATACTGACATTCCATCCTGGTAATCCGTAAAAGTAATTCACCGTTCCATCCAGTGGATCGATAACCCATGTGATTCCAGATTTGCTTTCGCGGGCTGCCCCTTCTTCGCCGATGATTCCATCATCAGGGCGTGCAGCAAGGATGCTATCTACGATCAGTGCTTCAGCCTTATCATCCATCTGTGTGGCAAAGTCGATTGCCACGGACTTTTCGGTGAGATCAAAGTGTGCCGGGCGTTGCATCAGGAGTTGACCCGCTTTTTCGGCCACGATGCGGGCTAGCGGAAGCAATTCTGAGGCGAGGCGAGAAGTCTCTGGGGTCATATCCGCACTTTATCGGTTATTCTGCGCAACATGAGCGAACTGCGGCTAACGGGCAAGAACCCTGAGGGCACCCATCTCACTCTCACCAATCCGATTGGCGAAGAATTCACTGTGCGCATCAGCGACACATTGCGTGCCACCGTAAATCAGCCGCGCCTTGCTGCAGTTGTTGCAAGCGATGATGTTGAGACGATGAGTGTGAAAGAGATTCAGCGACGACTTCGTTCGGGTGAATCAATGGATGCCATTGCCCGTGATGGTCACATCAGTGTTGAAAAAGTCGAACGCTTTGCTGGGCCAATCTTGCAAGAGCGCGTCTACATCTTGGATCAAGCATTCGCTATCGTCTTACGGAAAGAGAGCGCTCGCGATCAAGAAACTTTCCAGGATGTTGTGGTCTCACGTCTTGCGCCAATGGGCGTTGAAAGCGATTCCCTTTCTTGGAATACATGGCGCATCGATGATGGGACTTGGACGATTGACCTTTCATATCCCAACCGCGATGGCCATGGAAGTGCGACCTGGAATTTTGACCTTAACCGTCGTTCGATTACTGCAACAAATGAGAATGCACGTTGGATGCTCGGCCAAGAGCCTGCAGCACGCACACAGACTCCAGGGCTTGTTCATTCCGAACCATCTCACCCTTCACGAATTGTTGACTCGATTCCAGATCCAGAACCAGTTCGTGAAACTCCTCGTCTTGTCGCAATCCGCGAAACTCCTCGCGAAGAAGACCGCGCTGAAGGTATATCAGGTCGGGCAAAGGTTCCATCTTGGGATGAGATTATGTTTGGGCGTCCTGCTGCGCCTGCGACGCCTGCATCAGAGTTGCCCGACAACGATCCAATTGATGACGATTCAGAAGACGATTTCAGAAATTAATTAGAGATACGCGCGAGATAAAAGCGCGACTGTAGATTCAATTTCGCTGATTCCACCATGGTGACCCACCATCTCACCCTCTTTATCTGCGCGCTCTGGGTCTAATAAGACCAATCCCCCATGTGGAATTGCGATGAGATCACCCATGCGATCAGAAGCATCAGCGGTAACAACTTCGCCAAAGAGATGACTTGCTATAGCTTCTTCTCGGGACAAGATTGTTGCTCGTTCACCAAAGTAATTACGCCATCTGCCTGCATAATCAAGGCGAGCAGATGGAGAGTCTGCCACTTCGTCAAAATAGATATGGCGTGCACGTGGCTCACCAGCAATTGTTGTCACGCCATCAAGTAATGCGTTATCAACACCCAGGATTAACTTCTCATCAACATTGATCATTCCGTGGTCTGAAGTAAGCCAGATGCGAGTTCCGCGGGGTAGCTTCATAACAAGCGCTGAGAGAAAAGCATCAATTCCCGCAAGGGCTGCCAACCATTTATCCGAGCCCACACCATCGCTATGGCCGGCTGAATCAAGATCATTGACGTAGAGATAGACAAAAGATGGTGTCGCCTTAAGTCCAGCTACGGTCTTTTCGATGAGATCTGTTGGAATATTTGCACCGCTATATGTTGCGCCACGAAATACTGCTTGGGTAAATCCAGTTGTCTCGTAACGTTTTGCAGCAACATGAGTTACTGAAATTGCAGCGGCATGTGCCCGCTCAAATAGAGTTGGAAGAGGTTGCCAGATTGTGGGGTCAACACGCTCATCCCACTTAAGTGAATTAAGAATTCTTCCACCACTGCGAGGAACGCGAACTGTATAACCCAACATTCCATGGGCACCCGGTAGCACACCTGTCATCAAGGTAGCAAGGCTTGTCGCAGTCGTAGATGGAAATGATGTTTGCAATGAAGCGGTGACGGTAAGGGATGCAATCGTCGGAATAATGCTGGCGTACTTTTCAATCACCTCCGCGCCTAAGCCATCAATGAGAAAAAGAAGTTCACGGCCTGCAGGACTTTCAGCGATCTCCAGCCGATTCTCAGCATCGGTTAAGCCAAGGGAGGCAAAGATCGATGGCGTGATGTCAGCTAAATGCACGGGTATATGTTCTCACGGGTATTGTTGCCGCCGTGAGCATCCACTATTCAGCAGAAGTAGCAGCGGCCCTGAAATCTGGCGCACCGATCGTTGCACTTGAATCAACAATCATTAGCCACGGACTTCCGCGTCCATCGAATTTGAGCGTTGCCATTGAAGTTGAAGAGATTGTGCGTGCACACGGCGCTGTTCCTGCAACGATTGCAATCCTTGATGGCCGCATCTGTGTTGGTCTAGAAGCAGATCAGCTCAAGGAGATTGCAAATCGCGACGATATCGCCAAGGCCTCCATCCGTGATCTAGCGATGATCAGCGCACTCAAATCAAGCGCTGCCACAACTGTGGCAGCGACATCTCATATTGCAGGTCTTGCCGGAATCAAAGTCTTTGCAACCGGTGGCCTAGGCGGCGTTCATCGCGGTGCCAATGAATCATTCGATGAGTCAGCAGATCTTGGGGCGTTAGGAAAGCTCGATATTGCAATTGTCTGTGCAGGGGTTAAATCTATTCTTGATGTCGGTGCAACTTTGGAACGTCTTGAAACACTTTCAATTGGTCTTGTTGGCTATAAAACGAATGCCTTCCCGGGTTTTTATCTCACTGACTCTGGCTTTACTCTCGAACATCGAGCAGAGAGCGCACAAGAGATCGCTGCAATTATCAAGGCTCGCCACGAACTCAAGACAGATTCGACAGCCCTTGTTATCGCTAACCCAGTCAAGGACGAAATGGATCGTGCACGCCACGATGCAATTCTTGAAAGCGGACTGGCCGGAGCAGCCGCTCAAGGTGTAACTGGAAAAGCTGTCACACCTTTCTTGCTCGAACATTTCCATACCGCCAGCCAGGGTGAGTCTCTGAAGGTAAATATTGAAATCATTAAATCAAATAGCGCTTTAGCTGCCGATATTGCAGTCGCCCTCACAAAGTAAAGTCCATGAGCATTAAGGTTTATTGCATTGGCGATCTAATGCTCGACATCGTTGCTCAAATTCCAACTACTCCACACGATCTCCGCTTAGGCAATGACACCCGCACCATCATCTCTACTCATGGTGGCGGAGCTGGAGGCAACGTTGCATCGTGGCTTGCCGTACTTGGTAATGATGTAACGATGGTTGGGCGAATTGGAAGTGACGCTGCAGGCTCGGCAATAACTTCAGAGTTTGACGCTCTCGGCATCTCTTACGGGCAAATCGTAAAAGAAGGTTTTCATACTGGCGTTGTGATCTGCTTAGTTGATCCGTCAGGTGAGCGAACAATGCTTGCAGATAACGGCGCTAATGCCGGCCTTGAGGTAAGTGATCTTCCTGCCCTTGATGGCGTCAATGCCGTGTACCTCACGGGATACGCTCCACTTGCTCCGCTTTCGCGCATGGGTGTTTTAGAGATGGTTCGCAAAATTAATTCGCACGGAATCCCAATCGTCTTTGATCCTGCAACCGTCGGCGGCATGCAAGGTGTTCCAGTAGAAGAAATTCTTTCGTGGTGTGCGCTTATGGATACAGTGATTATGAATGAAGAGGAAGCAATTTATCTGAGTGGATTAAGTGAACTTGAATCTGCACTTGATTTCTTCGTTAAACGCACACCTCGAGCCATTATTAAAAGAGGTTCCGCGGGTGCTATCGGTTTAGAGCGAGGTGGCCAAATCGTCTCTGTTGCTGCTAAAACATCGGCAGTGGTGGATACCACTGGTGCCGGAGATTCATTTGCCGCCGGGTTTATTGATGCTTTTATAGGTCGTCACGACTTTTCCCATGCAATGGAGCGAGCGAGTGCCGTTGCTGGCCAGTGTGTTGCAATCGTTGGGGCAAGAGGGCGTGTAGGTACACAGATTTAGCCCTACCTCTTGGCACAATTCACGCCATGGCAACAGCAAAGAAGACCACAGCAACTAAAGGCAAAAAGGCAGCAGCAGGACCAAAGCCTGGAGAGTTTGCCGGCAAGATTGTTGATATCGACGTCTCGTCAGAGATGTCAGAGTCTTTCCTTGAATATGCGTACTCAGTTATTTATTCACGAGCACTTCCAGATGCGCGTGACGGCCTTAAGCCAGTGCACCGTCGCATCTTGCACCAGATGGCCGATATGGGACTTCGCCCGGATCGTGGCCACGTAAAGAGCGCACGTGTTGTCGGAGAAGTAATGGGTAAGTTGCACCCACACGGAGACGGCGCAATCTATGACGCGCTTGTCCGCATGGCTCAATCGTTTTCAATGCAGCTGCCACTCATTGATGGCCATGGAAACTTTGGTTCACTCGATTCAGGTCCTGCTGCAATGCGTTACACAGAGGCTCGCTTAGCTTCTGCAGCACTTGCAATGGTCTCTGAATCAGATGAGAACACAGTCGACTTCGGTCCAAATTACGATGGTCAGCTTTCTGAGCCACTCGTCCTGCCCGCTGCATATCCAAACTTGCTCGTTAATGGCGGTTCTGGAATCGCTGTAGGTATGGCGACAAATATGGCACCACATAACTTGGGTGAAGTAATCGCTGCAACAAAATTCTTGATTGATAATCCCAAGGCGACACTTAATCAATTAATGAAGCATATTCAGGCACCAGATTTTCCAACCGGTGGAGAGATTATCGGTATTGAAGGTGTTCGTGAGGCGTACGCCACAGGCAAGGGTTCTTTCAAGGTTCGTGCAACAGTTGAGATTTCAAAAGTTACCTCACGCAAAATGGGAATCATCATCAAGGAACTTCCATTTAACATCGGTCCTGAAAAGGTCGTTGAGCGCATTGCAGATCTCGCTAAGGCTAAGAAGATTCAAGGAATTTCAGACATCATCGATCTCACCGATGGCCAGACAGGCACCAACGTTGTTATCGAGCTCAAGAACGGCTTTGAGCCTGACGAGGTTCTGGAAAAGCTCTACAAGTTAACTCCAATGGAAGATGCCTTTGCCATTAACGCGGTTGCCCTCGTGAAGGGTCGCCCTCAGACCTTGGGACTTAAAGAGTTGCTTCAGGTCTTTATTGATCACCGCATTGAAGTAGTTACACGTCGTTCTGAATTTAGAAAAGCAAAAGCATCAGCACGTTTGCTGATGGTTGATGGTCTCCTTAAGGCAATTATCGATATCGATAAGGTCATCAAAATCATCCGTGGTAGCGAAGATGCAACTGCTGCCAAAGCGTCATTGATCAAGGATTTCAAACTCAATGACGAGCAAGCCACATATATCCTCGACATGCCTCTTCGTCGTTTGACCAAGATGAGCAAGCTTGAACTTGAAAGTGAACAGAAAGAACTCAAGAAGATCATTGCTGACCTCACTGCTTTGCTCAAGAGTGATGAGAACATCAGAGCCCTCATCTCCACAGAGCTCACAGCAGTTGCTAAGTCCTATGCAACACCTCGACGTACTCGTATTGGTGCATGAGTAAGCAATATAAGTAACCAATTTCGTTACTACTGCCACTGTGTGGGAGACTTACGCAAATGATCGCAACTACCGCCCTTGAGCTTCGCGCTGGGGCTAGACTCCTTGTTTCTGGAGTCAACGTTCGAATCAATCACGGAGATCGCATCGGTTTTGTTGGACGTAACGGTGCCGGAAAATCAACTCTTGCAAAAGTACTAGCTGGTGAAACCCTTCCTGCGGGAGGGGCTGTACAACGCACCGGCAAGATCGGATATCTCCCCCAGGATCCGCGCACTGGTGAAGATCAGGGCACAGTCATTGAGCGGATTCTCTCTGCGCGAGATTTAGATCAAATCGCAGCACGCATGACCCAAGTCGAACAAGAGATGGCAACAACTGAGGGTGCCGCACTTGAAAAAGCGATGGAGCGTTACACCCGCGTCGATGCTGAGTTTCAAGCAGCTGGTGGTTATGCCGCAACTGCCGAAGCTGAAGCGATCGCAACTTCGTTGGGTGTATCTGAAGCAGTCTTCGGCAATCAACTCGACACACTTTCAGGTGGTCAGCGTCGACGTATCGAACTTGCTCGTATTCTCTTTTCAGGTGCTGAAACACTTTTACTGGATGAGCCAACGAACCACTTAGATGCTGACTCCATCATTTGGCTGCGAAACTATCTCAGTACTTACTCTGGTGGCCTTGTCATCATCTCTCACGATGTAAACCTGATTGAACAGGTTGTAAATAAGGTTTTCTATATTGACGGTAACCGCAATGTCATTGATGTGTATAACTTGGGCTGGCGACAGTATCTCTTGCAGCGCGAACAAGATGAACATCGCCGCAAAAAGGAGCGCGCCAACGCCGAGAAGAAGGCTGAAATCCTGCAGAAGCAAGGCGAGAAGATGCGTGCTAAAGCTTCCAAGGCAACTGCCGCGCAAGGCATGTTACGTCGTGCTGAAAAACTTCGCTCTTCCCTTGATGATGTCCGTGTCAAAGATAAGGTCGCGAAACTGCGTTTTCCTACTCCAGCGCCGTGTGGAAAGACTCCCCTATCTGGTGAAGAACTATCCAAAAACTATGGCTCTCTAGAAATCTTCACCGATGTTTCTTGCGTAATTGATAAAGGTTCGCGCGTGGTTATCTTGGGGCTCAATGGTGCTGGCAAAACAACTCTGCTTAAGATTCTTGCTAACCAGCTCGAATCAGATACTGGTAAAGTCGAACATGGCCACGGCTTAAAGCTTGGTTACTACGCCCAAGAGCATGAAATGCTTGATTTCGAGCGCACGATTCTAGAAAACATGATGTCTTCAAAAGATGATCTTCGTGAGCCAGAAGCGCGTAACGTTCTTGGTTCGTTCCTATTCGTAGGAGATGATGTTCATAAGCCAGTTAAAGTCTTATCTGGTGGAGAGCGAACTCGCTTAGCCCTAGCTACCTTGGTTGTCTCTGCAGCAAATGTTCTCTTGCTTGATGAACCAACAAATAACTTAGATCCTGCATCTCGTGAAGAAATCTTGGGTGCACTCGGCGAGTATCAAGGCGCAGTAGTGATGGTCTCTCACGATGAAGGTGCTGTACAAGCCCTTAAGCCAGAGCGTGTGATCTTGCTGCCAGATGGTGACGAAGATATTTGGAAAGATGAGTACTTCGACCTAGTCGCAATCGACTAGTTAAGCGTCAATGCGGTCGCGATCAATTTCGGCCGTTGAGATAAATTCTTTGCGTGGGGCAACATCGTTACCCATCAAGAGCTCAAACATCTTCTCTGCAGCTGATGCATCACTGACTGTAATGCGGCGAAGTGTGCGCGCATCTGGATCCATCGTTGTTTCACGAAGCTGATCGGCATCCATCTCACCAAGGCCTTTGTAGCGCTGAATAGGCTCTTTCCACTTCTTGCCAGCCTTTGTCAGCTCTGCGGTTACCTTCTTCATCTCATCATCAGAGTATGTGTAGATGTACTCACCCTTCTTACCGCCACCGCCCATAGTTTCAATACGGTGCAGTGGAGGGATAGCGGCAAATACACGACCAGAGTCGATCATTGGACGCATGTAGCGATATAAAAGTGTGAGCAAGAGACAGCGAATGTGTGCGCCATCAACATCAGCATCTGACATCAGAATGAGGCGACCGTAGCGGGCATCTTCAAGTTCGAATGACTTTCCGGAACCAGCGCCAAGTACCTGAATAATCGATGCACACTCAGAGTTATCGAGCATCTGTGACAGTGAAGCCTTCTGTACGTTAAGGATCTTTCCGCGGATCGGCAAGATTGCTTGGAACTCTGAGTTGCGAGCAGCCTTAGTAGTGCCCAGTGCTGAGTCGCCCTCAACGATAAAGAGTTCAGTGCGGGTGACATCCTCGGAGCGGCAATCAGCTAACTTTGTTGGAAGCGAAGACGATTCAAGTGCGTTCTTGCGGCGCTGCAGATCTTTATGGGCGCGAGCGGAGATGCGAGTACGTGAGGCGCTGACAACCTTCTCCATAATCAACTTGCCGTTGGCTTTTTCAATCCGCTTTGTCGTACTAAAGAATTCTTTGAGTTTGTCGGCCACTACAGCAGAGACAATTCGTGTGGCGGCTGCAGTTCCAAGTACTTCCTTGGTCTGACCTTCGAACTGTGGTTCAGACATGCGCACTGTGACGACGGCTGTGAGACCCTCCATCACATCATCCTTGATTACATCTGCTTCGTTCTTCTTCAAGAATCCTGCAGAACGCATCGCTTCGTTAAATGCTTTGGTGATGGCGCGCTCAAAACCTTGAACGTGAGTTCCGCCCTTAGGAGTTGCAATGATGTTGACGAATGAACGAAGAGTCGTATCAAAGCCCATTCCCCACTTCAGTGCGATATCAACTTCCATATCGCGCTCAACTTCTGTGGAGACCATGTGGCCCTTGTCATCCAATACAGGGACAGTCTCTTGATAATGGCCAGTGCCGTAAATACGAATGACGCTTCCCACTGGTTCGTCTGGCTGCAAGAAATCGCAGTACTCGGAGATTCCGCCTTTGTGGAAGAAAGTTTGAGTTGTAGGAGTCTTGGTGCGATTGTCGTTGACAACCAAGGTAAGACCGGGAACCAAGAAAGATGTTTGGCGCGCACGAGCGTAAATTTCCTCAATATCAAGGCTGGCTTCTTTTAAGAAGATTTGCTTATCGCTCCACCATTTAATGCGTGTGCCAGTAACTTTTGCTGAAACCTTACCTATGGTGCGCAGACCTGATTGCGGCGTGAAGTCAGCTTTAGGACCTTCACCGTCGAAAATTCCAGCTTCTCCGCGGCGAAATGACATCCAATAAATCTTGCCGTTGCGATCAACTTCAGCATCAAGGCGTTCTGCGAGTGCGTTCACTACAGATGCACCTACACCGTGGAGGCCACCGGAAGCTGCGTATGATCCCCCGCCGAATTTTCCACCCGCGTGCAATTTAGTGAGAACAACTTCAACGCCAGTAAGACCTGTCTTAGGTTCTTTATCAACTGGGATACCGCGACCATCGTCATGAACTTCAACTGATCCATCTGCCTCAAGATTAATATCGATCTTCTTGCAGTGACCAGCAAGAGCTTCATCAACTGCGTTGTCAATGATTTCCCAGAGGCAGTGCATGAGTCCGCGTGAATCGGTCGAACCGATATACATACCTGGGCGTTTGCGAACTGCATCAAGACCCTCAAGGACCGCTAAATCTTTTGCAGTATAGCTATCTACTTCAGCGCCTGGGGCGGTGAGATCGAGCTGTGCACCCGCATCACCGGAATCTTTTTTGGCAGCCATGGGTGCAAAGATTAGCCAGCGAACTCTTCGCATGTGCGTAAACGCGCCG
>Ga0208596_1000037_pt1 | contig 46002 bp, 44 predicted proteins | sample LakMenEpi12Jul11_FD_150686 | JGI IMG/M metagenome (GOLD analysis project Ga0208596, IMG submission 150686) | Freshwater microbial communities from Lake Mendota, WI - 12JUL2011 deep hole epilimnion (SPAdes) | ecosystem: Environmental > Aquatic > Freshwater > Lake > Epilimnion/Euphotic zone ...
CTCTGCAATAACAATCCTGCCCCCAGCCTTAGTTACTCGAAGAGCCTCGATAAGGGCTTTTTCGTAGGTGACCGTGTTTCGAAGTCCATATGAAATTGTCACAACATCAAATCGATTGGCCTCAAATGGCAGATTGAGGGCATCGGCCTTTGAAAAATTCAAATAGGGGCGGGCTTTGCGACCCTGAGCCAACATTCCTTCACTAAAATCTGTAGCAAAGACAGTTGCCCCTGCCTTATAAAGTGGTTCGGAAGAAGATCCAGGCCCAGCTGCTAAATCCAAAATCACCATTCCTGCTTTCGGGGCGATAATTGCAGTGGTTGCTTTGCGCCAAGCCTTGGTCCGGCCCAAGCTCAATAAATCATTAACAAGGTCATAGCGTTTTGCCACCCCATCAAACATTGCCGCGACTTCGTCGGGATCCTTGTTCAAATTGGCGCGGGACATAACGACATTCTCTCGTGAAGTAGGCTCATCTACAACTTCTAGGGTGGAAAGGTGGGATCTACGGTGACCAATAAAGAGCTAATCCCTATCACCACCGTTCGACTCGGTGAACACCTACCGTTGTTGGATTTACTTCCAGATTCCAATCCGCTTGCTTGGGTTCGAGGTGGTGAAGGTTTAGTTGGTTGGGGAGTTTTTGCAACAAAAACTGTTACTGGTCCTGCCCGATTTGCAGAAGCCCGCACCTGGTGGGAAAAACAGTTGGAAAATTTTGTGGTGACAAACTCTGTGCACGGAAGTGGAACTGGTCCCGTACTTTTTGCTTCGTTTTCATTTTCTCCAGATGATGAATCTGTCTTAGTAATTCCAAATGTTGTTGTTGGAAGTAAAAAAGATAAAACCTGGATCACCTGGATTGGATCAGAGCAGCAACCAATTCTCAACACTTCTCCTGCTTTTATAGGCAATGGTCAAATACAGCTAAGCGATCAACCAGAAGCCAGATCTCAGGCAGAATTTGAGTGGAAAGAAAAGGTTTCAGCAGCTGTTCAGCGCATTAAAGATGGTGGACTAGCTAAAGTTGTTTTAGCACGAGACATAACATTTAAATCGGAAAATGAGATTGATCCACGTCCAATTTTGCACAAACTTGCCTCTGAATATCCAACTACATGGACGTACTCTGTCGACAGATTTGTTGGGGCCACACCAGAACTTCTACTTCGTTTATCTCGTGGAATGCTTACTTCGCGAGTATTAGCAGGAACAATTAGCAAAACAGGTGATGACTCAAAAGATTTAGCATTAGCGGCTTCATTGGCGCGTTCTTCAAAGGATTTAGCAGAACATGAGTATGCAGTTCGATCAGTAGCAGAGGCTATTGAACCTTTTTGTACTTCTATAAATGTTCCAGATTCACCATTTGTTTTACACCTGGCCAACGTTATGCACCTTGCAACTGATGTGACAGGTGCAATTGCCGAAACATTGGCGCACGTAGATGCGTTCACAATTCTTGAACAACTTCATCCTTCTGCTGCAGTGTGCGGAACTCCGAGGCCGGCTGCTGCTGCGTTGATTTCTGAGATTGAAGCAATGTCACGCGGGCGCTATGCCGGTCCAATTGGTTGGATAGATGCTGCAGGAGATGGAGAACTTGGCATTGCCTTGCGTGGCGGAGAAATAAAAGGAAAGTCGATTCGAATATTTGCAGGATGTGGAATTGTGGCCGAATCTGATCCCAACGTCGAACTTGCTGAGACACAAGCAAAGTTTGCACCTATGCACAGCGCGCTAGAGGATCACTCGATCTAGATTGCTGAAAGTGAATCTAGAATTGATTTTAAGTTGTCGGCGTTTGATTCGCGGTTAGGCACATTGCAAACAACCACTGAGATTCCCTTAATCGGCGCTTTTATCTGCGCTACAAGATCTTTCAGAGAGTTAATCTCGACTGCATTAATTCCCATAGATTGTGCAATCGCGGCAGGATTTAAACCATGGGGAGTTCCAAATACGGTTTCAAAGCCCGTTGTTCCGCGCTGTGGCAGAGTAGAAAAAATCCCGCCGCCATCATTGTTTATGACAATAAATCTGCAATTTATATCTTCCTGATTAATCAATCCAGTTAAATCATGCAAGAAGGAAAGATCTCCAAGAACTGCAATTGTAGATTTATGATTAAAAGCTATTCCAAGTGCTGTAGAAATGTTCCCATCGATTCCAGCTAGTCCTCGATTTGCATATGTGGTTACGCCAGTTCGGGGTGTTGCAAAGGCTTCGAAGTCTCTAATCGGCCGCGAGGATGAAATAAATAATGCAGTGTCATTGGCAATCTCGGCTGCAATAGTTTTTGCTATAACCGCTTCATTCCAGCCATCTAGAGAGTCAATTAACTTATGAGCTCTATCTGCAATTTTCCTCCACTTAGCCATCCATTCTTCAGAGTGGATTACACCTTGAAGTTCGGGTAATTGGGTGAAAATTCGATCGGCCGATCTTTCGCTATCGACAGTTGCGATGCGTTTATCAACTACATATGTAATTGGGCTCAGATTAATAAATGCGTTAATAGATCGTGACAATGTTGTGCGCCCAATTACTACAACAGATTGAGGAATTAATGTGCTTCTGATCTCCTGTGAAGCTAAGAAAATCGAAGCATGCGCAAGAGCATCTGGAAATGACAATGGATCTTCTGCAATGACAGGCCAGCCAATTGCTTTGGTGAAGGCTGAAATTTCATCAACACTTAGGCCACCTCGATCATGACCGATAACAACAACTCCACGTGCACCAACTAATCGAAGAGTCCCGGTTTTCTTGCGATCCTTATGGGAGCGCGGATTAACATTTATCTGTTTCAACCACTCTGCATCAGCATCTGGCAATAAAGGCTCATCGAATTGAAGATTTAAATGAACAGGACCAGAGCGCAAACTATCTAAAGGCAGTTCCATTGGAAACACCGGTCCGTCAACATCTGCAAAATAACGAACGGCTTTACCAAAGATGCGCGCTTGCTCGGTAGTTTGGTTAGCACCTGTTTTACGCAACATAGCTGGACGATCGGCGGTTAAAACCAAAAGTGGCAAGTTAGTGTGATGTGCTTCTAAAACTGCGGGGTGATAGTTGGCAACGGCTGTTCCACTTGTACATACGATCGGTACAACACGGCCTGTAGATTTAATCAATCCAAGTGCAAAATATGCCGCAGTCCGCTCATCTATTCGAACATGAATTCTAATTAATTTCTCTTGAGCGGCTGCAAAGAATGCAAGTGAGAGCGGAGCGTTTCTAGAACCAGGTGAGATAACAACATCGCTGACACCGGATTCAATTATTTGGCGAACAACTACGCGCGCTAATGAGGTGGAGTTGTTAGTCATAAAAGCTCCGCCGTTCTCATAATGCGATTCTTCCACCATTCAAAGCGCTCCATCGACACATCTAATCCATCAAAATTTGGAGTGGGGGAAGAAATTTTCATCTGGCCCTTGATGATCGGAATATCGGCGACATCTTTAGCCAGAAGTGAGCCTGTGGCAAGTCCGCATCCATATTCTAGATTTTCAATCGAACCAGCTAAAACCAAGCCATAGTCGATACCAATTGCAGACTCTAAAGCACTGGAAACGACAACGGGTAGCTGGTGGTGATCGATCAAATCATGTGTTCGTTTGATTCCACCAAGTGGTTGTACTTTTAACATAAGAATGTCAACTGCCCCACTTAGATCCAGAGCAAAAGGGTCAGTTGCTTTTCTAAGAACTTCATCCCCAGCAATTTTTGTATCAATACGTTTTTTTAATTCACGCAACTCTTCAATACTTGCACATGGCTGTTCGATATATTCAAGTTCACCGGCCAACTTTAGAAAAGAAACTGCTTGATCAACTGTCCATGCGCCGTTTACATCTACTCTAATTGCGCTATCGGGACGAAGCGCGCGAACTCTATTGATGCGGGCTAAATCTAGATCTGTGTCATCTCCAACTTTAATTTTAAAGCTTTTTACACCAGGAAATAGATCTACTATCTGGGAGATTTCCTTTTCATCGTTTATCGCTGGAATTGTTCCATTTACATTAATGGTGCTTCGAAACAACTTTGGTCTTGGCTGCGTTGCAGCTTCAATTGCGCAGGCTAACCAAGGGACGCACTCGGCATCTTTGTACTCTAAAAATGGTGAAAATTCTGCCCAGCCATACTCACCCTTAAACAATGCGACTTCGCGGATGTTGATTCCGCGAAAATTTGTTTTTGTAGGCAGCGCTACAACACGCAAACTATTTAAAAGTGATTGATCCATTTATGAGGGGATTAGGGACGCTTAGGGAATTTCCCGAAATCTGGTGCACGCTTTTCTTTGTAAGCATCTCGGCCTTCCTGACCTTCTTCACTTAAGTAAAAGAGCAGGGTTGCATCGCCTGCAAGTTGTTGGATTCCAGCAAGACCATCATCTGCTGCATTCATGCTTGCCTTGATTAATCGAAGTGCAAGTGGAGAGTTTTTCAACATTTCGCGACACCACGAAACTGTTTCACTTTCAAGCTCTGCAAGTGGAACAACGGTATTTACAAGACCCATTGATAATGCTTCTTGCGCATCATATTGACGTGTCATAAACCAAATTTCACGGGCTTTCTTTTGACCGACATTTGCTGCAAGTAATCCTGATCCATAACCACCATCAAAAGAACCCACCATCGGACCAGTTTGCCCAAACTTGGCATTGTCAGCAGCAATTGTTAAATCACAAACAACATGTAATACATGTCCCCCACCAATTGCCCAGCCAGCGACCATCGCCACTACTGGCTTAGGTGTGCGACGAATCTGAACTTGTAAATCTAAAACATTTAATCGACCTAAGCCTTGTTGGCCAACACTGTCTGACCCAACATAACCATCATCGCCGCGAACGCTAATATCCCCACCAGAACAAAAAGCCTCGGTGCCTTCGCCTGTAAAAATGATAACTCCAACTGATGCGTTATCTCTTGCTAGATCAAAAGCGTTTTTTAATTCAATAATTGTTTCTGGGCGAAATGCATTTCTAACTTGGGGGCGATTGATGGTTATTTTTGCAATGCCATCACCGACTTGATACTTAATATCCGTAAAGGATTCTCCACCTGGAGCGGTCACCCATGTAGGAATTGTGCGGTCACCAAAATCACGCTTGATTGGACGGCTCATCATTCTCCCTTATTCGACTACTGGCGATAGCCTACGGTGGCAATGGATAACTCGTCACAACGAAATATTCTCCGGGTCAGCCCTGAATGGGAAACTCCCAAATTAGCGGGAGAAATCACATCAGCTCTCGCCGGCGATGGGCCCACTCTGGGTTTTGGCCAGATAACAAGTAGTTATGCCCCCAGTGATATCGCAGTAGTAATTGGAACCTCAGGCACGACGGGTGATCCAAAGGAAGTCGCACTGACTGCGCAAGCAATTACTTCTTCGGCAAAATCTTCAAATAAATTTCTTGGAGCAAACCATGGCGATACTTGGAGTTTATTGTTACCGCTTACCCATATTGCGGCGGTAAATGTCTTTGTGCGCGCTCTTCAACTTGGAACCGTTCCGTTAGATCTTCGAAACATTGAAGGTGATTATCCAGATGCAGACTTTACTGCGATTGTTCCGACTCAATTATTTCGCGCACTTAATGGTGAATCACGGCTGCTAAAACATTTGCAAAATGCTGACAAAGTTTTAATTGGTGGGGCATCCCTATCGCAGGGATTGCGAAGACAAGCAGAAGCTGCTGGTATTAAAACTGTTAGTACTTATGGAATGACGGAAACCTGCGGAGGCTGTGTCTATGAAGGACAAGCGATTTCTGATGTCGAATATGAGGTAAAAAACGGACGAGTTCGCTTAAAGGGAAAAGTTTTGGCAACTACATACCTAAATGCACCATGGAGTTTGGAAAATGGTTGGTTTGAAACGTCAGATTTAGGGGAGATAGTAGATAACAAACTTATTGTGTTGGGCCGAGCAGATGATGTCATTGTCTCTGGTGGTGAGAATATTTCTTTAGGTGCAATTGAAAACTCTCTTGCAATTGCATTTCCCCAATTGCAAGCTGCTGCTTTTTCTAGTAACGATCCTCAATGGGGCCAAAGTTTGCGGTTAGCTGTTGTCGGTAAGGTCAGCGACGAAGAAATCTTGCTTCATCTGGAGAAAGATTTAGGATCGATTGCAAAACCAAAAAGTATTCATCGTCTCTCTTCGCTACCATTGAGAGGTATAGGAAAAATTGATCGCGAAGCTTTAGCCAGGGAGATTAACCGTGAATAAGTGGGTGCTTGGAGCACGCGTTCGCACTTTGCCTGCCGCAATTGCACCTGTTGTGGTTGCATCTTCTCTAGCTGGAAGTGAATTCAATTGGTTTCGCGCCGTTTTGGCATTAACTGTAGGAATTTGGTTGCAGATCGGAGTTAATTTTGCAAACGATTACAGCGATGGCATTAAGGGAACTGATGATGATCGAGTGGGACCTATTCGATTAGTTGCTTCCGGACTTGCCTCGGCAAACTCAGTTAAGACAGCTGCTCTAGTTTCGTTTTTAATTGCAAGTATTGCCGGACTTTGGCTTTCCTTACTTACTTCTTTTGTTCTGATTCCTATTGGTTTAATCTGCATTGCAGCGGCATGGGGGTATACCGGTGGTAAGAATCCATATGGTTATCGGGGTTTTGGCGAGATTTCAGTGTTTATCTTCTTTGGCATTGTTGCAACTGTAGGTAGTTTTTATGTTCAAACTGAGAAGATAACGTTAATGAGTTTTATAGTTGCAATCCCGATGGGAGCGCTTTCATGTGCAATATTGACAGTCAATAACATAAGAGATTTAGATAAAGATAAGGTCGCCGGAAAGCGCACCTTTGCTGTGCGCGTAGGTGATTCAAAAGCTCGGAGAATCTATGTCTCGCTTTTAATTCTTGCCCATATTGCAGCTGTAGCAACTTTTATTCCAGCAACGCTATTAACCCTGATTGCAGCCCCTTTGACTTTCACTCTTTCAAAACTAGTTTTAAGCCAGGCCTCAGGGGCCTCATTGATCCCAGCATTGAGCAGAACTGGAAAGCTGCAACTATTATTTGCAACCCTTTTTGCTATTGCTCTAGCGATACAATAATCCCATGCTAAGAGTCCTTTCATTAGTTTTAGTCTTTGGTCTAACGATCTATGCGTTACTAGATTGTGCTCGAGCAGATGAATCTCAGATCAAAAATCTTCCTAAATGGGGATGGCTTTTGATAATTATTCTTCTTGGCCCACAGGCAGTAGCAATTGGACCAATTGCTTATTTAGTTGCTGGAAGAAATAAGCCAAAGAGAAACAAAAACCCTAAACGGCGTATTTTGCCGCCTGATGATGATCCGGATTTTTTAAGAAAACTTTAAAGCCCAGAATAAGTGTGCTTGCCTGTTCCCCAAATATTTATATAGACGTAGTTAAACAAGAATGTTGATCCGGCAAATAAGCAAAGCCATGCAGCGCGGCGGCCGCGCCAACCAATTGTTACGCGAGCATGTAAGTAGGCTGCATATGCAACCCAAGTAATAAAAGCCCACGTCTCTTTTGGATCCCAACCCCAGTATCTTCCCCACGCGCTCTCTGCCCATATCGCACCAGAAACAACTGAAAAAGTCCATAAAGGAAAAACAAATGCAACCAAGCGATAAGAAAGTTGATCGAGTACTTCTAATGAAGGTAAGCGCTTAGCCCACTCATTTCGCTCACCTTTGGACTCTATTCGATCTAATAAAAGATATGCAGTTGCAATTACATTTGAAAGTAAGAAAACTCCACCTGAAATTATTGCTGTTGATACATGGATAACTAGCCATTCAGATTTTAATGCTGGTACCAAAGGCGCACTCGGTACATAAAGAACTGTGATTGCGGTGCCCAATGTAAGTAAGACAGAAACTGAAACAAGTAGCCCCAACCATCTAAGGTCATACTTTCGAAGCGCAGCAAGATAAGCACCAGAAAAGGCAAGAGCCCCAGTTATTGAAAACTCATACATATTGCCCCATGGAGCTCTGCTTGCCGAAATTCCGCGAGCAACTACTCCAACAAGGAGTAAAAGAAATCCAAGGATCATTAACGCCGTTGCAATTCGAGCAGCACGACCATTTCGTGCATAATCTAATACTGATTTTCCAGCAGCTGGGACTTTAACTGCCCAGGCGGTCTCAATTGCATGGACAAGGAATGAAAGAGCAAAAACTGCCGTTGCGGAATAAATTGAATAGTTTGAGATAACTGCCCAACTACGTGACATCTACTTATCTCCCTTTACTCTCTGAATAAACTGCGACAACTCTTCTTCAAGTCCTGGTGCTGCATTTTTGGCTAATCCTGCAACTTCGACGTTCTGGCCTACCCGAATCCAAATTCGTCGTCGTCGAGTAAATAGAGAAGCAAGTAGTCCAATGATGGCAACAATAGCGCCCAATAAAGCAAACTTCTTTCCAGGATCTGTGACAAAGCTAATGTTGACCCATTGAACATAACCTTCGAAAGTTATTACACCGCCAGCATAGGCAAAAGATTCACCAGGTTTTAAGGCCTTAAGGCCAACTTGTTGCATCTTTGACGTATCAATTCTGTAGACAGATTGAGGAGAACCTGAATCCAATCCAAGATCACCCACCCATGCAGCCAAAAGTAACCGTGGATCTAAAGCCTCTGGATAAACACTGATGCCACCTTCCTCGCCATCTCTTGCATAGGTTGGAAGAAATGATCCGACGAAACCAACTGCAGGATCAGCATCAGGAGCTTTGATTGCACCAATTGAACGTAGCTGTGAATCCTGAGGTAGAAATGGAACAGGACCCTGAAAAGCTACATTTAACTTTGAATCAACAACAGTGACAACAGGAGAATAACCATTTGCTTGAAGATAAATTCTTGTATCCCCAATTGTTAAAGGCGAATTGACCTTCATGGTTTTTTTCTCTTCTAATCCTTGTTCACCTTGTTGTAGCCGAACATCAAGTGTGTAATCCTCTGGTGCTCCAGTTATAACATTATATTTTGCAACAAACCTATCTGCAGTTAACGTAAAGTCAGGAAGATTTGATTCACTATAAAGTTTTCCATATGTCAGTGAGTCATAGCTGGTCACGTTATTAACAAAACGCTCCCCGATATTTAAAATTGCCTCTCCGCGCATTCCAAAAAGAGAACTAAAACTAATTCCCATTAAAACAAGAATGAGTGCAAGGTGAAAAAATAGATTACCTGTTTCGCGAGCAAAGCCTTTTTCTGCCGAAATAGATTCCGATGTTTCCAAAACTCTAAACCTGTTTTTCTTAAACCATTCCCTTGCGTTTTCCAGTTCAGATCCACTGGCGCTCCACTCCTGAAAATGCTCCATTCGGGAGAGGTTTTTAGGTGTTGCCGGAGGTAGGGCTCGTGCATTCTTCAAATGTTCAATAGTTCTTGGTAAAACACAACCAATGAGTGAGATGAATAAGAGAATATAGACAGCACTAAACCAAGGTGAGCCGTAAACATCAAAGAGCCAGAATCGATCCAGCCACTCTGCCTGCTGAGGTGAATTTTTAAAGTAATCAGAAACCTGCATCGGATTTTGGGTTCGCTGTGGAAATAAAGATCCTGGAATTGCAGCAACTCCAAGAAGTAGCAGCAAGATCAAAGCAGTGCGCATGCTGGTTAATTGGCGCCATAAATATCTGGCAAGGCTTGTGCCATCTAGTTCGGGGATTTGTACTTGATTACTCATTAGATCACCGGAATAAAGTCAGAAATAAGTCCACGCATAGAGTTCATTAACTCTCCCCAAAAACCCAGCACCTGCATTAACCCGATCATGATCAAGAAAATGCCGCCAATTTTTGAAATCAAATCACCGCGGCGATAGATGATTGAACGAAGTTTTGCAGATTTGTCTAGAAATAATCCTGATGCAATAAATGGCAAACCTAAACCAAGGCAGTAACCAAATGAAAGCACGGCCCCGCGAAGTGCACTTGATTCTTGAAAAGCTAGAGTTTGTACTGCAGCAAGCCCGGGTCCAATGCATGGAGTCCACCCAATTCCGAATAGAACTCCTAACAATGGTGCCCCAAGTAGGCCACCAGTCGTTCGCATTTTCGGACGTATCGTTGGTGAAAATGGAAAACGTCCATAGAAGATGAAACCTAAAAGTATTGTCATAATTCCCAATATTCTAGAAATGATCTCCTCATTTGCTACTAGTTGGTTACCTAATTGACCAAATAAAGCCCCGAAAGATACAAAGACTGCGCTAAAGCCGAAAACAAATAAAAGTGAGCCAAGAAATACTTTACCGCGGCTTACAGAAAATCCTGCAGCAAAGGATAAATAGCCAGGGACCAAGGGCAATACGCACGGTGACAAAAATGAAACCACGCCAACAATGAATGCAAAAGGAATTGCAGTCACAAGTGCACCACTAAAGAGTTGCTCGACTAAGAATTCTTTCATCCCTGAATAACTCTCTCAATTAATTGGGACAAAGATGCCACAGTGACAACTCCAGAGATCCGAGCTGCCACGCGTCCCTGTTGATCCAAAACTACAGTTGTGGGAATTGCATTTGCCGATAGTGATCCTTTGAAGCCCACCAAAATAGAGTCGTCAATTACTGTTGGATAAGGAATTTTAAATCTTCGTTCAAAAGCCTCCGCGTTCGCTGGATTATCTCGCGTTAGTATTCCAATGAATTCAACTTCACTGTATTTGTTTGCTAAGGCAACAAGTGTTGGGGCCTCTGCCCGACATGGTGAACACCACGATGCCCAGACATTAACTACAGCAACTTTATTCTTTTGATAGGTATAAGTCTGGCCAGATAATGTCATTCCAGAAATTGTTGGTGCGATCTTTCTATCATCGGCTTTTATAAATGTGATTGCCCCATCACCGGATACAAAACTTTCTTCAGCAACTGAACTTCCTCCTCCACCACAACCAGTCAACGTTACGGCAAGGACTAGGGCAATGAGTGATCTCTTCATTACTTATTTTCTGGCAGTAGATGTCTGGCAGGTTCAGAGTAAGTGATCCCTGAAATAAAGCCGTCATCATCAAAGTGAATACTTGTTACAGAAGCAAGAGTGCATTCGCGTTTGCGGGGATCATGTAAAAGTCTTCGGTTTTCAATTGCACTTCTTAGGATCCAAATTGGTAGTTGATGAGAGACACAAATTGCATCTTTGCCCTTTGCTGCATCGCGCGCTGCAAAAACAGCAGCTAACATACGATTAATCTGTTGATCGTATGGCTCCCCCCATGATGGCTTCCATGGATTCCATAGATGTCTCCAGGAGGCAGGATGGCGCAGCACTCCATCGCCAACTCCAAATGGTTTTCCTTCAAAAATATTTGATGCCTCAATCAATCTTTCATCTGTTGTTATTGCAATGTTGTGCGCTTTTGCAATTGGAGCTGCGGTTTCTTGTGCGCGTTGCAAAGGTGAAACATGCAGAGCACCTAAATCAATGTTTTTTGACCATTCTCCAATTGTTGATGCCATCTCTTGCCCACGCTCAGATAATCTCCAACCCGGTTGTCGCCCATAAAGAATTTTGTCAGGGTTATGGACTTCGCCGTGTCTGAGAACGTGCACTGTGGAACTCATGGGTAAAGCATAAAGCGTCTATAAACTCCTTGATTCGCTAGGGTAGTGACATGGCACTCACAGATAAACGGGCTGCCTTCTTTGATGTCGATAACACGCTTATCCGAGGCTCAACAATTTACTTCTTGGGTCGAGGAATGTACCAACGTGGTTATTTCACAAAGAAGGATATTTCACGGTTCGTTCTTGCCAACCTGAGATTTCGCTTAACCGGCAAAGAAAAAAAGGAAGAGATTCAAAGATTTCAGGATGCAGCCACTGACTTTATTGGAGGTCACAACGTTGCAGATATTCAGGCAATTGCAGAAGAGATCTATGATGAGTTTGTTTCGCCGGCAATGTGGCAGGGAACAATCGATATTGCTCAAACACATATTGCAAATGGTGATGAGGTTTATTTAGTAACTGCTGCGCCAGAAGATATGGCAACTTTGATCGCAAAAAGGTTGGGCCTTACGGGTGCAATTGGAAGTAAAGCTGAAATAAAAAATAATGTTTACACAGGAAAAATGAATGGACCGCTATTGCATGGCAAAGAAAAAGCTATTGCAATCATTGAACTAGCGTCAACCACTGGATTAGATTTGAAAAACTGTTTTGCTTATACTGATAGCAATAATGACTTGCCGCTACTGCAAAGCGTTGGGCATCCTTCTGTCATCAATCCGGATGCACTTTTGGGATTGCGCGCAATGGCCGAAGGCTGGCCCATCCATGATTTTCGGAGAGCTAGATTTATCGGCAGGATAATCTCACCCGTAGTTGTCCGTCTGGCCGCACTTGCAACGTGGCTTACTCCTCGTAAGAGAAAAGGTAATTAACTACTTAACCCTCTATCCCTGTAATGTAGGCAAGTTATGGAAATGCGCTCATTCTCCGACTACTTGCGTAGTGTTGATGATGCTGCCCTAATTTCCCTATTTTCTGCCCGACCAGATTTGGTTACTCCGGTACCACCAGATATCGCATCACTTGCCGTACGCGCATGTTCGGCTCCAAGTTTGGCGCGTGCAATTGATTCATTAAATAAATGGCAGCTACAAGTTCTTGAAGCGGTAGTAAGCGTCAATGAACCTTTTACAGAAAAAACCATTGCAGCCCTGACAGATAAGCAAGCAGCATCGGCTTTAGAACATTTAATCAAAGTTGGATTGGTTTATCCATCCGATGATGGATTAAGAGTTCCAACGCAGTTGCGCGAAGTTCTCGGCGCTGAACCTGCAGGTCTTGGGCCAGCATCAATGGTGAAATTAAAGTTAAGTGATTTAGAGCAGGCGCCCCAGGATTCGAAAAAGATTTTAGAGCGATTAATGTGGGGACCTCCGCGAGGAAGTGTCGGTGACATTAAAAATCCTGGCCCAGGGGTTGCTTGGCTTTTGGAGAGAAAATTCCTTGTCGCACTCGATCAGCGCACAGTAATTCTGCCGCGTGAGGTAGCAATTGAACTTCGCGGTAAGAAAATACATAAGGAGTTATGTGCACAAGCTCCTGAATTCACTGGGACAAAGCGGGAAAAGAAACAAGTAGATCTTGCTGCAATTGCTAATGTTTCAACAGTTTTACGCTGGGTTGAAGAGTTACTTAATTTTTGGGCAGAGGAACCTGCAGATGCTTTGCGAGCTGGTGGATTGGGTGTTCGAGACTTAAAAACACTTTCAACTCACTTGGGTGTTGATGATGCATGTACGGCCTTTATCGCTGAACTTGCATACCTAACTTCGCTAATTAGTATCGATGCAAATGATCAGATTTTGCCTAGTAATAAATTTGATATTTGGTTGATGCAATCTCCTGCAGATAGATGGCAGATGTTGGCATCTGCTTGGTTGATTACTTCACGTGTTAGCGGTCTAGTTGGCCGTTTAGAATCTAAAAATGTTGCTGCTTTGGGTCCAGAGTTAGATCGCGTCAATGCTTCCAAAGTTAGGGGATTAACTCTTTCGTTGCTCAAAGAGAACCCTGAAATAGCACCTGATTGGAATAGTTTTAAATCATCTTTAGATTGGCGCGCGCCAGTTCGACGTAACTCATCTTTACAAGATGAGCTTGCTGAGTGGACTTTGCGTGAAGCGGAATGGTTAGGAATAACAGGCCAAGGAGCAATTTCTAAGTATGGGATTGGTTTCCTTAATGGAGATGATTTAGATTTAATAAATCAAGACTTGCCAAAAACCGTTGATCATATTTTGATTCAAAGTGATAACACTGCAATCGCCCCCGGCCCACTTGAACATGAGATCTCACAATCACTTGCAATGATGGCTGAGATCGAAAGTCGAGGTGGTGCGACTGTCTATAGATTTACAGAGGCGACGATTCGCCGTGCACTAGATCATGGTAAAACTGGAGATGAAATAAAGTCATTTCTTGCAAAAACTTCTAAGACTCCTATGCCCCAACCCCTTGAATATTTGATTGCAGATGTTGCTAAAAAACATGGAAAGTTACGTGTTGGTAATACTTCTTCATTCATACGATGTGAAGATACCGCACTCATTTCACAGATTATTAATGATAAAAAGCTTGAGATTTTAGGCATTCGACGGATCGCACCAGAAGTCGTTATTTGCGAAATGGATGCAACAGATGCAATGCGCATTTTACGTGAATGTGGTTACTTGCCAGCGGGTGAATCTGTCAATGGAATGATCTTGACAGGAGCTAAATCTAATCGAGCCTTAACTAAACCAAGACCTCCACGCATTATTGGAGAAGTTGAAGTTCCAACAGATGAATCATTAACCGCTGCAATTCGCACATTACGAACTGGTGAAAAATCTACTCACCGCCAAACACGTTTGCGCCAAGTGGCTAATGAAGCTTTGGGTGCGCTTCCGCGAACGACAGCAAATGAAACTATGGATGTTTTACAACAGTTTATTTCTGAGGAAAAAACCCTTTCAATTGGATATGCCGATAACAACGGCGGAGTGACCCACAGAATCATTGATCCGATAAGAATTAGTGCAGGCGCACTCATTGCGCGCGATCATGCAACCGGGGAGGTTCAATCCTTCAGAATTCCCCGCATCACCGGCGTAGCACCGTTATAGACTTAGATCATGTTGGCAGACCTAGAGGCACTCGTAAGGTTGGAATCACCAACGCAAGATTTAGAAGCGTGTAAAGATGTTGTTCACCTTGCAAATGAAATTGCAGAGCGCGTCTTAGGATCACCGGCTCAGATACACGATGTAAACGGCAGACCAGTATTTTGGTGGGGCTCACCTAATCCAGAAGTTATTGTCTTGGCTCATCTAGATACCGTATGGCCTAAAGGATCTTTTCAACCGTTATGGCAAGTTGAAGGAACTACAGCTCGTGGGCCCGGTGTTTTTGATATGAAGGCAGGATTCATTCAAGCTCTCTATGCAATGAAAACAATCAAAGGACCTGTTGCACTTGTTGCTACAACAGATGAAGAAACGGGAAGTTTGACTAGCAAAAATTTTATAAAGGAAATCTCCGCTAAAGCTAAGTCGGTTCTAGTAGTAGAAGCATCACTCGATGGAAAAGTTAAGACCGGTCGTAAAGGTACAGCGATGTATCAAATTAAAATTCTTGGAAAAGCATCACATGCCGGCCTAGAACCTGAAAAGGGAGTTAATTCAACGATTGAAATGGCCCATGCTGTAATTGCTGTTTCAAACCTTTCTAATGAAGCATTTGGAACAACTGTTGTACCAACCACACTCACTGCTGGGAATTCAACAAATACAGTTCCTGATTTAGCAGTTCTAGATGTTGATATCCGTTCATTTTCTATGGCAGAGCTTGAAAGAGTTGATGGGGCGATCAAATCAATTGTCCCGGTTAATCCAGAGACTACATATGAAGTCACGGGCGGTTTTAATCGACCTCCATTGGAAAGTTCATCGACTATGGATTTGTATGAGCGTGCTGAAAAAGTTGCAAAAGAAATCGGTATGCCTGCCTTGGGTCATGCATCCGTCGGAGGTGCTAGTGATGGAAACTTTGCAGCTGCTGCCGGCGCACAGGTTTTGGATGGATTGGGAGCTGTTGGAAGTGGCGCCCACGCCAAGCACGAATGGGTTGATATCAGTACTCTTGAAGATCGAAGCAAACTTTTGAATGCACTAATAAAGGATTTATTAAATGAGTGATGGTCCGTTAATTGTTCAGAGTGATAAAACACTTCTGTTAGATATTGACCATCCATTATCAGTTGAGTGTCGGCGAGCGATTGCTCCCTTTGCAGAATTAGAGCGCTCGCCTGAACACATTCACACATACCGATTAACTCCACTGGGATTATGGAATGCCCGTGCTGCTGGCCATGATGCAGAGCAAGTTATTGACACTCTAATCAAGTACTCACGATATGCAGTCCCGCATTCAATTCTTATCGATGTTGCAGAGACAATGTCACGCTATGGGCGTCTGCGCCTTGAGATGGATCCTGTACATGGATTGATTTTGATTACTACTGACACGGCAGTGCTTGAAGAAGTCATCCGTGCAAAAAAGATTGCTCCACTTCTTGGTGCCAGAATTGATTCAGAAACGATCGCAGTGCTGCCAAGTCAGCGCGGCCAGATAAAGCAATCACTTTTACGTCTAGGTTGGCCAGCTGAAGATTTTGCAGGTTATGTGGATGGCCAAGCCCATGAAATTTCTTTGGTGCAAAATGATTGGAAGATCCGTCCATACCAAGAGTTGGCAGCAGAAGGTTTCTGGCATGGTGGATCAGGAGTTGTAGTTCTTCCTTGTGGTGCGGGTAAAACAATTGTTGGTGCAGCGGCTATGGCTCATGCAAAAGCGACCACGCTAATTTTGGTTACAAATACCGTTGCAGCTCGTCAGTGGCGAGATGAACTTTTAAAACGAACAACATTAAATGAAGATGAAATTGGCGAATACTCAGGGGCAAAAAAAGAGATTAGACCTGTCACTATTGCCACCTATCAAGTGATGACAAAGAAGAAAAATGGGGTTTACGCTCACTTAGATCTCTTTGATTCTTATGACTGGGGTTTGATTATTTATGATGAAGTACATCTGCTTCCAGCGCCAATCTTTAGATTTACTGCAGATATTCAATCGCGCCGCAGACTAGGCCTAACAGCAACATTGGTTAGAGAAGATGGAATGGAGGGTGAGGTTTTTTCACTCATCGGTCCTAAACGATTTGATGTTCCATGGAAAGAGATTGAATCTCAGGGTTATATTGCACCAGCAGAATGCATTGAAGTCAGAGTGAATTTAACTGAGGCTGAACGCTTAACTTATGCAACAGCAGAACCAGAAAATCGCTACCGAACTTGTGCGACCACTCGTACTAAGCGAGAAGTTGTAGAGCTACTAGTTCAAAAACATAAGGGCGAACAGATTCTTGTAATTGGCCAATATTTAGATCAACTCGATGAACTATCTGAAGTTCTTGGTGTTCCTGTGATTAAAGGTGACACACCTGTGAAAGAGCGCGAAATTCTGTTCAATAAGTTTAGAACCGGTGAAGTAACCTGTTTAGTTGTCTCAAAGGTTGCTAATTTTTCTATTGATCTTCCAGATGCGACAATTGCGATTCAAGTTTCGGGTGCATTTGGAAGTCGCCAAGAAGAAGCACAGAGATTAGGGAGAATTCTGCGCCCTAAGTCTGATGGGCGAAGCGCCACTTTTTATTCTGTGATTTCCCGCGACACCATAGATCAGGATTTTGCACAAAACCGTCAGCGCTTCTTAGCTGAGCAGGGATACTCTTACAAAATTATTGATGCTGACGATGTCTTTCAAGGGAAGATTTAAACCTGACAGGATCAACTCTCCAATAATCGTGGTGCTCTCCGTCGATTAAAGTAACAGGTACTTGCTCACCATAAAGCTTTTCTAAATCTTCATCGCCATCTATGAATATTTCATTAATTTCAAACTTCAACTCAGCCTTCAAATTTTGCAAAACACTAAGTGCCTCTTCGCAGAGGTGGCACTCTTTTCGACTATAAATCGTTACAAGTTCCATCACTTCTCCTGTTTAGCCTGAAAATAGACTTAGAAAACTGCGTTCCTTCACCACTGACCTTAAACCATTGAGACTGCACTGATAGCGTTCGCACCATGGGATTGCAAAGAATTAACAGAATCCACACTTTGCTTTCGACGAAACTGTTGATCCTTGTAGCGGTTTTGTTATCAGGAATAGGTGTACCAACTGCTGAAGCAATTACCTTTCGGCAGATACCAGCGACGAACTGGGTTCATGTTCTAGCTGGTGATGCTGATACATATCCCTCGGTTCGTACAAGAACTCCACAACTTCCTGCTAAAAAACTTGAAACTGTCTCTAAGTTTGATGTTACCTATAACAATTTTCCTGATTGGGCAAAAAAAGAAGTTCAAGCTTCTCTTGATATTTGGGCAGTTAACTTCAAATCATCAGTTGCGATAACGGTAGATGCAACTTGGGAGCGATCTAAATCGAAAGAAATTCTGGGAAGTGCAAACTCTGGAAGTTACTTCTCCTCTTTCCCTGGTGCTCCAGATCCCAACCTTTGGTATGTCTCTGCTCTTGCGAATGCACTTGCCGGTAAAGATTTAGATAGAAATAATCCTGAAATTATCATTCAGGTTAACTCTGAGGCACCGTGGAACTTGCGTACTGATGGCGCTCCGAATCAAACTGAATATGATTTACAGTCAGTAATGCTTCACGAAGTAGGCCACGGTCTTGGTTTTTCATCTAATGATTTCTATGAACCTGTTCTTGGAATTGGAACTCTCAGTACACCAACACCATTTGATGCGTATTTACAAACACTAGATGGGCGTAGATTGATTGATTTACCATCTCCATCTAAAGAGTTAGGTAATGCTCTAACTTCGCCGCTCGTGTGGTCTGGTCCTCTTGGCACAAAAGCCAATGGCGGTGTTAAGCCAATGATCTTTTCTCCTATAACTTATATACCGGGTTCATCCATTTCACATTTAGATGAAAATACTTTTTCGAAATCTGGATTTGATTCAGTAATGACCCCAATACTTAGCGCAGGTGAAGTCTTTGCTGGTCCTGGTCCTCTGATGTTGGCCATGATGGAAGACATGCGAAATAAGCCCCCTACTGGAGTAATACTTGATCTTCCCTTAGCCCCTCGCAATCCAACTGCGCTAGTTGGTGATGCAGAAGCACTCATTACTTTTGATCCCCCTGCAAACATACGAACTTCACAAGTTAGCGAGTATATAGTTAAAAACATTAAGACTGGAGTAGAAAAAGTCAGCGTTTCAAGTCCAGTCGTATTCTCAGGATTAAGAAATGGAACTTCATATACATTCTCTGTAGTGGCAAAAAATGCCCTAGGAGAATCCGTTGAGGCCAAAACAAAGGCTGTCACTCCGCAAGCAAGTTGGAAGAGTCAGATTTTTGACGATAGTTCTAATGGATCAAATCTAGCTAGCGCAGTTTTTAATGGAAAACCAGTAGTAGCCTATAACGACAGTAAAAATGGTGACTTAAAGCTGGCAACATTTACTGGAAAACTTTGGACAAAGATTGTGATTGATGGCCAAGGAGGTATTGGCGGAAGGACTAATAACGATATCGCTGGGGCTATTAGCGTGTGCGTCAATGGTGTTACTCCTCAACAGAAAATGCACATCTTTTACAGCGATGTGACAGAAAAAGATCTTCGATATGCAACCTATGATGGAAAAAACTTTACTTTTGACGTTATAGATGGCAATGGTCCCTCTGTAAATAACTATGAAGACCGTATCCGTGTGCGCACTTCAAGTGATGTAAGTGTTTCTAATGCCTGCGTTGCAACCGCATCAGATATTCAGGTCTTCTATCGCGACCAAACACAAGGAGTCACCTTAGGTGCGGTGAAATCAAATTTGGGTAACTGGCAGTACGAACTAGTCGATGGTGATCGAGCCACTGATGGGCGTAGCACTGGGGATGTTAGTTTCCACATGAAAGCCGCTTTAGTGGGCAAAACTACTTATCTTGTATATGACTCCGTTACAGGCTTTGATGAAAGAAAGAATGTAACAGCTGGATCAGTTCGCATGGCAAGTCGATCTGGAGTTAACCCATTAGCTTGGGAATATAGAGAGTTAGATATTGCAACTGATAAATCATTTATCGCTGGTTACGATGTGGCAATCGCAAATGTAGGTGGTACGGCTTTGGTAACGTGGCTGGCAGGTCCCTCAACAACACCAGGTGTTGCCAATGAAATTCGATGGTTAAAGCTTGATGCACCCAAGAAAATTTCGAAGATTGCCAGCGGAAATCTTGGGAGACCTGGAGAACATCTTTCTACTGATGGTAAAACAATTATCTATAACTGCCAAGAGAGACTGTGCGCAATTAGTACAGACAAAAAACCAATTAATCAAAGTTCAATTCGATTAGTTAGCGGATCGCAGGAGCAATTGCCCACCGATAGCGTCTGGTTAACCATCAATAAGGCTCTGAATTTACTTGCTGTAAAAAATGGGAAAATGGTTCTACTTAAACCGTAATTATTTTGCGTTGCGGCGCTGAATTCGAGTTTTCTTTAGAAGTTTCTTGTGCTTCTTCTTGGCCATACGCTTGCGTCGCTTTTTAATTACGGAACCCATATGTCATGCTCTCTTTTCTATGATTGCTGTGATAGTGCAGGCAGTTAGATTACCGCGTATTGCGGACAAAAATCGAAACCAGATCCGCGCTTGATGTGACTACCACCGGACCTAAATCTTTAGATTCAAGGCTTCCAACTAGTAATCCTTGTCCGACAGGAGCATTGTCTGCTGCAGAAATGACTCCTTTTGAGTTAAAGGTGATTAATAGGGCTGTTGAAACCTTTGGATTCCATGCTAGTTCTGGGATTGCACCATTTGAAAGAAATAGAAGTTGTGTGGATCCAGTTGTAAAAGCAGGACCGGTTCCAGAAAATCTATGGGTCCATGTTGGCGCGTAGCGGGATGAGAACTTAGTAACTGCTACTTCACTTTTGTTTCCAACAACAACTTCACCGCCCAGTAGTAGTGAAGAGGTGGTGCTGTTCCAAATTCGTTTTCCTTTGCTTATTGAGCTACGAACTACCGAAGTGATCTTAAGAGATTTAGTTACTTTGATTATTACGCCGTCTATTAAACCCGCTAATTTTTTACCAGCAATCGTTTCACCACTTGAGCCAACAAGAGTAAATGTCTTATCTGCATTTCGGGTAACCGATTCAATCGATGTTGATGCTGATCCAATTTGTAGTGTTTTTGAGAAGAGACCAGAAGTGTTCAGAAAGTTGATAAATCCTGCATTGATCTTTTCACCTGCAATTGACCCAACAATAGCTAAACCTGAATCATCTAATGCCATTGAAGTTGGTAATATTGAATTGCTTGTAGGCAAAGAATTTGTTGAAATTAATGCACCGGCAGAACTAATCTTCCATATCGTTAAAACCTTTAGATCGCCTATAAATGTGCTTGTGGGAACATTAGCGTTATCAGGATTAATTGCTGCCGTTGGTGTGCCTATAGGTGCTACCGCTGGTGCCGGAGTAGCACCTGCAATCCATATATCGCCGACACTATCAACAACTGCAGCAGAGGCAATTGATGCCTGAGATTGATCTAACTGCAGTTTCCAAAGTTCATTGCCGTTTGAATCAACAGCTCTTGCATATGCTTTTGAATTTTGTGTTCCAAATACAATGAAATTCTTTCCAGAAACAACAACACCACTAACTTCTGTTGGTGAACCGATAGTTGTAAGCAGTTTTAGGGGGTTGACTACAATCTTTTTTGGAGCGGCTTGCGCACTAGGTGTAATTACTAAAAACGCAATGACAAATAAAGCGATTAAACGCTTCATGCTAACTCCTGTGCGCGATCATGAGCAGCCTTCATCGCCTTAGTGACCAATTGCTCCAATCCCCCGTTTGTAAATGATGTCAGTGCCGCAGCTGTAGTTCCATTTGGGCTTGTTACATTTTCTCGAAGAACTGCTGCAGTTTGGCCAGATTGCTCAAGCATTTTTGCCGCACCGATAATTGTTTGAATAGTAAGAGCAGTGGCATCTTTTTCGCTAAGACCTAACTCCATTGCACCAGAGACCATTGCCTCCACAAAAGCAAAGAAATATGCGGGTCCAGAGCCGCTTGTTGCAGTTACTGCATCTTGAAGTGATTCATCCACTTCAATTGTTTTTCCGGCGGCACCCAAAAAGCCCCTGACAAAATCTCTTTGTTCATCAGTTACATTCTTTGAGCAAGAGATTGCAGACATTCCCGCGCCTAATAAGATCGGTGAGTTTGGCATCACACGAACAATTGGATTTGATTTTCCAATCCCATTACTTATAAAAGAAATACTTTTGCCAGCGGCAAAGGTAATCACCAATGTCTCTGGATTAATGTGAGTTTTAACCTCTTCTAAAACGGCTGCCAAATCTTGTGGTTTTACTACTAGGAGCAAAACCTGCGCGGTTGAGACGTTCTCTGCCAGTTCGCTTGATTTGATTGAGTATCTGCCAGTTAATTCATTAACGCGATCCAAGCGCTTTTCGGAGATAGTAATCAAATCTGGATTAAGTCCATGGGTTACTAAGGCAGAGATAAGTGCCTCACCCATTACTCCTGCACCAATGAGTCCAACCTTTGACTTTATATCCATGTAACAAGACTACCCGTTGAGCCTGTAGGCTCTGCGACTATGCCAGAAGTAAAGCCAGGATTTGCGCGCGATTGGGTTGAATTCTTCGACCCAAATGATGCTGAGACAATCTTTAAATGTGATTTAACGTGGCTTACTTCCTACTGGACATGTATTTATGGCGATGGTTGCCAAGGTGTTTTTAAGAATCAACCAAATTCTGGGTGCTGCACCGAAGGCGCAATGTATTCAGATGAGGAAGATGAAGAGCGCACTCTTAAGGCAGCAGCTTATTTAACTCCTGAGATGTGGCAGTTTTATGATCAAGCTCGCCCAAAAAAGCCTGGTGGAGCGCTGAGAATTTCTGAGAAAGATGAAGATGGCGAGCGCAAAACTCGTCGAATTGAAGATGGATGTATTTTCCTTAATCGAAAAGGTTATGAAGCAGAAGGATTTACTGGATCCTTTGGTTGCGTACTTCATCATGTGGCACAACGCGATGGAAAACATTTTGCCGATACTAAACCTGATGTTTGTTGGCAACTTCCACTACGCCGTAGTTTTGAAACCCGTGAATACGGCGAGCGCGAATATTCTGTTACTGTAATTGGAGAGTACGAGCGTCTTGCCTGGGGCGATGGCGGTGAAGATTTTGATTGGTACTGCACCAGCAACAGCGATGCTCACGTAGGAACAGAGCCTGTTTATATCTCAAACAAGTACGAACTAGAACTTCTCATGGGTAAAGATGCTTACAACGAACTATCCCGCCTATGTAATGCTCGAATGGAACATATCCGTGAGGCAACGGCACGCTCACTCCCACTCTTTGTGATTCAGCATCCAGCTACATTGGCTGCCCAGAAGAAATAGTCAGCCTCCTGTCATAGGCTTATCGCTATGGCCAAGGTAGAAAAAGATCCGTTTCGCTGCACCGAGTGCGGCTGGACATCCCAAAAGTGGGTTGGCCGTTGTGGTGAATGCCAAGCATGGGGCGCTGTTGAAGAGATTGCTGCACCTAAAAAACTTTCACTAGTTCCAGGAAACGTAACTTCTAAAGCGTTGCCAATAGGCGATGTTGATCTTTCGGCAGCACATGCCAGACCAACGGGAGTTTCAGAGTTAGATCGAGTTCTTGGTGGTGGCCTTGTTCCAGGTGCTGCAATATTACTAGCGGGCGAACCGGGTGTAGGTAAGTCAACGCTACTGCTCTCTGTTGCAGCAGAAAGTGCGGCAAAGGGAATTGCTGCACTTTATATCAGCGGTGAAGAGTCGGCCTCACAAGTACGTTTGCGTGCAGAGCGAATTAAAGCAGTTGATCCCAAGTTGTTTATCGCATCAGAGACAGATCTGGGCGCAGTAATTGCACACATAGATGCAGTAAAGCCAGAGCTAGTCATTATTGACTCTATACAAACAATTGGAAGTTCTACCGCAGATGGCGCCCCTGGCGGAGTGACACAAGTTCGAGAAGTTGCAGGTGCATTAATTCGAATTTGTAAAGATCGCGACATTACTTTGCTACTAGTTGGACATGTGACAAAAGATGGATCTATTGCAGGACCAAGACTTTTAGAACATATTGTTGACGTAGTTCTTCAGTTCGAAGGTGAGCGCCATTCACGATTGCGCCTTATTCGTGCAATCAAAAATCGATTTGGTGCATCTGATGAAGTTGGTTGTTTTGATTTAAGCGATTCAGGTATTGAATCCGTCCTTGATCCAACAGGCTTGTTTACTTCTCGCCATGTAGAACCTGTACCAGGTACATGTGTGACGGTAACTCTTGAAGGCCGCAGACCTTTATTGGCAGAGATTCAAGCACTTGTCTCTGCTGGTCGTGAAAATGACTTCGGCAATGCACGCCGAGTTGTTTCCGGCTTGGACTCCGCGCGAACATCAATGACTCTTGCGGTTCTAGAACTTCGCGCTCATATTCGAGTTGGTGGACGTGATGTCTATGCAGCAACTGTTGGTGGAATGAAAATGACTGAACCGGCAGCTGATTTGGCGTTAGCACTTGCTGTGGCCTCTGCTGCAAAATCTCTAGCCTTGCCGGCCGATCTTGTTGCAATCGGTGAAGTTGGATTAGCAGGAGAGATTAGAAAAGTAAGCGGTGTAAATCGCAGATTACAAGAGGCTTATCGACTTGGTTTTAAAAAAGCTTTAGTCCCAACTGGTTCAGATGTAAAAATTGCAGGAATGGAGATTTTCGAAGTCTCTCGTTTAGATGCTGCACTAAATCGGGTAAAAATCACCGGCGAATGAATTCGCTAGAAAAGCCAATTGTTTCTTGGTTTAAAAAGCATCAGCGCGATCTACCTTGGCGCAATACAACTCCATGGGGTGTATTGGTTAGTGAGTTCATGTTGCAACAGACTCCCGTCAATCGCGTGCTTCCGAAATGGAATGAGTGGATGCAGCGTTGGCCAACACCGGCGGAGTTAGCTAAAGCCACACCTGCAGAAGTTATTACTGCATGGGGGCGTCTTGGCTATCCACGAAGGGCTCTGCGCCTACATGCAACCGCGCAGATAATCTCTGAAGATTTTAATAATCAAGTTCCAGATGATCCGGAGATTCTTCGATTGCTTCCAGGAATTGGTGAATACACCGCTGCAGCCATATCGGCTTTTGCCTTTGAAAAACGGACACTTGTAATGGATGTAAATATTCGCCGTCTTTTAGTGCGAGCAATCGATGGAGAAGAACATCCAAAGCCAGCTTTGACTTCAAAAGAGAGAAATTCGCGATTGAAGTTGCTACCAGAAAAGAATGCACATATTTGGGCTGCAGCAACCATGGAACTTGGCGCAGTTATCTGTACATCAAGAAATCCAATCTGTGAAAAATGTCCAATAATTGATCAATGTAGCTGGCATAAAAATGGCTATCCCAAAACAGAACTTGTTAGAAAATCTCAGGATTGGCATGGCACTGATCGCAAATGCCGTGGAACTATCGTTCAAGCATTGCGCGAAAATGAATCTCTGACAGAGGGCGCACTAAAAAAACTTTGGCCAGACCAATCACAGGTTGAAAAAGCACTGCTTAGTTTAATAAAGGATCAACTGATTGAATCAATTCCGCGCAAGCGTTATCGATTACCGCTCTAGATTTCTAAGTAGTTACTTGTTGCCCAGTTAGGCAGTTGGTGCTTCAGCTAAATCTTCAGGTGTGTCCGGCATTGCAGATTTTGGTGCACCCTTAAAGGTGAACTCCGCTTCAGTGCCTTCACCGATGACATCTACAACAATGATTTCACCAGCCTTTAACTCACCAAACAAGATGCGCTCTGACAATGCATCCTCGATTTCGCGTTGAATTACGCGGCGAAGAGGACGTGCACCTAAGAGTGGGTCATAACCGCGCTCTGCCAATAGATCTTTGGCGGCAGGTGTTAGTTCAATTCCCATATCTTTGTTCTGCAAACGATCATCAAGATTTTTTAGCATCAAATCAACAATTTCGATGATCTGTGGCTTCGTTAACTGATGGAAGACGATTACATCATCGATGCGGTTAAGGAATTCAGGGCGGAAGTGTGACTTAAGTTCGTCAGTTACTTTGCCCTTCATGCGCTCATAGTTAGTTAGGTCATCGCCAGTATTGGCAAAACCAAGTCCAAGTGATTTAGAAATATCGCGAGTTCCAAGGTTTGTAGTCATGATGATGACAGTGTTTTTAAAGTCAACCGTGCGTCCTTGTGCATCGGTTAAGCGGCCATCTTCTAGAACCTGAAGTAAAGAATTGAAGATATCTGGGTGAGCTTTTTCAATCTCATCAAAGAGAACTACAGAGAAAGGACGACGGCGAACTTTTTCAGTTAGCTGTCCGCCTTCGTCGTATCCAACATACCCTGGAGGCGCACCAAACAAACGTGACGCTGTGTGGCGCTCAGAGTATTCAGACATATCAAGCTGAATCAATGCATCTTGATCACCAAACAAGAATGAAGCAAGAGTTTTTGAAAGCTCTGTCTTACCAACACCTGAAGGACCAGCAAAAATAAATGAACCACCTGGACGGCGTGGATCCTTAAGTCCGGCACGTGTGCGGCGAATTGCCTTTGATAAAGCCTTGATGGCTTGCTCTTGACCAATAACACGATTGTGAAGCTCTGCTTCCATATTTAGAAGGCGTGCCGTTTCTTCCTCTGTTAACTTAAATACAGGAATTCCAGTTGAAAGTGAAAGCACTTGAGCAATCAACTCTTCATCAACTTCTGTGACCTTATCTAAGTCGGTAGCTTTCCAATTCTTTTCTGCCTCTTGTTTTTCGATGATAAGAGTCTTTTCCTTATCGCGCAGAGTTGCAGCTAATTCAAAGTCCTGACCATCAATTGCAGACTCTTTTTCTTTGCGTGCATTTGCAATTTTATCGTCGTATTCACGAAGCTCAGGGGGGGCGGTCATGCGCTTAATGCGAAGGCGTGATCCCGCTTCATCAATAAGGTCGATTGCCTTATCTGGCAAGAAACGATCAGAAACATAACGATCGGCCATGTTTGCAGCTGCTGCTAAAGCTCCATCGGTAATAGAGACACGGTGATGTGTTTCGTAGCGATCGCGTAACCCTTTAAGAATTTCGATTGTGTGCGCAACTGTTGGCTCTTTAACTTGAATTGGTTGGAAACGACGCTCAAGGGCTGCATCCTTTTCAACATGCTTGCGGTACTCATCAAGAGTTGTCGCACCGATTGTCTGTAGTTCACCTCGCGCAAGCATTGGCTTGAGAATACTTGCAGCATCGATTGCACCCTCTGCAGCACCTGCTCCAACAAGGGTGTGAATCTCATCGATAAACAAAATAATGTCTCCGCGGGTTTTAATTTCTTTGAGTACTTTCTTCAAGCGCTCTTCAAAATCTCCGCGATAGCGACTACCGGCAACAAGTGCGCCTAAGTCGAGTGAATAAACCTGCTTGTCCTTAAGAGTTTCAGGAACATCATTTTTGAAAATTGCTTGTGCAAGTCCTTCAACTACAGCTGTCTTACCAACACCTGGCTCACCGATTAGGACTGGATTATTTTTTGTTCGGCGTGAAAGAACCTGCATAACTCTTTCAATTTCATTTTCGCGACCAATAACAGGATCAAGTTTTCCTTCACGGGCAGCTTGAGTAAGGTTACGGCCAAATTGATCTAGGACCAATGATGTTGATGGTGTGCCTTCTGCAGGACCAGCCTGAACAGATTCTTTTCCTTGATAACCAGAAAGCAATTGAATAACTTGTTGACGCACACGATTTAAATCTGCACTAAGTTTTACTAGAACTTGTGCTGCAACTCCTTCGCCTTCGCGAATTAAACCTAAAAGAATATGTTCAGTTCCAATGTAGTTGTGTCCTAACTGCAACGCTTCGCGAAGTGAAAGCTCTAGTACTTTCTTTGCGCGCGGAGTAAAAGGAATATGCCCACTTGGTGCCTGTTGTCCTTGACCAATAATCTCTTCAACTTGTGCTCGAACACCTTCTAATGAGATTCCAAGTGATTCAAGAGCTTTTGATGCAACGCCTTCGCCTTCATGAATCAGACCAAGCAAGATGTGTTCGGTACCGATGTAGTTGTGATTGAGCATGCGTGCTTCTTCTTGGGCCAATACGACAACGCGTCGGGCTCGGTCGGTAAAGCGCTCAAACATGGGCGGTGCTCCTTTGAATCGTTCTGTCGTTAAGCCTAATACCTGTAGGCATTAGCCCGCGAGGTGGATTGCTTATGCCTTTTACAACCCCAAATGTGGCGGGGTTATGCCCGAAATAGGGCTAAATCTGGGGGTAATTTCTTCCCTCTTTGAGCATTGCTTTCGGCTCAGTTCGCCTACAGCTCTTTGAGCATTCGGGTATTTCCCAGAGTATTTGGCTTTACCGATTCAAGATCCAAAAACTCGGCAACACCTGCATCGTAGGATCGCAATAGTTCATCATAGATTTCAGGAGCAACAGGAGTTCCTTCAATAACTTGAAATCCATGACGACCAAAAAACTCAGTTTCAAAAGTTAAACAAAAGAGCCGTTTAATTCCAATCTCTTTAGCACGCGAGATGATTGACTCTAATATTTGATGTCCAACGCCTTGGCCGCGAAGTTTTTCAGTAACTGCAACGGTTCGAACTTCGGCCAAATCTTCCCAAAGAACGTGAAGCGCCCCGCAACCGACTACTTCATTTCCGTCTATGGCAACAGTGAACTCCTGCACGCTCTCATAAAGAGTTACGGTTTCTTTTGTGAGTAGACGACCTTGTGGTGAATAAGAATCTATAAGTTGGCGAATTCCTTTGATGTCACTGGTGTGCGCTGGGCGAATCTGCATTATTTATTCCAGTTCCGGTTTTACAAGTGGGAACAAAATTGTTTCGCGAATTCCGAGTCCAGTAAGTGCCATGAGCAATCGATCAACACCCATGCCCATTCCACCGGTAGGTGGCATTGCAAACTCCAATGCACGTAAGAAATCTTCATCAACTTGCATTGCCTCTAAATCTCCCTTAGAACCAAGTGTTGCTTGCTCAATTAAGCGATCGCGCTGAATGACTGGATCAACAAGCTCGGAGTAACCAGTTGCTAATTCAAAACCATCTACATACAGATCCCACTTCTCAGAAACACCTGGATGTTCACGGTGGGCACGAACTAGCGGTGAAGTATCCAATGGAAAGCCCATGACAAATGTAGGTTCAATTAATTGATCTTTGGCAACATGTTCAAATATCTCTTCGGCTAATTTTCCTGTAATCCACTTAGGATCGATCTTTATTCCAAGTTTTTCAGCGATTTTCTTGAGCTCTGCTATTGGAGTTAATGCTGTTACGTTTTGACCAACACTGGTTGAAATTGCCTCATACAAGGAGATTTGTTTCCATTGCCCACCCAAATTTGCCTGTCTTCCATCATGATGGGTTACAACATGTGATCCAGAAATAGCCATTGCAGCATTTTGGACAAGGTTTCGAGTTAAATCCGCCATAGAAAGCCAGTCACCGTAAGCCATGTAACTTTCGATCATTGCAAACTCTGGCGAGTGTGAAGAATCGGCGCCCTCATTGCGAAAGTTTCGGTTGATCTCAAAAACGCGTTCAATTCCACCTACAACACAACGCTTGAGAAAAAGCTCAGGAGCGATCCGTAAATAGAGATCCATATCGTAAGCATTTGAGAAAGACTTAAATGGGCGTGCCGCTGCCCCGCCATGCATTACTTGCAACATGGGAGTTTCTACCTCTATGAATTTTTCTTTTTCAAAAGTATCACGTAGTGACTTCATGACAGTCGGACGCAATCTCGCATTAACTCGAGCCTCTGGCCTCACGATTAAATCTACATAACGCATCCGTACTCGGGTCTCTTCTGACATTGGTTTGTGATCATTTGGCAATGGTCGAAGTGACTTTGATGCCAAAGCCCAAGAGTTGGCAAGAATAGATAGTTCGCCACGCTTTGATGTAATGATTTCTCCGGTTATTGAAACAATGTCACCTAAATCAATATCTGATTTCCATGAATCAAGTGCCTCTTGGCCAACTTTATCCAGAGATAACATCGCTTGAAGTTCAATGCCATCGCCTTCACGTAAAGTTGCAAAGCAGAGTTTGCCTGTATCACGCTTAAAAATAATACGTCCCGTTAATGACTCGATATCCCCGGTGGCTATATCGATCTCTAGACCAACATATTTTTCACGAATCTCTCCGAGAGATTTTGTGCGAGGAACTGAAACTGGATATGGCTCAACATCTCGTGCAATTAAGGCAGCACGTTTTTCTCTGCGGATTCGAAGTTGTTCAGGTAAATCTTCTTCAGCGCTAGAGTTTGAAGCAGAACCGGCTGTGTTATCAGTGCTCATAGGTTGGCAAGTCTACAGACTCAGGCATTTCGCTCATGAATTAGACGAAGTCCAATCAACGTTAAATCAGGCTCATGGTGCTCAATTGTTTCTGAAACACCCACAATCAAGGGTGCCAACCCTCCTGTAGCAATAACTATTGGCTTTTCGGAATATGAATCTGCAAGTTCTACAGTAATTCGATCTACTAAACCATCAACTTGACCAGCAAATCCAAAGATTGTTCCGGACTGTAAAGCTTCAACCGTATTTTTCCCAATGACGTTCTTAGGTTTAATTAATTCGATCTTCCGAAGCTGTGCGGCTCGAGCAGCAAGAGCATCTACTGAGATCTCAATACCTGGTGCTAATGCGCCGCCAAGAAACTCACCTTTTGGCGAGACAACATCTAAATTTGTTGACGTACCAAAATCAACAACAATTGCTGGTCCTCCAAAAATTGTATGTGCTGCTAAAGTATTTACAATTCGATCTGCGCCAATCTCCTTTGGATTATCAACGAGAAGCGGAACTCCTGTTTTTGTTCCTGGTTCTACGATTGTTACGCGAACATCTGCAAAGTACTCAGCAATCATGCTTCGAAGTTCTCGCAAAGTTGCAGGAACAGTGGAGCAGATAGATAGTCCACTCAAACTGTAATCTTCAATTAATGCTCGGTATTGAAGCCACAATTCATCTGCCGTGCTACGCGGATCAGTTTTCACTCGCCAGGAACGAATCAAATCCTTTTTATCAAAAATCCCAAGTACGGTATTTGTATTACCCACATCTACAGTTAGTAGCATCTCTATCTCCCAGCCATCGGCATATTGTCAATTAAACGAACTCCCTCAACCCAGCCAGCAATAATTGCTCTCTTGGATTGTGTAGTTTCTTTTGCAACGGAAAAATCATTTTCATCAATCACAGTTGCGTAGTCTTTTTTAAATCCAGATTCTGTTGAAAGTGTGGAGTTTAGAATCTCAATGGCAATTTCTACTGTTGGAGCTAACCTTGCTGCAGACAGTGCCCGATTAACAACTAATGCGCTATTTCGACCCTCTTGAGTCAAGCGATGATTACGTGAAGACACTGCTAATCCATCAAATTCACGGACCGTTGGAACTCCAATTATTTCTACTGCTGTTTTCATAGTTTTGATTATCGAAAGTTGCTGAAAATCCTTTTCACCAAAAATTGCTTTACTCGGTTTGGTTAGAGCAAATAAACGATTGACAACTGTGACAACTCCATCAAAGTGACCTGGTCTCGATGCTCCCTCAAAAATTGAGCCTAATGGGCCGGCGGTAAGAGTTTGAAAACCTTCTGGATAGAGCTCCTCAAATTCAGGAAACCAAACCTGTGTTGCACCAGCAATTGTTGCAATTTCGATGTCACGTTCTGGCGTTCGCGGATATGCGTCAATATCTTCCTTGTTTTCAAATTGAAGTGGGTTAACAAAGATACTGACGATTACTTCTTTGTCTAATGTTCGAGCACGCTTAATCAACGCTTGATGGCCTTTATGTAAGGCACCCATAGTTGGAACTAATACGCTCATTTATAGTGGCTCCAGTCCTTTCAGGTACCGGGCGTGATGATTAAAGTTTAGCGCTAAGCGGGCAGATGTTCCAAAAGTTCTTTTATCTTTCCATGAGTGAGCAGGATTGCATCAGGCTCAATTTCAAACCACGGCTCCAAAACAAACCTACGCTCATGGGCCCGTGGGTGTGGCAGCACCAACTCATCGGCTTTGCTAATCAAATCTGCATATTGAATGAGATCTAAATCGATAGTTCTTGGTCCCCATCGTTCAATTCGTTCTCGTCCTAAGACTTTTTCTATTCCATGGAGCATTGATAGCAAATCCATGGCCGGCAAGTCACTGTCAATTATGCACACAGCATTTAAATATTTTGGTTGCTCTGGACCACCTACTGGGTCGGTTGTTATGTATGAAGAAACAGCTTTAACATCTGTGGCATCACGCAAAAGAGTGATCGCAGTATCCAAATTTTCTTTTGGGTTACCCAAATTAGCACCCAGTGAAATTATCGCTTTCATCGAGTTTTATTTACAACAACGCAAATATCATGGACTTTTAAACCCACTGGGGCTTGAGGCTTATGAACAGTTACAGTTACGGCCTTTATCTTTAAGTGTGAACTCAAAATCCTTTCTGCAATTCTGTATGCCAATTTTTCAATCAAATTCACAGGGTTAGTTGTAATCTCTTGATGGGTCAACTCTGTAATCTCAGCGTAGTTAACGGTGTCTTCAATGGCATCTGATTGTGCTGCTGATGCTAAATCTAAATTTAAAATCAAATCTACATAGAAGTCCTGGCCGTTTTTCCGCTCATTTTCAAATAAACCGTGAAACCCATAACCATGGATGCCCGTGATAACAATTTGATCACTCATGATTCCAAGGCCTCCTTGTGTGGCTTAACAGTGTGAACTCTAACGGCCCAAACTCCAGTTCCCCTAAGTCTCTTTGTTAAATTAACTGTTGCCTCCTCTCGTTGATCAGGAGAATCGCCACCTAGAAATCTTTTGCGGGAGCCACCAACTAATACCGGGAAGCCCAAATCAACAAAACGATCAATTGCATCAATTATTGCCCAATTGTGATCGGCATCTTTAGCAAAACCAAGACCAGGATCAATTATGAGATTTTCTTTCGCCACTCCTGTAGATAGAGCAACTTGAATCCGAACTTCTAACTCTGAAATGGTCTCTGCAACAACGTCTTTATATATTGCTTTTGAGTTCATATCTTTGGAATGTCCGCGCCAATGCATTGCAATATATGGAACTTTTAACTGCGCAGCTGTTGAAAGCATCCTGGTATCTGATTGACCTGCACTTACATCATTTATAATTGATGCACCTGCTTTTATTGCCGCTTCTGCAACGCCTGCACGCATCGTGTCAATACTAATTTTCACATCGGTTTTTGCAATAAGGGGAGCGATTTTTTCAATTACAGGAATCGTTCGTTGCAACTCTTCCTGTTCATCAACTCGTTCCGCACCTGGCCGCGTTGACTCCCCACCAATATCAATGATGTCGACGCCTTCTGCAATCATCTCTAATCCGCGTGCTACTGCAGCATCTAATTGATTATGTCTACCACCGTCAGCAAAGGAATCAGGGGTTACATTTAGAATTCCCATCACCAACATAAAATTAGCCTCTGGTGATTAAGGCGATTGCTTCAGAACGTGTTGCTGCATTATTTAACGCGCCTCGCACAGCTGATGTAGTTGTGCGTGCCTGTGATTTCTTCACACCTCTCATAGACATACAAAGGTGTTCGCAGTCAATAATGACTATAACTCCCAAGGGATTTAATATCTCAACCATGGCATCTGCAATTTGCGTAGTTAATCGTTCTTGAACTTGCGGACGCTTTGCATAAACATCAACCAAGCGAGCTAGCTTTGATAGCCCCGTAATTTTACCTCGTGGAATATAACCAATATGGGCAACACCATGAAATGGAGTTAGATGGTGTTCGCAGTGGGAAAAAACCTCAATGTCTCTAACAATTACTAACTCTTCGTGACCAATATCAAAAGTTGTAGTTAAAACATCTTCAGGTGATTGCCACAGGCCTTCGAAGTTTTCTGACATCGCTCGTGCCACGCGAGCAGGAGTTTCTTTTAGGCCTTCGCGATCCGGGTCTTCTCCGAGTGCAAACAAGAGTTCTCGTACAGCTTTTTCTGCACGCTCTTGATCATATGGCGCTTTTGCCCGACCATCAGTAACGGTCAACTTATTTATCGTCACTTACAGCCTTTTTACGTCTTGTGGGCTTTTTTGTTTCTGTTGTTGGCTCAATAACTATGCGTTCTGGCACATCGACTGGAGGCTGAGAAGATGGAACACGATTGGCAGATCCAGTCCAAGCAACTCGTGCCGTCACCTTCTTTACCTTCTTGAAGATTACTGCGATCTCATCTTTATTAAGAGTTTCTTTCTCCAAAAGTTCAATGACCATCTCATCAAGGATTTTGCGATTAGCAACTAAAATATCAAAAGCTTCTTGGTGTGCATTTTCAATAAGGGTTCGAATTTCACGGTCCACGATTCCAGCGATATTTTCGCTGTAATCACGCTGGTGGCCATAATCGCGCCCCATAAATGGTTCAGTGCTTCCGCCACCTAATTTGATTGCGCCAATTGCAGAAGTCATTCCATATTGCGTAACCATTGCCCGTGCAAGTGAGGTTGCTTTTTCGATGTCATTTGATGCACCGGTAGATGGATCATGAAAAATTAACTCTTCCGCAGCGCGCCCTCCAAGAGAGTATGCCAATTGATCCAATAACTGATTTCGAGTTGTGGAGTATTTGTCTTCATCCGGCAAAACCATTGTGTAACCCAATGCACGGCCGCGAGGCATGATTGTTACTTTGTGAACAGGATCAGTGTGTGGCAATGCATGGGCAACAAGTGCGTGACCTGCCTCGTGATAAGCAGTGACTCGACGTTCTTCATCACTCATTAAGCGAGATTTTCTCTGTGGTCCAGCCATTACACGATCAATAGCTTCATCAAGTTCTAAATTACCAATGTCTGCTTTGTTTTCACGAGCAGATAAAAGCGCCGCTTCATTGAGAACACTTGCAAGATCAGCGCCCGTAAAGCCAGGTGTACGTCTTGCGTAGTCAACTAATTTCACTGATGAATTAATTGGCTTACCTTTTGCATGAATCTCTAAAATTGCTTCGCGACCCTTTAGATCGGGACGGTCTACTGCAATTTGACGATCAAAACGACCTGGTCGAAGCAATGCTGGATCTAAAACATCGGGACGATTTGTGGCTGCAATCAAAATAACTTTTGAGTTCTCTTCAAATCCATCCATCTCTACAAGGAGTTGATTGAGGGTTTGTTCGCGCTCATCGTGGCCGCCACCCATACCTGCACCACGCTGGCGTCCAACTGCATCAATTTCATCTATAAAAACAATTGCAGGTGCGTTTTCTTTTGCCTGAGTGAATAGATCACGAACTCGTGCAGCTCCAACACCAACGAACATTTCAACAAAATCTGATCCGGAAATTGAATAGAAAGGCACGCCAGCTTCTCCTGCAACCGCCCGTGCTAACAAAGTCTTTCCAGTTCCCGGTGGGCCGAACAACAAAACTCCCTTTGGAATCTTTGCTCCCAACGGTGCGTACTTTTCTGGCTTAGCAAGAAAATCTTTAATCTCATCTAACTCTGCAAGTGCCTCATCGGCTCCTGCCACGTCTTTAAACTTTGTTTTTGGAACATCATTATTTTGTAGTTTTGCTCTTGATTTTCCAAATTGGAAAACTTTATTTCCTCCTTGGGCCTGACTCATCATCCAGAAAAATAAGAAACCAATCAGTAAAAATGGCAGGATTGAGAACAAAAACGAGACAAAAATGGATTGTGATGGAACTTTAACATTCCAACCTTGTGGCGGTGGGTTACCTGTTAAAGCATCAATAATTGTTGGTTCTTGGCGAGCAACATAAAACGCTTCAACTTTATCGGAACCATTAATTCTATTTCCTGGTGTCAAAATCAAACGGATTTTTTGTTGTCTATCAACTATCTCAGCTGAGAGAACTTGAGTTTTAGAGATCGCATCGATTGCCTGTGAAGTTTCAATCTGTGTGTATTTGTTACCGGCTGATGAGATTTGGCCTAAAGCTGTCACCGCAAATATTGCTGCAATTATCCAAAATAAAGGACCGCGAAGAATTTTACCAGTGCGTGTTGTTGGCTTTTTGTTAGGCTTTTTAACAGAAGTTTTGTTCGATTGCTTACTGGTAAAACTTTTCTTGATCTGCTTTTTTGGTTTTTGTACTTGTGACATAGGTTCTTTTTCTCGTTTCTACAAATTACTCGTACATGTGCTTGGCAAGCACACCGATAAAGGGAAGGTTGCGATACTTTTCATCAAAATCTAAGCCATAACCAATTACGAAATCTTTTGGAATATCAAAGCCAACATACTTAACGTTTACTTCAATCTTTGCTGCTTCTGGCTTACGTAAAATTGAAAGGATCTCAACTGATCCAACTCCTCGTGATTCTAAGTTTGACTTGAGCCAAGAAAGAGTCAACCCTGAATCTACGATGTCTTCAATAATTAAAACATTACGACCTGTAATATCGCGATCTAAATCTTTTAGAATCCTAACTACCCCGCTAGATTTTGTGCCTGATCCATATGATGAAACCGCCATCCAGTCCATATCAACATGACGTTGGAGTGCACGCGAGAAATCCGCAACAGCCATAACCGCACCTTTTAAAACACCAACAAGTAAAAGGTCTTTACCTTCATAATCTTTACCAACCTGAACTGCAAGCTCTTTAATTCGAGTTTGCAACTGTTCTTCTGTAACGATTACACGTTCGATATCGCCTTTGACTGCTTCTAAATCCACGTTTCTCCCTAAGGTCGCTGCGGTGAGAGCGAAAGTCTGCCCGAAATTCTCTCAACCTTCACACCACCAGGAAGATTTGCTGCCCCCTGACCGCTCCATGCGGTGATCAACGCCTCAATCACGCTCACATGCTCGGCAGTAATTGAACCTGAAGGGGCTCCTTGGGCATAGATCGCCATCCGCAGAACTCTGGTTCGAATGGCCTTGGGCATTGCCTCTAAGTGGTCACACTCTAAATCTGCTAAATCTAATTTCATCGCTTCATGTTCGGCCCAATGATCAAGTGCATCTGCATCTTCACGAAGTAGCTGTGAACTACGAGCAAGTGCTTCAGAAATTCCAGGACCAATAGTTTTTTCTAAAACTGGGATTGCTTCTGTGCGAACTCGCACTCGAGCAAATTGTGGATCTTGATTATGTGGATCTTTCCAAAAAGTTAAATCTGTTTGCTCACAGTAGTTTTGTGTTGTTTCGCGAGTAAGACCAAGAAGTGGGCGAACAAAAATTCCCGCATGAGCTGCCATTCCAGAAAGTGAGCGAGTTCCCGATCCTCGAGCAAGTCCTAATAAAACGGTCTCAGCTTGATCATCTTGAGTATGGCCTAGAAAAACTGCCACCACGTTCTCCGCTTGTGCAACCTCATTGATTGCTTTGTATCGTGCAGAGCGAGCAGATGACTCAAGACCATCTTTAATCTTTACTTCAACTTTTTTTACAACACATTTTAAATCCATTGCCGATAGTTGACTAACAACCGTTTCTGCTTGTGCTGCAGATCCTGATTGGAGTTGATGATCAACTGTAACTCCGAGAATGGTGATTGCTAATTGTTTGGCTTCTACCGATAGTGCATGTGCAAGTGCAAGTGAATCGGCACCACCTGAGACTGCAACTAAGACTTTATCGCCGGCCTCAAACTTTTCTAGCCATGTTCGCACTGCACTACGTACTGCAGGAACAGCCATTGTCATGGCTCAACAATAGTGGAGTTTTAGACCCGTCCACCAAATGGCATCAAGCCTTTAATGCTGTAGATGTTTGAATACAGCAAGCCCCGGCCCTTTGAGTTTGCTTCCCACATCATGCCATCACCTGCGTAAATTGTTATGTGGTGGATTGTTGAAACCGATCCTTTATATGAGTAGAACAAAAGATCGCCTGGTACTAGCTCTTTAAGTGAAACATGCATTGTGTAGGTTGAATAAAGCGCCGAGTTCAAGCGATCCCAATTTGGCCAACCAAGACCAGCTGATCTATATGCAGCATAGACAAGACCTGAACAGTCAAAAGTATTTGGTCCTTCGCTTCCCCATACATATGGTTTTCTGGCAAGCACCTGTGCTTTAGCAAATGCAACAGCTTTATCTCGTTGTGCTTGAGTTGTTCTACTTGTTGCACGACCCTTAAATCCTAAATCACTCCATACACTTCTTTGACCACCAGTTTGGGCCGCAGTATTTGCTTGGCTTTCTTCAAGTAAAGCCAACTGTCTTTGCTGTTCCAAAGTTGTTCTAACTTTTCGCGCACTATTTAACTGACGCATTAACTCGTCTTGAACTTTTTGTAGTTTTGTTACTTCCTTGGCCTGTTCTTCTTTTGCATCATCTGCAACTTTTTTAGCAGCTTCAACTTTTTCAGTTGCAATGATTTGTGCCGCTTTTGCATCATCTGCAACTTTTTTAGCCTTAATGGCAGCCGCTTCGGCAATCTTAAATCTTTCAAGAGCAACTGAGTTTTGTGCACCTAGTGTTCCAAGAGTTGAAATCTGGTCTATAAGGTCTTGAGGGCCATTAGAGCTAAGGAGCGGTGCAATCTCACTCATATTGCCACCAAGAATGTAGGCATTGGCGGCTAATCGTCCAATTGTTTTGTGGGCATCGGCAACAGATGCAGCTGTTTCAGCTGCGTGCTTTGCTGCTGCATTTGCCATTTTAGTTGCAACTGCTAACTCTTCTTGCGCTTTGCGATAGAGGGCAGTTGCTGCATTTGCTTTCGCGGTCAGTGTGCGAAGGTTTTGATTTGCTTCTGCGAGTTTTTTAGCCTGAGCATCGGCTGCTTTCTTTTTTTCTGCCTCAACTTTTTTTGCCGCTTCAATTTGAGCCAGGGTTGGTTTTGGGGCTGCAAGGGCTGGAACTGACGAAATCGACAGCCCCAAAATAGCAGCGAGTGAAATCGCCTTTAACTTTTTCACAAAAAACCTTTCGCAGGGAAGGTCTCTAGAATAAATGGCGAACCTTAAAAAACCTTGGTTTTAAAGGCTGGTGTCTTTAATTAGCTACGTCACGGCGAACAAAAAGTATTGAGGCAATAATCGCCCCAATACCCACATAAATTCCACCTACCGTTAAAGCGCTTTTATAAGCCAAATCTAAGGTTCCTCCTGATGCGATTGCATTTAATTGTGCTCCTGGGAGCCAATTTTGAAGTGAACCTCTGACGGCAATCAGTAAATTCTCAATTATAAGGAGCCATAGAACACCGAAAGATATTGCACTTATCGGCGAGCGTAGAAGTAAGCCAAGAACCATTCCTATTATTCCAAAGCCGATTACTGAGATCGTAACATTTATAAATGAGGTAAAAATCGCCTCAATTCCCTCTGCTGTAAACCACAGATCAGTATTTACCTTGGCACCGGGGGCCAGCAGAACTGAAGTGCTGATTCCAATAATTGCTGACACAACAATCATGACAAATGCAAAAATCTTCATTGCAACTAATTTGCCGAAAAGAATTTTGAGCCGGCCTGGTTGGCGGATCAATAGATTGCGTAGTGTTCCGTATGTGTATTCCTGAGCTGTTTGAGCTGCAAAAACACAGAGCGCAATAATTCCTAGAAATCCGCCGGTACTTGAAAAGCCTTGGACTCCACCTGTTGCAAGTCCTAAAACTTCACGGCCCACAACTTGTCCACGATCTGCATTCCCTTGAGGCGAATCGATCAAGAGAAAAAGAAGTGCAGAAAAAAGTCCACTGAAAAATACAACTGCTGCCATGGTCCCTAAAAACAATGTAGGGCGACGAAGTTTTCGAAGCTCTGCTGAAACAACATGTAACATTATTTATCTCCTGTCATTTCAAAGAAAGTCTCTTCTAGATTTGGCAGTTGCGGTGCTAATTGCGCCAGTACTATTCCGGCGTTGAAGGCTGCTTTATTTAATTCGGGTGCCCAGTCCATAGCAGCCAAAATATGCACTGAATCATTTCGAATCACAGCTTGATGGCCAGAAGCTTGTGCGATCTCCATGATTTTTTTCAAATCAGAATGCTCTAATGACTTTGCAATAATCGTAGGTTGCTGTTTTGCCATCAAATCACCGATTGGACCAGCAAAAACAATTTCACCTTTTCGAAGCATCACAATATGGTCACTGATGATTTCAAGCTCAGAAAGAAGGTGCGATGAAACAAAAACAGTTGTACCTTCATTAGCTAAATCACGTAATAAGGCTCTAATCTCTTGAATGCCTTCTGGATCTAAGCCATTTGTTGGTTCATCAAGCATGAGAAGTTTTGGTTCGGGAAGCAATGCTGCAGCAATTCCTAATCGTTGCTTCATACCTAGTGAGTAGGTTTTATATTTTGATTTACCACGTGCAGCAAGGCCAACTTTTTCTAACAAGATTTGTACACGTTCTATTGGAAAGCCCCCAAGTTTTGCAAGAACCATCAAGTTTTCATGACCAGATAACGCTGGATAAAAAGCTGGTCCTTCAATCATCGCACCAACACGACTTAAATATCTTTCTGGGTGCTCTATCGGTTCGCCAAGTATGTGACCTTGTCCCGTTGTTGGGGTGATCAATCCAAGCAACATTCTCATTGTTGTGGTCTTGCCAGATCCATTTGGTCCAACAAATCCGCACACTGTCCCAAGGGGGACCTCGAAGTTAATGTGGGAAACGGCTAGGCGATTGTCATATTTTTTTGATAAATCCCGAACCGATATTGCTGACTTGTTCATGGTGCTTACTCTGCCACAAGTTGGCTGTGAATAAACGCCGACTATCTCCAGAATTTCAATCAGAAATATCTCTGCGCACCTTCGATACTTCGCTTGTCTGTTGGATTAGAGCTTTCAAGTGATTTGATAAAGGATACAAAGCAAGGGCTAGCTAAGTAGTTGTGCAATAACCAGGACTACTGAAAAAAGACTCAAATAAGTTATTGACCACTGAAATATCTTTCCAGCAACTTTTGCATAGTCTGGTGCTCCATCCTTTAATTGCAGTAACTGAACTGCGAAGATAGCTCCCAATAAGATGGTTAGTGCCATCGACCACAGAGGTAGCGATGCAAAGATAATTAGTGCAACTGACGATGAAATCATCAAAATTGTGTGGAACCACATTTGCCGGCGAACATTACTTTTAGTTGCAACTACCGGCAGCATGGGCGTTCCTGCCAATGCGTAGTCATCTTTGTACTTGATTGCCAGAGCCCAGAAATGCGGAGGTGTCCAAAAAAAGATCACAAAGAAAAAAGCCCAAGCAGTTAATGAAAGTGAGTTTGTAACTGCTGCCCATCCGATTAAAACGGGCATACAACCGGCTGCTCCACCCCAAACAATGTTTTGAGAGGTTCGCTGCTTCAGGGCCATCGTATAAACAAGGACATAGAAAGCTATTGCGACAAAAGCTAGGAAGGTTGCAAGTTCAGTGGTGAATATCCAGAACAATGCAAGAGCAATAAATCCTATGAGTGTTGCAAAAACTGTTGCCTGAGTTTTTGAGATTAATCCAGTAACTAAGGGACGCTTCGAAGTTCTCTCCATTAACTTATCTAAATCACTTTCTATAACCATATTAAAAGCATTCGCACTGCCGGCAGCAAGTGTTCCTGCAATAATGGTTGCAAAAGTTAATCCAAAACTTGGTAAGCCTTTCTCTGCCAATACCATCGCCGGTAATGTTGAAACCAATAGCAGCTCTACGACCCGAAGCTTCATCAGGTCTACATAGGCTTTTATGGTTGAACTCACCTGCCAAGATTACTCAACCTTTTGGGTCAACGCTCCACAGTATTCTCAAATTACCTACTTTGGTGAGTTATGTTGCTCTCAATCAAGGCATAAGTTTCAACTTCTGACGGCAAAATTCTAGGTCACAATGAAAAATGATCGAGATTTAGTTGAGATCTATTCTCGACAAGCTTCATTAAAAGCTCTAGTAGAGTTGTTACATGCGCAAAACTTTTCTACCTCTGACTCTAATGGCCACTATTTCTTTCTCTTTGATTGCAATTCCTGTCCAGGCAGAAGAGAGTGCAAAAAAGAGTTCTATGAAGTTGATTAAGACAATTAATGGATCAATTGCACCTAAATCTGTTCGAGCATCAAATGATGGAATAGTTAGTGCACATAACATGATGTATAAGCATTCAGTAACAATTTATGACGCGAAAACTTTTGAACTGATAAAAACAATTCCTGATTCAGTTTCATTGAAAGATTTTGGCTTTTCAAAGAACTCATCAATTTTTAGAGGCTCCCCTGTTGAGGGCTCTTTTTCACCCGATGGTAAATTCTTGTACGTTAGCAACTACTCAATGTATGGTCCTGGATACAGTAAGGAAGGAAGCGATACTTGCTCACCGTCATCTGGTTTTGATCGCAGTTTTGTCTATCGAATTAATCGTAGTAATTATCAAATAGATGCTATCTACTCCGTAGGTTCAGTTCCCAAAGTTGTCGAAGTAACCCCAAACAATAAGTATGTTCTGGTGGCAAATTGGTGCTCCTACACAGTTTCAATTATTTCAGTAGCTGAACAGAAAGTAGTTAAGACAGTAAAAATAGGAAAGTACCCCCGAGGCATAGCAATCAGCAAGGACTCAAGCAAAGCCTACGTTGCCGAAATGGGGGGTAACAGAGTTCACGTGATTAACCTTGAAGACTTTTCAACTTCCTATATTCCAATCGGAAGTAACCCTCGAGCAATAGTTTTGTCACCGGATGATACAAAAATGTATGTAACTATGAATCTCACTGGTCGCGTTGCGTCCTGGGATTTAATTGAAAATAAACCCGGCAAGTCTGTGCGAACTGGCAACAAAGCTAGAAGCCTTGCTTTGTCCTCGGATGGATCAGAGCTTTTTGTAGTTAATTACTTGAGCAATACTTTGTCTAAAATCCAAACTTCGGAGATGAAAGTTTTAGAAACCATAAAAGTATGCCCCGAACCAATTGGGGTTACCTACGATAATTCCAGCAAGAACACATGGATTGCTTGTTACAGAGGACAAATAAAGATTTATTCAAACAACTAATCAAGGGTTTATCGGTAAGGGAGAAATCTCTGCAGGTATGTTTGGTGCTGCTATCCGTCCAAGAATTTTATCGATAGCTGCTCGTGCTTTCTTGAGTGATGTGTAACCTCTCGGAATTTCATCGGCCAATGTCACAAATACGTATTCCCTATCTGAGGACTCGACATACCCAGCAAGAGTGACGGTTCCATTGAGCGAACCAGTTTTTGCACGGACTAGTCCGACTGCTGTCGGTGCGGTTTCAATAAAACGTTCATTTAAAGTTCCGGATACACCACTGACTGGTAGTACTGAATGAAGACCTATAAATCGTGGATCTTTTCTTAACTTATACAGGAGTTCACCAATCATCTTGGCGGTGACTTTATTAGATCTTGATAATCCACTTGCATCCTTGACTACCAACTTTGTTGAATCAATCTGAAGCTCTGTGAGAAGTTTTTTGAAAATTCTCTCAACTCCTAAAATTCCAAAAGGTTCACCGGCCGCTTGTGATGACAAGCGAGCCAACCTATCTGCAAGTTGGTTATCACTCCATAACATCATCCAATCGAGAATTTTTGCTACAGGTGGAGATGTCTCCGTGACAACAGGGACGGTTGCTAGGCTCGAGATGTCAAGTGTTTTCTCAGCTTTGAAAACTGGTTTAAATCCTCGCTTTGCCCAATAGGTTTTAAGATTTTTAACATCTTGCTCATAAAGCCCGCTGTATACAACTGTGTAGTCAGCTAATTCACCGGCGTTGTAACTGCGTACTGCATTAGTGGCATTACTTGCCATGTGTGTCAACGATGCTCTGTTCATTTTTCTTGCAACAGAATGAGTTGTGCCAATCCATGGATCAAGTGAACCTTTGATATAAACAGTATTTACTTCTGGGGCAATACTTACTTCTGTCGTAAACACTTTGAGTGGGTCTAGATATTGCAAAACCATGGCGGCTGTTAAAACCTTTAGTACCGATGCAGGCTTTCGCTGGGCATAGATGTTCTTCTCATAAATTGTCTGCCCGGTAGAACCATCAATAACAATCATGGCTGGATTAGAAAGAGTTGGAGTTCCCAAGAGTTTCTCAAAAACAGAAGGAATTTCTTGTGGATTAAGGGTTGCACTCGCCGAAGTTGGGGTTACTGCCAGGATAAGTAACGCCGCAAGAGCAGCTTTCAGTTTAAACATTTGGCGTGTTATCTGGCTGAGGCAATTACTATGTTGAAAACAGTCAGCCCGATCATAAGTAGCCAAATATTTCTTGAAAGTTCTGGTTTTTTCAGATTTTTAAATCCAAGTCCAAGAATCACTAACAACACCAAAAACTTTACTCCAACGATTGTGTGATTAAGGGTTTCCTCTGGTTTAACTGAGTTATGCAGCCCAACCAAAATAAAACCTGCAATTAGCGCGGTCAAGCTTGCGTGTAGCACTCCAGGATTTAGTCGTCGTGGGCTCTTTTTTGTTTCTAGAAGTAGAAGAACAAGAATCCCCAGCACAGAGAGAAGATGGATGATGTATACGACTGTGTTGATTACGCTCATGAGTTCAGTTTAGAGTGCTCACATGTCTTCTCCAACCACCCCGGCCAATATTGGTCCGGGTGAATTTTTCCCTGTAGTCGGTGTTGGTCCACATGAGAAACCTTGGCCCAAAGGTGACCAGTTTGATCCTGAGTTATTACTTAATGGTGATCGTCGTAACGTTTTAGACAAATACAGGTATTGGAGTGTTGAAGCGATCGTCGCAGATTTGAACACAAAGCGACACAAGTTAGAGATTGCGATCGAAAATTGGCAACATGATTTAAATATTGGATCAGTAGTACGCACTGCTAATGCTTTTAATGTCAGCGCTGTTCATATAGTTGGAAAGCGTGACTGGAATAAGCGAGGAGCAATGGTCACTGATCGCTATTTAACTGTGATCCATCATCCCTCTGTGGCCGATTTTTCTGACCACTGCAAAGAACGTGGGATTCCAATTATTGGAATAGACAATGTGCCTGGCTCAAAACAACTTGAATCAGCACAGTTACCAGAAAGCTGTGTAATGCTTTTTGGTCAAGAAGGTGCTGGAATGTCTGATGAAGCGATTGCAATCTGTAAAGATTTATATGAGATTAATCAATATGGTTCGACCAGATCGATGAATGCATCTGCCGCCGGCGCCATTGCTATGTATCACTGGGCGTTGCAACACTTACCACGTTAGCTTTTTGGATCTGTTCCAAACGATTCTTCTGGTGATTCTTCGAGAGCCTCTTGTACTGATTTTAAACGACGCTCGATCTCATTGGCCTCATCGTTTCGGCCCTGCATCCTCATAATTTTACAGATTCTAGTTTCAATATCCAGAATGAATTCAAAGTCTTTAGGCTCATCTTCACTGACAATTGCAAGTACGTTTTCCAAAGTTGCCATACCATCATCGAATTTTTCAAGCAGAATTTGGGCTTTTCCATACTCAAAGAGTGCAAAAACTTCGCGGCGATGATCATGTCCTGTTTCAAAAACATCGACAGCTTTTTGTGCAGTTTCAAGTGCAAGTTCACCTTCGCCAAGTTCAATGAGGCATGAAGCAATTTTTTGATCACATCTTGCTACATGAATGATCTCTTTATTGCGCTTAAACAACACACGTGCCTCTTTAAATGCTTCAATTGCTTTTTCGTAGTTCTTCAACTCACGTTCGGCGCAACCAATAAGGTGGAGATCGTTTGCTGCGCCAATTTCGTTGCTATCAACCAAATGCTCCTGTGCACACTCATTCATTGTTAAAACAACTTTGTCATACTGCTTTGATGTGTACCACCATTCACCTAATGTGCATGCAAGTTCTAATGCAATGGGTGACTTGTTCTCTCTTAAAATCTCTACGGCTTTACTCATTGCAGTTGCTGCTTCATCAATTCGCTTGAGTTGATTTAAGTTGTAACCAATTGCTGAATACGCTTGAGCTAATCCCTCAGATGCTGATGTGACTCCAAGTTGTGAATAAATGTCGCGTGCGGTTTCTGCAAGTGCGAGCGCTTCGTCGTATTGACCGCGCGCAAAGATTCGAGCGCTTAATTCGTAAAATGTACTGGCACGCTCTTCGCCTTCAACTTCAGGGATTCGATCCCAAAGCATCTCTTCTGAAACGAGCTCTTCCATACCTTCGTCCTCGCTCATGCATGTGACCTTATACGCACAATGTTAAGGACGGGTGAGAATTTCCCTCCGCGCCAAGAGCAATTTTGAGGGCAATCTGGGGGCTTGCCACCCATAGGGGGCTATTAATGCCTAAAAG
>Ga0208596_1000039_pt1 | contig 45821 bp, 35 predicted proteins | sample LakMenEpi12Jul11_FD_150686 | JGI IMG/M metagenome (GOLD analysis project Ga0208596, IMG submission 150686) | Freshwater microbial communities from Lake Mendota, WI - 12JUL2011 deep hole epilimnion (SPAdes) | ecosystem: Environmental > Aquatic > Freshwater > Lake > Epilimnion/Euphotic zone ...
GGGTAATGGGTAATAGGTAATAGAGAAATTTATTTATTAGACTTTTTGCCTATTGCCCCTACCAATCACCAATCACCAATTACCAAACCAACTAGGGTTATCTATAGATACCGTTGTTAATGCGGTCGTCACCCTCGTTGAATTCAGACGCTTTTTCTGTAACCGTGAAGTTATCCAAATTAGCTTGCAAAAGTGCTTTTTGTTTATCGCTCAATTTTGCCAAATTTAATACATCCTCCACTTTTTTGTAGGGAGCATTTTTGATAATTTTCTTAGCCAAGGTGGGATAGAGTCCTGGATACTTTTGGAAAGCAGCAATGTTGGTATTATTCAAATCAATTTTTTTACCAAAATCTGTTCCTAGTTTCTGATCTGCTTTGTTTTGGCGGGCAAATGCTAAAACAGGGACTTGATTTCCTACAAAGCTATTGAAACTCAAGGCTTGGGCTGTCTGAGTAGTTCCCAGTATTCCCCAGCAGCCTAGCAACAATGTAAACACAGTAAATAAACGCACCAATCCTTTCACGATTTTTACCTCTTTTTTTCAAGGAATAATACAATGTTGCAGCTAAAAGCTATTAACAGTAGGGCATAAACCGGAAGTTTAGGTCTGTTAAAGCAGTTTCTTTTCTAACTTGATCCTAGTTTCTTCATGGTTTAGCTAGATTGTTGATAGCTTGCACAACAGTCATCAAAAACTAATATACAGCGGATCAATATCCATAATATTTACCACTATTTGGTTTGATTTGACTTTTGCCAAAAGTCTCACCTCCTAGCACCTTCGCGCCCATTTTTCCGTTTTACCTCAGTTAATGGGAATTTTACGCCAGAGCCGCTGCCAATAAGAAAAGACTGTCTACTAGAATTGTACTCAAAACCGCGCCCCCAAAGGCGTACCAATGGGATTGCTTATTTAGTAAAGATCCTGTTCCTACTGTCATCAGTATAATGGCAAGAATCACTGCCCAGCCCTCTCCCCAGGGTGTTTCAACTTTTTCTAAGGCATTTTGTAAGATTTGTGAAGCACCAGCCGGATCTATTCTCATAATTTGTCGCCAATAGGGCATCAAATCTACTATATAAAAATAAATATCGGTTAAAACTGTCCCCAATAAAGAACCTAAATAGAACCAATTACCGATTTTACCCCAATTTTTCGTTAAACACCACACAGCAAAGGGTAATCCTAGTGATTCTATGGGTATATGCCAGATTGGTTCATATCTTAACCAACCCCAATAAATTGCTCCCGTTAACCAAGTCCAACTAAATCCAAAAAGTAGATCTCCCCATAAATAAGTTCGTGAACTTGACATTAATCTCATACTGAGCCATACCCAAAACCCTGTCATTAATACGCTAAGGATAGGGAATAATCGCACTAATGGAGCTTCCATGAACACTGGTATTGACACTAAAAATACTGATGCTGCAAATACTAACCAATTTTGTCGGGAAGATATGAAGTTTGCTAAAGAGGGATTTTTAAGGTCGTCATTGATATCTGGCGTGGGGTTAGTAGCTGTATAGGAAAAGAATGTATGATTAATCAACGTTTTTAATATTTGTTACTAAACTTTACTTATCTCACAATATCATAATTGAAAATCCCCCCAGGGGGTATCTTGATTATACATAAAAATTGTTTATCGGCCTATGCACTTGAATCTTGCTAAGGTTTCAGAAATATGATGATCACAAGATTGATTAGATAATTCGCGTATTTTGTTACAGGGATATAAGTTATTTATATAGGATTTTGGGAAAAAAGGTTTTTCTCAATAAAGGGGGGTTTATTCTCATGATTATTGAGAATTTCGTCAATAATTTTACGAGTTTTGGTAATTTCAGCCGGGGGGCTTGACAGTGTTTTGAATTTCGGGTATGATGATGTTATGGGTGGAAAATAGTGCGCCCATATATATAGAGTTTTTATTTATTCAAGATCATAATTTTCCACACAAATCTCCGAAGTGGGGGAATAAGAAAATAATATTGTGCTACTAACGAATAATATAATAATGTTATATCGTTTCTGTATGTAATGAAGTACACACAAGTTGACTGTTCCCTAAAACTAAAAAACTTTGTACCTCACGAGCATGGGAAGTGCTATAAAATTGTAGAATTTTCCCTAAACAGACTGACCATAACCAGGTAAAGTCGGATAACTTGCTATAATTATTCATTCATCTGAGGAGTCTGGTTAATGACAACAATCTTAGAAACAAGTAGCATGAATATAATATTATCACAAATAACAGCACCTAGTGCAGGAGTTAGTATTCAAGTTGATTTAGTTCCAGGAATGATACAGGCATTTATTTTAGGAATTGTCCAAGGAATTACAGAGTTTTTACCAATTAGTAGTACAGCACATTTACTAATTTTTACCAAGGTATTTGGTTGGAAAGAACTTGGTTCTAAGGATTTTGTTGACGCTATTCAATTTGGGAGTGTAATTGCCATTTTATGTTATTTTTGGTCTGTGATTTCTAGTTTAGTGAAAGGTGCAATTAAAGCTTTTAAAAATAAAGATTGGGAAAGTGAAGATTGGAAAATTGTTGTGGGAATTGCTGCGGGGACAATTCCCGCTTTAACTATTGGGTTTGTATTAAAAGATGTAATTCCTGAAAGTGCCTTAATTATTGCGATAATGTCGTTAATTATGGCAATTTTGCTAGGTTTAGCTGAAAAATTGGGGAATCGGAAACGAGGTTTTAATGCTTTGGAAATTCGAGATGGTATTTTGGTAGGATTAGGACAAACTCTAGCTTTAGTTCCAGGAGTTTCCCGTTCTGGTTCAACTTTAACTACTGGCTTATTTTTAGGGTTAAAAAGAGAAGCAGCAGCGAAATTTTCATTTTTATTAGGATTTCCAACTTTGACTATTGCGACTTTGTACAAAAGTTTGAAGATATTCAAAATGTTCCAAGCTCATGAGTTACCAGATAATATTGTAATTTTGTTAATTGTTGGTATTGTTTCTACCTTTATTTTCTCTTATTTATCAATTGCTTTTTTAATCAAATACTTACAAACTAAAAATACTTTAGTTTTTGTTTGGTATAGATTGGCTTTTGGTATTTCTATATTATTAGCAATTAAGGCGGGTTGGCAAGGATAAATCTGTTAGAATATTTACGGTAGTTGGGAATTGGGTATTATAGCAATTATCGGTGTTATGAGGTACATATCTAGCGGGCAAGATGCCCGCACCACAAGAGTTTAATGATTCAATTTTGTACCTCATTATAGTGGAAAATGCTGTATAGACTTAGTGAAAAAATATATCGCTAAATCGCAAATCTAAGGGACAACAAATAACTGACAACTGACCATTGACAACTGACACAAGAGTTTAATGATTCAATTTTGTACCTTATTATAGTGGAAAACGCTATATAGACTTAGTGAAAAAATATATCGCTAAATCGCAAATCTAAGGGACAACAAACAACTGACCACTGACCACTGACCATTGACCATTGACCATTGACCACTGACTTATGACTACCATTCAACCTGCTAAAATTACCAAGGTGCTTGCTGACTCAATTGCTGAAGAAATTGGCTTTGAGGTTGGTGATGCTATTATTTCTATTAACGGCATAAAACCCCGTGATTTAATTGATTATCAGTTTTTGTGTGCTGACGAAATTCTAGAATTAGAAGTTTTAGATACCACCGGAAAAACTCATCATCTAGAAATTGAAAAAGATGATGATGATGATTTAGGACTGGAATTTGCTACAGCTTTATTTGATGGTTTAATTCAGTGTAATAACCGTTGTCCTTTTTGCTTTATTGATCAACAACCACCAGGAAAACGGACTAGTTTATATTTAAAAGATGATGATTACCGATTAAGCTTTTTATATGGTTCTTATCTGACTTTAACGAATTTAACCGCTAAAGAATGGCAAAGAATTGAGCAAATGCGGTTATCACCTTTGTATGTTTCCGTGCATTCCACAGAACCAGACGTGAGAATTAGACTTTTAAAAAATCATCGTGCTGGTGAAATATTATCACAAATTCGCTGGTTTCAAGAACGAAGATTACAAATTCATGCTCAAGTTGTCGTTTGTCCCGGTATAAATGATGGTAAATTCTTGGAGAAGACATTACAGGATTTAACATCTTTTTATACTGGAGAATTACCAACAGTGGCTTCCGTAGCAGTTGTTCCAGTCGGTTTAACGCGGTTTCGTCCCCAAAAAGATGAATTGAGTCCGGTAACAAAAGAAAAAGCACAAGAGGTAATTTGTCAAGTTAAATTACTTTGTGAAAAGTTTCGCAAAAAATTTGGTTCTAGTGTGGTATGGTTAGCTGATGAATGGTTTTTAATTGCGGGGGAAGAATTACCCACCGAAGCTGAATACGAAGAATACCCCCAAATTGATAATGGGGTCGGTTCAATTCGCTTATTTATTAAACAATTTACGGAAACTGCAAAAGCATTATTACCACCGAAAATTATACATCAGCGTAGATTAACTTGGGTGGTCGGTAATGCGGTGGAAACTGCTTTTAAACCTCTGGTACAGCAATTAAATACTGTGGAGGGTTTAGAGGTAAATATGCAGTCTTTATGTAGCGATTATTGGGGACAAAATATCAGTGTGACAGGGTTATTAACAGGACACGATTTACTCTTAAATCTCAAAGGACAAGATTTAGGAGAGGGAATTTTATTACCTATGGTTATGCTTAAGCACGGGGAACTAGTATTTTTAGATGATATGACGGTTGAAGAAGTATCTCAACAATTAAATGTCAATATTTTCCCCGTAGCAGGAGTAGAGGAATTAATTAATACTTGTATTCGTGGGTAATAAATTGAGAATTTTCAATTAATTAGACACCTTGTGAAAATTAAATATGTGGTTTCTACAAACTTCACTCTACCTCCAGATGTCTATTTCATATCACCTTTTCAAGAAATAACCGCTTTCACTATTTCAAGAACCTATCTATTATGGGGACGTAAATTGCCCCCATAGTTTTCACGGAAGATGTATATTAGGATCAATCCCCTGAGATTGCAAATAAGCTATTAGTCGTTCTTTTTCCTGACGTTCTTGTTCTGCGCGTTGGTATTCTTTTTCTGCCCGTTGACGTTCTTGTTCTGCGCGTTGGTGTTCTTGTTCTGCCCGTTGACTTTCTTGTTCTGCCCGTTGACGTTCCTGTTCAATCAATTCTACAGCCCAAGATAACAAATTACCTTTTTTATCCCACCATCGCAACCAGTACCCGTTACGGCCTTCCTTTGCACCTCTCCATGTTCCTAAAAATAGTCCCATTGTATCAACCCAATGACGACCATTTTCGTCTGGTTGCTGTAATTCATAACGTCCATTTTCCAGTTGATAATATTCTAATAATCCCCCCTCTGGCTCAAAAATTATATACGTAGTGATTTGTAAAATTTGTTCATAAAAAAACCATTTCCCAGGTGGATAGGTACGTTTAACTGAATATTCCCCACCGTCTTTATCTGATAAAAACTCTATCACTACTGCCGGTATATCCCCTTCTAAATTGGGGGTATAACTTTTCCTATCAGGTAATATCTCTTTAACTGAAGGTATGTATACCCAATCTGGTGCTTTAGCGATAAATTGCCCATTTAATGTGGAACATAGCCCAAAATTAGCAGCAATTAACATCTGTGGTTGCAGAAATCCACTAATTTCTAAACTTTCACGTAAAGCCCCCGCTAAAAGTGGTTGTCCTGTATTTTCCACTGGTTCGTCCTCTAACTGAAAATCATCGGGTAAGGCTTCCCAGGAGATGACCAGTCCAGTCTGTGATTTAATTTCACTGAGTAGGGTTGCCATAAGTGCCACCTTTTGTTGATTTATTCTGATTTTATCAGATGATCTGAATGTTGAAAAACTATCCTATCTCAATAATTAAATGTCAGTATTTTCCCCCTAGCAGGAGTGCAGGAATTAATTAATACTTATTTTCAATAGGATTGATGATGTACAAAAATCTTTCCTACCCTCTAAATAATTAACAACGGACTGATGAATAGAAAGACAGTGGGATTCGTTATTTTAAATGTTAACCTGTTTCTGTTTAATGTCCTGGGAGTATTGCCGGTAAAAGCAGTAAAAAATGATTTTCCTGTATTTAGTGTGGTCAATAGCGAGAATAATCCTGAACAATGGCAAGAAATTAGTAGTCGTTTACAAAAGTTAAATGTTAACTATTGTATTGTTCCTCTGAGTCAAGTTAAAGATCCCAATGATTGGGGTAAACCACGGGTGTTATTTTTGCCAAATGTAGAGCTATTGACAACGGAACAGGCGATCGCTTTAGATCAATGGGTGAGTCAAGGTGGATATTTAATAGCTAGTGGTCCAGTGGGTAATTTATCTACCCCAGGAGTCCGGCAATTATTACGAAAACTCTTGGGAGGTTATTGGGGATTTAGCTTTAATACTATGGAAAATTTACAACCCACAAATAAAACTATTCCCGATTGGATAAATCAAAAAGAACTGTTTGGTTCTGTTATCGGTGGTGTGATTATTCCTAATAATTCTACTACCCAAAGTCCTGTAGTTTGGGACTCTAAGGAGCGTCCACCTGCAATATTAACAACTGAAAAATCTACTTTATTCGGTTGGCATTGGGGAAAAAATCAAGTAGCATCTGTAGAATTAGATATTGCTTGGTTAAAAGCAGCTTTAAATCGTCATTTAAAATTAACAAATAATAGTAAAAATCAAGTTTCTTATCCTGCTAAAAATTGTCAGTCAATAATCATTACTGAACCAAAAAACCCAAAACCACAAACTCTTAAAAAACCAACTGCTACCTCCCAATCTCAACCAGCCAAAAACCCTAATAAGAAAACAAATATTACTTCCCAATTGCAAGCAAAGTCAAGAAATTCAGAATTATTAGGTTCTGCAAAAATCATCAATGAAAATTTAATTGATCCAATTAATCAACTAGAGCAAAATGTCCGGTTAGATGTTGTCCCTAATTCTAATCAACCAATTGATAAAAAAGAAGAAATTGCCCTGCAAAAAGAATTAGAAAATCTCATTGGTAGATTAGAAAGTACCCATGTAGCAGCATTAGCTTATAATTCTTCTAAAAACATCAATAATAGTACCACTAATTCCCAAGTACAACAAGTAGTAGCAATAGAAAACGCTAGAGAAACAATCAAAAATATCCCCTTATTAATTCAACAAAAAAACTATGCATTAGCGCGACAGCAATGGTTAGAAACTAAGGCAAATTTATGGCAACAATTTCCAACTAATCAACGATTAGCACAACCAGAAATTCGGGCAATTTGGTTAGACCGAGGTACGATTGTAAAAGCAGGTAATGAAGCCGAATTAGCCAAAGTCTTTGATAGACTAGCACAAGCCGGAATTAATACAATTTTTTTAGAAACTATCAATGCCAGTTATCCCATTTATCCCAGTCAGGTAGCACCCCAACAAAACCCCCTCATTCATGACTGGGACCCCCTAGAATCTGCTGTTAAACTAGCTCATGGACGGGGGATGGAATTACACGCTTGGGTGTGGGTATTCGCCGCCGGCAATAGCACTCATAATCAAATTATTAATGTTAGTCCTAACTATTTGGGACCTGTACTAACAGCACATCCCGATTGGGCTAATTATGATAATAAAGGTAATATAATTCCCATTGGTCAAACCAAGCCTTTTTTAGATCCAGCTAATCCCCAAGTCCGCGAGTATTTACTGAAATTATATACAGAAATTGTGACTCGCTATCAGGTAGACGGTATTCACTTAGATTATATTCGTTATCCTTTTCAAGACCCCTTGGCTGGTCGCACCTATGGCTATGGTAAAGCCGCTAGGGAGCAATTTCAACAGCAAACTGGTATAGATCCTTTGACTATTTCCCCCAGTCAACAGGATTTATGGCAACAGTGGACAGTATTCCGTACCCAACAGGTGGATAACTTTGTAGCAGAATTAGCGCAGACGTTGCGACAAAAGCGGAAAACTCTGATTCTCTCAGTGGCTGTTTTTCCCCTTCCAGAATATGAACGTATCGAAAAAATTCAACAACATTGGGAAGTATGGGCAAGACGAGGAGATATAGATTTAATTGTACCAATGACCTATGCTTTAGATACACCCCGATTTCAGGGATTAGCCCAACCCTGGATTACTTCTACAAAATTAGGCTCTACTTTGTTAGTTCCCGGAATCCGTCTTTTGTCATTGCCAAATATAGGTGCATTTGATCAATTACAATTGGTGCGAGATTTACCCGTTAATGGTTATGCGTTGTTTGCAGTGGCAAATTTTAATGATGAACTAGAACAAATACTTAATAGTACCCAAGGGATTAAAAATGAACCTATACCCCAACGGCAACCTTTTCGCACTGCGGCGTTTCGTTATGCAGCTTTGCAAAGGGAATGGCGGGTAGTACAAAAAAATGCTCAGTTAGATAAGTCTGCAATCTTTACTACTGAGTTTAAACAGATGGATCAGGAATTACAGGACGCGCTAAATCAACTGGCCTCTGTACCTTCTGCTATTAATTTAATTACGGCTAGAAAAGCTCTCAATCTCCTCCAATCTCAATTTCCCACATCGTTACAAGCAGAAAATCAAGGGGATTCCTATCAAGTTATAGTCTGGGGAAACCGTCTTTTAGCTATTGAAAGACTCCTCCGTTTCGGTGAAAGAAGGTTAAATATGCGTCGAATCAATGATACTACTATTAAGTAGCTGAAAACCCTCTTACTCTTGCCTATTGCCTGACTTTTAAAACCATCCTTCCTGTTCGAGGGTTTCGACTAATTGTAAACCGCGAGGATCTCCTACTCCCAGTAGTGCAGCTTTGGTATCTTCTCTCACTCCTAAATCTTCGTCTTCGGCAAAGGCTTGAATTAATGCGTCTATGGCTGTAGCATAAACAACATTAGATGGTAGTTCTTTGCAAAGTTGGCCAATTGTCCAAGCGGAGTTACTACGCACAGCGGCTATGGGGTCTTTAACCAAAGCTTCAATCAGGGCAGGAATTGCACCGACAATGGCTTCATATCCTACTTCTGTCATCTGTGCTAGGGCGCTGGCTGCCCAGAGACGAACGGCGGGAATATCGGTTTTTAGGGCATCTATGAGGGGTGCTAAAGAACGATGATCGCGGCAATTTCCTAAAGCCCAGACTATACCCTTGCGAACATAACCATTCCAGTCGCGGTTGAGTTGTATAATTAATGGTTCTACGGCTTCTTTAGCAGGGTTGCGACCAATACCATAGGCGGCGCTAACTCGTACTAGGGGACAGTTATCTGTTAATAGATGGATGAGATGGGGTGTAGCCCGTTGATCTTGAAGATCACAAAAAGCACGCGCTGCTAACATCCGTTCCTGGGGGTGGGGATTTTCTAGGAGTACCAGCATTAATTCTGCATCAGGTTTTTCCACTTCTGATTCATCAGTAAGTGGTTCTAGTTGGTCTAGAGGGGTAATAAGCTCCTCTTCCGCATCAAGTAGGCTGAGTTCGTATTCGTCGTACATAATTATTCCACTGTCACCCTATTCCCTATTCCTTGTTTCTTGTTCCCTTTTCCCTAACTCCAGTGATTTTAGCATCCAGAGGGATTGTTCTTGATAACCAAATTGATGATAAAGAGTTAATGCGGGTGTATTGGCTTGAAATACTTGTAGTCCGATTTGGTGATATCCTTTTTGTCTAGCCCAATCTTCTATATAAGCCATTAATGCTTTGCCAATACCTCTGTGTCTATGTTCTGGGATAACGTAGAGGAGAAAAATATGCGGATGGCGATCGCCGCTTACCTGATCTATAGCATTTCCCAGCCAAAGACAAGCTATGGGGGAAAATGTCTCTTCCCTGTTCTCTGGACTTTGCTCACCTAACTGTTCAGATACCCACCATAAAGGGGTATCACGGGAGAGGTATTGTTCAACTGTACGGGCTAAGTGAGAAAAGTCCTGATGAGGGAATTGTTCTTGATAAGTCAATCGCATAAACTTGACCAAGAGGGCTTGATCCAGAGTAGAACCTTGACGAAGGGAATAGCCGGGAATGAAATTCACAATAGACTTATTCCCCAATTACCTAATTATCATGCCGATGGGAGCGGGGGCTGCCATATCAGAGGGTAAAAAGATGCGAGCACTGACTGCTGCCAAAGCTATGGCAAATATCAAGACGGCAATCAAAGGGGCTATATACTGACGAAAAATAGTCATGTTGTTGATTCCAAACAAATAGCAATAGTATTGAACTCATCCTAGCAATTATTCAGGTTTAGCAAACAACTACTATTGCTGATCTTGGTCTAACTCATTGAGAACTTTTTCACAGTACCAATTTTCAGGCATTCCCGGAGCGTTTTGTTTAGCTTGCTCAATTAACCTTTCAGCCGCCGCCACGTCTCCTGATAATCTAGCGATAAGGCGATTTTTGAGGTAGTTGCCAGTCACTGCTTCATCTGGTGGGTTGGGGATGCTAGGATTGATTGTTTGCACGGGTTCGCGTCGCAGTTGCCAAAATAGGACGTAATAAAGTGTACCAAAAATTAGGATCAGGCTGATAGTTCCCAGGAGTGTGAGAAGATTAACGGCCAGATTTTGGAGAACTAACTGTGAGAGGACATAGCCCAGTAATAGTCCTGTAACTATTAGAACGAACGTACCGACAAGAATAACTACTTGTGTTCCCATATATCTTCTGCTTCTAGTCCTGGTCTATTTGCTGCCAATGCTTTGGGATTCCAAGGGGCAACAATAGGTAATAGTAACAAACCAGGTAACGCTGCTACAAGAGAGAGTAAGAAAAATGTCGGCCAACCTGTGGCTGTAGCCCAACTACCTGCGGGGGCGGAAAGTACGTCTCGACTAATGGCCATCAAACTAGAAAATAAAGCGAATTGAGTGGTGGTGAATCGGTGATTACAGAGACTCATCACAAAGGCGACTGTTGCAACTGTCACTAGTCCAGCGGAAAAGTTTTCGATGTTCACTGCTATTACTAACAGAGAATAATCTTTTTTGTGAGCTACTGCTAGGGCATAATAACCTAAGTTACTCAATAATTGCAGCCCCCCAAATATCCATAAACTGCGATTTAAGTTAATTTTGGTCATGATCACACCGCCGGCTAATACGCCCACGGTGGTGGCAAGAAATCCCATTCCCGCTTGGATTGCGCCTATCTCGGTTTTGGTAAAGTCTATTTCTCTCAGAAATAAATTGGCTGTAATCCCAACTAAAGAATCACCTAGTTTATAGAGAAGGATAAAACCTAGTGTTAAACTTGCTTGTTTGAGGCCAAAGCGGTGGAAAAATTCTTTAAAAGGCAGAAAAATAGCTGTTTGTAAGTTTTGAGGGGGGCTATTTTCTTGAACTTCACCCAGGAGAGAGTCTGGTAATAATAATGATGCTGTGATCCAAGTAATTAATAATCCTGCTAATAATAAATAAAATACACGCAGGGGAATGAAGCCCACAAAAACCCCAGCAATTAACCCTGCTACTAGTAAAGTGATCAAGACTATAAAAATCACGTCTTCCCTGGAAATGGGCGCTAGTTGTGTTTTGTCTTGCAGTTTGTATTCTGCCGGCGACCACAAAGTAGTAAATATACTGCCTGACATAATCACTGCCATAAGTAAATATACTAGATTCCAAGGGAGATAATCTGCTAAAACTAAGGACAGGGAACTGGTGATAAATAGGGCGATTCGGTAGCCTAATACCCACACAGATGCACCTGGTTGAGCCTCTAGGGGGTTTAAAATGTCCGTACGGTAGGCATCCCCAGCGATGTCCTGAGTGGCACTGAGGAAGGTAATAATTAGGCAATTAATGGCCAGAATTTGTAATATCTGGTCGTTTTGGGCTGGTTGTTGAATCGCAAGGGCAGCTATCGCTAATACTAACCCAATTTGGGTGATAATTAACCATCCTCTTCTTCCATCTAAGAATGGTGGTGTAAATCTATCTAATAGTGGCGACCACAGGAATTTTAAGGAATAAGGTAAACTTAATAACCCAAATAAGGTGATACTGGCAATATCAACTTTAGCATCTTGCATCCATAGTTGTAGGGTTCTACTAGTAAGAAATAGGGGTAGACCTGATGCAAAGCCTAATAATAGTAGAGCACCCATTTTCTGGCTTTGGAAGGCCTGTCGCAATGCTTGAATTTCTTTCATAGAGATGATCTTGCTATGCTGGCTAAAGAAAGTAAAATTAGGATCTTACTTTCTTTGTGGATAGTTCAATTAGATCTTCAATTTTCTTAATATTTTGATCTCCTGCTAAGTAACCAATACCTCTATGTAAGTGTAAACGAAATTGGGTAATCAGGGTTTCTCTGTCTGTATTTAAACCATCATTATAGCAGCGTTGTTTCAGGGCTAACAATAAAATATCTGCTATTTCTCCACCAAAAACCCGCCATGTCATTTCGACGTTACTATCTTGGGGAATAGGTATGGGTGAAGGTGCTGTGGGTTCTGCGAGGGAACGACAAAAAGCCCACCGACATAATATGTTCCATTGTTCAATTTTGGTACTGCGTTTGAGTTTAAGTAGTTGTTCTTTGGCTGTTTGGGAAAGTTTGATTCTTTCTATTGGTGATTCCATGATTTTGGTAATTGGTGATTGGTGATTGGTGAGGAAAACCTATTTGTTACTATTTCCAGTTCCCAATGAGTTTAAGTAAGCATTTAACTTGGGTGAAAGTTCCTCTATTAACGGTTTGAGAATATTTACTTGTTCAACTGTTAATAATTTACGAACATAAGCAAGTCGCATCCAATGAATTGTTTCATTTAGAGAACCTCTAGCAATTTTAATAAAGCGTTTATTGTCTTGAATATTGTAACGTCCTCTACCTTCTGCTATATTTGCTCCAATGCTATCTGCTGAACGAACAATCTGCTTACCAATAGTATCTTTAGCAAAATTATCCCATCCCATAACTACTTTCCAAATTTCATTTGCTAATTTTTCTGATAACTTATAAACTTGTAACTCTTCAAAATCCGGTCTTCCCATAAATTTTATTTCAACCAATTACCAATCACCAATCACCAATCACCAATCACCAATCACCAATTACCAATCACCAATTACCAATCACCAATTACCAAAAATAACCGGGTTTGATTGTGGTTTCTCGTTTGTTGGAGTTATATTGGAGGAGGTATTCACGGGCTATGGCTTCGGTTTCTTGGAGGGTTTGATATTCTTTTTTAGCGATTTCGGTGTCGGTGGAAAGGAGAATTACTTGATGGCTGGCTGAGGGAAAGTATCTTTCTACTAGGTTGTTACGGTGGGAGGAATCTAGTCTTCCTAATGGGGTGTCTATGGCTATGGGTAAACGTCTTCCTGATACTTTAGCTAATCCCCATAAAAATGCGATCGCTAATAGTTGTTTTTCTCCTGCTGAAAGCCGATGTTTGGGAACCGGTTTTCCATTTAAATCATATAATGATAAACCGAAAGTTTTACTGTCTATGGCTATGCGATGTACCAGGTTTGATTTATGTAATAAATATAAAAAACAGTTTTTTACTTCTTCTTCCAATTTGTTCAATTTTTTCAGGGTTAATCTTTCTCGAAATATTTTTAATGTTTGTTGCACTTTTCCGGCAGAATTAATAATATGTTCACTATTTTGATATTTGAGATTTTCTACTGTATATTCATTTAATTCTTGTTTGAGTTTTTTGGTTTCTGCATCTAATTCTATCAGTTTTTGATTCATTATTTCTGACTGGGATTTCATTTTATTAAATTCAGTTTGTGTCTGTTTGACTGCTTTTTGTAGTTTTGTATATTCTTCGGGTGCGGCCGCAGTTTGTACTTGTCTGTCTAAGGTGAGAATGTCTTCTTCATTATTAGTTAATTCATCTAATTGCTTTTGGGCTGTATTTTGGGAAATCTTCAACCGATAGGTTATATTATCAACTAAACTTAAACTTTCTTCATCTGCATTTAACCAGGTATTTTCTGTGGATAAGTTATTGCTATATAAGTTATTAATATCTTCTGCTAAAAAAGACTGAATATTAGTAAGTTTATTGGTTTCTAGATTTAATTGTTTTAGCCAATTCAGTAATCTTTCATCTCTGGCAATTAAGACATCTTTAGCTAATTGAATTTGTTGAGTTTTCAGTTCTTTTTCTCCCTGTCTTTGAACTTGAGATAATAAAGGACTAATTAAGGCTAAAGGTAAAACATCAGCAGCTATTTCACGTAATGATTCACGGAGGTTATTAGCAACTTTAATTTTCTCTTCTCTTTGTTGTTCTAATTGACTACGTTCAGCGGCAATTTTACCACCTTCATTAACAAATCTATCTAAAGCTTCTTCATGGATTTTTTCTAATTCTGTAACTTCAATATTCAGATTTATTAATTTTAGATTATTCTTTTTGTATTCTTCCTGTTTTTCCTGGAGTCTGGTTTCAATTTCTTCTAATTTTGCTAAATCTTTTGTATCTGCAAATTCTCGTTTTTTGCGATTTACTAAAATCTCTAAATCAATTGCTAATTTATCGGCTAATTCTAAACCCAAAAGTCCGTTAATTGCGTCAACAACTATGGGCGGGGGTATTTCCTGTTCTGCAAGTTCTTTAACTTGTTCACCGTCAAATAGAAATAAATTAGAAATACCTAAAGGTAAGATATTTTCTATATATTCATCCCAAATATTAACCAAGGAATCAATTGGCCAAGTTTCATCATCTCCTAAAATACCTAAATGGTCTTTACCGTCTTTCGGATTTTTTTCCCAAGTCCGCACAACCCGATATTTGATAAGTTTATCTTCTTCGATATGTTCAAAAACCAATTCAATTCTGGTTTTTTCTGTGGGGTTAGCTTTACTATTGACACATTGGGTTAAAAAATCACTATAACTCAAATTTCCTCTAGTTGAACATTGGGCGCGTTGTCCATATAATGCGAGACGAATGGCATCTATTAAGGTGGTTTTTCCACCACCATTCATTCCTCCTAAGAGGATAATTGGACGGGTGTTATCTTCATCAATTTGGGGGTTGAGGTTGATGATTTGTTTACCGGCATAAGGACCGAAGTTTTGCAGAACTAATTCTAGGAAGATCATGGTTTTTTGTGATTTTTTTGTGTTTTTTTAACGAACCACAGAGGCGCAGAGGACGCAGAGGAAGAGAGAAAGGAGATATTATCTCGTTCCCTGTCTCTGACAGGGAATGCTGTCAAGAGGCTCTGCCTCGGTTATAATGAGTTGAGGTAGAACCTCAAGATTGGCATTCCCAAGCCAGAGGCTAGGAACGAGGGTGGGGAGGATATTCTATTGGTCTGGGTTATCATTTGGGTTCTTTTGTGCATATTTGAAGTTAGCCCAAGTTTGTGGTTTAGTCTGTTGTTTTTCGGGGGTATCTCCTAATGTTAATTGTTTGACTTTTTCCCGAATTGTAGCAACATCACCTTCTAAGGCTGCTTGTCGTAAATCTCTTTTTAAATGGGCATTTCTAATGGCTACTTCTGGAGAACGGGAACTTGTATCAAAGCATTTTTCTAGGGTTTCGTAGATACCGACCCGGCGGGTTTTTTTCTTAAATTGTCTTTCTGTATCTAATAGTCTAGCCATTAATTCTAAGTGCATTCCGTCACCGTCGCATATTTCTTCTAATACTCCCCATTCGTCAGTACCAAGAATACTTTGATCTGCACCAGGACGAGGATCTTTAAATACTTCTCCTGTCACTTCTTCATATATTCGGGGGACGCTATCATCAAATTCGTGTCTTTCTTCTAACCATATTCGGCGAATTTCACTCAATTCTTCTATAGTAAGTAGGGTGATGTCGCGCATATTTTCTGGTGCTGTTTGACGAATTTGCTTTTCAACTTTTAGCAGCTTTCTTAAAAAATCTTCCCGCGCTTCTTTAAGATATGGACCAGGAATAGGTTCAATAGATACTTCACCTTCTAAATTACGTTCATACAGTTGGACACCTCCACGTCTACGGCGAAAATCTCTCCGGTTACGGTTCTCTTCTAAATCTAATTCTTTGCGAAAATCTAATAATGGTTGCATCCATTCTTTTTCTTCATCATTTTGAATCATTGCTGTTAATGATTTATCTTGACTAACAAGAGTACAAACCCAGCAACCAAAACGGGAACTTCCACAACTGGGAGTAGTTGTATCAACAACTAAAGGACATTCATTATCAGCAGATGCACCTCGATAAATAGCAAATAATTCTTTATTACTGTATTTCCAGGGATTTTCCCATTGCATTAAATAAATCCATACATCATCATTTTCCCAATCTTCAATAGGACTATAAACTAAAGAGTTTGGTAAATTCATATTAGGACTTAGGTGATCTCTTACTCGCTGGGCTTCTAATTTTTTCATTCTATGGGCGCGTTTTAAACTTTCAGCTTTGCGCGTTCCCAATACAACAATTGCTTCTCCATTATTACGAACAACATCACGAATAAACCGATTAGAAGGATTAATTTTAAGACGTTCTGTACACCAACGAAATTTTCCTCTTGGGGCTGGATAACCCTTACCAATTAAACCTACCCAAAATGTTTCTTTAAAATCTGGACGTAATAAATGGGGATCAAATGGTAATTCTTGCATTTGCGACTCAAATTTCATTTGTTCTAACGAATTACGTACCCAAGAAGCAACAATAGGATTTTCTACAAGTGTGTCCGTAGTAATGACATATATTTTTTTCGTTCGCTTTTCTGCTGGGAGTTCAGAAATCGCATTCCAAATAAGCTGTAAAGTAGCAGTGCTGTCTTTCCCCCCTGAATAGCCTACGACCCAAGGTATCTCATCTAAACAATACAATTCTTGAATTTCTGTGGTCAAAGCTTGGATATACTCCACTAACTCTGGTACAGTACGATTTTGCTGATTTTTAGTTTCTGGCTGTTGTGAATAAGTCATTTTTCCCCCATTTGTAGATACATGAACCTAAAATCAATACTTCCCTAGGAGAGGATAGAATAATTTAGTATATAAATTAACTTAGCTATGAGTGCAACATAATATTTTTAAAAATAACATCATTAGTATCCATTTTTTTGGATAATAAAGCAACAATTAGTCAATAAGTTTTTAAAAATTAACATGAATGATAATACAAACAAACTAAATAATCAACTCGCTAATGAGTATCTGGAACGGGAAAATAACGATAAACAGGTATTAGCTTTACTGCTAGACCGGTTTTTAGAGAAAAAAGACCAAATTCTTGTCCAAAAAACCGAAATGGGTGGTACAGAGGCTTATGTAGGTTCTGTCACCTTAGAATGGTTCGCAGGACGGGTACATTTTGCGTCAGGTTTACCCCTCCTGCAAAAAAAGTACAACCCGGATACGGAAAATATTGAAATTGATGCTGATAGCATTGATGAAATTCAACAACGTCCTGTTGATTGGTCGCGTCAAGCACCGTTAGTACAGTATTTAGCAGCGAGAAAAAACCATAAATTTCCGGCTGTTTTGGTGGTAATTAATCAACCTTGGGTAGATAACCCCAAAGCAGCGGAGTGGGATAGTCAAGGACGGGCTAAAAAAGCGACTACTGATTTTATACCTTTAGATAAAGATGGTAAGGTCGGTTTACTGAATATTTCTGAAGAAAATGTGACAATTTATGCTTTAGATGGTCAACATAGATTAATGGGTGTACAGGGCTTAATGGAATTAATTAAATCTGGGAAACTCCAACGTTATAAAAAGGATAAAACTGCTGATGAAAGTTTTATTACTTTATCTGATTTGATTGATAAATATCAAGTAGAACCTGCTTATTTACAAAGTTTATCTAAAGAAAAAATTGGCATTGAATTTATTTGTGCGGTGAATACTGGGGAAACTCATACAGAAGCAAAACGACGAATCAGATCAATTTTTGTTCATGTAAATTTGATGGCTGCACCTTTAAGTAAAGGTCAGTTAGCACAATTAAATGAAGATGATGGTTTTGCTATTGTAGCGCGAAAAATTGCGGTTACACATCCACTTTTAGAACAAAAACCAAATCGCAATTTCCGTGTTAATTGGAATAGTGCCACAGTAGCCGCTAATTCTACAGTTTTAACCACTTTACAAGCCCTACAAGATATGTCTGAAAGATATTTGGGGCAAAAGTTTCCTCACTGGAAACCTTTAGAGAAAGGGTTAATTCCCATGCGTCCAGAAAATGAAGAAATCCAGGAAGGAATTGCAGATTTTAGATTACTTTTTGATCATTTAGCTAATCTTCCCAGTTATAAAATATTGGAACATGAAGAAACAACGGTTTTACGGCGCTTCCATTTTGAAAAAGACGGGGGTGAGGGGAATATGTTATTTCGTCCAGTTTCTCAAGTTGCTTTAGCGCAAGCTTTAGGAATTTTGGTATTTAAAAAAGGTTTTGCTTTGACGGATATTTTTAAGAAGTTGGAGAAATTTGACCGTCAAGGGGGTTTTAGTGGTATGGAATATCCTCAATCTTTATGGTATGGAGTTTTATATGACCCTAATAAAAAGCGGGTACAGGTAGTAGGAAAAGATTTAGCTGTGAAGTTATTAATTTATATTTTGGGGGGAATGACTGAACAAATGGAAGTTACTGCTTTACGTAAGGCTTTAGCTAATGCTAGGACTATAGAAGAACAAACTATAGGTTTTGATGGAAAGTTAGTCAAACCGCAGAATGTAGGACTACCGATTATACTTAGTTAAACAAGTTAGCTAGTAACATCGCTCTGGATTTCATACTGATGCTTAATATCACTATTGTTGTTTACTATATTTTTAATATAGTTCGGTATACGGGGTTGATATGACTCAATTAAACGAAGAAAATAACAACGATATTACTCCTGAAGTAAAAGCTCAGTTTAGCTCATTTATAGAGCCATTCTTTTCTAAATACCATCGTGAACGCTGTTATCCAGGTTTGATTCTTCGCCACGGTAAGCGAAAAATGCTACAAATTAATATACCGCCTGGAGATTTTCCTGCACTTTTAGTAATCAAACCTGCTACGGAGAATGATCCTGATTCAGGTAGACAACGCCCAGAAGTACCAGGCCATGCTGATGAGATCAAAAATTATATTATCGAGCAATCGCAAAAAGGGAAACCTTGGATTTTGGGGACATTGACAGCAAATGTAGCTCTAGGAAAAATAAATATTCTTGAATTTGGGAGAGGTATTTGTTTAGTTGTAATTCCTCGTGGAGTAAAGTTAGAGATTACAGATGGTCAACATCGTAAGAGTGCTATTCAAAAATTAATTGAAGGTGATCTAAGCGACTTAATTAGTGATGATGATTTTCCAATTACGTTGGTTTTAGAAGGAGATATTGATCAGTGTAAAAAAGATTTTCGAGATATGGCTCAAACAAAACAACTAGATAAAGCTTTGCTATTGTCATTTGGTGTATCTGAAGGTCGTGTTGGTATTACTAAAAAATTGGTAGAACAAGTACACATCTTTCATAAAAAGACAGATAAGGTTCATGATAATCCTCGTGTTACCAAGGGATTTATTTACACAAATAACTACATAGCTAGGGCTGTAAGTTGTGCTTTTACTAATAATCCCGAAGCTGAACTTAGCGACTATGATGTAGTGATATCGTCTAACTCCCTGGCTAATTCTCTCAATGAGTTTTTCTATGAATGTAGCAATACTAGATATATTTCTGTAAAAAAAGCAGAAGATTTGACTGTCGCTGAGATCAGGAAATTTAAGGATGAATGTCTATTGGGCGTGAGTGTGGGACTGGAAGTTTTGGCTAGACTACTACATTTAACTTACAACAAAGACAGCAATTATTTTGATGAAATAAAAGTTTCCCAACTCGCAAAAATAGGTTGGACAAGGGATAACGCAATTTGGGAAAATACTTTAATTAGAATAGATCCTAACCCCAAAAATCCGAATAAGCGTTATAAACTATCTACAGGTGCAAATGCAGTAACAGATGCAGTTAAAAAGATTAAATATGAATTAGGATGGACAGATAACTCTTCCTATTAAACACACCCTAACTCAACTGAGGAATTTAGTTAAATCAAATTCCTCTTCTTCTTTTGGATTATTTACTCTTTCATAACTGAGAAATAGTAAAATCCGCTCAGAATAATCTACCGCACCTCTTAACTCATTCTGTAATATTTCTAGTCCACCATTAGCGTATTCTTCAAAAATTTCATTACGTTGTTTTTCGTGATCTTCCTCATGAGGAGATATAATTATAATATTCTGAGTTTCTGTGAACGCAATTAATTTAATTAAAATATCATATCCAGATACGGCGAAAACTTCTAACCGAATTGGAGCAGGTTCACGTTTAGAAATTTCCCCCAAAGGAATACGCTTTTTATGCTTTACACCCAAAGCAGCAGCAAAAACAATCACATCAGCAAAAGTCTGAAAAGGACCAGTTCCCCCATCAGCAGAAGTTAAACTTTTCACCAACTCAGCCTTATCCTTAGCAACCCTGATTCTACCAGTTTCCGCCATAATTATAAAATACACACCCTTAACATCACAAACCAAACCTAACTTACTAATACCACATAATCACCCTCCCCTCCGCACCTCTGCGAGAGAAAAAAATCAAAAAACATCCTCATAAACCAGAGAAAGAGGAAACCTAAAATCAACACTAACCAAATATACCTCATTACCCTCAACAAAAGGATGTAACTCCCATAAACCCCTATCATTCAACCGAAAACAATCCAAACCCACCTTATCAGCACTAATTAAAACATATTCCTGTAAAGTTGGAATCTGTCTATATAACTGAAACTTACCCCCCCTATCATAAGCTTCCGTACTCGGAGAAAGCACCTCAACAACTAAACTAGGAAATTGAATAAAATTAATCGCTTTTTTATCTTTAGGGTGACAACTAACAACAACATCAGGATAAGTAAACGGACCATTCTCCGATATACCTACTTTAGCATCAGCCATAAAAGGACGACAATTACCACCCCGCAAATGATTTTTCAACCCAGAAGCTAGATTTAAAGCAATAGTAGTATGAGGAATAGTTCCCCCAGTCATAGCAAAAACTTCACCATTGATATATTCATATTTAATATCTTGTTGTTCCTCCCACTCCAAATACTCCGAAGGACTCATATAACTTGTATCCGAACTAGCAACCATAACATTTACCTCCTGAATTTCCGTAAAATAAATTAACTAAAAATTTGCAACAACCAGCGATTAACCTCACCATCATCTTGAGTTAAACTGCGTTGAATAGCTTCCTGAACAATAGCTATTTGTAAACCTAGTAAAACCTTGGACTCCTCAATTCTCCTACTACCCCCGTCAATAATTTCAAAAGCAATAATATCATTATTATTAGCATTCATTACCCAATATTCCCTTACCCCCAACCGTTCATAAAGTAATCGTTTAAAACCTAAATCATCATTAATAGAAGCAGCAGCAACTTCTACCACTAGAGTAGGCGCTGCTAACTCATTAATATTGACAGGAGAATTATTTAAAGGTGGAAATTTGATTTTATCCCCAATATAAAAAGCTAAATCAGGTTGACATTCACTTTCACCTATTTTTCTAAAGCTGGTATTAGTAGCTTCAACAATTTTGATATTCTTGAGAGTAGCAAATAAACTCACCACCTTAGAAACAATCGAATTATAACGGCCATGACGAAAACCAACTGGTAACATTTCTACCCTCATATAATTTTGATAAAAATAAAATCTTCCTTGCTGATAATCAGAATGTTCAGCAACCTCCATAAACTCATCCCAACTTACCTTTACCCAACTATCAGTAACCAAACTTAAAGAACTAACAACCATAACTCCGTTCCTCCTCTCTGTGACTCTGCGTGAAAAAAATCCTCATTCAACCTCAACAATTTCAGTATATTCAAAACCATTCAAACTCTGTCGAACCAAAGAATATTTTTCCCTACCTAACTCAATAAAATCCTGTTCACAATTAGGTTTAGAAGAATAATAAACCAAAACATATTCCTTCCCAATCTTATCAGCAATTTCCTCCTCAACTTCTACCCTCCATTGAGTCTTAGTTACCAACACAACCAACTGATTTGCTAACTTAGGAATAGTTCGCGCAATGTGACGACGAGAATTAGCATCTAAACTACCAAAAGGAGAATCCATGACAATAGGAAAAGTGCTACTATCAGGAACCATCATCATTTTTCGTCTCTCACTCCAGTCGCGCACCTTATCAATAATACTAGCGATAAAAGATAAACTGAGAATTTGATTTTCTCCCGTAGAAGCTGCGACTGGTGCTTCAATTCCCGTCGTATTTTCCACTAAACTTAATTCATACTTTTCGCTAATTTTGGGAATATAGGGAGTAAAAGAAATATCTGAAAATATTTCCTGTACCCGCTGTTCTAATTGGAGACGAAATTGATTTTCTTGACGGTTTTTAACTTCCGATAACCGTTCAATTGCATCCTGAGTAGCATTAATGCGACGCTGTGCTAAAGATTGTTTTTCCTCATTTTGTTTTTGCTTAGATATTTGTTTTATTAAAGCATCAATAGCTGCTTTTAGATGAGAAAGTTCCTGTCGATTTGCACCCTGTTCTCGATTTAATTCATCAATTTTAGCTTCAATTTCATCAAGACGTTTTTGTAAACCACTAATTTCCTCATTGGGATCTTTTCGTAGTTGTTCCTGAATATTAGCTAATTCCAGTTCAACTTGATCGAGATTTTCCTTTAACTGTTGAATTCGTCCTTGTTCTCTATCTGCTTCTTCCCAAAATCCAAGCGCTTGTTTATCAATTTCATCAACTTGTGCACTCATTCTAATTGCGGTTTCTTCCACAGTTGAAGAACCTGCTTTTTTCATTAAATTCTTAACATGAAAATGAGTATGAGTTCCTTCTCTTAAATCCGCACCACAAATACAACGTCCAGAAGTAAGTAAATCATTGACAAATTCCTGTGAAATTCCCGCAGTTAATTCACCTCGTTGTTTTAAATCTGTGAATATTTCCCGAAATTTAGCTGTAGTTTCCGATAACAAAACAGTATAACCCCGTGCGGAAATAACCTTTTTTAAATTCTCCTTTGTTTTTTTCAACTCTTGCAATAAACTATTTTTTTGAGATTCTAAACTTTGCTTTCTTTCCTGTAATTCCTTGACAGCACTCAATTCTCGTAATTTATTACTAATCTCCTTTTTAAAAGTCTGTTGATATTCTAATTCTTGATTTATTTCCGTTTGACGTTTATTAATGTTTTCAATTTCTAATTCTTGCTTTTCTTGCTTATTTAATAACTGTTTTGTTTCCGGATCACCAATATGTTTTAAATCAGTTTCCAAAGACTTCTTAGCGTCTTTTAAGTGTTTAATAGAAAGTTCGATTACTTCCACACCTAAAAAAGTTCTAATGGCTTCAGAAATTTCCGCTTTATTATTAGAACGGACAATTTCTTCAATGCGTTCACCGTCAAAGAAAAAATATTGATGTAAACTTAATGGTAAAATCTGAGTAATAATTTCCTCAGCTTGTTGAATAGGAAAATACCATTTTCCGTCATCTCCAGCAACTTGAATTTTTAACTGAGTTTTCCCAGCTTCAATAACATCACTTTCATTTTTATAAACCCGACAACCACGAGTAGCACGATAACGATTACCTTCATGCTCCCAACCAACTTCTACCCAACATTCCACAGGTTGACCAGGTTGAGATTCCGCAATTGCACGTTTATTTACTAACTGTTCAGTTGACGCAAAAGCCGCACTAAATTTCTCATACAAAACCCAAGTGAACGCATTCAAAATACTGGTTTTACCTGCGCCATTACTACCATAAATCATCGTCGTATTGCGAATATTTCCACCAGCTAAAGTTACCTCTGGTGTTTTTCCGTAAAATGAACGAAAATTACATAATTTAATCGAAGTTAGCTTCATTGTACCGCTTCCTTCACAATAGTGAGAATATCATCATTAATATGACCTTTGCTCTTTCTATCTAACCGACTTTTCTCCAATCTCCAGACCTTCTCGATAATTTGCTTAACTTCCGGTGGTGCGCTGGTAATTGGTTCTTGAACATCTTCAATATTTGATTCTGGTATCATTTTAATAGTGCAATAGATTTATTTTCTATTTTAACCAGTTATGACACTATTTTTATATAATACGCCTTATGTGAGTTGGAGTAGCAAAAAAGAAGGGGAAACCTCAAAATAAAGGTAACAATACCAAAGTTTGACGTATTCCCATGCAAGTGCTGTACAAACAGTTAGAACTAAACGCAGATAACCGCAGATGATCACAGATGACTTTGTACCTTATTAGACTAGAAAAGGCTATAACTTATATCATCACCGCTTTGTTTGTTATAAAACAATCAATTTTATTTTGGGGTGAAAAAAAAGGTTTGGTTATAGTACCAAACCTCCATAATTGCTGTGCTTAACAACGTACTCAACTAATTTAGTGCTACTCTAGCCACATATCATCTACCTATGGAATGTATACAGATTACTCTAAATATGATAAGTCATGACCAAAATACATATTGATGTTGCGAATAATAATCTATATAAAATTTTACTCCTGATTCCTACTACCTTTTAAACAAAAAAAGGCCTGGGTGTTAGCCAAGCCTTTATATATACCAGGTGTTTACCATATATCAATACTTTAAACCTTATATGATTTCCATTCATCTTCCTACAAGGTGTGTACAAATTTCACAAAATATGATATGGCTTATATACTGATTTTTTAATCAAGTGGAAAAAGCCAAGATAAAAATTAATTAGTTATTTTAAATTATTAAAGTTATTGTTGGGTTGTGCTTTCGCTTAACCCAATTTACGATTTTAATTGAGGAAAGTAATATTTTTTTATTCTACATTTACCCAAAAATCTGCGGTTTTAACTTGTCCATTGCGGTTAAATTGTACCCACATTTTATATGTTCCTTGTTTGGGGAGTTTGGTATAAAATTCGATTTTTCCATCTATGGAATTTTCGAGCGCGTGAGCATGGATATAATCAGATGCTGTTAGGGGAGATGAACTTTTAATGATTACTAAATGTCCTTTTTTACCTAAATATGGTTGTAGATCTTTAATTGGTTGATTTTTTTGGTCTTTTAGATCAAAAGTTAGTTTAATTTCTTGACCAGCTTTGATTTTTGGTGTGGATATATTGAGATTGACTTTAGTATCTGAGATAATTTTAGTTTTGGTGAATTTTTCTAAATTTTTTGGCAAAGGAATTGTACCGGGAATGGTAATATTCATTAATGATACAATTTCCTTATTTCCAGTAGGTTTATAATCGCTAAAAAGTGTATAATTTCCTGATTCTGGAAAATTTGCAGTTACTTCAAAACGCCCTTTTTCTTTGTATTCTGGGTGAATATGATCAAAAAATCGTAAATCATCACTAACAACAATTAAGTGCATGAGTTTTTCCTGGAAAATTTCAAATTTATTGACAGGGTTTCCAGTGGAGTCTTGAATATCAATAACTAAGTTAATCGGTTGATTGGGAGCTAATTTTTGCGGAGCAGTTAATTTAACTTTGGTAGTTATTTGTGAATTATTTGTATGATGCATATTTTCCATTGAATGTCCTTCATGTTCATTCATGGAATTTCCATCATGATTCATCATCATACTAGGTGAAACTTCGCTTTTAGGAGATTTAGTATTTGATAAACAACCAGGAGCTATTAATAAAGTTGTCATCACAAAAATACTTGGGAAAAATTGTTTCATTTTAGGAAGGTTGTAATTTTAATTTACTGTTAGGGGAGGATATCAAATAGAAGTGATTAACTTCTAACTCCATTACTGATAATATCTTTTTTTTCCGCATTAGGCAATAAAGCCAAATCAGTCAATGGTAATTGAATAATTACTGTAGTTCCTTGATTTAAACCTAAACTCTCTAGGGTAATTTTACCACCCATGAGTTCAATTAAATTCCGAGAAATTGCTAAACCTAATCCAGTTCCTTCAAACTTGCGGGTAGTTGTACCATCAACCATAACAAAAGGACGAAATAGTTTACCTTGTTCTGCAGGGTCAATACCAATACCTGTATCCTTAATTGATACTATAACATGAGGATAATGATTATTGTAATTAATATTTGTGGTAATTTGAATACTACCTTCATTGGTGAATTTATTGGCGTTACTAATAATATTAATTAGCACTTGTTTAAGTTTAATAGCATCTGATTTTACAGGAATAGGCTTATCACCTATATCACAAATTAATTGTAGTCCTTTGTGTTGGATATTAACTGATTGTAAGTTAATTACCTCTAATAATAATTGTCGTAAATCTAAAGGTACTATAGTTACAGACAGTTTACCAGCTTCTATTTTAGAAATATCCAGCAAATCATTGATTATTCCTAATAAATGAATTGCTGTATCATCGGCTTTTGTCAGAAATTCTAATTCTTCTTCTCGACTATCACATAAATCATCACGTACTAAGCGTACACAGTTAATAATAATATTCAATGGGTTTCTTAATTCATGGGAAGTTGTGGCCAAAAATTGACTTTTTATTTGGTTAGCTGACTTAGCTTCTTTCCAAGCAATTTCTAATTCTTCAGCCCAATCTTTTAGTCTTTCCACCATTTGATCTAATGCTTGAGCTAATTGATTAAATTCCCGAATTTTGAAATTGCGCGGTATGGGTTGTGCCGCATGGTGGCTATGGAGATTAACAGCATAGTCGCGCAGTTCTTCTATGGGACCGGCTAAATAAGGAACTAAATAAAATGAGGCTAATAAACTAGCACCAATTAAACCAACGGTTAAAACAATGAGAATTAGTTTAATTTCTTCTAAACCAAATAGAGCATCTTTTACAGTTGTAACTGCCAATATAATCCATCTTTGTGGTGGTTTTGTAGTTACAGGTTTAGTAGTAGCTGTAAAACCTGCAACTAATTCCTGTGCTTCTATAAAGGATAAATTACTAGAATTATTGCTTCCAGATAAAGCATTTTTAACTATGGCTTGCATTCTTTCTACGTCAGCATAATCTTTAATATTAGTACCGATTCTTTCTGGAAATGGATGAGCTAAAATTTTACCATCTTCAGCAATAACTACCAAAAAACCTGTTAACGAGCCTGGATGATTGGGGTTTTGCTGATATAATGTGGTTTTAATACTTAATCGGTAAGCTAAATTACCACGTTGATTAGCAACAGGAACTGATAAAAATAACTGTAATTGATTTTGTTTGTCTTTTTTACCAGTTTTTCCAGATGGACGTGGTAATATGAATTGAATATCAACATTATCAATGTCAGGAGATAAATCTGATGGAGTAATTTCTTGATTACCGCAACTACTGGCAATTATTTCACCCTTTTTAATTCGGGTAACTTGTAAACAATCAATTTGAGTTGGTAGTTGTTTTTTTAGTTGTTTAAGAAATTGTTGAATTTCTACATATGAGCCAGATTGAATTACTTTTGTTTGACTAGCAGTAATTAAATTAGAGCGTAAACCTGCAATATCATCAATAATTTTTTCTCCCTTGTTAACTGCACTTTCTGTTAAGTTTTGTTGAGCCGTATTTAACAGACTAGAACGAGCTTTATTCAGGGCAACCATTTCCCCTAGTAATAAAACTGGGACAAATACTAGTAGGATTCTTGTTACTAAAATTCGTCGAAATGACGATTGACTAGATTTAGCCATTGTTTGTCTCACTTCTCATCTGCAAACTACAATAACAAAAAGACAAAATTACATTAGCGAAAGGAGACATTTTATTAGTTGATGATAAATTGCATATTCATATAAACTTCTAATTAAAAAAATAGAAAGCAGGTAAAAATTTAAAATTTAAAATTAATAAACCGTATGTTGCACATTAAGATTAATACTATAAACTCCCTCAAAAAATTAACCCCATGATCGAATATCGTCCCCATACCACAGTAGTTTTAGCCATGAGTGCTGATGGCAAAATAGCGGATTTTAGGCAAGCACCCGCTCGATTTGGCTCAGTAGTCGATCAAGCCCACCTGGAGAAACAAATTGCTATTTCTGATGCCGTTTTATTTGGTGCTGGTACTCTTCGTGCCTACAATACAACAATGACCATCTCAGAGACAATACTCTTGCAACAAAGAAAAGAAGTAAATAAGCATCCCCAACCAGTCCATATAGTGATTTCTCGTTCGGCTAACCTGAATCCGGACATTAAATTTTTCCAACAACCAGTAAGACGTTGGTTACTTACAACCTCTCTGGGGGCTTATTTTTGGCAAGAAAGATCAGAATTTGAGCAAGTTTTAGTATTTGAAAATCCTACAGGAGAAATTGATCTTTTGGCTGCTTTAACATATTTATCCAGTTTACAAATTACCCGTTTAGCTATTTTAGGAGGAGGAAAATTAGTGGCATCTTTCCTAGAATCTAATTTAATTGATGAAATCTGGCTGACTATTTGTCCACTAATTTTAGGTGGTAGTATGGCTCTTTCACCTGTGGAAGGGATAGGATTTTTATCTGATGTTGCTCCTAAGTTACAATTACTAGAAGTATTCACTGTTGAGCAAGAAGTATTTTTGCACTATAGGATAATTCGCTAGAGGTGCAGGGTCTACACTCGGCAAGGAGTCAGCAGTAAATCTAAAACCTAAAATTACAGGACAAATATACAATGTTTAAAGAACACAAACCTCAATATTCTCTTGTTTGGACACACACAATCGCCGATATTCCCCAAACTGCTTGGGATGCCTTAGCAATGCCGCTAAAAACGCCTTTTTTAGAATGGGATTGGTTGAACAATTTAGAAATATCCCAAAGTGCTACAGCTAATGCTGGTTGGTTGCCAAATCACTTGATTTTATGGCGAGATAGAACTTTAATTGGGGCTGCTCCATTATATTTAAAAGGACATAGCCAGGGGGAATTTGTTTTTGATCATCAATGGGCAGAATTAGCTTCTCGTTTGGGCATAGAATATTATCCTAAACTCCTGGGAATGACACCATTCACGCCCGCTGAAGGTTATCGCTTTTTAATTGCTCCAGGAGAAGATGAGGAAGAAATTACAGCTTTAATGCTTCATGAAATTGATAGTTTTTGTGTGAAATATCGCATTTCTGGCTGTCATTTTCTCTATGTTGATCCACAATGGCGACTAATTTTAGAACGTCAGGGTTTTACAACTTGGCTACATCATAGTTATATTTGGGAAAATGCTGATTTTCAAACTTTTGATGATTATCTCACTGGATTTAATGCGAATCAAAGACGCAATATTAAACGGGAACGCAAATCTGTGGAAAAGGCAGGTTTAAAACTGCAAGCATTAACAGGTCAAGAAATTCCTAATTCTCTGTTTTCGTTAATGTATGATTTCTATGCTGATACTTGTGATAAGTTTGGCTGGTGGGGGAGTAAGTATTTAACTAAGCAATTTTTTGAACAATTAGATTATAATTATCGACATCGGGTTGTATTTTTTGCGGCTTATGATCAAGAAAATTCTCATCAACCTGTAGGAATGTCTTTTTGTTTATTTAAAGAAGACAAACTATATGGACGTTATTGGGGGAGTTTTCAAGACATAGATTGTTTACATTTTGATGCTTGTTATTATGCACCAATTGAATGGGCGATCGCTCATGGTATCCAAAATTTTGACCCCGGCGCTGGTGGTAAACATAAAAAACGCCGAGGTTTTCCTGCTACTTCTAATTACAGCCTTCACCGCTTTTATAACAACCGGTTAGGACAAATTATTTTGCCTTGGGTTCGGGAAGTAAATCAGATGGAACAAAAAGAAATTGATACCATTAATGCAGAGTTACCCTTTAAGTAGCAGGAAATAGAAGCCCGATTTTTTTTAAAAGTTAGGCATCTGCATATTACATATTTCCAAAAAACATCACACAAGAATTACACTAAAGATGTAATCTAAAAATACTTGTTCTAGAAATTTAGTTTTTACAATGGTTATGGATTTACTACTTGAAGATTTGACTGCAATTGATAATCAACTTTCTCACCGTCATATTGATCTTGACCCCAACGGTTATTTTATTATCTACATAGACCAACATGAAAGATTAATTTATGCCAAGCACTTCACTAATATCATTAATGAACGTGGTTTGGCCGTAAATCCAGAAACAGGTGAAGTAATTCCTGTTCGCGGTAAGGTGGAAAGAACCCACAGAACTTTATTTAGCGGACGGACAGCTAAAGAAATCTGTATTAAGATTTTTGAAGAAACGCTAAATTGTCCTGTAACTTTACTAGATCATGCAGCTTATCTAGGTAGAGAACTTGTTCGCGCTGAAATTGCTTTAGTTTCAGGAAAGGAGTATATTCAAGATTAGCAAAAGTAAATGCAAATGTACCAGAATCGCATATACAGCGTTTTCCACTGAAGATTAGGTACAAAGTTGAATCATAGTTGAATCATAAAACTCTTGTGGTGCGGGCATCTTGCCCGCTAGATATGTGCCTAATAACACTGTCACCTGATTAACTACCTTTCCTGTGTTAAATAGCACAAGTAAGTTATGGGGGGATAATTCTCACAAATCCTGGTAAGATAGCAGGTTAAATTAGCAGATTTATATTATGAATAATAACGATTTAGCTTTTACTCCAGCCTTAGAGTTAGCAAAATTAATCCGTCTGCGGGAGGTGTCGCCTTTAGAGTTGGTAGAAATATATTTAGAAAGAATTGAACGCTTAAATCCTCAATTAGGTAGTTATTTTACAATTACAGCAGACTTAGCGATCGCTGATGCTAAACACAAAACGGAATTATTGACAACAACATCCGAATTACCGCCGTTTTTTGGTGTACCAATTTCCATTAAAGACTTAAGTGCCGTTGCAGGTGTTACTTGTACCTACGGAAATTCACTACTATTAAATAATATTGCCAATCATGATGATGGGGTAGTTACGAAAATTAAACAAGCAGGATTTATTATTCTTGGTAAAACCGCAACATCCGAATTAGGTTCTTATCCTTACAGCGAACCTGTAGGGTTTCCTCCAGCGAGAAACCCTTGGAATTTAGAATATACTCCAGGTGGTTCTAGTGGTGGTGCAGCAGCTTCCGTAGCAGCGGGATTAAGTGCGATCGCTCAAGGTTCAGATGGTGGTGGCTCAGTCCGTGGACCAGCGGCTTGTTGTGGTGTCATTGGTATTAAACCGACAAGGGGAAGAGTCACTAAAGCCCCTGTAGGCGATCGCTTGGGAGGTATTGGAGTTGATGGTCCACTAGCCCGCACGGTAGCTGATGCAGCAGCCATGTTAGATGTTATCTCTGGCTATGTTACAGGTGATCCTTATTGGCTACCAGATCCGCAACCATCATTTCTCGCTGCGACTCAAGTTAAATTAGATACTTTGAAAATTGCCTTTAGTACCAGTATTATGCCCTTTGGAGAAGCGGACGCTAACTGTACACAAGGGGTATTAACAACCATCCAGTTATTAACAGAATTTGGACACCAAGTTACGGAAAAATGTCCAGATTTTAGTGCTTTAATCGAACCATTTAAAGCAGTTTGGCAAGCGGGAATAGCAGCGGCCAGAATCCCTGCGGAAGCATTGCAACCCCTGAACCGCTGGTTATTAGCAAAAAATGGTTCTGTAGCGGAATATCTGCAAGCACTCTCCCAAATGCAAATTGCCTCCCGGAAAATTATCGCATTTTTTAATACAATAGATGTACTTGTATTACCAGTTTATTTACATTCTCCGATTCGGGTCAGTGCATGGGCGGATTTGAGTCCAGAGGAGACATTTGCTAAAATTGCCAACTGGGTCGCACCTTGCCCTGTCGCCAATGCTACTGGATTACCTGCTATAGCCGTTCCTATGGGTTTCGATAGCAATGGTTTACCCTTGAGTGTGCAGTTAATTGGTAAACCGGCAGCCGAGTCCACTTTAATTAGTCTAGCAGCCCAATTAGAAGCCGCTAACCCTTGGATTCAACATCGTCCAGCACTTTAAGTCTAAATCAGGATTTATAGCAGTTTCCGTTATTATGAACAATACATTGAAAAAAGCCTTGATTTGTAGGTTGGGCTGAAGCATGAAACCCAACAAAGCAGGAAATAGACCATGTATTGATTGCAGATATTAATCATAAAACTCCTGTGGTGCGGGCATCTTGCCCGCATAATTTGTACCTAACTCAATATCAACGTTACATTTTAATTACTCAGTTTTTCCTGTTCACGAGCATCGACAACTAAAACTAAACAAAGTGCGGCAACTGCTTTTTCCCATGCTTGACGGACTTTTTCATCTTCGACACCATCAAATAAGCCCACCAAGCGAGGAACGGCTTGTTCTAAAGCTTTGTGCGGTACGGGACGATGTAATTCAACCAGATGATTGATACTTTCTTGATTATTGAGAAAACCAACTACCCATTTTGTTGTATGATCTGGACTATCGGGAACATTTTGCACACCTAATTCATTTTTTAACCAATCATAAAAAAGTGGTAAATGTTCAGCTAAAACTGCACCGGCTGTAGGTAAGGTTTTTTTGAGTAAGCTAATATCTAAACTGTCTAATTCTTGTTTCAAAGCCGGTGAATTTAGCACCTCATTTAAGGGTGTGGAAAGTATTGCTGTTATTTCCGATTCGGAAAAATCTAAATTTTGGGTGAAAGTTGAAATTAGAGATTTCATGTTCTACATTCCAGGGATTATCCCTTATGCTGTAGAATCATGATAGCGTTACGCACCAAAATCTTTAATAATGTTGCATTACTAAGCTGTTACGCAGCTAAATTTGATAACCACAATTTACTTGAACTTTGTGGTGCGGGTATCTTGTTTACTAGAATTATACAAACTAAATACAGTACAGTTTAACTTCATCCCATTTATCCGTCAAGTCGTTTGTTAGCGAGAAGTAATCGCACCTCTGATTTATGACTATGGAAAGGTTTATGAATAATTTGATTGAGTGAAGATACCGATTGTTTAGCTGAGAAATAAGATGAAAAAACGCGTCTATTTTCGCAGGTTTCGACAATACTTACTAAAAACCAGTCTTGCAGATTATTGTTAAATATCTGATCATCATATTGCTGACTCACAGGCAAAAAAGGCTCATTAACCCTAATTAATCTACCAGAATTGATATTAGTAATTAATTTTTCAAGTATTTCTACACTAATTTGTCTTTTCCCTAACTCTGCCGCTACTCTAGCTAAACTACAATATCTAGTGAACGAAGCTTGAGTTTTAACAGCTTCCTGAATACATTTAAAAGAATGTTCTAAAGACGCAAATTTTTCTCCTGGAGAAAGATTCACTGTTTTAGTTAGAAAAAAATAATTCAGCCCTTCTAAATAAATTTGACTATCAGCATTGGCAACCATTACGTATTCTTGCCACTGATTAAGGAAAGGAGTTGCATAATTTAAAGCTGCTATTGCTTCTAACCAATAGGATGGTTTTGGGAGTAGGGATTTTTCTGGAATTTGTGTTACTAACAAACTACGTTCTGCTAGTTGTTGAGATCGATCTAACTTACAGGCAAACAAGTTTAATTGATAGCCATCTACTGGCTGATTTACATCAAAAGGAACTAAACAACCTAGACTAGAAATTAAGTAGTAAATTTCATAACCTAGATTTTTAAATAGCTGAATTAACCGCATATTAATATGTTTGCCATGCTTGAGTTCAAACATAATTAATGGCGATTGCTCAAGGAAGAATCTTTTCCCACCAGTGAGAATCTTGGCTTCTTCTCCTTCTGCATCTAACTTAATAAAGTCAATCTTCTGCCAGTTACGCATTGCTAATTCTTGATCCAAGTTTAGCAGTTTAATAATTTCTTGTTGTTGAGATAAATTATCAGGCTGTAAAGAATTTAGTTCACTATTTGTTGATAAAAATAAAGTTGCCTCACCTTCACAATCTGATAAGCCAGCATTGACTATCTCTATATTTGTAAAACCATTAGCTTCTACACCTTTTCGCAATAACGAAACAACGGAACTGGCAGGTTCATAAGCTGTAATTTTACCTTGTTTTTGAAGTAAATTAGCTATAGTTAAAGTGTAAACTCCATGATTAGCACCAATATCTAGGATTTCCATCCCTGGTGTAATCAGTTTGCGAATAAACTCCATTTCTGGCTCAAACCAATCACCCTGTTCTAGTAAAACATAAGTTGTCAGACTGTTTAGATCATTCTTAACACATACTTTAATTCCCCCCTCAATTTCCACCAAGCATTCATGAGGATCAATCTCAGTAAATTTAAAATATTTAAGCTGTTCAGAATTATTACCATTTTTGTGAGAAATTGGAATAATTTTATTAGTAGGTTGAGGATAATACTGTTGCAAAAAACATTTTAAATTTTGTCGAATTTCACTATTATCAGGTTCTAATAACAGTGCACAGCGATAATATTTTTCAGCCTCTGCAATTAATTCCTGTTCTTCTAAAAGCTGACCTAGAGCCTGATATGTCGCAGTAGAACCGCGATTAATAACCAGAGATTGCAAATAAGATGAAATAGCATTTTCTACCTCATCCAAGGCTTGATAAGCTTGACCTAAATGATAATATCCCTGAGCATCATCAGGATGATTTTCGATATATTGTTGATAATAATTAACAGCATCTATAGGTTCTAATTCCACCGAGAGAGAAGCATGATTAGGGAAATTTTCACTGTTAGATATTGGGGTTTCTTGTTGAATATAAATTTGCCACATTTGGCGATAAGCTGCTTCTAAAGTGCTGGCGATGTTTTTCACATCCAACAAAGGAGAATGCTGCATTCTTTCCCGCATATTTGAGCGCAAAGATTGGAGATAATCTGGATTTTGCGCTAATGCGATCGCTTTTTGAACATACTCGACGGCACTATTAGCAATACAATTGTCTAAACCAACACTGTGGAGAATACTAGCACTCATGCGCTCCATTTTCCGAGTCCCTGCTAGGGTTAATGTCGGTACTCCCATCCACAAGGCCTCACAAGTCGTAGTACATCCCGTATAGGGTATACTATCCAAATGCAGATCAACTTGATTATAAAGATCTAGATGCTCTTCATCATTAACAAATGCACCATATAAGAAAATGCGTTTGGGATCAATACCCTGTTCCACAAAGGGAGTTTGAATTTTTTCAGCAATTAAGGGATTGAATACGTTAGAACCGGCACATTTTAAGATCAAGCGAGAATTAGGTACTGCTTTGAGTATTTCAATCCACAGAGTAAAAGTTTCTGGTGTCAGTTTGCGTAAATTATTGAAAGATGAAAAAGTAAAAACTCCCGTTTTTTGACAAGGAAGCTCAGTAACTTCAGGGGCATTTTTTAGAGGTTCATAACCTACATAACAACGAGGTAAACGCCATATAGTTTCGCTGGTTTTTTCCTCTGTATCATTAGGATGCAGAACTTGATCAGTAATCCAGTAGTCAATTGTCGGTAAACCTGTAGTAGCAAAATAACCTAAATATGTAACTTGAATCGGCGCTGGTTTCATCCCCAAGACCATCATCCGGTTATTTGCTGTATGCCCTGCTAAATCAACGAGAATATCTATGCGGTCTGTTCGAATTAATTCAGCTACTTGTAAATCTGCAAGACCAACAGTAGAACGCCAAGCATCGCAGATATCTATAATTTCCTCTGTAATGGTATCCGGTTCTTTGACTTCCCCATAGCAGAAAACCTCAACCTGGGTGCGGTCATGGTGTTGAAAAACAGGTTTAATAAATGAACTTACCGAATGTCTCTTAAAATCAGGGGAAATATAGCCAATGCGTAAACGACGGTGTGGAGTTTTATTATTAGAGTGAGTAGTTAGGGTTGGTAACCATTGACTAACTACTTGCTGTTGATACCACAATTTAGCAGAATCTAATATTTCTTGAGGCGTAAAACTGACAAGAGAAGATAAATTAAACAGAAAACAAGAATGTAGTTTAGGATTATTAGGATTAATTTTCAGGGCTTCATTTAACAGACTAATACATTCTGACAATTTTCCTTGTTCACCGGCAATAAATCCTAAAAGTTCATAAGTTTCGCTATGGTTAGGATTTAATTGCAGGATTTTTTGGAAACATTCTTGACTTAAATTTGCTTGTCCACTTTTATAGTAAACATACCCTAAATTTTTTAAAGAATCAATGTAATTTTCATTAATTTTTAAAGACTTAAGATAGGAAGTAATTGCTTCTGAATAGCGGTTTTGATGTTGAAAAATACAACCTAAATTATAGTAAGCCAAAACACAATCTGGATCTAGCTCAATCAGAGATTTAAAATAGATTTTTGCTTCTTCAAATTTCCGTTCCCGCACCAATATTGCCCCGGTATCGTTTATTTCTTCTGTCAAATGAGGCAACAATTCCAGGTCTTTTTCTCCTAGCAAATTTTGAATTAAATCTGTACCTTTTCCCTGTTGCCAAAGTAAAGCTAAATTGAATTTAGCCCCCTGATGATCTGCATCTAATTGCAAGACTTGGGAAAATTGATCTATAGCTTCATTAAACTGCTTTTGACGTTTAAAAATCAATCCTAAGCGATAGTAAGCCTTAGTATAATTCCCGGTAATTTTAATAGCATGATTATAATGATCAATAGCTTTTTCCCAATTATCCTCCTGTTCATAGACAAAACCCAGATTATAGTAAGATTTAGCTAAATTAGGTTGGATATTCAGAGCGCGTAAATACCATTTTTCTGCCAATTGGAAGTCATTTTTTAAAGTTAGGGCTGTTCCCAGTAAATGGCAAATTTCCCCAGCTTCATATAACCGCCCCATAGCAGTTAAAATCGTGATTAGATATTGATCAATTGATTCATAAAATTGCTCCCTTAATTCCGTTTTTAGTTTGCTAAATTCACCAATGATTTTATCAATTTGGATGAGCAGTGGTTCTAATTGCATTGCTGCTAAATCTTGTTCTAATCTTTGAGCTATAGTAAATTCATCTTCATCATTAAATTGCATTAGTAATGATTTTAGCAACGTTTCAATAATTAAACATTGCTCGGAACTGAGAATTTCTGTCCAGTCCAGTACCTTTTCTGGTTGTGGTAAGACGTACTTCTTTAATAAGAACTCAATTTCAGATTCTGTAGGTTCAATTTTTAAATATTTTGCTAATTTAAAAATTTCTAAATATGGTTCAGAAATTAATTCTTTTCTACAAATTAATAAAGTTTGATCACTATCAGGAAACCATTGTTCTTGATATTGTTGCCAAAGATTGATAAAACTAGATTCAAATGTTACTTTATTTTCTAAAGAAGCAATGACAGCGGCTAAAATTTCCCGGGGGTTTTGATGTAGATAAATACTCTTAGCTTCATCTTGCTGGATTTTCTCTAAAACTAGTTTTGAGGGAATTTGATATTGAATTAGTGTTACTGATGAGGATTTTTCTGAAAGCTGACAATAAGCATCTATTTCAGATGCAGTATTACATATAATTCCTTGAATATTGTGTTTATCTATTTGAGTTAGTAAAGTTTGGCAAAGTTCGTAAACTAGACTTCTCAAATCATTAGTAATTCCACCACAGAAAATAATCATAAAAACCCCTAAACATTGATAATTTATCTAAAAACTTGCAAAAACAATCATCAGAGAAATCTGAATAAAATAGCCCTTTAATTTTTAACTTTCGTCAGGCAAAAATTGTATTTATTATTAGTATTAGTTAAGCTTTTGCTCACCATATCCTATAACTTCTCAAAATACAATTAATCTAGAGCAGAAGAACCACCACTTTGCAATGATTTAACAATATCCCCAATATCATCTAAGCTATGATCATTAATAGCAGTATCAATGTTATTAACAATAGCAGCTTGAATGGTTTTATCTGTATAATTTACCGTTTCATCATTCGTATGTTCCTTCATAATTGCTACCTGATTAAAATTATTATCTACAGAACCATAGATAATTTTTATTGTCAGATTACCATTAGTGCTAATAGAATCTTGGGGAAATATAATTTCGGATGTAAAATTATTGATTGTACCATCCGATAAAATATGAGTAATGGCCACATAAGCTCTAGGCTGGGAATTATTACTGATAAACTGAGCGTGAGCAGGTTTCCCAGTAATAAATAAACTGGTAACTGCTACCTCTGTCAACAAAAGTATAATGACAGATGCTTTTGATGTCTGGATACAGTTGGTGTTCATTGTTGGGAGACCTCAGGGTTAAACTATTCAAATATTTCCCAACTCAAGTCTTCAAGTCTGGAGCAAAGATAGTAGACATTAGTTCCAATTCAGAATAAAATTAACTCGTCCCCCAGTTGAAGCTGGGGGAATACATATAGAGAATAGGGCATTAATTTCCTTGACCTATGCTCCATAAGGCTAGTTGACGATTCCTTCTAGTTCTTTTAATGAGTAGGAATCGCCGACTTTATTTAACTAGTCCAAGCCATTAGAACCACGCCAAGACTTGACGATACCGTTGATGTCACCGAAGCGGTTATTAGTAGTTGCAGCGTCAATTGCACGAGCAGTAGCCGCTTCAACTGTTTTTCCACTAGTATATGCTGTTGCAACACCAACCATCTGTGCATTCGTAATTGCAACTTGGCTGATATCTCCGGAGGCGGCAGTTGTACCAACTACAGTAGCATAAGTAACAGATAGTGTCACCGTACCATTAGAGGTAAAATCATTCTGTGGGTATACGATTTCAGCAGCAAAGCTGTTAGTTACACCATTGCTTAAAACACTAGTCAGCGACCCAGATACTCTGGATTGAGAATCCTGGGTTGTTTGAGCTTGAGCGGATTCTGTACTGATAAATGAACCTGCAATCGCACTACCTGCTAAGAGAGAAGCAATAGCAGCGGCTTTTAATACTTTGTTAGACGTTGTTTTCATGATTACATTTTTTGATTTGGTTAATCAGAACTTACACATTGTTATCATCTGTAATCTCTAAAACAGGCTTTCAACCTTTGACAACAGAACTATGACCAAGTTTTCAGGAATGGAAGAAAAATCCTCTTAGTCAAACATTCCCGTAGAAATCACTGACCCATAAATTCCAATGATACAGACTGATATTTTAGGTTTTCACTAGAAGGCAATAACCTATGTCTGATAGTATACACAAGACTTTTGATATTTGTCAAGTAAAAAAAGAAGAAAATAATACACAATTTATTATTGATATAATCTAGAAAATATTTGTATTTTAGCTATTTTAAGCTATTAAAAGGGTTTTTGAGCCACCTACAAGCCATATTTATTGATTTGGGCGTTAATCCTTAAAACCCTGAAATGACGGATTTTCGTTGATTTACATTGTCAGTGCGTAAGTTATATTTTTTTTGACTTGTATTTTTTTATTTCATGGTTTACACTATTATATAAAATACCACCCAAAATATTGAGTGGCTAATTATACCTTTTTAGCTTTGTCTCTAACCATAGAAATAAGGTGTAAGTTTGTTGGACTCTTTAAAATCTATAGCTATACAAAGGAACTCGTTTAAGCCATAGATGCTACTGTTTATTAATGTGTAAGTGCCATGAATATGAAGAAGCAAGATATTTTCTGGAGTGTTGAACTATTGGTAACTTTCGGGGTGTCGTTACTGCTTCCCACGAAAGTCCTAGCAACGGAACAGGAAAAAGCACATGATTTTTTTGGGGTCAATACCAATGACCAGGATATTCAAGCGGAAAAAGACCTAGAACCTATAGAGGTAAATACTCAGTCAGAAAATTCAACACTTTCTAGTCCAGAAATAGTTGGTAGTATTTCTTTTTCACCCCAGCAAGAGTTAAATAACAACGAAATCAATTTTAATCAAGATTCTAAATATCAGTTACCAAAAAATATTCCAGATACAGCTTTTAATTGTCAGGAAAATAAGCTGGAAAATTCTGCGTCTATACCTATGACTACAGAAGTTAATTCCAATATCAAGCAGGAATTAAAAGGAGATATTTCCAACTGTAAAGACAATTTTAGCTATATCTCTGATGATATTTTAGATAGTCAAACACTGTTGCAAAGGGATTTAAATATAACAGATTCCAACAGTTTTAATTTATACAAATCTAATCAAAAGATTGTTTTTAAGAATGAAACCTTAATTGCACAGAGTATAAATGATCAGAAACAAGCACAATTACCTCCAATTCAGCCAAACTCCACTTTAATTCCCAAAGAAATACCTCCTTTACCTATTCCAGAAGATAAACCAGAAGATAAACCAAAATTAATACCAGAATTAACACCAGAATTAACACCAGAAGAAAATAAAAAAATTCTGAGAATTTTAATGCGGAACTTGTTAGATAATAGTGCGTCAAGATATCCATTCTTTGTCAATACAAGTGATAAATTAATTATTAATCCTCGTAATTTTCAACCATCAAAATTTAATTTATATTCAAATTTTGGTGTTGATTTAGATAAATTTGAGCCAGGAAATGTATTGCAAAAAGAACAATTTAGTGACCCACTAATAAAAACAACTAATGTTTCTTTTTATCCTGACGAAGAACAATTGTATTGGGTATTAGATGGCAATCGTGTTGTAATTGAAACCAAAGGAAACCATCTAAATTTTAGCTATCAGGGAAATAGTTATCAACAAAAAATCAGACAAGTGGCTAAAGTTTCTACAGTTTTTTGGGGTGTACAAACAGCATTTGGTATTCCTACTGCTTTTGCAGATTTAGTAGGAGATAAAAATTCAAATAACGTCAATATTACTAGTGGTGCTGCGGAAATAGTTGTACCTCCAGGAGCTAGTTTACCTGATAATAGCAGTTTTAATGTGAATATTACTCGATCTGATGGTAGTGTATTCCAAAAAATTATTCCCCTAAATGAAACACGCAAAGCAACCACAGATGAAATACTAGGAGGAGGTTCATTATTTGGCAATTTAGATGCTACAAATGCACCCAAATTTTTACAAGGATTTCCAACTGTCAATTTACAACCTTTATTAAATAATGGTGTCAAATTAGAAGCTGGTAGTATTATCCCTCGTGAAAATCTCACTGCTGCGGGACTAACATTAGGTGATTTTTTCACTACACAAGGATATTCTTTTAAGTCTTCAATGACTTCTCTTCCAGGGATTAAAACTTTACAAGTTAATCAAATTGATAATAATGATATTCTTCAAGTTCTTAGCAATCCTTTCTTAACAAAAGAACAAAGAGATTTTCATTATCTCAATTCCTTAATGTGGTACAATCTTGGGCAACAAAGTCCTGAATTTACAGCTTCTTCAGTATTTGGTCCTAAGATTCAAGATTGGTATAGATATACTTTAACTTGGTCAAAAAACCGCACTTTGCTACAATATGATCCAGAGAAAATTAGTTTAAATTATTTAAATGTTTTCTCTAATCCTGGGTTATCTATAACTACAGCACAATGGCAAGATACAGATTTTAATCAAACCACAAATGCTAGTCTAGGATTAATTCTAGGTAGTGCTTTTAGTGTTATTAGTCCTGGTGATTTAGATGCAGCTATTGATGAAGCAAAAAGAGAGTATCAGAACTTAAAACCTTTATCAGTTTTGAAAACAAAAGCCACATCTCAACAACGTAAACAAATGAATGAAAGATTAAATAATACCCTAAATTATGGTACTACTAATAGTAGTCTTGCCCAAGTTTCAGGAAGTTATACTTTTTCAGGAAATATCGCTCCAGACAGTTCCTTATTATTGCAATTTAGAACAGGTCTTTATCAAAGAAATGTCCAACTTTTTCAGCAAATCATACAACCTTGGAGTGATGAAACTCCAGTTGTTATAGATTTTGTTCGTCCTAGTAATTTTGGTCCAATATCTTTTATAGGTATTAATATTCCTACTAGGTTAACTGAAATTAATACTCCTGAAACAACCAATTTTACCTTTTTACGAGCAGAAACTTCAGATGGAAAAGTTCTATTTGATAAATCTTATGCATTTGATAATAAGCTCAATAATTCGTTTACAGCAGTTCCTGTAATTGGGGGAGGAAAAACTTTTGATATCGATTTTGGAAGAATTCAACTCAGTAAGTCTCGACAAAGAGAAATTGCAATATCTTCCTATACTGGAAATCTTTATTTACCAGCAGTAGAATTAGTTATGTCTGGAAGTATTGATGATTTGAGTTATTCCCTATCTACAGGTATGTGGTTTAATCTTTTTCCTGATTCTGCACCGGTCATTAATCAGAATTTAGGTAATTTAAATCCTAATTCTACAGCAGAAAATTCTCTAGGAGGAATGTTAAAATTTGCCCTTAAAGGAGATTTTCAAAACACTTTTTATGACCAAAATCAGCAATGGGAAAGTATCATAGTTAATTCACCTTTTTTATCCCTAACTTATAATACTAATCCCAATCGCTTGAATCTATCAAGTCTTTCTGTTGGTAATGTATTTCAATTTGTAGAACCAGATTTTAATATAACTTTTTATCCAGTATTAAGTTATTTCCCTAAAATTCTCAATCCTGATGTTCAATCTTCTAGCTTAGATGATATTAGCACCTTTTTACTGTTGAATTTTTCCCATAAAGATGGTTTTAATTTTAATAGTTCTGTCTCTTTTAATGATCAAACTTCATATAAAGTTGAAGCTACCTATGATGTTTTCAAAGACCAAGAAGTAGGGACTATGGCAACTGGTCCATACTATTCTTCTTATTCTACAGCTTCTAAAGTATTTGACAGTCAGTTAAAAGATCCTAATTATGGGATGATATTTCGTTATACCAGTGCTAATTCTGGTTTAATTATCAGTTCTCGTTTAGGTAAAAGTGAGGATGGTTTTAGAGGGGATATGAATCTAGAATTTAAATTTTAGAAGATTTAAAACCCTGAAAAATCAAAAACTCTCTCCTATAAGGAGAGAGACTTTATTTATCCAATTCCCAAATTAATCTAAAGCTGGTACTAAAAAATTAACACTATTTATTCTAGAATCAACGATGTCAACCGTAAATTCGACACTTTTATCATCAATCTGCCTTTCAAAAGGTATCACTACATTAATAGTAGACACATTTCCTGATGTATTCGGAATAGGAATAGATATAGATCCTGTACCCGTCGTGATTTTATCTACACCATTTTTTTCGATCGCAGAAACATAGCTAGGGATTATACCATCTGCACTCTTAACGATAAACTGAGTTGGTAGCTGAAATGCTGATGGAGTTTGAATACTTGGTTCTGTGATACTTACTGATGGAGTTTGAATACTTGGTCTTGTGATACTTACTGATGGAGTTTGAATGCTTGGTTTTGTGATACTTACTGATGGAGTTTGAATACTTGGTCTTGTGATACTAAATACGGATTGTGCTTGAACACTTTCATGTATTAAAGTTGATAGTAAAATAGCTAACATCAACTCTTTAACTTCCAAACTATTGATAGACTTGATTTGTAGTGTCATTGTATTTAGTCATTTATTTCAACACCTTAGTGTAACTTTTATATAAGTATTGGTAATACATTAGCTGTAAGCTTTTGTAATTAAAACTTCTACCTCCCTAGGGAACAGAAGAGATAAAACACCTTAAAACCAATACCCTTTAACCCTTTCAATCTTGTTACACAGAAAAGTACATAGATTAATTCTCACACTTATTAATTCCATTGTCAATAATCTTGCTAGAAAAATCCGATTTTGTATTAGTCTTAATTCCAAAATTGGTTTAATATCTTTAATATAATTCTCTTTTAAACGCTTGTAGTATCAGTCTTATCTCTATAATTATCTTCCTTAAAACCTCTCATCACAGCAATGTTCTGTATTGTGCTAAATATTTTCTGCGTGAAAAATAGTTTGGTAAAAGGTAAATAATTACCAATTACCAACTAACCAAAATTAAGCTTTCTTCAACCAACTAAACATGGCACGTAAATCTTTACCAACCGCCTCAATAGGATGTTCCGCTTCTTGACGACGCATAGCAGTAAAACCAGGTTTACCCGCTTGGTTTTCCAACACAAACTCCCGCGCAAATTGTCCAGATTGAATTTCGCTGAGGATTTTCTTCATTTCCGCTTTAGTGTCAGCAGTGACAACGCGAGGACCACGAGTATAATCACCATATTCGGCAGTATTAGAAATACTATCACGCATTGTTGCCAAACCACCTTCTACCACCAAATCAACAATTAACTTGACTTCGTGCAAACATTCAAAATAAGCTAATTCTGGTTGATATCCCGCTTCTACCAGAGTTTCAAACCCAGCTTTAATTAAAGCACTCAAACCCCCACATAATACCGCTTGTTCCCCAAATAAATCCGTTTCAGTCTCTTCGCGGAAAGTAGTTTCTAAAACACCCGCGCGTGTACCACCAATACCTCTAGCATAAGCCATAGCGCGATCGCGTGCGTGACCAGTGGCATCTTGATAAACTGCAAATAACGCAGGTACACCTTGTCCTTGTTCATAAGTACGACGGACTAAATGTCCTGGTCCTTTAGGTGCAACCATCACCACATCAATATTAGTCGGGGGTACAACTTGTCCAAAATGGATATTAAAACCATGTGCAAAAGCTAAAACGTTTCCAGCTTCTAAATTTGGCTCAATTTCGGTTTTATAAATAGTTTTTTGAACCTCATCAGGTAATAAAATCATGATGAAATCAGCAGCTTTAGCAGCATCAGCCACATTTTTGACAGTCAACCCAGCAGATTCCGCCTTTGCTGTAGACTTACTACCGGGGTATAATCCCACAATCACATTAACACCGCTATCTTTTAGATTCAGCGCGTGAGCATGACCTTGAGAACCATAACCAATAATAGCAACGGTCTTACCTGCTAAAAGATCTAAATTAGCATCTTCATCATAATACATACGCGCCATAGAAGCATCTCCTGTTCGTAATAGTTGTTGTCAAATTGGCAGAATTTTTATTGTATCGCAAACTGTTCAGTTGTCAGTTGACCAATCAGCAAACTCTCACAACCGTGCTAACTAAACCCTGATAAATGGATAATTTCTGACCATTGCATCAAAATTTGACTAATTATGGCCTTCGTGGAGCGTGCCTAACGCATCCCTATACATATAAAATATCTATCTCTACTCTTAATTTAATCCCAAAATAAAATAGTTATTTATTCAAATTGCAAAATTCAAAATTATCGCCTATAATGAAAATGTGAACTGCATGGGGCTTTAACGGTTTCGACAGGTTGGCGAAAGCTACTCTGTGATTCAGGTCGAGAGCGAGTCATCTCTCGCAAATCAAAGACTCGAAAAAAAAGTAAATGCGAACAATATCGTAAAATTTGCTCGTCGGGAAGCTCTAGTAGCAGCCTAAGAAACCTCTTTCAGGTTCGAGCGTCTTTAATTTGACTCCGTTAAGGATTAAAGACCTAACCCCCAACGGATGCTCCAACAAGCGTTCTCTGGTTGGCTTGGAGGCTAAGATTAAATCAGAGCATCCTACGTTCGGGATAATGAACGATTCCCGCCTTGAGGGTCAGAAAGGCTAAACCTGTGAACGAGTGGAGGGTTAATACCCAGTTTGGACATGGGTTCGACTCCCATAAGCTCCATTTTCAATAGTTATTTAACCCGCTAAACACTTGAATGTGTCCGCGGGTTTTTTGTTATTGTAGAGGCCTTTAACATACTCACCGACCTGAAGGTGCGGTGATTCTTGACACTTCAATGAAACACGCCACAAGTGGTCTTATCGTCCCTCCATGTCCGTTTAAAGTCTCCCA
>Ga0208596_1000043_pt1 | contig 44324 bp, 42 predicted proteins | sample LakMenEpi12Jul11_FD_150686 | JGI IMG/M metagenome (GOLD analysis project Ga0208596, IMG submission 150686) | Freshwater microbial communities from Lake Mendota, WI - 12JUL2011 deep hole epilimnion (SPAdes) | ecosystem: Environmental > Aquatic > Freshwater > Lake > Epilimnion/Euphotic zone ...
AGTACCTCGGCTTGTTGAGAAATGGAGAGAATCCCTGGGACAGCGTCACCAAGGATGCAAAATCGAATATCCCAGAGGCAGTAAGACTCCTAACGCGACGGGTAATTCCGTTGGGGATGGCCGCGCCTGTTCGATCCGATTATGAGGCCATGATTTATGTTTCTCGAGAAAGAATGAAGCAAGCAATTCAAGACTTTCTCAAGAATTCTGAAAATTTGAGGAATCCGCTAACAAGACCTCCAAAAATTATTGTTACAACCTCCCTGTTCGGGGACTCGGGTTCTCTGTCTTATTTAGCGCTTCTTGAAATGCTTACTGAACTTTCAAAAGATATTAAATTTGAGTCAATTAATGCATTTTTGTTTGCGCCAGAAGGATTTAAAGGATTTTTCTATCTCAACAATTCTCAAACTGCAAAGTATTTGAGTGTCATCAATTCGCTTTCTAGAATCACTTTCCAAGAGAGTTCAGATAGAATCATGCCAACGCAGTACTTAGTTTCGCTGGATGCAGAATCTCATGTGGGACCTTTCCCGAGCGTGTTCGAGATTTTCACTGAAATAGCCAAGAAACTGCACGGGCTAATCTCTGAAGAATTTGTATCTCGAAATAGGGTTCATGGGGATGGAGGGAAATCAATGATTGAGATAGTGCCCTTAGATCCTGAGAAGTGCCTCGAGATTCAAAACTCATTTGCTGACCAATTGCGTGCTGACAGACATTTCAGCCAACTCGTAAGTGACTATCACCCTTAATGACTGCTGAGACTTGCGACTACATGCTTATGAGTAGGTATGCGAAGGATATTCTAAGTTTGTGACCGAGCAGATAGACCAGTTCTTCCGTCCTGATGGCACGCTTATCTCTATTCCCGCCAAGTCAGTCAAGAGGATTGCGGTTCTGCACCACATTGCATCCGACCTATCCCCCGATACCAAGTATCCCGAAAAAGAACTCAACCTCATCATCGCTAAGTATCACGATGACACTGCTGCCATCAGGCGTTACATGATTGAGTACGGGATATTAGATCGAGATAACGAAAGTGTTTATTGGCTTCGCTTAAAGTAAAGCTAACTTCTCGACTACCTCTTTAGCTGAGGGATTAGTCATCGCAGTTCCGTCTGTGAAGACCAGCGTTGGAACGGTGCGATTGCCACCATTTACCTTCTCAACAATCTCAGCCGTACCCTCAACCTCTTCAATGTTGATCTCTTCAAATGTAACTCCGAGATCAGCTAATTGAGATTTCAAGCGCTTGCAATACCCGCACCAGGTAGTTGAGTACATTACGAAGGACATGGGTGAGGGATCCTAGTAGGCGTCGCATTGGTTGATGTAGAGGGTTTCTCCATCAACAACTTCAGATGAATAGTTGTATCCATCCATACATTGCACCCAACCATTTATTCCAGAAACGATGAAATAAATCAATAATCCAGCAATTAAAACAGATACAACGATTAAGAAAATTCCTAGCTTGGAAGTCAAAAAGCTAATCGTTTTTTCAGTGGCGGCTGCACTCGCCCGTGCCTCTTCAGGTGTTGGCCCCAAGTTGTCCATCGGTTCGCCGCAGGGTCTACAAAATGGTTTCTTGACATCGACTGTGTATGACTCACCAAAAGGACCGCCGGTGGATCTAACCTCTTGGCGGTTGGCGAAATAGACATCGTTTCCGCGGCAACGGGGACACTTGTAGATTGGCATTGCAGAATTTTAGCGTAACTATGTTGGTTGCCTGGTGTGCGGTTGATAGGATTCACAAGAATTGGCGCGATAAAGAAGGAAATTAATGAGCTCTGAGGTCCGCACGGATACGATCTTCATTAGTCATGCCAGCGCTGACATTGAGACAGCCACTGAGATTTATGGGCGCCTTAAAGATAGAGATTATCCGGTGTGGATGGCCGTTCATGAGGTCAAGCCAGGAGCAAACTATGCCGAAGTCATCCTAAAGACTCTTGATGCTGCTAAAGCGGTAATCGTTCTGTTGTCGAAAGACTCAATTGCAAGTGATCACGTCAAGCGCGAGATTAGTTTGGCTAGAGAGCTGCAGCTCCCGATTTATCCGGTGACTTTCACTGACTTAGCGCAATTAGGTCAGATTTTTGGAAGTGATTGGAAGAGTTGGTTAGACATTTCCACACTGTCTCAGGATTCATCCCCGAGGGATGCTGCACGATCACTCATTCGAAAGTTAAGGACAGTGGTCGATCTTTCTGGTGGGACAGAAGAGTTAGAGAAGAAGACAAGAATTTGGATTGACAATGCAAGCACGTTGATCAGCACGCTTCTTGATATTCCTGACTCTGAATTCGACTTTATCGGCTTCACCAACGAGTTACATTTTGAGCTTGGATACCAGACAGAGCAGCTGGCAGTTAGGTTAAACAAAGAAGGTAGAGATGTTGTCGGAGAGTTTTTATACTCTTGCTATTGGACTTTCACCACATTAAGACCTGAATGGGTGCCTGAGGATCAGCGATATCAGGACATGTTGAAAAGTCATTTCTTGATTCCTTCGGCGATGCAATTCTACTATCCAGAGGGCATGAACTCGATTGCCTACCAACTTCTTGAAAGTGATACTGATCTATTTGTTTATTGGGTAACCGAGAAGTACTACTTTGAAGATGTACTTGAACGGGCACATGAGGTCGGAGCGAGAACTCCGATAAGCCCTGGAGATGATGTTGAGAGCAAAAAGATAAGTAACACTCTTGGATACTTGATATTTTCATCCGGCTTGAAGCTCTTCAGTCTGTTTTACGCTGCAAAGGACAATCCAGAGAAGATTGATGATGCTATAAATTGGATGGAAGATTTTGATGCAGCCTTGAACGGGAAAGATCTGAATTACCTTGCTGAGATATGTCCCACTCGAAGTTTTGCTACTTGGTTGCCGATGGTTCGTCTCTTCTCAACCTTTTTTGAGTATAAATCCGGATCAATTCCAAAGGCGGAACGGTCGCTCAATATGTTGAGTGGTTCTCAGCAGAGGGATTACCGGCAATTCATCTATGACCAAAGTCAAAACACGAATCTGTCGGAGGAATACCGCAATTGCTGGGCCGAGATGGAATCGATTATTGACGAGCTGTTAGGTGCAGGAAAATGACTCGTCCCACACAGAAGGTATACATCAGCCACGCCCCCGGGGATCGTGAGATCGCATTGGAATTAGCAGGACATTTAGAGCGAGATGGTTTTCTCACGGCGGGAAATCATTCTGCAGCGAGTCAGCAGGCGGGCAGCAGTTCGAATTTTTATGAATCCGTATCAGATATGCGGGCGCTAGTTATTCTCTTAACCCCAGAGTCTTTGTTAGATGAGCACGTCAAACGTGAGACCAATATTGCAATTGAGAATAAGGTTCCGATTTATCCGGTGAATCTCAGTGGAGAGGATGAGCTTAAGAAGCTCTTGAGCTCGGAGTGGCGATATTGGCTATCCATAACTCAAATTCTGACATGTCAGGATGCTCGAGAAGCTTCAACCAAACTTCGATTCCGAATTTCGGCTGATGCAACCTCCAGTGTGGAAGAAGATTTATCTCTCCGTGAGTCGATTATCGGTGCATGGCGAGTCTTTGAATCACTATTTGAGCACATTGGAAAAGCCAAGATGACTCACACTTTTATTGATTTTCAAGAGCTGCACGACCAATTTGATAAGGATGTAGTCCCAGGCTTTACCGCTGTCTCTAGGCGACTGCAGTCATCTGATGACGCTTACAAGATGGAAAATAGATTCGCAGGCAAGATGCTCTATGGGCTCTTTAATTACATTCAGTATTTTGATTGCCACTCCTTGACAATTGATAGAGCGAATTCATGCGGACTTAAAGGGCATGAAATTGAAACCTTGATTGAGAGATATGCAAAGTTTGCAGCGATTTCATTTGAGTATCCAACGGCGATCACGTGGTTTACTGAGACTCAGTTCTTATGGGACTACCAGAAGTTTACCGAGTTAGCTCTGCCTCTATTAAAGTCAGAGAATTTCCCAAGGTATTCAGAAGTCTTAGTTAGCGATTATGCAACTATTTACAGCAAGCCATTTGACTATGGTCCTGATTTTCCGAGTTGGGAGCACAAACCTGAATTAACTCTTAAGGCTCATATCTTCGATGACTTGAGCAAATATGTTTTCTATAGAAATCTGCCGGTGCTTGCGAACAAGAATGCATCAGTAGATGACCTGAAGTTGGCGCTCAGCTCAGTGGATAGTTTCCTGGATGAATCTGGCTTTGATTTCGCCGTCTTAGAGTCAATGGCATCATGTCGCGAAGAGTTTCAAATGACCGGATACCCAACTCTTTCGCTGTTTAGAGCATATCTCCTGAAATTACTTGGAGAGGAAAATCAAGCGAGAGAAGCGATCGAGAATCTAAATGCCAGCGATGTACCGATGCTTAAATACCTTCTCACGAAGAGTGTTTCGGCCTCAAATGGAACTGGGCGAGAAATTATTGAGCAATTGTGGGGCTTCTTCCAGAAGAACTTCGAAGTTGCTCCATCTGAATATGAGTCTTATGAGGATTTTGTTTACACTCCTGAAGAGAGATCCTTGACCGTAGCCGAGCAACTCTTTTTGCTCGCAAACGGATTCTATGAAGCAGGTGATACCGAGACGGCGCTGAACTTATGGGCTAAGTCTGCACGAGGTGGCTTGTTTGCAGGATTGGCTTCCTTCACATGGATGACACTCAAGATAGGAGCATTTGATGCTGGGTTGGCGCTCTATGAAGAGTGCAGCGAACTTCCGTGTGATCCCCAGAATATGAGTGAGAAATTGAATTGCACGGGCAACTATTTACTCAACCTTCTAGCTAGAGATCATGATTACCCAAGGGCAGTAGAGAGTTTTAACTCTCTAGTTTTACAGGAGGGGAACGATACAACCTATATAAATCACATGAGTTTGGCCGTATTGGAATTCCGACATGGTGATCGTGCTCGAGCAATTCAAATATTTAAGTCGATACCTAGCGATGTCCTAGCTGAGATCAATCAGGCTTACTTCGAAGAATCAGAGAGTGCAGAAGGTTGGCATATGATTTGGTGCCTCGAAGTAGTCATGGCAATCAGAGAATTATCTCTTGCTTAACCCGGCTTAATGTGGCTTAACTCAGCTTCTCTCTACGTTTGGAACGGCCTTATCTCGCGATCACCCTTGAGCTGGAACCATCTTAGAGATTCGGTCAGTGATGCGCTTCCGACACTTTTCACAATCAGTGATGAATCGTCCTTAGGATCAAGAGCACGTAATTGAGCGAGTGCAATCTCAAGTCTTCTGAGTTTTAGATCGTAGAGAATCTTGACCTCTTTGTAACCCATGAGTTTTGCATAGGCGGCAACTGAGGCTCCGATTGATAGCAAGAATGGAAAGACTAGTTTTAGGGCCCAATCTAGAAGCGAGCCTGCTTCGATTACATTAAACCAAGAGCTTGCGGTGCTAAATACTTGAAGGGTTCCAGCCAGCACTACAGATAAAATCGTAAATATCAATCCGCGCTTTGCCGCAATACGATTGCGTTCAATTGCGCCTGCCTTTGTTTTACTTCCAGTCAGATATCTAATCTGATCCTCAATCCACTGTGACTCCACGTTCATGGACATTCCTGGAGTATTTTGCGTACCTGTTATCTCACTTTCAGGTTGAGATATCTTGCAATAGAGGAAGACATTTTTTAGTAGCGAGTACGTGGAGTCCCTGATGTCGTGGTATTCAACGTTGTCATAGAAGGCATTTACCTTGAGACCACACTCATTCCACCAGATCTGAATGCGTAGAAGCTCAGCAATAAATCTAAAGGTTTCATAGGCACTCTTTATCCGTAATCTCCAAAGTGACCACCAGAGGGTGATGGTGATCGCCATTGCTAGCGCCGATAAAGAGAGCCAGAGGAGGCTAAAGGTCTGCTGTTGAATAAATGCACATTGCAGGGCGAGAAAGGCGCCAGCGAATAATGAAACGGTCCTGCGATTGAATCTCTTCTGTAAAGTCGAGGCGCTGCTATCAAACTGATGAAAATAGAGTTTGAGTTGATCGCCTTGAGACGGGACTTCAGATTCTTCTATATGGCCATTGAGATTATCTAGTTCATCCAAGAATTTCATGTGCCTGGTGCTAATCGATTTATGCCCAGCACATGTGCAATTGACCTTGAAATCTCGCTCTCCATTTGAAGCGTTAATGTGGAGAAATCCTGATTCACTTTCGTGCACAAATGTTTTGGTGTACACATCACTGGTTCTGTAACTTACGGTGTCAGAAGTTCCACCAATACCTCGTGGCTCCATTCCATCCCAAAAACCAATGAGTAGATTGCTGCTATCTGAAATCCATCGAGCACACTCTTGGTAGGCCTTATCCCTCTCTGTAGTCGAGATAATTCCAGTTGGAGCATTGGGAGTCATGACCATGAACTCGCAGTGATCGAGAGATTGATCGAAGGCTGCTCTTTGCTCCGCAGAAGGAAAATCGTTGGCATATTCTTCTTTAGCAAATGGGAGGACCGCACAGATACTGAAGTGCTCTCGATACATACTCGCTTGAGGAATCCGGTCAGCCCCTTCAGCGTTACCTGTAAGGACAATAATTTTGGTTAGTTTCAGAGTCGCTAAAAGTGATTTGATGTGAGAATCGAATTCTTGCTGCAGCCTTGGAATTTCGTCTTCTCGTAGTTGACGATGGCCAATTACGCCAACAAAGAATGGAACAGTCGACTCTAGAGTTTGACCTGAGTGGACTTGTGACACATTATCGATTTTAGGGCAGTAAAAGAGTATTTCCTACTTACTCGTGAGCATGATCCCAATCATTCCACCAAAGAAGCCGCACCAGATGAAACTCTTGATGTCCCATAACCACACTGCTTCGGTGCCAAAGATTAGTGCGCCAAAGGCCCATCCAAGGCCAAGGCAAAACATGCGGATTCCAAAAATCTGACTAGTGCTCATACCCCTATTTTATTACCTTCTCTCCTGATGGGGCGGAAGGTCCATGCTTTCGGAGCTCGTGTCAGTGCACTCCCCTACATTGACTTCATGACCACTAAAAAACGTAGACAATCAATCAAGCTGCTGATATGCCCCGGGTGCGAAGAAGAGGGCACATTGCGCAAGATTCTTTATGGCATGCCCGATCCGGAGACTTTTGATTTTGAAAAGTATGAAGTGGGCGGATGCGTCATGAATGGTGATGGCAGTGATCCAGATATTGCGTGCAGGGAGTGTGACTGGTCAGGAATACGAGTGGCGCAGTTTGGGGAGTAGTTAGCGATGGCTAGAAAAAGTAATTGAACGCCTTAACAAAAAGGTAGATCACAAGAGCATAAATTATGACCTTCTTAACTCGTCTATAAGTTTTTCTCCAAAAATCTCTCCTGAGCGCCCTCTTGCGCTCTTCAGGAGTTGTATTTTCATCGATCACTTTCAGGGAATTAAAGTGAGCGGCGTAATTGAGCAGAGTGCTGTTGGTAGGAGTGTCTGTTGCCTCTCCAGAGAGAATTTTTTGATCTCTCCAGTACAAGTAATGCTCATAGGAGCAAAAGTAGACTTCTGTACCTTTCCACTTAATGTATTTATCAGGCACTCTTTTTTTATTGCAGATTGAGCAAGGAAATTCTGATTCAGTACGAAAAATCTCTGAGTTCTCTAACCAAGGCACATCGGTGTACATGGCTAAATCAGAGGTGATTGAATAAATACTGCCTTTTATCTCAACTCCAGTAGTGTCTAACGGTTTATACCCAAGATAGTCCACTACTCGAGTAGGCCCACCTTTCAAGTAAGTGACATTTGCGCAGACGGTCCAATGATCATTTGAAATGTTTGCTCCCCGCAAATTACATTTTCCAGGGGAATAGAATTGACAATATGCACAGCCAAAGCCTCCATTAGGCATGTGCTACTCCTTCCCTGCTGGTGTGATGGCTAGACAGTCTTTGACATTCTTGTATTGCAGACTGCAGTTGCACCTGAATCGGTGATAAGAAACTGTGGCATTTTACTACTTTCGTGCGAGCCAGTGATGCTTTTTTAGATACTTCTTTGCTTGCTCTGGATTTACCATGTAAAGGTATGCCCAATATCCCTGAGCTACAGCTAAAGCATTCTTGCCGAGCTCTTCGCTCACCGGCTCTTGGCCTTTAGTTTCAATATTATGGAAGAGGGCGCGCATCTTCTTGATAGTTGCCTTAGGAATTCTCACATCATCGCCAACAACCAAACCGGTAACAGTCTGTCGGCGAGGAGAACGCATAATGCGCGTCTTCTCGCTCTTGATCTCGAAATTTTCATCTCTGGAGATATGGCCGACCGCAGCGATTAGATGTCCAATATTTTGTTCTTCGCTATTGGATGAGAAGGTGAGGTCATCGGCATATCGCGTGTAGCTCCAATCGCCGGTCAATTTCTTGGCATATCCAGCTAGACGTGAATCCAAGCGTGAAGCAATTAGATTGGCTAGCGCTGGAGATGTACAGGCACCTTGAGGCAAACTGCGAGGTCCAATCGCAACAATTTGTGCGCGTCCCTTAATTGTTACTCTCACTCTTGGTGAATCTGTGCAGAGTAGGGCAAGAACTGTCGATACCCCTGGGTTGTATCCCAAATGCTCAAAATATCCGCGTACGCGATTAAAGGTAATGGATGGGAAGAAGTCTTTAATATCTAACTTGATGATTACCTTCTTCTTCACATGCTGATTTGCGTTATCTACAATTGATTTCTTTGGGCGGTATGCAAAGCAGTATTCAGAAGGAGAAAGTTTTGCGAGAACGTTCTGATTAATCCAACTTTGGGCCACGCGCATTTTTGGCTTAGGTGAAGAAATAAGGCGCGTACCGCCGGCTCTCTTTGGGATCTCAAATCTCGTGTAGTGATCGGTCTCTGTAGCTGCTCGCTCATAACAGAGCCAGACAAGGTCCTCAGTTGTTAGACCCATCGCCTCAGCGATATTCCCCAAACTAACCAATTCAGGGAGGCCACTCTTAACAATCTTGGGTAAGTCCCCACCTTCGAAGGTGAGGCGCTCTGAGACACCTACGCCCAGGAATGGAGCTTTCTTTCGCTTTGCCGATTCCCATGCTTCTTGGCGGATTACGCGATTGCGCTCCTTCTCAATCTTTCGCTCTTCACGACGAGCCTTAACCATCGCAATGCGTTCAGCGCGGATGAGCTTAAGTGTTGCCGCAAGATCGCCATGGATGTTTAGTTTGGCGCGGATTTGATAAATCTCAGCCATGGTTGGCTCTAACTCCACCATAATTTCTTTGATTTTGGATTGAGTTAACTTACTCGCTTTAATTTCTTCGTCAGTAAGTAACCCTAAGCGAATCATCTCTTCCATGACCGCTTCTGCTTTGCCTACTTGTGCAACTCGTTTGCGTAGATACTCAGCAGAACTCATTTTGAATCACCTACCAAAGTTAATGCAATCATGTGTCTACAAGGTCCTTGGCGTAATTTGTTGTAGTTATAGAACGGACAAGTACATTGTGCGTATTTCGGCCTGTTATCTGAATCCATTTCAAGGGTCGGCTTGTAATCAGTCCCATCAACCTTCACTAGGCCAGATAGATATCGCACGCCATCCTTCACATCATCCAGCGTCTTTGTCACACTTGAATTCTTCGAGAGGGTGAGACCAGCGGTAGATTCGCGTGAAGAGTCATCTTCTTTATACAGGTCGAGTGTTGGGAATAGATCACGCCAGCGATATAGATTGCGCGCTGGATCAAACATCGCCTTTCCTTGTAAACATAGTTTCTGCAACAAGACCGAAGCGCTCGAAACTGAGACGCCTATGCCCTTTTCAAGGTCTTTAGTCGTGATTGAACCTGATTTCGTTAACAGCTCGAGCGCCGCTGGAAGCTTCTCTGCATCGACATTCGATGTCGGAATGAAAGAGGAGAACTTAGCTTTCGAAGCCCAATCGTTTGAGGTCCATCCAGATAAGCCAATAGTCAGCTCAACATCATCTTTGACGATACTCCAGAACGATGGCATTCCTGAACCTAAGAAATGAACCTTGACTCTATCCGCACCCACCAAAATATCCTTCAGCACTGCCAGGCGACGGCGACCCCAAATACGTACTGTCTCTTCCTTGTCGCCCTCATAGTTGCACCAGTCATCGACGAATACTTCACCCCAAGGCTCAATCTCTACACGTATCGGCTGTGACGGGGAGAGTCTAAAAACCAAAGAGCGTGGACCGGTCTTCTCTTTCTCTGACTGCAATCTTGCGATGATTTCGGCGAGTGCATCAGCAGACATTTCAAAGGTGATTGGTGCAAGCGATAAAACTGATTGAACTTCTACCAGACCGCGTACCCATGTCTCTGGAAGCGGAATCTTCTCTTCCTCAACTAACGCTGCCTCCGTTTGAAAATCTACAGCCTTGAGACCGACGGATAACGACATCGGACGATAACTACGAACTCGATCGAACTCTCTTTCTAAGAGGAGAGAGAAATCGATGTTGGTTGTTCCCAAACTTGGCTCATCCGCACTTTCGAGCTGAGAATGTGGCAAAAACACCCGAGCATAGATCGACTCATCGCCCGAAAACGCCTCAAAGAAGGTGCCATCTTTTTGAACGCTGACAATAGGGTCCAGAATGATCCATGCTTGACGATCATTGTCATAGAGCCACTTAAAGTAAGCCGTTCTCTTGGCATTGACCAACACTGTAAGGGCACTTAACTGCTCTCTGAGACCTCGGCTCTTCACTTCGAGGATAGATAGTCGCTCGTTGAGTGCAGCGTGTTCAGCCATACGATTTGGTTCACGCTCTTTGAGAATACGAAGGTATTCACCTTCCACCCACTTCTGATACTCGGAGTGATCCTTTTCTCCGGGCTTTCGAATCTTTACCACTGCGCCCAAGGCGAGCATTGCTTGCGCAAAGGAGGTTGATGGAATCACCTTGCCAGATAAGTAAACAGGATCACGATTTAAATCTGTACCGATGCTGAGGGCAGAACTATTTGAAGTTGCTGAGGTAGAGGAGCTCACGCGACGAGAATTTCTCTCAAACATTTTTACCCCCACTCCACGCTCTTTCAACGGTAACGTCATCAAGAGCGACCTCAGAGAGAGCTATTTGCTTCAGCGCCCAGTTACGATCACTTGCAATAGAACTATGAGCCATACGAATGAGGGTGTCTTTTTCAATCGCCTCTGAAATGTCTTCAATCAATTCTTCGATATCAAACTTGATCTCTTCCTTTACCTGGCGACCCTTGCGACGCGAGAGGAATACCTGACTCGTGAATTCCTTGTATCTCTCTGTGCTGCTGACTAGTTCAAGGTTCTTCGAAACAATTTTCCAGGTATCAGTATTGCGATTTTCAACTAAGCCATCAACAACACTTCTAATAACAGCTGGACTCTTAACGGTGGACAGAACGCTCAGAGCTAACTTACGGGCAGGGCTGTTATTACTATCTAGGGCCATGAGTAATGTTGAGGCGAAGTCACTGGATTCAATTTGCGCCCTTAGGTAACCAAGCGCTGCTTGCTGTGAAACTGGCAGATTACTCTCCAGCATCAAGAGCCAATTAGCGGCGAATTTATTCTCATCCTTTACATACTTGGCAGCTATTTCATTAATCTGGGCGTCGGGTGCGATTATCATCGCTCGAAGCATGCTCGGATTTGCGCAGATTTCAGTGTTGGTCTTTACCATTGAGAGGAAAAATGAGATCTGAGCGGTGGTCATCTTTGCAATTGAAGATGGAGATATCTGATTGAGAACAAGCGCTGGTAGACCAACAAATTTATTCAATCTTGTGGCGACTCCTGCTGGGATTCCTTCAAGGTTCTTCCAATAGAAGGAAGGGAAGCCCTTCCAGCTCATCAAAATGGTTTCTACTTCTGAACCATTTCTGCGCCAGAAAGTCTCTTTTGATTCAGTGGATAGGGCGTTGAGAATATTTAGGATAGGTGAGGCCTGGCCTATCTCCACCGCTGATGTGAGCGCTCGTAGATATGGTGTTCCAGAAGGATCGGCTTGGTCTAAGTATTCGAGAATGGCAGAGATTTTTTCCCCATTGATCAACTGCCTACCAAGAACATGCCATGCTAATTCCGAAGCACCTCGTTTGGGTGAGTTCAAGAACTGAGCAAAAATTTCAACCGCGACAGGGCTCGAAGCCTTGTCGATGAGAGCCGCGAGTGGTCTTGCAAAAAAATCTAACATCTCAGGATTGCGAATATCCAACAGATCCAAAAGCCCCTGCTCAAACTTCTGACTACTTTTAACTCCATAGAAAATTGCTAAGTCTTCATTGTAATAATAGTAAAGCCTTACAAATTCACTATATGCAGAAAATGGCTGCAATTGCGTCTGTTTTACAACCTGCAGAAATACGGTATCTCTTAGCGGAGGTTCTGTGTAGGAATTATTGCTGATTCCCGTCCAATTTATCCGGAGGAAGTGTATTGCTATCTCCAAGTCACGTGGAGAAAGTTCGCTCTTGACGTGATTTTTCATCCATGCATTGATTGCCTGACGGAAGAAATAGGTTGGTTTGCTCACTTCAGCAAGCAGGAAGGCGAGCAGGGTTGGATCCGCGCTATCAATCGCATCAGCAATATCTTTTGCGGTCAGCACGAGCAGAAATTCAGGCTTTCTCTGAATTTCATCCCAAACGGCTTTACGAACTAATGCTGACTCAGAGTAAAAGAGCGCCTTTATCCATTGCTCGCTCCACTTAATCTCAATCCCAGGGAATACAAAAGAGAAATCAAGCACGTAATGGGCGATAGCTAAATGATTTGCCTTTATATCCGAGAAGCAGCGCTGATAAACTGCAATTTCCTCTTCCGTCAGAGTACCAACAAGGTTTTTATCGATTCTGTGCAGATGTCGCTCTTCGCGAGGGGCTAATTGCAGCTTTCTTGAATCACGATCACGTACGGCTAATTTCGTATCCCCATAAATGATTTTGCAAGTGAGCTGTTGAAGCGATAGATAGCGCTCCTCTGGAGTATCAGTTTTTTGATGCCATATATCAGTCGCCCACAACGCATGAGCCTTAAATCTTGTTATAACAATCGACTCATGATCTCGTTCTAGATAGCTGAGGAAGCGCAGTGACTTTCGCATAAGGAACTGCAAGGTTTTAAGGTGTGGATATTGGAATCCGACCAATTCAGGTAACGTATGAATCACATTAACTTGGCCGACCCAAGTAGTTTCGGGAATTCGGTTTAAGTGGGAGGCGAAGGCATCAATACGCCCATAGCCAAATCCTAAACTAGCGCTCAAACGTGACGCGAATTCTGGTTTGCTAGCACAAATTTCAGGGAATCTATCTGTGAGAGTCTTCAAAATGTATTTAAATGGGCCAAAGAACCCAACGCTCAGCGGTGTCTTTGCAAGGAAATTAAATAGTAGGTAATGCTCGCTGTCAGTCTGTGGATACCAACCGTCTCGAATTTTTTCAACCAATTCACGGCCTAAAGTAAAGACCTGATCTGGCTCGAACTTCGCCAGTTTGACCTGAAAATCTATCGCCGCAAAACCATATACCGTCATGTAGTTTGCGTATATCTTCGTATTCTCTGGGATCAAGCCAAGAGGAATCGCATTTTTCCAGTCTGCGCGAATTGATGCCATGAGTGCATCGCCTTCACTCCGATTCAAAACTTTCTTTGTAGTCCATTCTTCACCGTCAAGTGTTGCTTTGAGGTAGTTTGATCCATCTTTCTCGAGGTGCACAAAAACACCGTAGTTATATGAATTTGCGAGTATTACTTGTCGAATGGTGACTGGTTGAAATTCGTAATCAGTTTTTTCTGGCGTGGCATCAGCGCGCTTCCGCTTGAATAACGCCATGCCTAACTCCTTAGTGTTGAGGAGACCTGATTGCCTCTACCTCCTACCTCATGATCGGTATTGATCACTGTAGGCACTGCTCGACGTCCGGCGCCTCTCGTGGCATCGGATTCGCAAGAATCGATACAGCGATAGACATCGGAGGCGCCGGACGTCGAGCAGTGCTAAGTGCTATCGATATCCGGTGTCGATTGTCTTGCATTAGTTCAACTGCGGCGAAACACCGCAGATATGTTGCTAGAGGCAATCAGGCTTCCTTGACTCTTACCCTATGTCGGCGGCTTATTTGAAGTCAATGCAATCCATGGTCAACGTATGGCCTAACAAAATATGACCGTCCTATCGGTCCTATGACCATGGATGTCCACCTGAGATTCGCGATAAGTTCCTCATGTGCCAAGATTGCACACCTCGGACTGAATTGGAGCGACCATGGATTCGAAAGAGGATCTCTTTGAAGATGGAATGGTGCTCTATAACCAATCTCAATACTTGGAAGCAATAGCTCCCTTTAAGCTAGCCGCAGATGCTGGACATCTCATTGCGGCTGAGAAGTTGGCAAACTGCTACAACAACACTGGGTCTACCGAACTCGCAGTGCCGTATTGGGAGATTTGCCGAAAGGCTAATAATCACAGAGCTAATTCAAATTACGCACTATATCTGGCGGAGATGCCCGGCTCATTAGATCTGGCCATGCAATTGTGGCGAGCAGCCGCGGATGCCGGTGTAGCAGAGGCGGCTTTCAACCTAGGAATTTGGTTAGATGGTCCAGACCAACAAGAAGAAGCAAAGCGATGGTTGAAGAAATCTGGAGAACTGGGATACAAAAACGGATTCTTTGTCTTGGCAGGAATTTACTATCACGCCCATGAGTGGGATGCGATGAAAGAAGCGCTTAAGCCACTTCTTGAATTGGGAGACCCGCGTGCGCTAAAGATGATGGCGTCCTACGAACAAATCATCAATGGCCCACAATCCATGAGCGCCAATCAGCCGCGTGAAAACAGAAAAGATTATGACGATGACCCAAGAAATGCAGGAATTACTTTCTTTTAAAAAGTAATCAACTTCTGACGCGCTAATTATTACGCGTGAGGGTTTGGTTTTTCGATATACCCTTTTTTCTTCTTCTCTTTGATGAGCTTTGCTACTTCAGCTTCTGCTTCCTCTTTTGTTTCAAACTCTTTCACTTTGAGTTGGCCATCGGCACCGATTTTGCCGAAACGAACCGTAACTGTTTTTCCAATCTGGGTGATCTCCCAGTACTTCTCTGCACGCTCTGACTTACGTGAAGCGTCTACCCCGATGAATTCAAAATATGGCATTTTTCTCCCTTTCGATTTTAAAACTCTAAAGGTTCGGCACCACGTTTTCAACCCTGACCATTCCAAGTATGGTCATGGTCAACGCTCTCGTCTAGGATTTCCCACATGGCGAAAACAATCAATATTTCCTTTAAAGGTGAGGCTGCTGTATTTGCTTACAAGCCGATTGATCGAACAGTCCTCTACGGGAAGCGCAGACGAATTGCCTTTGATGAAGCTGGTAATGAGTGCGCCAAGGCTTCCCTACTTGCCGATGGATCACTTCTTATCCGAAGTGGAATGACTGCACAGGGTTACTTCACGCCAGACAATGTGTGGGTTCCACAGGGCGAACTAGAGGCGGTCAATCTTGATGGCTCAATCCCAGAGTTGTTTCCAGCAACGGTTGGCGAAAGTGTCGAAGCAAGCGAGGTAAGTGCGACTGAAGCGCTACAGATGAGATTCGATACTACATATTCGCTTGAACCTGAGTCACTCGCTGATTCAATAAAGAAGGTACTCGACGGCGGTGGAATCCTCACATTCCCATTTAATCCGCGTGCGGATTACCAGCTTGAGACAGCAATTTTGGTAGGCAACGAGAATGGCTACTTCGCTTTGATTGGTCAGCCAGTTGAATATGAGTTCGCTTCATTATCTTCACTCGTCTCCGTGACTGAAGAAGCTGAATCCGATAGCTCCGACGATCTTGACTTTGAAATGTTTTAGGGAGAGCCATGAAAATTCATATCTCAAACGCGACGAGCCGCGATGCGACGGTTGTTGCCACATCTACACCTGCTAAAGAAGGCACAATTCCTTCAAAGAATGGAAAGCCAGTTACCTTTCAGCGATATGTCGCGGCTGGTGAAGGAAAGTTAAATGAGGATCTGGTCAAGATTCTTGGTGAGGCGTATTCACAACAACTCATCGATGGTGACCCTGAGATTGACTTAGAAATGGTTGGCCGTGCAATCGATGGCACAAGCACTGTATTGCTTAACAAGGAGAATCAACCTCTTTATTGCGCTCCAGAGATTTTGGAGATCATCTACGGTCCAGATGGCAAAGAAGTTGAGCGGCGCACCCCTGTAGATATCGCACCAAATGTGAATGAGGGTACGCCCGTAAAGTGGACGGGAAAACTGCTCCCCCGCACTGACTTAATTCGTAAGTACGGAATCAAGCGCACTATGCAGCTTCGCCACGTAGATGGCGTGACATTTGATTTCCTCTATGCAATTGCAAAAGAGTTGGACGAAAAGGACTCTGTAGCACTAATCGCAGGAGGAGAAGGCGGAAAGGGCCCTCTCGTACTTCAAGCCAATGGCAGCCCATACCGTGGATTTTTAGATGGTCGTATCGATGGAGATAAGTTCTTGCTCTTGCTCCACCTCTCTGCAATGGAGCTCAAAAAGCCGGCTGCGAAAACTGAGAAGGAGGCTGAGTAGAGATGGCATCCTTAGGAAAAGCAACGCTGGAAAGTCAGGGCACTTTCGCTGATAAAAATTTAATGGGACAACTTCTTGCTTATCGAAAAGTAGTTGCTGCCAACTACGTTCTGACAAGTTCTGCTGACATCGAACGCAAGCTTGCGCTTCCACTACTTGTCTCCACAAAATTAGATGGAGAGCTATGGTTTCTCCTCCACGACGGTGAGTGGAAGTTAGTCTCACCTACAGGGCGAGTTATCAGTGGTGATATTGAGTTTCTGGGTGAAGCAAGTAAAGCTGGATTGGATAAAAGCTCGATCTTTGCTGGTGAACTTCACGTTCTGGGAAAAGCTCGCACACGAGTTGCAGACCTCTCTTCTGCACTTGGTGCAGGCGAGAAGGCAGATACATCCAAAATTGGTTTTGCCATTTTCGATCTTGTCTCGTCCCCTACGCTCTCTGCGATAGGAACTCCATATACAACTCGCTATGAAGAGATATCAAAAATTGCATCAAGTGAGCATCTCTTCCATGCAGTAAGTACTCCAACAAAGACTTCCTCAGAGGTTGCTGAGATCTTTGACCGTGAAATCACAGGTGGTGGCGAGGGCTTGGTTGCTCGCGCAGAAGATGGGCGCTCCTTTAAGGTCAAGCCCACAAAGGACCTTGATGCAGCAATCATCGGCTTCATCGAAAGCAGAGAGGCCGATGGCTCACTCGTAGTCCGATCATTGCTCTTCGGACTTCTCAACGAGGATGGCAGTTGGATTCCTGTTACTACTACCGGATCTGTCGGTGACACTGCATTTAGAAAAGAGCTGCATCAACTCTTAGCCGCGAGCGTAAAGGCGAGTTCTTATCGCAGAATCAGTGGAAGTTCTGGCGTCATGTATCAACTCGTCGAACCTCGATTAATCGTTGAACTTAAGTGCGTAGATCTACAGCTAGAAGATCTGCAGGGAAAGCCAATCAAGCATCCCCGACTTGATTATTCAGCTGACGGATGGAAGGTCAGCGGCTGGAGCAATAGCGCATCCGTCCATAACGCGGTCGTAGTCCGACTCCGCAATGACAAAGCATGCACATTTGAAGATATTGGCTGGAACCAAATCACTCGGCTCATTCCAATCGCAGAAGTCAGTGATCAGATCAAGCTCGGTACTAGCGAAGTCATACGTCGACAAGTGTGGAGCAAGGAAGGTTCTGGAAAAGTAGATGTTCGTAAGTTACTTATCTGGAAGACCAATAAGGAATCTGCCGGTTACCCTGCTTACGTAGTGCACTGGACTGATTATTCATCGACGAGAAAATCACCACTCGATCGCGAAGTCCGCTTAGCTCCAAATGAGAAGGAAGCAGTGAAGATCGCGGAGGCGATGATTGCTGAGAACATCAAAAAAGGCTGGAGCGAAGTCGTTAAATAACTCTCCTAGTTCCATTTACCTGAGAGCTAAGACCTCATCCAGACTAAGGCCCTGATTCTGTTGACCAACGCATATTTGCATGTAAGTTCACCGTAGTTTTCGGTTTGAACAACTGCTCCTAGGCTGCCACAGAGTTGGAATGGAGTGGCACTTGAATACGATGGAGTAGATGGGTTCTGTGATTCTCGCTCTGCATCCTGTCTGCGTTCCTCGAGAATCTCAAGTTCTTCCGGTGTTGGTTCGGACGGAGTGGTTGAGAAGGTGAATTCAAAATCTTCAGCTTCGCACTCTGTGTCTTCGACTTTTCCGTCGCGCTCACAAAGCAAGATTCCCAGGAGTTGATCAACACTTTCTTCTGCTGCATTCTGAGTATCTGTATACAACTCATTTACCAGAAAATCGTAATCAACATCATTTGCACGATCTAAGCCAACACACCCGTCATCTGAATAATTCTCTCCTATGACGCGGAGCACCTTCGGCTCAATTATCTCTGCATAGGGATCAGTTGAGGCTGCTATTGCAATTTTTTCTTCATCTGTTAAATCAATTGGATTGGGAGTTGATGAGAATATGTGGATCGCTGTCTGAATTTGATAACTCTTCAAACCCTTTTCGTATTCTCCAGCCTGAAGTCCTTCAATTGTGTAATCCTTCATGAATGGAAAACCTTGATAGATAAATCTTTTGTTTTCTGCCCGAGTATCTTCACCTAACGATCTAGCAGCACGCTCACCGTCGTAATACAGTTTTCGGTCCAGCATCGCAATATCTTCGAATTGAGTCATCTGAGATCTTAAGCTTTCGCAGGTAGCCTCTAAATTCTCAACGCTCGGACCTCCACAGGCCGTTAAAGCGGAGATAGAAAGCGCTGAGAGAAGAATGAATTTAAGAGTTCTGGACTTCCTCATCGTAATTGCCTTTCGTATGGCCCGGTAGATGGCCGACCAATACCGTCAACCTTATGACGTGCTCACGAAAGAAAGAGGGATTTGACTGGTTAGTGTTCCCTCAGTTGGCCTAAACACACTTCAATCTCTTGCAATCCTTGGATAAGGTACAGATGTGAATCACAAAAGATGTGAAGACTGCCGGACTGAGTATGAAGACGAACTTGGTAAACCTCTCGGCCGCTGCCCCCAATGCAACTCAAGGTTCTTCACGTTGGTATCCCTACAAGAAGTCCCAACCTCTTCGGTCTATACGCCAGTCCCTAAAGTTCCATATGTGCCACCAAAATCACAATATGAAATCGAAGAGGAGAAGCGACTCCAACATGAAGAATCGATGGATCCGGACCTTCTTGCGAAATTCAAGCATCGCTTTCAATTAGAGTTAGAAGAGATTGAATATTTCGAGTGGCGTGCAATGCAGCCAGAATGGCAGTTTCAAGTGATGAAAGCTAACTCAGATCCCAAGTCACAAGCAGTAATCGGTGGATTGGTAGGACCTCGCGCGGCTACAACAGCGGCTGGCTTCATCGTAGGTACGACAGTTGTTGGCACCGAACCCAATGACAGCAACAATGATCAAGGTGGTGAATCCTCTGATAGCTCTGGAGATGATGAAGGCGGAATCGCTGGCTTCTTAGATGGACTCTTCAGTTAGATATGTTCTGATGCTAACTCCCTGCTCTCTGACCGGTCACAATCGCAAAACAAAGTAACTACTCGTCCACGTTTTATGAGTAAGCGCGCGTACCCTTAACGAATACCGTCAGGAGAAAACGATGCAGATAATTGGATCTCTACTATTTTTGTGGGGTGGAATCGATTGGTTTATGAGTACCGAAGGTGTTGATATCTATTACGAATGGCTCGGAATCACCTTGCCAGAAGCGATCTGGAGCTTTTCTCACTGGATAGCGATGGGCGTGGGAAGCATGCTCTTCGCTGCAGGTAACCAGAGTAAATAGTTCGCAACTATCCCATTGCTACGCGGCTGCGAAACCTAAACCAAAGACCACGCTGATTAGAGCGACGACAGCCACTCCATAAACAGTTCCAGCTGCATGAGCTAGGTGAGCAACTCTGCCCCTTCCGCGATAGTCCAGGTATAGCGAAATCAATAGGTAGCCAAAGGCGTACACAATTCCTGGCACAGCAATCTCTGGAGGGAGAAATATCAGAGAAACTTGGAGGCTTGGGTCTGAAATTGCCGCACCAGCCACAACTGCAGAGATTGCACCCGATGCTCCAATTGCGGTGTAGCTCAGATTGTTCTTATGGCGAATCAAGTCTGGAAGATCGGCAATCACAATTGCGCTGAGGTAAATCAGAATGAAGGCAAGCGGAGCATTTAACCCGTATGCACTGACTAAGAATTTCATGAGGTATTCACCAAAGAAATAGAGTCCAAGCGAATTGAGAAGAAAGTGCGCGGAATTGATATGCCCGAAACCTGACGAGAGCAGTCTGTAATACTCTCGATTGCGAGAGATGTGATATGGATTCATTAATATTTTTTCGAAGAACTTATTGTTTCGAAATGCTACGAAGGAAATTACAAGAGTAATACCAATAATCGCGTATGGGAGGAGCTTTATATCCTCCGTTAACGGCTCTCGCAAAACAATAACTGCAAGAATCGCGATCGCTGAGAGCAATAAGGTGGTGAAGTTATAGATCCCGCGAGAAGGTGAAGATGCAGATGTCACATTTCGTGATGAGCGCGGCTTGCGCTTCCATCTCTTTTTCTTGGATTCTGCGTAACGAGCTTGTGCTGCCCAAAGATCAACGGGAGGCTCAGGGAGAATGTCTTTGCCGACCAGATATTCGTCCCTCACTTTGAAACCTTTCCCACAAGCCTTGCAACTCAAATCATATGCGCCAATGAGTGCGCCACATTCACAGTTACGTTCCACTGACATTTAGATCTCCCCTTGCTTATTCTGCCTGTAATGGCGGATTGAAAAGAAGATCATCATCATGCCAATCGCTAGAAGTCCAAGTGCTACGAGGTCAGAGTTCATTGCACCAGATGGATTTGAGCCAAGGGGGTGGCAGGTGAACTCATAGATCGTGCCACCGGTTACTGTGATGACGTGACACTCTGGACGAGTGAAAATATATAAACTGGTCGCAAGGAAGGTTCCGCTTCCGACTAGCCACACTACTAACCAGAGAACCATAAGAGAATGTTACGCCCGAGACCTCAGCAACTGCGCTGATTACCCTATCTCTACCTTAGTGACAAGACCCTGCATAACCGAAATGGTTACGCGATCAACTCGGAAATCTTTAGTAAGCATGAAGGACTCGTCATCTCGTTGACCAACTCGGAACTGCCATCTAAGACTTGCTGCACATTCTTCAGCCTGGGCTTCATTCATCCCGACCAAAGTATTGGCTCGAACTTGGCTGATCCCAGGATCTTTATCTGCAGCCGCAACTGTGGGACACACTCCTGGCTTGAGATCAGCAGGTGGCTTTACTGCCACAGCTTTGCTCCAGACAAGTTTGCTTCCACTTTTAATGCAGGTGTACTTCATGCCTTTTGCAGTAGTAGTGGCCTTGTGCTTAGTGCACTTTGCTCCACTTTTGACGGTCGCATGAGCGGGTGCAACACCAAAGAGTGACACTGCAATGAGGACCGCCAGTAATTTGCGCATGAGTTGATCCTACCTAGTGATTGCTACATTCATCGTTGTTGATGTTGCTGCGCGACCTTGAGCCCCAAGGAATCTCCACAAAACAGTACATGTGCCAGTCGAGAGCGTATTTACGGTTGCTCTGGTGTAGATGCTTCCACGATCCCAAGTCTCTACTCCTGTGACAGAACATATTGCAGGAGTTTGTGAGGTAACTTCCAACAAGTGTCCAAGGCTCAGAAGTCCGAAATTCTTCCCACTAGCAAACAGTGTTGAAGCAACGAATGTATAGGACTGCTTGCTTGCCAAAGTGAGTCCAGCAACAGGACTCAAACGTGAGTTGCGAACTTTGGAGCTAGAAATAAATGGTGTAACTACCATCGCTTCATTGACTGGTGCTGGTACTGCAGTCGGCGGTGGAGTAGGTGTTGGAGTTGGCGTTGAAACAGGGTTCAAATCGATCTTCCCTAGAATTCTAAAGCCTGCCTTTTTATTCCATTCATCAATGACATCGACATATACGGTGTACTGACCTGCCAAGTAAGTTGGGCGTGTAGCCCAGCTGCTCTTGTAAACACCATCCTTCTTTGTTCCAGATGCGAGTGACCCGTCAAATGTAGTAACGGTGAAACCGCGTGGATCGGTGAGAGTGAAGATCACGCGTGAGATTCCAATATCGTCGGTAGCACGGATGCTCACTTCAGGAATAGTTGCCCCAACGGTTAATGGTCCTGGAGATATGTACATCGAAACAATTGCAGGTACAGACTTGTCAATTGGCGTTGGTGTTGGAGTAGGCGTTGGAGTAGGTGTTGGCGTTGGAGTAGGTGTTGGCGTTGGAGTAGGTGTTGGCGTTGGAGTAGGTGTTGGCGTTGGAGTAGGTGTTGGTGTTGCAACTCTTAGAGTTTCAAAAGTTTGGATTGGACCCAAAATCTCTGTGCCAGTTGATGGTCCCGTATAAGGAAGCATACGCACTCGGTAGTAGTAACGAGTTCCCGATACCAGACCAGTAACAGCCAAATTCACTGTGATATTCGAAGAGCCACTGATTGCCTTCGGGAAGGCGGCAACCATCGTTGTGCCAGTGGCCAGAGCTGGATCAGTTCCGTAGATAAAGAATGGGTAGGTATTGCTTCCCATCGGATTGATCATTGAGTTAAGAGTTATTCCATTTGCTAAATTCTTATTTGCATAAGAGCTTTGGATCGAAGGGGCCTCTGGGTTCATGATCGCGTAGTAAATGACACTCTTTGTCATTCCAGAAGCACTCCGTGCCACAAATTGGAAGTAGTAACCCCTTCCAGGAAGTAAACCTTTTGGCTTTGCAATAACTTTCACATCGGCTTCGCCAGTGATTGGGCTCTCTGCGATTGCAACCTTTGTCGTGCCGACCGTCAGCGACTTTTCGCCACCATGAATAAGCTCTACGACCGTAGTTTGTCCTTTTGGGTTAATTACAGCTTCAAATGCGGCGGTTGAGACTGCTCGACTTAATGGGTTTGCTGAAGCTACAACTGTGGGAGGTAATCCTGGCGCAACTGGTGTATCAAATGTCATTACTGATGAATGTGTTGTACCTGTGGAATTAATTGCAACGACCTTGTAGTAGTACTTCTTGCCACCATCAAGGAAAGAAACACTCAAAGCAACGTTTTGGAGAGTGTTTCCAGTGCCTAAAATAAATGGATTTGCGGCAATGTTGTTGGTGTTTGCCTTGAATTCTGGATCTGTTCCGTACATGAAGCTTACTTTTGTTGAATCATTACCGGCCTGAGCACCACCATTGAGTGTCGCACTGTATGCAGTGATATCAGTTGCCTGAGAAACAGTTGCTGTTGGCGCGATCTTAGGGGGTGCGAGAGTTGTAAAGGAACCGGTTTGACTTACTGTGCGCCCTGATTCATTAACTCCAATTATTCGGAATGAATATGTCACTAATGCACTTAAGCCAGCTAACTTCACCGTAGCAGTTGTTGGAGTCTGTCCGTCAATGACGCCAGGAACAACCGGTGCTGTTAACTTATTCGCAAATGTTGGATCTACACCATATTCAAAACTTAAGGTTGTAGATGCAAACCCTGGGTTCACATCGATCAACACATCCGCAGACTCATGCGTAATGTTTGTAACGCTCCGCTGAGCCACAACAGGAGGCACAATCGGGGCTCCCCCGTCAGTTGGAGATACATACAGAAGCTTGTTGACGGTCGAAGCCTTCAAATTACTGAGCGCATTCTTCGTTGACTCAGCATCTAAAAAGCTAGCAACCTGTGCAACAGAAGCACCAGGGTTTAATCCCAAGTAAATAGCAGCAGCGCCCGCAACATGTGGGCTTGCCATTGATGTACCGCTTGCTGTGTATGTGAGGTCAGGATCGCCAATCCAAGCTGAAACAATTCCTGCTCCTGGTGCGAAAAGATCAACACAGCTGCCTTGATTTGAGAAAGTGGCAGGTTGATCAGCGGAAGTAGTTGCACCGACTGTAATTGCACTTGGAGCTCCCGCTGGAGATCGCGTACATGCATCGGTCGCTTCGTTTCCAGCTGCGGCAACAACAGTGATGCCAGCATTCGTTAAACGAAGAATTGCAGCATTCATTGCAGCCGAGCCAGCACCGCCGATACTTAAGTTCAAAACTGCCTGAGTCTTCGGATTTGGATTCTCGGGACTTAAAATCCAATCAAGGGCAGCAATAACTCCCGAATACTGTCCGCTACCAGCGCAGTTCAACAAGCGAACTGGAACTACGCGAGCATTCTTAGCTAATCCGTATTTCGTTCCCGCCGCAGTTGCGGCGACATGTGTTCCGTGACCATTGCAATCCACTGTGCCATTGCCATCATTAATCGATGAGTATCCGGAACTTGAGATACGTCCGGCCAAATCACTGTGCGGATAAATTCCAGTGTCACCAATATAAATAGTCGCCCCTGCACCTGCACTGCGATATCCGTAAGCACTTGTTGATCCTGCTAATCCGACCTTCTCGCGCTGATCAACACGATCTATTCCCCAGGTAGGGGTAGGAGTTTGTGTGTTTTGAATGGCGAGACCAAGAACATCACGATCTTCTTCAATTGTTAAAATATTTGGAATTCTAGTAAGTGCACTTGCCACGAGCTTTGGAAGTTCAATAGTGAAGCCATCAAAGACATAGTTGTAGCGCGATTGAATTTTTCCGCCAGCCTTCACCACTGCAGCCTCAACTGCAGCCTTGGCTGCTGGCGTGACTGAGATGATGTACTTTGCTTTTGCGCCGAGGTCTATCGCTGAAGTCGGCACCATTGTGGAACTGAGAGAAAAAATCGCAATCAGTACGACTAGGAATGTGCGGACTTTTGTCTTTGATTTCGTGAACATGAGACCCCTTGGCGTGGTTTTATAGTCATTTCCACTAGTAATACCGTAGGCGTACCTTGATTTTATGCATGCCTAACGCACGCTTAACACGCACCTGAATGACCAGGTGACTGGTCAGGGGTGGAAGTGTGAGCCTCTGGGGGATTAAATGCTTTGATGGTTGAAGGATATTGGATAGAACTATGCTGGTGCGATTACAAGTAGCTTGCCGCTGTCTGTGGTGGCGATCATGTGACCATCTTTACTTATTTCTAGATCACGGATGCGTTCACTCACGTTGACTTCAGTGATCTGACCCACTGTAGTGCGATTGGTTAATTGGATAAATATGAGTGACTCTTCCCGCAAAGTGCCCATGACAATCTGAGATGACCAGGAGCCCCAGGTTGTTGGTAACTGCACCAGCTCTGTTGGTGCAACTGAAGGAACCCAATAGGTAAGTGGTTTGGCAAATCCCTCATGACTTCCTGTGACGCCAGGCTTTATGTAATCTCCTGAAGAATATGGCTGACCGAAAGAAACTGCCGGCCACCCGTAATCTTGACCGCGAGTGATGAGATTGAGTTCATCTCCCCCACGTGGGCCATGTTCTGATGCGTAGAGATCTTTTCCGATTAAGAGAATGCCTTGTTGATTGCGATGACCTTGAGAAATCTTCTCAACTTTAGATTTATTGATTTTAAAGACTGAGCCAAGATCTTGACGAGTTACCACTTGATCGATTTTGGTAAACCCTAAATCACCCACTGTCATAAACACATTTGATTTATCGATGACTTCGATACGCCCTGCTGCATGTTGCACAGCGCTTACAGGGACACAGGGTTTACTGGTGAACCAGGTTGCGGTGCGCTTTACCGATGGCTTTGCGCCAAGATCAATTTGATAAGCACCGAGTACAACGGCAACGCAATCCCGGATTCGGTCATAACGAGGATAAGAGACCACAGCATCTACTCGGTTGGCACTCTGTGACAGCACTCCAATGTCGGTAATAGCAAATCGTGAATCATTAAATCGTTGGCTGTAACTCTCTACCTTTCCTAGGACTCTCTCACTGCTAGTTGCTGGATCAAAGAGATAGAGCGCAAAGCCGTTCTTTCCGCCGCCCAAGAGGAATCGTCCATCGCTCAGTGCTGCGATCGCAGCGCCTCGTTCGCCATTAGAAGATTGAACATGTGAACGCGGGATATCAACACTCGAGATCGTTAGCTTAGGTTTGCCGAGATCAGCGTTAGCTCGCGTATCGATAAATATGCCAAGGGCGAGAGAGGCGGCAATAATTGCGACCCATGTAACCACTTGGCGCTTCATGTCTTGAGAATAACTTCCTAATCGTGATACGGCCACTTTTGTTTTGGGAGTTCTGTACAAAATGTTTATCAATTTTGAACAGGACGTTTATGCAACGCGAAAGTAATCTATAGCCATGAAAAAACTCGTCATAGTCGGAATTTCACTAGCTGCACTTTTCTTTCTCGGCAGCACTGCTCTGAACTTTGTATCTGGACTCGGATCTCAAGTTTCTCAAGTTTCCTCGCAATTGACTGATCTGCTTCCAGCTGGAGATGCATATGCACTCGGAGTAGATGAAGGCACGAAGATCCTTGAGAACACTGACTATGTAGATCAGATGAATATCTCAGTACTTCCAGGTGCTACCGAACTCATTAACAACCTTAAGTCGGGGCAAGTCACCGAGGAGCGAATTTCTCAGATTGCTAACCTGTACTTTCCTGTCGCTGCTGTGAAGGCCGGGATCTTGAATATCTCAGCTGAAAATCGTGCAGAGTTTGTGCGAGGAATGATCGACGGGTACTTCCCGAAGTAGGGACTAACTAGTTGTTCCTTACATATTCTGCTGCGTGAGGAAAGCCATTAGCTTCTAGTTTTTCTGCCATCTCAGCCTTTACAGCTTTAACAACCTTGTGTGTTCCGTCGCAATTCTTCTCTTCATCTCTTGTGTAAGTGCAGGAACAAGCGCCCATGATTTTCCTCTTTCATTGCGTTCGAAGGCAGAATCGTATCGGTTCTAGTCGCGGATTACTTTCTGGCTAACACCTATGTCGTATTCAGTTTTCATGTAGAGGGCGATCTCGTCATAAGCCTCAGATTTTGATTTTCCAAATGATTTCTCTATCGCTCTATCCCACCCCAAAGAACCTGCCTCTCGGTAAAGAGCTAAAAGCCCTGCCGTACCAAGTTTGAGATTGAGATATTCGGTAGCCATAAATCCGTATGAATAAATACCTTCCATCTGGACGGATTCACAACCCCATCCAGGTCTGCCATCAGCCAATGAATTCATATCGGTGGATAAGAGCCAAGCTTTCCAATCGCTTTGAGTAAGTTGGCTCTGCTTCACCTTTCCTCGACGATCAGTCATTAACTTAATTCGCATATTCAAGTAGCCGTCAGGCTTTCCCTGACTTGCAACAAAAATACCAAAGAATTCTGCTCCACCTTCTTCAGCCCAACAAGGAAGTATGTACTTGTAGCGCAACGCTTGTGCATATTGAACATTGTGGAAGAACTCGTGTGGAACTCGTGGATAGAAGTCACCGTTACCTAATGCCTTTGGGTCAGTCATGAAATAAAAATCTGTCGCCTTGCCGTTGAACTGTGTCGTATGAGCGTCCCATGCTCTGGTTTTGTCTTGTCGAAAACTTGATGCACAACCGTTATCTGACATCATGAGGTAGCTATTCCTCCACTGGCAGACAAAAGCTATGTCATCGAGGGTACCGATGATTACTTGAAGAACTCCTTCGTGTTTTGTATATGCGCTCCAGAATGCGATGCTCTCTTTATATTGTTTCTGAATCTCGGTACTAATGATTGGATTCACTGAATCCGAGATTCGCCATACTGTTTCGATCTCAGGAAATTGTGCAGGCTGTTGAGGGAATGCTTTCTCGTACCCTTCCATGGCGCGAGAGCCGGTTGCACTCCACTGTTGAGCTAGAGTCAAAATGGGAGTGGGCGTTGGCGTTGGTGTGGGCGATGGTGTTGGTGTGGGCGATTGTGTTGGTGTGGGTGTTGCAACTGGTTGCCCTGCACTGGGGACGACAATCTTTACTCCTTTACCCCACACCTTCTTCTTTCCTTGCAAGATGCACTTGTATTTATAGCCATTTGAAGTTGATGTGGTTCCAACAGTTTTACAGGAATTGCCTGTCTTGACCGCGCCTATTGCTGGCATTATCCACGCAGTTGAAAACAATGCGGCAATCACTAATGAGGCCAGCACTTTTTTCATACCTGCACGCTAGACCTAATTTCCAAAAACCGATAGATCTATCTCTTCGCCTTCACCGTAAGCATGAGTAGGCAAGCCTTTAAGGAGGTGCACTTTAGCTTCACCATGAACCTGCCAAGTTGATTGTGTTGAGCGCTTAACTACTGCTGTGAGCTCATCAATACCGAGCACAATCTGATCATCGGGTGCGTGCAGCAAGACTGTTGCGGCGCTATCTGGAATCCATTTGAAGAATTTATTGAAATGCGGGATTACTCGAATATCAGGAAGCAAGGAAAGACCTGGTGTTGGTTCACGTTTGAGCATTCGAAAGTTTGGTATGTGAGCACTCAAGACCATTGCACCTGCGCTACAGCCAGCTAAAGAAGATCCTACCTGCCAATTTCTTACAATAGATTCCCAGACTGGTGTATCGCGAAGACTTTCAGCTAAATGGTGAGGGTCTCCCCCAGAGAGATAGATAAGTGCCGAGTCATTAATCAAATCTGCAAAGACGGGATTGAGAGCGCCTTCACGGTTATAGATCGGAAGAAAGATTTGTTCGACCTCTAATTTGTCTGCCTGCGCTTTACCAAGTGCGCGCCAGTAATCGATTCGGTCTTGACTCTCGCGACCTGCCGCAGTTGGAAGCTGAACATATGTAGGTTTCTTGCCAAGGGCTAAGGCGTCATCGATCAGAGATTTTTCAAATTCGGCCATTGCAGGCAGGTATTCACCCGAACCGACGAGTGCTATTGATCCTGGCATGAGGTTGAGTCTAGGACTCATCGGGGGTGTGGCGATATGTAAAAATTAACCTAAAAGTTTGAATTTTGAACTAGATCTTCCCCTCTTAAGGCTCTAACCTCTTACAAAATCCACAGCGGATTTACGCAATCACGGAGGCCTTCAATGGACGAAAAAACACTTCTTCAGCAGTGGAATCACATGCGTGCTCAGATTATTCAATCTCAGGTGGCACCAGCACTTGTTCTGATCGGAATTATGGTTCTCGCATCACTCGGCGTCTTCACTGATGCAGCAGATTCAGCAAAGTATCTCGTTCTAGGAGTTGCAGCGATCACTGGAATTCTTGCAATCATCAGTCAGTATGCAGCAGTTCGTGAAGGAGAAGCCTTAATGGTTGATCTTCGTAGAGTCACCAATCCTTCAGCTCTCGCTGCCAAGATTGCAGATTCACGTGGGTTGCTCTCCCTTTCAGCAATCGCAATCGTTGGCTTTGGTATTGCAATGTTCGCACTTGTTGTGTGGGCTGTACTGGGTGCATAACTAATGCTCGAAGTTACGATTGTCGTCATCTACGCAATCACAGTGCTCGTTATTGTTGCTCGAATTGATCGTCCCGCAAAGAAGGGACCAAGAATCACCGGTCGTGGCGGGGATTTCGAGTAAAAGTTATAAGAGCTTAGGGCACAAGGGGGCCAAGCAGATATTGCGATAAGCGATTCGCTGGTCTGCTTTGGCTCTCGTGCTGCGCTTTATAGGCATTAGTTCCATCTATTCCACAAAGAAAAGTAATTGCTCCTGCGCCACCCGGATGGTTTGAGATCCACGACGTTAAGTCATAGACGTTCCCACTTATCGCGCTCCAGCATTTCGTTCGTGAATTAGCCTTCTTCACATCTGCCATTGAATAACCGGCTTGCGTTGCAGAAGGTGTTGGCGTTGGCGTTGGAGTTGGAGTTGGAGTTGGAGTTGGAGTTGGTGTAACAGCTGCAACTGGTCGAGCGCCGCGAATCACTTCACCAGGTACTTCTCGTTCTCCCACTGCAATAGTTACGGAAGCCTTTGCTCGCGCTGTCAAAGTAAAGCTATATGTGCCTGCCTCTGCTGTCGCACTGTAGCGCGAGAGATAGAGGTAATTAGTCTTCCCATAAGGTTCATAAAACTTGGTGCGCTCAGTGAATCTTAGTGAGACCGACCTTCCTGATGGAGATGTGACAATCAGCTGCGGCAACAATGTGTTTTTAATTGAGTTCTCAGGTTTTTTATCTACAATCAAATATTGAACTGCGAGTGCATCCCCTGCTTTGAAATCTGCTCTGAAAGCTTTCTTCTCACCAGCCTTGGCAAATGATGCTCGAACTGCAAAAGAAACGGTTCCATCTAGCAGAAGAGGGCCCTTGGCTGCCGTTGTGTCGGTATTAAGAAGTACAACCGGTTGATGGGCATGAGCAGAGGAGCCGCCCAAGAAGGTCAGCAGAAAAAGAATGGCAAGGGCGCGTCTCACGTCCCAAGGATATTTGGTCAGCCTTCGATTGTCGCTTCGAAAATACGGTGGAAAAATTAAACTCTTTTCTTACTCCACCAAGTTTTATAAACTCCAAAGAGAAAAATGTAGGCAGGAAACGCTATGAGAACGATGTCTGTAAAGAGATTGTGTTGGACCCCAGTTATCTTGGAATAGGTCCATGAAAGATATGTCAAAGTTCCTAGATAAATCATTCCAAAAGGAAGTGTGATTCTGCGCAATTGATCGACTCGGACGATGTGTGGAACTTTGAAGTAGGTTAACTGTGACATTCCAAGAATCAAAGTAAAGATTGCGACCTCCGTAGCCGTCAAATCAAAGACTAAGAAAGTTGGAACGGCCAAATTCCAAACAGCAGGAAAACCGTTAAACCAATGATCTTCAGTCTCGAGGTCAGAGCGTGCAAACCACAAGGCGGAAGTTAAGAAGATAAATCCCGCAATGAGCGCTTCATACTTTTCAGGAAGCATCCCAAAATTGAGCATAAATGCCACAGGAACAACGACACATGTCACGTAATCGACAACGAGGTCAAGAATGTGACCATCAATGAGCGGAGCATGAATCTCGACATCCAACCCCCGCGCAATTGGGCCGTCTAGACCATCAAGAATCTGTGACGCGATCAACCAAAGGAGCGCGATACGGACTTCGCCATCAACAACTCCTTGCAGGGCAAGCATTCCAATGACAGCACCACTTGCGGTGAGTACATGAAGTGCGTAGCCGGCACGACGTGCCGCATTTGGTGTCAGATTAGCCATTGTGCGTAAACAATAGTTGAGTGACTGGTCTGAGACAACGAAATTTGTTGCTTTTGACCAAAAGTAGGGGGCTTGTTGCCGCTGGGAGTGCAAAATTACCTCATGCGTAGAAACATCACCCTTGTAGCTTCAATCACCCTTGCCCTCATCCTTAGTGGGTGCAGTGCCGCTGTCAAAGTTGGTGAAGGGATAGTCGATTCTGCACGCCCAGAAGTTACCGATGTCTTCACTCGTCTAAATAATGAAGGAACTTACGAATGGGGCGAAGATCGCTTTAACTCAATCACAGATACAAGTGTTATGAATATTTATTTCGGCGGAGGATGCGCAGTATGGGTCTTCCCAACTTATGCCGATGCGACTAGAGAAAATGATGCTGGAAATTTTGATTTCTATAAGGGCGAAGTTTGGTACGGCGAAGACAGCACCAGCGGCCGTGGAGTAGTTTTACTGACAGAGGACCAGAAATCACGATGTTCGCAAGTAGTCTTTGATGTTCTTAACTGGACGATCGAAGAAGAAGATTCAGCTGCAGCCGATACGCAATCATCCTCACTGGCTGGTAAATGGGGAAGCTATAGCTGGATGGGCGATGGTGTGGGGGCATTTCTAATTGTGAAGAGCATTGGTGGCTCTGACTATTCAGGAATTTTCTACACTCAAGGTCAAAGCGGCGGAGTTTATAAAGATAGTGAAATTTACCTTACCGATATGGGTGATGGTTTAGCTGAAGTTCTATGGCCGTCCGGAAACGTGACGACAGCGACGTGGGGCAAGAGAGATGCCAACACATCCTCGGATATGTCGGACTCCTGGAATGGAGATATCTGGTTTGACTGTATCGGCGAACTGAGTTTTGCAGAGTCTCGAGCGGATTGTAATTTCTACTTATCCAAATAATGCCTAACTCGGCAAGCGGAATGGATTAAGAGTTAAGCAGTCTTAAGCGCTCATTCAATCCAGAGTATGAAGGCTCCCGCGACATAATTTTTTCGAGATCCTTCTTTGCTAACGCAATTTTTCCCATGCGCTCGTAGGTAAATGATCGCTCCCATAAGCCGCGATTGAGGATTCCTTCGGAGCGTGATCGCTTAGCTAATGCCTGCTTGAGGCATTCCAGAGATGCGTCAAAAAAGCCCTTTTCGCGGAAAGCAATTCCGCGCAAAACTAAGAGCATCGCGGTCGCATCGTCTTCATTTTCAATATCTTCTGTAGTTGCAATCGCATCATCGAATTTCAAAAGTGCAATTTCAAGATCTGCAACTGAAATTGCGGTCATCTGATCAGAGTCAATCTCTTCAACGACCTCCAAAGCCTTGGCGTAATTGCCTTGTACTTGCAGGATCTCGGCATAGATCAATCCCAGCGCTTTGAGGTTGTAGCGTTCGTTGGCAAAGATGCCTGGTGTGATCATGACGCCAGGAGTGATTCCAGGGAAGTATTTCTGAACAAGAGGGTTGGCAAATAGTGCTTCTCTGTGCGGCCAGAGTTGATCGGCGAGCACAAAGGATTCTTTCTGAAGAGCTTCATTTGTGCTGCCATGTAAGACCTGAACAGCCTGCATAGCAAGTGCAAGTTCGGCGTGTTCTTCTGCGACTGCTCGGGTTTTTTCAAAGACAACTGCTGGCGGATTGGCTTCTTGATCCCCATAAATGTCATGGAAGAGAGCACTGAGTGCCTTCTCTTCCTTACTTGAAAAAATGTGAGACTTCGCGGGCTCGCGTCGAAGAGAGACTGGCGCATCTAGCGCTTGTGCAGGTGGAATAAATACATCTTCAACATAGACCTCGTCGTCGACGATTGTCTCTTCTGTTCGCGTGCTAGTTACCGTGCGTGGAGATTTGCTCTTTGCACGTTTTTTCTTAATTGATTTACTTTCGGTCCAATAGAGACCACTGCCTGGAATACCTGCAGATCCAGTGACGCGTCCACGAGAGTTAAGACTTACGCGTGCGCCAGGTACACCTGCAGATATTCCGACAGAGCTTTTGCCGACAGTTAAGCGAATCCCCGGGAGGATTTTCATCGATCGGCGAAAGCGAAATCCCATAGTGCTTAGAACACATCCTTGCCGGTGAGCTCTTGTTCTAGTGCATCAGCTCTTAGGACTAAGAATTGAATTGGTGCATGCACTTCTAATTCGTCCAAAGTTGCAAGCCATGCTGTATGGATGAGTGTGTAGAAATCTCCGATTTGTGCGACTCCGAACGGAACGCCACTCTTCAAAACTGTGGCAGGTTGAATATCAGTGACCTTGCCGAATGGTGCAGAAAATGTAACCAATGGATCAAAGTTATGGACAGAAATAAATTGGCTGCGGCCGTTGCCTACATCAAAGAGCATTCGTAGCGAATCCCCTGAATCGTTGTCGATCTTGTAATTGTTGTAGAGGAATTGCTTAAGTTCGGTCCAGTTGGCCATTTCGATGCCTTTCAGTAGTGGTCAAGGGCTGACCCGGCTAGGTTACTAGAGCCAGTGGCTGCCCCACCAGATGAACATTGCAGTTGGTCATGGCGAACTTTGACTGGTTAGCACCCCTAACCCTGTCGTTTTTGACGCTCATGAATTAACCTAGTGTCCTGAGATTCCGATGATGAGAAGGCTGAGCGCACCCAATGATTAAGAAGAACAGTGATTCATTTGTTGAAAACAATAATGAATTTCACATTGAACAGGTTGTAGAGAAGGTTCTCTTTGGCGGTCGCTGGCTTCTAGCCCCTCTTTATGTAGGTCTGCTCCTTAGCCTTGTTCCGTTGATCTACCGATTCTTCATCGAATTCCTTCATCTCATGGAGGGAGTTGCAACACTGAGGATGCAAGAAATCACTCTCAAGATTCTTGAGCTTTTGGACGTGGTCTTGCTCGGAAACCTCATCATCATTGTGATCTTTGCTGGGTATGAAAACTTTGTATCGAAGATTAATGTCGCAACCGATTCTGTTGACCGTCCGCACTGGATGGGTCGCGTTGACTACAGTGGACTTAAAATCAAATTGATCGGTTCATTGGTTGCGATCTCTGTTATTGAACTCTTGAAAGACTTTATGATGGAAGGTGCCTATGATGATAAAACGCAGATGTGGCGAATTATCATCCACGTCACCTTCGTAATTTCGGGAGTTCTCTTTGCCCTCATGGACTTCATCGCTGATAAGCGCGAAGCAGTCGATTTGGCAGATAAATCAACTAAGAGCGAAAAGTAAGGGAGAGAATGAATGAGCAATCTATTGGTAGTTAAAGACAAGGTCTCTCGTTATGCGAGAGAAGTATTTAACGTTGTTCAACTTGATGATGATGGGGATCTAGTTATCCCTTTTGAATCGACTAAGGTGTGGGTTCAATTCATTGAGCGTGAAGTTGACCCAGAGCGTGAAGACTTTTGGAATGAGAACCAGCTCTCTCGCACCGTAGTTAGAATATGGGCGCCAACAATTATCGATGTAAAGCCAAGTAACGAGCTCTACAAGTGGGTTGCAACCGAGGGTGCAGATTGGTACTACGGCCACTGCAAAGTTTTGAATTTTGGTGACAGTGGAAATATCCAAGTGCTCTTTGAAGTCTGTCTCCCCGGAGACACTATTGATCCAGGTGAGTTCAAGCAGGCGTTGATTGCTGTTGCAACGACAGCAGATGATCTAGATGATGAGCTCAAGGCAAAATTCGGTGGCAAACGCTACGAAGATTTGTAAAATAGTCAATCATGAGCGTTCGTTCAAGTATTGAGGATTCTGCTGTCGGCATCGCCAAAGGTCACGACCATGGCGAGGTTTCAGAGCTGCACATTTTGCGTGCGCTGCTGACCAAATTTGGCACAGAGGGTGTCGGTGTCACCAATAAAGATGTCGATGAGAAGCTGGTTCAACTTAAGAGCCCGTCTTCTTCAACGATCGCGATATCTGCAGATGCGGCCAGTGTGTTATCACGTGTGGGCAACGAAGAACCTGCACGCATCATCGCAGATTTGGTTACCAAACACTTTGGGGAAGTTGCAACTGCCAAGCTTTCTATGGCAAAAACTCCTACTGAAACTAGTTCTCAGGAATCCCCCGCTGCTGAAGTCACCGCAGAAACTCTTCAAAAGGCAATGGGTGAACTCAACTCATTGATTGGCTTGGATGGCGTTAAGGACCAAATTGCAAAGCTGATGAATATGCATGAAGCTAATAACGTTCGCGAAAAGCAGCGTCTACCCCGCATTCCAGTTGGACTGCACCTTGTCTTTACAGGCAGCCCTGGAACTGGAAAAACAACGGTAGCTCGTATTGTTGCTCAGATGTATCAGGCGATTGGCTTGCTACCAGGTGGCCAACTTGTAGAAGTTGATCGCTCTACTCTTGTTGCGGGTTATGTTGGACAGACCGCACTCAAAGTTCAAGAAGCAATCAATAAGGCTCGCGGTGGAGTTCTCTTTATCGATGAGGCATACGCCCTATCGGCTGATCGCGGTGCAGGCTTTGGTGATGAAGCGATCTCTACTTTGGTAAAGGCGATGGAAGATCAACGTGATTCGCTAGCCATTATCGTGGCGGGCTATCACGAGCCAATGCAAGAATTTATCGCCTCAAATCAGGGCCTTAAGTCTCGCTTCCAAAACACTATCTCTTTTGCAGATTACAAGACTTCTGAGCTTCTCGATATTTTCAAAGTAATCGCAGGTGGATACAAGATCACTCTGACAGAAGAAGTTCTCAAGGCTGTCGAGAAGTACTTTGATGAGGTCAAACCTTCAGGAGATATGGGAAATGCTCGTTACGTCCGCAATCTCTTTGAAAAGATGTACCTCAACCTTTCGAGCCGCGCGGCATCTGATGGGAATATTGAGCTTCATGAATTAGTTGAGTTTGCAGTAGAAGATATCCCTGCTCCAGATGGTGTGAAAAAACCAACAATCGGTTTCTAGCTCGCAAGCGGAATCACTCCTTGCCTGCAAACTTTGAAAGGATGTAATCCAATGTCTTGGGACACTCCAGCTTCACAACCCAGTTGGGACTCGCAACCTAGTTATCAGCCACCTGCCTTGCGATTGGCGTCATCTCAACATCGCATAGCGTCTATGGCCTTAGATTCTGTTCTCTTTTTCCTCACCGCTGGAATCGGGTGGTTCATCTGGAGTCTATTCACTTGGAAATCCGGCCAGAGCCCTGCAAAGAAAATACTAAAGATTCGAGTCTTCGATGTAAAAACAAATCAGCCTGTCACATGGGGACATATGGCAATTTACGAGTTCCTCTTTGGCGTTGCAGTGAGTCTTGCCAGCACAATCGTAAATGTCATTTCCTTTGGATTATTAGGTTTCTGGCCGTTCTTCATCTTTTGGGTAGTCGATTTTTGCTGGTACTGGAAAGATGGCAAAAAGCGCACTATCCGCGACAATGTCGTAAAAGTGGTAGTTGTAAATATCGCTTAGTGTCGCTTAAAGCACTAGATGTGCAGAACCGTCAGTTCCTTCTTCCTCTTGACGCTCTACGTAAACATCTTTCCCGTGGGTACTGCCACCCTTTGACCATCGCTCAACTTGCTCTTGTGTAGGTTTAAAGTCAGAGAAGATTGCCACTTCATCTGGCTTACACCAAGCACTTAGGTCGACTCTGATTGCAACCTCGAAAGGTCTCGCCCCAGGGTTAACCGCAACTGTCTTTTCAACACCTTCTTTTGCGGGCACTCGTGAAGATGCAATAAAAATACTCTCAACTTGGTTATGGCGATTAAGCGCTTGGCCCTTCTCCGAGAATGAAGAGATTGACCATGGCGAAGCAAGGTCGGCAATCTCCCCCAATTTCTCTTCCCACTTCGAGATAGGGACTGAACTTGAACTACCAAGTGAGCCATCGAGTTCCAGACCCTCTAGCGGATTTGGGCGAAGTGAAATGACATCAGGTTGCACATCTGGAAGAACATCCTCTTGCGTTATTCGCGTGAATTTCTCAACGAGCTTCTCACCAATGAGTTCTGCGGACTCAAGATTCTGACCTGCAGTAAGAATGAGTTGACGCTTGCCGCTCTTTCTCTGGTCATCATCGAGTTCGCGAATTGCCATTCCGTCGCTACCGAACCCGATGGATTCAGCTAAGCGTTGAATAATCTCACTATGGGCTTCAGCACGCCATGCTGGCGTTTGAATCTTGTTCATAGTCTTCAAAACAAGTTCTTCATACTTTGGACTCTTCCGAGAAATCACGGGCACGGCTACTTCAACACACGATGGCAGGGTTGCAGTGTCTGGAACAGAGCCCGAAAAGAGCAAACTATCGCTCTTGATCACCCAAGGGCGATGCAAGCTCAGAGAAAGGACCTCGAGTATCTGCGGTACCTGGGGGTGCAAAGAGTCAATGAGTTCGCGAGCATTGCGAACATCATTAATTCCGTTCTCCATAGCCAAAGTTCTTGCCGTTTCTTCTGCAACGAGCTGTAAATGTTCAGAATTCTTACGGCTAAATGCGAAGAGCAGACCAAAGAAGTGAAGTAGTGAGAAGCCGAAGATGCTTCCGATCACTTGCCCCAACGTCATACCGATGGCTTGTTGTAGGAAGGCGTTAAGGCCGGCTTTGAGGAATGAGTTTCCGCCAAAGAGGCCGGCAAGGAAAGAACTTAATTCAGATGAGAACTTATTGACCAATAGAAGTAGAAGAATTGCTACCCAAGAGATTGAAAAGTTCATCCAGAATCTCTTCATAAACCACTTACGAAGAGACTCACCAAAACCTTCAGGGAAGCTAACCGCTGACTCGGAAAAATCACGAATGAGTTTTTCGTCAAGTTCCAGGTTCTTTTGATGAGTTTCGAGTCGGCTTAATAATTGCCATGCATAGCTCGAGCGTCGCTTTGCTACCCAGTGAGTGAACTCTTCCTGAACTCTAATTCTCTCTTCCAGGTTCTCACCCTCGAGCTCCATCTCGGCATCAGATTTGGAAGCCACATCAACCAATTCATCTATCTCTGATGTTAACTTCTCAATTCTTTCGCGCAATTCTGGTTCTGTAAGTTTTCTCTCTACCTTTTCTTTAGGCAATTCTTCTATCGAAGAGTCTGTCTCTGCCGCTAACTCTGACATCGGTTCTGATTTCGCGACCTCTTGTTCGGTGCTCTCGTTATCAGGTGAAACATAAGTCGTATTTATGATTGGCAAATCTAAGGGAGTCTCGGTTTGATCACCTTGAGAAACTTCTTCCGTTGCGCTTTCCTCAGATGAGCTCTCGATGTCAGATGCTTGCGTGACAGGTTCTTCGTCCACAGTTTGCGTGATCTCTGTATCCACCTCGGGCAAATCAGATGGCGTTAGATCAGGATCTGGCACCAAGAGACCCTTCGTTTCGGGAGTTTTTGGCTTGGAGTTAAATCCCTCAAGATTCTGATCACTCATGATCTGCTCCAATCTTTGTAGATCCCATTGCTTCTAACTGTTGGATGAGAGCCACAAGTTCTTGCTCTTTCTCAGATTTTTGAGTGTCAGAGGCGGTTACAGTCAATCGGAGTTCTTCGATCCTTGCATTGACTCGCGCCATCTCTGCACCAAGATACTGTGCGAGATCTTCGATCACTTCCGTCTCTCGCCAATTGGCACTGCGAGACTGCGAAGGCAAGGTGCGCTCAAAGTGTGCAGGAAGAGACCATCTTTCAGACATCTCAGGAATAACATCGTTTAGATCACCAAAAACCTGAACACCATTTGTACCGGTCGTTTTTGTGTAGCCATTAGGAAGCGTTGAGCCATCAAGTCTTCCCAGCACAAGTTTTCTTATATCGCCCCACAGAATTGGCTCAGATTTTCTCAATACATTGTGTGGCCATGCAGCAAGAATCGCCAGAATCTTCTCTCTTCGCTTTGCAATTAATTCAATCTGAATCTCAGCACCTTTATCCAAATCAGTCCTTGGAAAATCGATACTTCCCTTAACAACCTTTCTGCCTCGTAGTCCAAATATCAACCTCGAAACAAATCCAGCGAGTGCATTCCATATTCCTGCAAAAATCCACAGAGGCAATACCTTTAACAGGGACCAGCTTCCACGGAAAAAGTACTTAACAGCTGCGCCAACGCCAGTTTCTTGCTGCCCAGGCAGGGGCAATAGCGTCACAGGCTTGTAAATCAAACGGTCTTTAGAGAGCGTGAAGGTATCTTCGACCATCGTCTCGATCTGCTCTTTGACCTTCTCGGCCACGATTGCTTCCAAATGAGGATTCGGATAGCTGCGCTGAGGATCGATTTTAGATTGATCTGCCTTGCTTGCGCGGTCAAGAGCATCTGCAGCCACTCGAGTAGAGAGTCCTTCGCTGAGAATGCCTCGAACGAAAGAACGCATAACGCGCACCTGACCCTGAACCGGAGAGAGATCTTGGAAGTGATGAGAGGCGTCCAAGATTCCTTTCTCTTGGCCTGCCCAGATACCACCGGTTACAGCAGCATTTGAAAGTACGAAGCGAAGCCATACATCTTTATCGGATTCAGTAAGGTCTCGGGTCGCTCTATCAAAACGTGAAGGTGTGCTTCGATCTTCTGGAGCGACAACAAGATTGATATCCCAGCTTGGCTCAAGCAAATGAGTCGCTGATGCACCCTTTCGACTTGTAGGCGCAAAAATCAAATTGATTCTTACAAACTTGGTCGCTGGTTTATCTACTCTATCTGTGGCGATTGCATAAGGACGAGCTCGCTCCAAGGCATCTTTGACTTGGTCGACAATCTTGTCCTGCAACGTGTCATGCTCTCCCGTTTGATCCACTGTGCGGATTGCAATGAGTCGAACTTGTTGAAAATCCTGACTACTTAAGTATTCAAGAAGTTCGATATCTCGTCTTCCGTTTCGACCAATCACACAGGTAGTAATTCGTGGAACACTATCGCTTGAAATCTTTTCATCACTGCTGTGCACCCAAAAGGCAGGCTTGAGCATCCAACATCTAGTCCACTCCTCAACAATATTGAGGATGCGTTCGCCTTCTTCCCCACCGGGAAGCAAGACGATGGATGCCGCACCTTCGTGCCACAGTGATGATGTAGCCATCAGACAACAATCCCCGCATCGTCAATCATTGATTCGACATGGTTGATCAGTGCATGGAAGGCAGCATCCGTAAGTGGGCGAATCTCTGTTGTTCTTGTGATCTCCCATGGTTGCTTGCGCTCATCGGCTATTGCGATTCCGTGAAGGAACTCTTGTGACTTCTGAAGGGTTGTAAGAATTGCACTCTTACGCTCATCAAAAGTACCTGAAGCAGTTCCTGCAATTGCAGCTACTGGTTCAGGAGCACTAGGTGATGTCTCACCTCGGCGTATCCAGTTCTCAAGAACTTCCTGATAAGCCTCACCTAATCTCAACATCGCCCAATATGGTTCAAGCGGCGTCAGGTTGCTCATCTGCTCGCATTGAGCCATCGCAAGTCCCAAAGATTCAAGAACTGCAGGTAGCAGATCTGGATTTGAAACAATGCTCTCGCTGCGCAAGCCGATCAATGGATGTGGGAAATCAACATTCTTTCGCATCTCACGGTCGAAGATCGAAATCTTTGGACCGCGTGACTGATCGGCTGTTGCTGAACGAAGATTGAGCAGCTGCGAAACAAACCATCCGCGAACCACTTTATCAACTTGCTCTGGAGCCATTGGAATAGCTTCAGTAAGTGGTCTAGCACGGCGGTTTGTCCAGAATCCTTGTCGCAGTTGAATCGAATTGTTGTTTCGACTCCACGATTCAATGACAGGGTTCATGAGTGAGGTGAAGACCATTGGGTTCATAGCTGATGTGAGGGTTGAGAAGATATCGATCTGCTGAATTCCTCCAACTGCCTTGAAGCACTTTGGTGTTTCGCTTGGATCCCACAGCTTCGCTTGTTGGATCTCATGAACTGTGATGTCGTAAAGATCTTTGAGGTCTCCTTGATCCTTAAATGGAATCGTGCTCATGTGGACATAACGATCACCCTTTGAGAGTACGTTGCTATGCACCTGACCGATTAGTGCTTTGTTAAGTGAGCAAAGTGGTGCACTCAACTTAAGGGCTGACGAGAATGCAGCTTTATACGCATTGATTCGCACGTTAGCAATAGTTGGATCCGGATACGATAAGTACTCCTGCAAATCTTGAACGAGGAATTTGCCAAGTGTCGTAACTGGGTCACTCAGCCATTCACGATTTCGCTCAATGTATTCGTCGGTATCAGTAATGATTGCGAACTGAGCCTTTTGTGCACCTTCTGGATGACGGCGTGCATTCGCATTCTGCGGTACCCACGTAGCTCTTCGCTGGATAATGGTTGGTTCCTCATCGTCTCCACGTGAGTCTAGTTTTGTGCCCAGAGTAATTCGCTCGATGAATCGAGCTTCCCAGTTTGTTCGAACGTTCTCATCAAGACTGTCTTGAATCAAACCGCTCAGAGTCTTTGGAAAATCTGCAACATCGATGAGAAGAGTCTCTACCACGCTTGGATTGAAGCGATCTGGAATCACACCCGTTGAAATGTTGGCATAACTTGGGAATGGATTTTGCTCTCCACGGCGGTTTTGTGCAGCTGTTGCAGAGATGAGAAGCTCAGAAACTGAATTTCGGAGTGAATTCTCAAGTGGTTGCAAGAAGCCACTATCAAGGTCGGTCATCAATTCAGCAGCCAAACTCATACGCAAGGAGTTTGTAAGGAAACTTGCAGCTTTGAGCATGATCGGCCCGACAACGTTGCTCATCGCCTGCGTCTGTACTGCTGACATTCCTTGAGGGAGGCCTTCAGAGATCTTTGAGGCAATCTGATCTAACTTACGAATCTCAGACGACGCTTCTAGGGGAAGTTCCTGTGTTGCTACAAACTTAACTTCATCTCGTAGTTTTTCAACTAGTCGAGACGCCACGTTTAACCCTTGACGTGCAGACACGAGTGCAACTGTGCGCAGTACTCGGTCTTGAATTTCAACTGTCCAATTTTGCGCTACCTTATAGATCTCAGCTTGCTCATCAGTTTCATAAGCTTTTCTCTGCAAATTAAAGAAGTTGACTACATTAGAAATCCATTGATTTGATGGAAGACCAGCCGGTGGAACTCCACCAGATGCCTTATTTATCACCGCAGAGGCAAATGACTTTGCACGATCATCTAGCCCGATTGGTGTGAGTGCATCAATAACTTCATTCACATCGCCGCGCTCATTGAGGCCTGAGTCGGTGAGGAACTGACTCCAAGAGCGGTCAACAGCTTCTTCAACGATTTGTTGAGGAGTTTGTGGATTCATTGGATTTGGTGGCACAAATTGTGGCCATAGTAATTTTTCAACAGTCCATCGTGCGGCACCTTCTGCAATGTACTCAGAGAATCGATCGAGGCCAAGGCTGACTCGACCAACACCTATAGATCCAAGTGGTTGGGAATGGAATACATTCTGTGAGCTCTTAAGCATTGATTCGTCATTACAAATAATTGGGTTTGCCGAGTTAACGAAGACGTTAACAATTGCATACTCAACCATCCACGTTTGAACAGCCTCATCAGCAACAAGAGTTGCGAGAGATTCTCCTGCTGCACGGTAAACAGAATCCTGGTCACCGAAGGAGACCTGGCCGTTTGATGCGCCGATCAAGTATGTGTTGCGTGGACCAAATCCAGCTGTACCCCGACCGTTAAGACCAGAGTTGCCGAAAAGTGATGCACTTCCTGCTCCAGGCCCTTCCGCCCACATGCCTGCCAATGTTTCATTCATCGCACCCAGGGCATTTGCTGGAATCGAATCGCGTAGACCCTGCGGAATATTGTTAAATACATCAGGTCCGAAGAGCAGAACTTGAGTTCTCTTTTCAAATGAAGCTTCGAGAGATTTCAACGCCTCAGCTACATCAAGGTAAATACCAGCACCTGAACCACCGGCAACAGAGCTGATAACTAACGCCATAGGAAGAGGAGCTTGTCCTTCAGCTTTGCCGTACATTGTCATCGAAACTTCACGAAGTTCTTCAAGAACTCCCGGTGCAGATAAACGTCCGTATGATCGCGTAAGCGCCTGTTGCAACTGAGATAGCTGAGAGGCAACAACTGCACGACCAAGAGTTCTGTACTGACCGGCACCCTTTTGAATTGGTACCGCTGTGTTTTCTGGAAGCCATCCGCCCAAAGCTAGATTCTGCTCACCTCGTGGCATACGTTGGATCAGCTGATTGCGCAGACCTGCATAGTCAACTGCCTGTGGAACTAAACCTAAGAATTGATTTGCTGGCAACAATGGAGCTGAAAAGTTTCCGCCACCCTGAGTAGAGATGGTGTCGATTTCTAAGAACTGCCATGCTTCCGGGAACTCGCCCTTCCATCCTTTGGCACGAAGACGACGCAGCAATGTTTGGCGCATGGCACGAATAGTTTTTCCGCCAGAGCCACCGACACCGATGATGAGAAATGGTGAGAGCATGATTATTTGCCTTTCCTTAGCATGGTATTAATTACCAGTCGTCATTCTTTTTATCAGAACTGCCGGCGCTTCCGGTTGTTCCCCAATCATTACTACTTGACCCGCTTGAACTTCCCCAACCATCATCAGAGACCTTCGCAGGTTGTGATGATGAAGAACTAGTAGTGCTAGAGGATGAAGATCCCCAACCATCGTCCGGAGCTTTTGGATCACTCCAACCGCCAACCGCATCTCCACCCGGTGGCATCGCAGGACCTGCAGGCAGATCTGCAATCTTGAGCAAGTTGTTGAGCCAGCCCGAATCTGTAGTGAGCTTCATATTCAATGCAGAAACTTGAGTGACAGAATCAACGCCGCTGAAATTAAGAAGTCCCGTAATCGTTCCCTCAATAGGGAAGTCTGGCGCATCACCAGTCTGGTTGGTCTTCTTTAGGGCTTCTAGCGCACCTTCGGTCAGAGTTAGATGCATTGCAAATGCAGGGTTGAGTGAAGCCGTTGTTTCGTGGCGCTCAAGGTCGCGAGTATTTCTCGACCAGATGTCAGAAGAAGCAACGATTAATCCTGGAGCTGTAGCCAGAATTGCGCGAGGCGCGGCGAAAGGATTAAGTGGAGCATCGCCTCTGAGAGTCTCGCCTCCAATTTGAATCTGCTTTTCTTTGCCATCAAGATGCATGAATCCTTCAAAGTCACCCTCGGTGAAGATG
>Ga0208596_1000044_pt1 | contig 43521 bp, 46 predicted proteins | sample LakMenEpi12Jul11_FD_150686 | JGI IMG/M metagenome (GOLD analysis project Ga0208596, IMG submission 150686) | Freshwater microbial communities from Lake Mendota, WI - 12JUL2011 deep hole epilimnion (SPAdes) | ecosystem: Environmental > Aquatic > Freshwater > Lake > Epilimnion/Euphotic zone ...
ATATGCTGCAAGCCAAGTCCGATGGTAAATGGCCAGCTCAAGCGCTCATCTGGGGCTACGACTTCTCCAGATTTGATCGTTGAGCCATCGCCATGGAGTTTCCATGTAAATAGTGACACGTAGATTTCCTTCCTCGAATACCGCGCACCGCTAAGCGTGGGCGGCAGGCCAGGATGACCAGTTATGAGGGTAGAACTAACTCCTAGGGAACCCACTAGTAGCCCTCGGCGAGTCGGAATCTCCTGAGAGTTGCCTAGCGCCCGTATTTCGTATTGAATAGCGTCCGATATATCGATTCGATATATAGCGCTCGATATATAACCATCAAGATCTAGGAGGAGCCATGCGCTCACGTGCAGAGTCTTTGGAGTTTGCACTCCTTGGCCTCCTCTCACAGAGCCCGCTGCATGGCTATGAGCTGCGCAAACGAATAAGCGCAATTTTCGGTCCCTTCAGAGCGCTGTCCTTCTCAGTCCTATACCCACAACTTCGCAGAATGTTGGAGGCGGGGTTAATCAAAGAGACGACAGCCGAGGCCGGATCGCGTCGCTCACGCATTGTCTATGCGATTACCCAAGCCGGAGAAGATCGCTTCGTTGAGCTGGCCGAGAGCGTTACCTCGGAGGCATGGGAAGACGATGGCTTTGAAATCCGTTTCGCTTTCTTTAGCCCTACATCAACAAAGAACAGAATCAGAATTCTTGAAGGGCGTCACCGTCGGCTTCAAGAGAAGGCCGAGATGCTCCGAGTCGAACTCGAGCGCTCGCCTTCGGGTATCGATAAATATCTAGAAGAGTGGCGCCGCCACTCGTTGGAATCGGCCATGCGAGAAATCGCTTGGCTTGAAGACATGATCAAAACCGAGAGGAAATAGAGTGAAAATCACAACTGGAAAAGGCGACATCCGTGTTGCCATCGTTGGAGTAGGAAACTGCGCCAACTCATTGGTACAAGGTGTCACTTATTACAAGGACGCTGCTTCAGATCAAGAGATCCCTGGTCTCATGCATGCAACTGTCGGCGCGTATCACATCAGCAACGTTAAATTCGTTGCCGCATTTGATGTTGATGCAAAGAAGGTCGGTCTTGACCTCGCAGATGCAATCTGGGCGAGCGAGAACAACACAATTAAATTTAGCGATGTCGCTAAGACAGGAGTAGAAGTTCTTCGCGGAACAACTCTCGATGGCCTTGGTCGCTACTATCGCGAAACAATCACAGAGTCGACGGCTGCACCAGTTGATGTAGTTGCAACCCTTAAGGAAGAACAGGTAGATGTTCTCATTTGCTACCTTCCAGTGGGATCAGAAGAAGCAGCCAAGTTCTATGCACAGTGCGCACTTGACGCTGGTTGTGCCTTCGTCAACGCACTTCCAGTCTTTATTGCTTCAGACCCAGTATGGGCAAAGAAGTTTGAAGATGCCGGTGTTCCAATCGTGGGCGATGACATCAAGAGTCAGGTCGGTGCAACAATTACGCACCGCATTATGGCTAAGTTGTTCCAGGACCGCGGAGTACATCTAGACCGCACCTACCAGCTCAACGTTGGCGGAAACATGGACTTTAAGAACATGCTTGAGCGCGATCGCCTTGAGTCGAAGAAAATCTCAAAGACAAACTCTGTGACATCACAGCTAGATCACGACATGGGTGAGAAGAATGTTCACATTGGACCTTCCGATTACATCCCATGGCTCGATGATCGTAAGTGGGCATATGTCCGTCTTGAAGGACGAGCCTTCGGTGACGTTCCATTGAACCTTGAGTACAAGCTCGAAGTATGGGATTCACCAAACTCAGCTGGCGTGATCATTGACGCACTTCGCTGCGCAAAAATCGGCCTAGATCGTAAGATCGGTGGAGCACTGCTTTCACCTTCTTCATACTTCATGAAGACTCCACCTGTTCAGTACACAGATGAGCAGGCGCACGACAAGACAGAAGCGTTTATCGCTGGAACTCTCGATCGCTAAAAACTCACTCTCTCGGTAAGAAAAACGCCCGGCCTGCTCACGCAGACCGGGCGTTTTTTAACCCCTCACGGAGAGTTGAGGGTTAAATCGTCGCATCCATCGGGGTGCGACGAAGGTGAATTAACCCAGCGATTGAAAGTGCGAGCATGATTAGACCGCCTGCAAGAGCTGCCAAGGCTGCATACCCTGCGATTACTCCCAGAGTTCCGAATGCATATGCTTCTAGAAGCATTCCACGCAAGGTGTTTCCCATAAACAACGTTTGGCGCAATTCTCCATACTTAGCAATCTCTTCAGGTGTTCCGGTTCCGCCGCGGACCATCCCCATGTACTTGCCTGAAACCTCTGAGTATGTAAGTGGTGCACCTGCTACAGCGATTGCTGAAGCTTTCATATGTTCCCAAATATAGAGATCTGAATAATCTCTAGCCATCTCACCAGTGGTAACTTTCTGTTCAGCCCATTTAGCAAGCTGATCCTTAGTCGCTTCTGGCATTGATTCTGCTGCTGGGAAGGAGATGTTCTGATTCTCAAGCTGACTCTTTACAGAGTCATTGGCAAAAGATGCACCCCAGTTAAGCAGCCCTGCGGCGATCACTAAAAATACTGCCAGGCCAAATCCAACTGCTGTGACGATTGCATCAAATGTTCTACGTTTCATTTTCGATTCTCTCCCTTTATGTTCAACTGTTGAACATAAGGTCAGTTAACAGGGATGAATCTTGCGTGAGAGTCAGATTGGCGAGAGGTAGCACCTCAGTAAATCAATAGAGAGGTGGCACTCAATCAACATGTCTATTGCAGAGCGTGTTTCCATTTTCGTCGATTTCTAAGTGTGAACATGCAACACCCAAACGATCGAAAGCTGCATCACCGTAATGGGTTCTAAATGCGAGAGCCAAAAGTACGCGGACATTTGTGTCGCCGTCAGATTTGATATTGAAAACTCGCGCGGATCTGCTCACAGTATTTTCAATTACCTTTTCGGTGTGCGCCGTTTCTTTGGCGATAGCTGCGTTGGATTTGCCCTGACAGACCAGTCCTAGGACTAACTGCTCAAAGGGTGTGAGTTCGCGGGTCGCAATGGTTATATCGGTGCTCATCTAGGGTCGTCCTTACTCTCCGTTAGGCCGAGTCTCATTCTCCTCCTTTATTTACCCTCCATGTCGTAGTAACCTCTACTAATGAGTAACATCACAACCTCCGCGGCAGATGGAGTCCTTACACTCTCATTTGACCGCCCAGAAAAGATGAACGCCCTTACGAGGCAGATGTACGCAGACCTCGCTAACTCCCTCAATGAAGCAGCCGGGGACTTTTCGATCAGGGCGGTCATTCTCACCAGCGTTGGCGATCACTTCACAGCAGGCAATGACATTCGCGACTTTATGGATCACCCACCGACCTCAGAGGATTCAACTGTTGCGGCGTTTTTGGCTGCGATCCTCGAGTTTCCAAAACCGCTCTTGGCGGCAGTCAAGGGAAATGCAATAGGTGTTGGAACAACAATGTTGCTTCACTGCGATGTCGTTGTGGCAGATCCTCACGCAAGTTTTTCTATGCCATTTGTTTCACTTGGATTAGTACCAGAGGCGGGATCGAGTCTGCTCTTCCCGGCTTTAGTTGGATACCAACGCGCAGCAAAGATATTTATGACTGGCGAGTCATTCTCAGCTAAGACCGCGCAAGAGATGGGACTAGTCGCAGAGATTTCTGACGATGCTTATACGACAGCCCTTGAAATTGCACAGCAGATTGCTGGGCAACCTCCTACAGCCATCATCAATACCAAAGCGCTGATCAAGGCGAGCAAACACGATGCTGTCGCCGCAGTCATGAAGGCAGAGTTTGAGCTATTTGCATTGGCACTGACATCAGAGGAAGCCATGGAAGCATTTATGAATTTCATGGCCAAGAAAGCCGCAGATAAAGAAAAGGGTGGAAAATAATGACAATCTCGGGAAATCTGCAAGGCAAGAGAATTTTTGTTACAGGTGGATCACGAGGCATCGGTCTTGCGATTGCACTTCGCGCTGCAGCAGATGGTGCATCAGTTGCCATCGCTGCCAAGACAGCAGACCCAAACCCGAAGCTTCCAGGAACTATTTTTACTGCAGCCAAAGAGATTGAAGCTGCAGGGGGAGTAGCCCTACCAATTCAGTGCGATATTCGTGATGAAGAGCAGATCGCAGCAGCGATCGAAAAGACCGCTGCAGAATTCGGCGGCATTGATATTTTGATTAATAATGCAAGTGCCATCAACCTCACGCCTACGCTGGCTACACCTGCAAAACGCTTTGATCTCATGTTTGATGTAAACGTACGAGGAACGTTCCTCACTTCACAGGCTGCGCTGCCACATTTAAAAGAGAGCGCAGCAGCGGGTCGCAACCCCCACATTCTTACCTTGTCACCACCACTTTCAATGAAGGCGAAATGGTTTAAGGATCACGTTGCCTACACAATGGCGAAGTATGGAATGTCTATGTGCGTACTTGGCATGGCAGAAGAGTTTAAGCGCGACGGCATTGCTGTAAATGGTCTCTGGCCTCGCACAGCTATTGATACAGCTGCATTGCAGATGATTCCAGGTATCGATACCGCTGCCTGCCGAACTCCTGAAATTCTTGCCGATGCCGCCTATGTGATCTTAAATCGTGATGCGAAGGAGCATTCCGGAAACTTCTATGTCGATGATGAAGTCCTTGCCAGCGTCGGAATCACAGATCTAGAGAAGTATTCCGTAGTTCCTGGAACAACGGACTTTCTCCTAGATTTCTTCTTGGACTAATATCTACATATGTTGATCTCATCTGGAGCGTTTGGAACACTTGCGGGGCTGCCTCTTCATCCTCTCCTAGTGCACTCAGCGGTAGTGCTCGTTCCACTAGTTGCTATCGGTGCTCTGGTGATGTCCTATCTTCCAAGTTTTTCTCGCCGACACGGCAAGTTAATTCTCATTCTGGCAGTGGTTGCTCAGGTCAGTGTTTTTCTCGCAAAGATGAGCGGGGAAGCTTTCGCAGAAATTCTTGATAAGGACGTTGAAAAACATGCCGAGCTCGGCGAAATCACGCCCTTGGTTACTTTGCCGATGGTGATCCTGATCTACCTACGTTGGAGAATGGATCGTTCAGGTTCGACATTCGGATCTGTCGTAATCCGTAGATTAACTTCGGTAGCACTTGTGGTCGCCAGCCTGATCAGCATCATCGTTATTGTCCTTGTCGGACACTCGGGTGCTAGTTCTGTATGGGGCTGGATCGATAAGCTTTAAAGATCAGCGTGCTCAAAAGAGCACTTATTAGTGAAGCGGCAATTACTGCAACCACAGCAATATTCTGCAACTCTTGATTTTCAAATGCTAAATCTGCGATAAAGAGTGCCACAGTGAATCCAATTCCAGCAGCACTACCTGTCGCAACAAGTTTTCCAATAGGTGCATTTTCAGGAAGATCTGCGATACGCGCCTTCGATCCTGCTATGGCGGCAACTACAACACCTAACGGCTTTCCAATGACAAGACCCACAAAAATTCCCCAAGCAACGGGCGAAGTGAGTGCATCGGAGAGTGATTTTTCCGTTATCACGACACCTGTATTTGCCAATGCGAAAATCGGAACGATCACCATCGATGAGTATGGATGCAACTTTGTTTGAAGATATTCGATGTATGAGACGGATCCGTCTTCAATGTCTTGCAGATTTGAGTCAGCCTTCTCAAACGTTGGAGTCAAGAGACCCAGAATAACCCCAGCTAATGTGGGGTGAACTCCTGTGCGATAGAGCCCGTACCAGAGCAGCAGCCCACACAGCACGTAAATAAAAATAGATCGAACTTTCAAGGCGGTAAATGCAAGAATCAAGAAAATTGCTGCAACCGATGCCAGTAGCCAAGAGAAAGCGATCCCAGTTGAATAGATGATCGCAATAATCAAAATCGCACCGATGTCATCTATCACCGCAAGAGCCAGGAGAAAAGACCTCAGTGAAAGCGTGACCACTGGACCCATCATTGCAAGTAATCCAACGGCGAGTGCAATATCTGTAGCAACCGGAACTGCCCATCCTTCGGCCGCCACATCTCCCGCAATAGCAAGATAGATACCTGCCGGAACAGCCATGCCGCCGAGTGCTGCGATGAACGGCATCGCAGATTTCTTCAGTGAAGCTAGATGGCCCGATACGAGTTCGCGTTTGATTTCTAGACCAACGACAAAGAAAAAGATTGTCATTAATCCATAGTTAATAATCTTGAGCACAGTGAGTTGAAGATAGAAGATTCCGCTATCAACGTTGAAACTGAGGGCCAGAAAATCAAAATAGTGACTAGAGATAGGGGAGTTCGCGATAATTAGACCAAGGGTGGCTGCAATAACCAGAAGTGCCCCGGAGGAAGATTCCTTGTGAAGGAAATCTCTCAGTGGTGAGATTGTGCGTGCCATTGCGCGAGTCTATCGGAGGGAGAGTTGATCAAGAGTAAAACCCCCGCCAGATTACTGACGGGGGTTTTACTCAACTACTTTTAGAGGTCGTAATAGAGTTCAAACTCTGCAGGATGTGGACGCAAACGTACGTAATCAACTTCTTGCTTACGCTTCCATTCAATCCATGTTGAGATGAGATCTTCGCTGAAGACGCCACCTGTTGTGAGGAATGCATGATCTTTCTCAAGACTGTCGAGAACAGCTTCAAGTGATCCTGGAACCTGTGGAATAGCACGAGCTTCTTCGCCTTCGAGTTCGTAGAGATCCTTATCAACTGGGGCAGGTGGCTCTATCTTGTTCAAGATTCCATCGATACCCGCCATGAGCATTGCTGCAAATGCGAGATATGGATTTGATGAAGGATCTGGGCAACGGAATTCGATGCGCTTTGCCTTAGGGCTTGATCCTGTAATTGGAATTCGGATACATGCAGAACGGTTACGAGCGGAGTAGACAAGATTGACTGGTGCTTCATAGCCTGGAACCAAACGGCGATATGAGTTCACTGTTGGGTTTGTAAATGCAAGAAGTGAAGGTGCGTGCTTAAGAAGTCCACCGATATACCAGCGCGCCATATCCGAAAGATCGCCATATGTTCCTGCTTCGAAGAAGAGTGGCTTGCCATCTTTCCAGAGTGACTGGTGGACGTGCATACCTGAACCGTTATCTCCGAAGAGTGGCTTTGGCATAAAGGTTGCAGTCTTGCCACCTTCCCATGCAACGTTGCGGATGATGTACTTAAACTTCATCAACTCATCGCCTGCTGTGAGGATATCTGTGAAGCGGTAGTTAATCTCCATCTGTCCCGCGGTTCCCACTTCGTGGTGTGAACGCTCAACGAGAAGTCCTGCACGACCGAGTTCCATCACCATTTCATCGCGAAGATCTGCGAATTGATCTGTTGGTGAAACTGGGAAATATCCACCCTTGATACGAGTGCGGTATCCACGGTTTGGAGTTCCATCTGGATCTGCAACGATGCCTGTATTCCATGCACCCTCATATGAATCGATGTGGTGGTAAGCCTCGTTGATACCTGTCTTAAAGCGAACAGCATCAAAGACGTAGAACTCGGCCTCTGGTGCAAAGAATGCCTGATCAGCGATACCTGTTGACTTTAAGTAATCAACAGCCTTCTTTACAACTCCACGAGGATCGCGTGAGTAAGGAGTGTTATCTGTTGGGTTGTGAACAGAGAAGATAATGATGAGAGTTTTCTCAAGGCGGAACGGATCGAGATATGCAGATTCTGGAACTGGAAGAAGCTTCATATCTGACTCGTGGATCGATTGGAACCCACGGATTGAAGAGCCGTCAAACATCAACCCATCTGTAAAGACAGCTTCATCAAATGATTCAACAGGTACGTTGAAGTGATGCTGAATACCTGGAAGATCGGTAAAGCGAACATCAACAAGTTTTACATCTTCTTTCTTGATGTAAGCAAAGATTTCTTGCGCATTCTTAAACATGGAGTACTCCGATTTTTCTTATGATCGCTGTGAGACGCTCGGCTCTGAGGCTCTGTGAGATGGCTTAACCCTAGATCCACGAGGTAAAAATGGCATCATCGCCGTGTTACATCCTTGTTAAATGACTTCATCCGGTGACAGGGCTGGTGCTCAGATAGGCTTAGGCCATGTCATCACTGGAAATCGATCCGCGTTACCCCCGCGTCAGCCAGGGGCGTCGCATGGTGGGTGTTCTGATCGACTGGCTACTCTGTGTGGCGATTGCCAAAGGTTTTTTTGATGGCGGGCAAAGGTGGCCTGAGCCATTTGTAGCACCAGCAATTTTCTCCGCTCAATATCTGATCTTTGCAGCCCTTGGCGGGGCAACCCCTGGCCATCGCATCATGGGATTGAAGATTGTTCGCTTTTCAGACGGCGGAATGCCAACGCCAATTCAAGCTTTAATTCGGACGGGACTTCTCATCATTATCATCACTGCCATCACCTTTGATCAGAATGGCCGTGGAATCAATGAACGACTGAGCAATACCGTTCTTGTAAAAACTCGCTAACTGTTATCGCTTAGGAACGCGTACGTTCTTTGGCATTGGCCCCTTCGGCAAAGGTAGAGACATACCACCAACTGCTTTGAGGCGTGCACGCACTTCTCTCACCTGATGAGGAGAGAGAGTCTTCTTAAACTTGCCAACATGCTTCTGTAATTTACGAAGCGGTACCTCGCCATCACCATCTCCGATTGTGATTTCATAAATGGGCACACCAGGGGCAAAACGCTCTGCATCTCGACGTGCTGTTTGAAGGAGTTGGCGCGTTGCAAAGGTGCCTTCCGCGGTAAGAACAATTCCTGGACGACCCACGCTGCGATGGACCATATCTTGGTTCTTATTCACGGCAACCATTGGAGTTGTTGTCCAACCTTTGCGAATAGCCATCAAGACACTAGCTGCTGCACCCATCTGACCCTCGACACTTGCAAAGCTGGCGTTGAGTGCAATTCGGGAGAAGACAAAGAGTGAGGCGAGAAGAGCAAGAGGAAGTGAGATGAATCCAAAGTAGAAAGGATGACCTACTGCAAAACCAATGCCGATACCAACTGCAAGGACGACAGCAAAGATTAAAGCCAGAACGCTTCCAATCCATGGCTTAACGCTTTTAGTCAGTGAATAGGCATCGCGAATTGCTTTAAAGCGAGGTTCGCGGATCTTTGGCTCTTTTTTCTTCCGTTTAAACATGTCCGTTAGTTTAGGGGAGCAGGAGCACTTCCACCAAGGCGGATCGGTGCCCAACGCGCACCCTCGTGGCTATCCGGGTAGTGAGATTGCACATCAAGAAGGAGGGCCTGCATTGCAGCACGAAGCTGAGCCTCACCCTCTTCAACGTTATCCTCTTTTGTAAAGTAGAGCGGTGCTCCAAAAGTGACGGAGATCGGATACTTATTTCTCCGTAAATCGCGCTTTACCTTCTTGGTCCAAATTCTTTGAGAACCCCACACAACGGCCGGAACTACTGGAACTCCAGCACCCATAGCTAAGCGCACAGCGCCTGATTTAAATTCCTTTAATTCAAAACTGACCGAGATCGTTCCTTCAGGAAAGATGCCAACGATTTCACCAGCTTTAAGAGCGCGAAGGGCTGCGACAAAAGACGCGGATCCATTTGAGCGATCAACGCTGATGTGGTGCATTCCACGCATTAAGGGTCCCGCAATTTTGTTGTCGAATATTTCCTTCTTAGCCATAAACCGCACATATCGATTTACCGGCAGGGCCGCAGTACCAATCAGAGCGAAATCAAGATATCCAATGTGGTTCATTGCAAGAATTGCACCGCCATTACGCGGAATATTCTCATCGCCTTTGAAATCAAAACGAAGTCCAAGATATTTCCAGAAGGTCTTAAGCAAAACAACTACTGGAGGATAGACAATCTCTGCCACTTATTTGTTCCTGGACTGTGCTCGAGATTCCATGGCTTGACGATAGAGGCGACCTGCGCGGTAGCTGCTGCGGACAAGAGGACCACTCATTACTCCGAGGAATCCAACTTCGGTTGCCTCTTGAGCCAACTCTACGAACTCTTCAGGCTTAACCCATCGCTCAACAGGGTGGTGCTTCATTGTTGGACGTAGGTATTGAGTGATAGTAATCAAGTCACAACCGGCTGCACGCAGATCAACGAGTGCCTTGGAAATCTCTTCTCGAGTTTCGCCGAGTCCAAGAATCAAGTTTGATTTAGTGATCAACCCGTAATCACGGGCTTGAGTGATGACATTGAGTGAACGGTCATATGTAAAGGCTGGTCGGATTGTCTTGAAAATTCGCGGAACGGTTTCAAGATTATGAGCAAAAACTTCGGGGGCGGCGTCGAAGACGAGGTTAAGCAATTCTGGATTGCCACTGAAGTCTGGCGCTAACATTTCAACACCACACCCAGGATTGATCTCGTGCACTTTGCGAATGGTCTCGGCGTAGAGCCAAGCGCCTTCATCTTCTAAATCATCACGTGTCACACCGGTGATAGTGGCGTAGGCAAGCCCCATAGTCTTTACGGATTCTGCAACCTTGCGCGGTTCGTCGCGATCAATAGGTAGCGGTTTTCCGGTATCGATATTGCAGAAATCGCAACGTCTAGTGCAGCGATCTCCGCCGATAAGGAAGGTTGCCTCTTTATCTTCCCAACATTCAAAAATATTTGGACACGCTGCCTCCTGGCAGACAGTGTGCAGCCCTTCGGTTTTTACAAGTGAGCGAAGTCGAGTGTATTCAGGACCCATATTGGCCCGAGTTTTAATCCAATCGGGTTTACGCTCGATTGGCGTCTCGGCGTTGCGAGCTTCGATGCGCAGCAATTTACGTTCATCAGGATGTGTTGTCATCTGCTCACCTTCGCTAGAGATTCATACATGTATTTCTCGACTACTGGAAGAACTTCATCGATGCTAATACTACGGCCGAGTTCGAGGGCAAGTGATGTGACCACTGCATCATCGATTCCACAAGGAATAATCGCCTTGAATGGGCTCAGATCAGGCTCAACGTTGAGAGCAAAGCCATGCATGGTGACCCCACGGGCGACTCTAATTCCAATTGCTGCAATCTTGCGTTCGCCAGAGGCATCCACAACCCAGACTCCGGATCGACCCTCCACGCGAGTGGTAGTGAGGCCAAGTTCAGAACAAGTGTGAATAAGAGCAGTTTCGATTTCACGGACAAAACCAACAAGTTCGGTAGGTTTTGCAAGACGGACAATGGGGTAGCCCACTAATTGTCCAAGGCCATGCCAGGTGATTTTCCCGCCACGGTCAACATCGATCACTGGAGTTCCATCGTGTGGGCGTTCGTGATCTTGGGTTCGCTTGCCAGCGGTATAGACAGAAGGATGTTCAACTAAAACAAGTGTGTTCTCTCTATGGCCGTCTGCAATTTCGTTATGCAATGATCGTTGCAATTCCAGAGCTTCTAAATATTCCATCACGCCCGCCCGCTTGAGAGCGATAGGGGAGCGAGAGATTGCTGAGTCGACTTCTGGCACAGCCCCAGCCTAAAGGTAGGCTTGTCTTCTTGCTAATCACGAACCATCAATTGCTAGGAGCTCATCAGTGCGCGTTGGTATCGCAGGCTATGGATTAGCCGGCCGAGTATTTCACGCCCCGCTGCTAAAGGGCTGCGGCTACGAGGTTGCTTCAATCCTGACTTCCAATGCAGAACGGATTGCTCAGGCAAAGAGTGACTTTCCACAAGCAGAAATTTTTTCTGACCTAGATGCTTTCTTAGACTCTGACCTTGATCTGGTAGTGATTGCATCAAGTAACGCAGCACACCTGCCTCAAACTCGTGCAGCGCTAGAACGTCAAATACCGACAGTTGTCGATAAGCCAATGGGTCGTTCTGTTGCGGAAGTAAAAGAGATGATTGCACTCTCTGAAGATAAAAGAACTTTGCTCACGACATTCTTTAACCGTCGGTGGGATAGCGATAGCTTGACAATAAAAAAGCTGTTGATTAGCGGAGAGCTTGGTACACCCTTTCGCTTTGATGGTCGCTTCGAGCGATTCCGTCCTGAACGCAATCTTGCTTCATGGCGCGAAAATCTCTCCCCAGAAGATGGCGGAGGATTACTCCTTGATCTGCAATCGCACTTGATTTCAACTGCCATTGATTACTTTGGACCCGCACAACTTGTCAGCGCTAGCGTGCGTTCTATCCGCGGTGGGGCTGATGATGATGTGACTGTCGTTATGAAGCATGATTCAGGCGTTGATTCATACTTAGCGGCGTCGGCGGTAAGTGGTGCACCCGGACCTCGTGTGAGATTACTTGGAAGTAAAGGTGCACTTGTGATCAACGAACTTGATCCACAAGAAAATGCATTGCGCGCCGGGGAGATTCCTGTTGGTGGCGTATGGGCAAAGCCCATGACAAGTGCTGCAGCAATTCATAAAGGTGAGGAAATCACTCCTGTTGAGAGCATTCCTGGAAACTATGCAGCCTTTTACACCCTTGTTAAAGCTGCGATTGAGAATGGTTCAGCAGCACCCGTCTCTCTTTCTGATGTGTTACGTGTTGCTGAAATCATCGAAGAGGCGCGAGCGATCAGTGCCCGATAGTTCACTTCCAGTCGTAGTCGTTGGAGCAGGTCTTGCGGGACTATCAGCCGCTCAGTCATTAATCGAGGCTGGGATAGAGGTTCGTGTATTAGAGGCCTCAAACACAATTGGAGGCCGTGTACAGACCGATGAGATCAACGGATATCGTTTTGATCGCGGGTTTCAATTGATTAATGCTCGATATCCTGAAATAGAAGCACTTGATATCGTCCACAAACTAGATTTCCGCTACGCACCTCGGGCGGTTGATATCGCTCTCGATGGATCTGTTGTGCGACTCGGGGATCCTCGTAAGTATTTTCTCTCAGCGCTGCGTAGTGAATCAGGGAGCATCAAAGAGAAAATTTCGTTTCTGAAGTATCTGTTATCTCATTCCACTCATGGCTCCAATGTTGAGAGTGAATTGCTATCTGCAGGTTGTAACAACCTCTACACGCGCGTGCTGAAGCCATTTTTAACAGGTGTTTTTCTAGCCCAGCCTTCGCGCGTTGATTCAGTCAGCGGTCGAGAGATCATCAAGAGTTTAATTAGCGGCGCTCCAGGTCTACCCGAACGTGGTGCAGGAGAACTCACGCAAGTTCTCGCCAGAGATATCGGTGTGGTCGAAACAGGCGTGCAAGTGAATGCGATTTCTGGGCTCGAACTGAGTACTTCAATGGGAGTGATTGCAGCTCGTGCCATCATTGTCGCAACTGATCAAACAACTGCCGCACAGCTTCTCGAGATAGAGGATGTGGGAGAAAGCGTCAGTTGTACAACATGGTTTCACTCGACATCGGATGACTTCACATGCGATTCAACGCTGCGTGTAGATGGATTGGCGCGCGGGGCGATCATAAACTCAATCGCTATCTCAAAACTTTTACCGTTAAGTGCCCCTGCTGGCCAGATTCTCTTTTCAAGTACTTCACTTGGCCATGCATCAGAATCTGAAGTCAGGCGTCATCTCTCCTTAATGTGGGGTGTTGATACAGCGGGGTGGGAACTTGTTGCAAAGTACGACATTAAGAACTCACTTCCACTTTTTGCTCCAGGCCGTTCGCATGCACAATCTTTGCAGGTAAGGACCGGAGTGTGGCGCGCCGGAGATTACCTCAGCGCCGCATCACAGAATGGTGCACTTGCATCTGGGCGACTTGCAGCCCTCGAGCTAATTAATTCTCTATAAGAGCATCAAGGGCAGATGTCACATGCGGGTAATCCCATGTGAACCCTGCATCAATAAGTTTCTGTGGCAACACTTTCTTTGAACCTAATACTTCAGAAGAAAATCCACCAAGAGCTATCTTCAGTGCAAAGGCAGGAGCTGGAAACAGAGCTGGACGGTGCATCGCGCGAGCGAGAGCTGCAGTGAATTCTTGATTTGTTACTGGGTTTGGAGATGTGAGGTTGACTGGACCTTCAATTGGGTTTTCCAATGCGAAGGTAATCGCACGGATAACATCGTGGAGAGTAATCCAAGACCACCATTGTTTTCCTGAACCAAGTTTTCCGCCAAGACCGAATCGAAAGAGTGGGAGCATCTTGCCGAGTGCTCCTCCAGTTGGATCCAGAACCAGTCCTGTGCGTAGCTTTACAGTACGAATTCCTGATGCAATATCCGCTGCACCTTCCCACTCCCGACACACGGCGGCGAGAAAATCATCTCCAGCACGATCGGTTTCGACAACGGCCCTATTTCCAGATTCACCATACCAACCAATTGCACTGGCACTGATAAATACCTGGGGCTTAAGCTCAGCAACGGCTTTTGCGATTGCCTCTGTTCCGAGTAATCGTGAGTTGAGAATCTGCGCCTTGTATTTCTTGCTCCAACGCTTATCTCCGACTCCCACGCCTGCCAAGTGAATAACCGCATCGACTCCCGCAAGGGCTTCGGTATCAACAAAACCAGTCGTTGGATCCCATTGCACTTCATCGGGGGAGACGGGAAGGCGTCGTACGAGTCGCTGAACAGTGTGACCTTCGCTCTTGAGATAACCCACCAATGCACTACCGATTAAACCGGATGCGCCAGTGACAGCAATGCGCTGAGGAAGCGTAGACATTAGAGTCCTAGATCAGATTCGAATGATCCGCCTTCGAGTCGATCCTTGAGAGTGACAAGGAATCGAGCCGCATCTGCGCCATCAACAACGCGATGATCATATGAAAGAGCGAGATACACCATCGAACGGATTGCAATCGTCTCTCCACCATCTTCGCCGCGGACAACCATTGGACGCTTAACAATTGCGCCAAGTCCCAAGATCGCAACCTGTGGTTGGTTAATGATTGGTGTATCAAATAGTGCACCACGTGAACCAGTGTTGGTTAATGTAAATGTTCCACCGCTGAGTTCATCAGGGTTAACTTTGTTATTTCTAGTGCGTTCTGCAAGATCTGCGATCTTACGAGCAACTCCACCCATATTGAGATCGCCAGCATTGGAAATAACTGGCACTAGTAGACCGCGCTCTGTGTCGACGGCAATACCAAGGTGCTCAGCACCATGATAAATAATCTGATCGCCTTCAACCGATGAATTAAGAACTGGGTGTTGCTTGAGAGCTTCACAAACTGCCACTGAGAAGAATGGAAGGAATGAGAGCTTCACACCTTCGCGTGCTTCAAAGGAAGCCTTTGCACGATCACGAAGTCGTGCAATCTTAGTTACATCTACTTCAATGACGGTGGTCAACTGCGCTGATACCGCAAGTGATTCAACCATTCGTGCCGCAATTACCCTGCGAAGTCGTGACATCGTGACTGTAGTTCCGCGAAGTGGTGACGCGGTAACTGGTGAAGATGTACGCGGCGCAGAAGGTGCTGGAGTGGAAACTACAGCTGCTGCTGGCTTAGCGGCCGCTTCAACGTCCTCACGACGAATACGTCCGCCGATACCTGTTCCTCTAACTGATGCGAGGTTTACTCCGAGATCGGATGCAAGCTTTCGAACGATTGGAGTGACATATGAATCTTGTGGTTGTGCAACTGGGGCAACTGGGGCAACCGGAGCTGCAACAACTGGGGCAACCGGCGCTGCAGGTGCTGCAGGTGCTGCAGGTGCTGCAGGTGCTGCAGGTGCTGCTACTGCGCCAGCGCCACCGATTACTGCAAGACGGGCACCGACCGGAACAGTTGAATCAACTGCGACATCGATTGAAATAAGTGTGCCTGCAACTGGTGATGGAATCTCGGTATCGACTTTATCTGTTGAAACTTCTAGGAGCGCTTCATCTACAGCAACGCTATCTCCAACGTTCTTAAGCCAACGCGTCACAGTTCCTTCGCTTACGCTTTCGCCGAGGGCAGGCATTGTAATAATTGTTCCGCTTGTAGACGGTGCAGCTGCGACTGGAGGTGGAGTTGGAGCAGCAACTTGTGCGACTGGAGGTGGAGTTGGAGCAGCAACTGGTGCGGCAGAAGGTGCTGTAGGTGCAGCACCATCTTCGATGATTGCAAGATCTGCACCAACGGCAACAGTTGCATCAATTTGAACAAGAATCTTTGAGAGAGTTCCTGCAACTGGTGAAGGGATCTCTGTATCTACCTTGTCGGTCGATACCTCGAGAAGTGGTTCATCAACATTGACATGATCGCCTTCTGCCTTGAGCCATCGTGTGACAGTTCCTTCGGTCACGCTCTCGCCAAGTGCTGGCATCTTTACAGAGAATGTCATTGGTGTTCTCCCTTTATCCGTGTGCGTGAAGCGGTTTGCCGGCTAGAGCCATGTGCGCTTCGCCCATAGCTTCAGACATTGTTGGATGTGCATGAATCAGAGGAGCAACATCTGCTGCAGTTGCTTCCCAATTAAAGATTAATTGTGCTTCGGCAAGTAGCTCTCCGACGCGAGAACCGACCATATGGATTCCAAGGACGGGACCATCTTTTTCGGCAACTAACTTTATGGAGCCGGAAGTACCAAGAATTTGCGCCTTACCGTTTCCTGCTAAGTCATAGTTGAGTTCAACGACATCATGTCCGCGCTCTTTTGCTTGAGCTGTTGTAAGGCCAACTGATGCAACTTCTGGTTCTGAATAAGTCACACGGGGAACACCGTCATAGTTGATTGGTCGTGGGTTAAGACCTGCAATCTCTTCTGCAACAAGAATTCCTTCTTGGAATCCAACATGGGCGAGTTGAAGAGTGGGGATAAGGTCACCCACTGCCCAAATACCTGGAACATTTGTGCGGCACTTGTCATCAACGATCACATATCCACGATCCATTGTGATGCCTTGCTCTTCATATCCAAGATTTGCTGAGACTGGACCGCGACCGACAGAGACCAGGAGGAGTTCAGCGCTAAAAGTGCGACCATCTTCCAACTCGACCGTGACGCCATCTTCAGTGACGGTGTGGGACTTAAAGCGAACTCCGAGTTCAAAATTAATCTTGCGCTTTCGATATGCGCGCTCGAGAAGTTTCGAGGAAGACTCATCTTCTAGTGCGATGAGGTGGGGTAGACCTTCAATAATTGTTACTTCAGAGCCGAAAGACTTCCAGACAGAAGCAAACTCACAACCAATGACGCCACCACCCAGAACAATGACGCTCTTGGGAATGTAATCAAGTTTTGTACCGTGGTCAGAGGTGATGACACGCTTTCCATCGATTTCAAGTCCCGGAAGAGTTCTGGCATAAGAACCCGTCGCCAAAATAACATTCTTACCGGTGTAGCGAACGCCGTTTACTTCAACCGTGTCTCGTGAAACTAATTTTCCGTATCCCTCAACATATGTGATGCCGCGGGATTTAACCAAACCTTGAAGACCCTTGTGCAATTTAGCGATGACTCCATCTTTATATGAATTGACGCCATTCATATCGATCGAGTTCAGGGTTGTATTGATTCCAATGTGTGATGACTCGCGGGCAGTATCTGCAACTTCTCCTGCATGGAGTAACGCCTTTGTTGGGATACATCCGCGGTGAAGGCAGGTGCCGCCAAGCTTGTCAGCTTCGATGAGTACTACAGAGAGTCCAAGCTGAGCGCTTCGTAGTGCGGCTGCATATCCGCCGCTTCCGCCACCGAGTACAACGAGATCTACGTTAGACACGAAAGTTATGCTCCTCTGCTCGTCCGACCGCAAGGCCTATAGCCATATCTTGCCAGTCTGGCCCCGCAATGACTAACTGGCACCATGTCCAACTCACATAGTGAGAGCGAGATTACGCCAACCTTGCGGATTCGAACGAGGTTAGATCTGGGCCTTTGCCGCTGCAACGAGCGAACGGACGCCGATACCGGTTCCACCAACTGGGGTGTACCCGTGGACTGCGCGATCGTTATATGCGGGGCCTGCAATATCTAAATGAAGCCAAGGAAGTTCATCAGAGACAAACTCCTTGAGGAAGATTCCAGCTACAAGCATTCCGCCCATGCGATCTCCGATATTTGCAAGGTCGGCAACTGGTGAATCAAGTGATGCACGAAGTTCAGTCGGTAGAGGCATTGGCCAGAACTGCTCACCGGTTTCTTCGGTAACTGCAAGGAATGCTTCTGAGAGCGCTTGGTTATTTGTCATGACCGCACTAGTGCGAGTACCAAGTGCAACAACTTGAGCACCGGTCAAGGTCGCGATATCAAAAATTGCATCGAGATTTTTCTCTTCTTGTGCGCGCTGTAGAGCATCAGCAAGAACAAGACGACCTTCTGCATCTGGATTAAGAACCTCTACAGTCTTGCCGCCATAAATAGTGATGATGTCGCTCGGGCGAGTTGCATTGTCGCTCACCATATTTTCGGCTAACGGTGCCCATGCATCAATGGCGACAGGTAGTTTCAAGGCAGCAATTGCTAAGACTGCACTACAGACTGCAGCAGCACCACTCATATCCGATTTCATCGCTTCCATACCGAGAGCGGGCTTGAGGGCGAGTCCACCGCTATCAAATGTAATTCCTTTACCCACAAAGGCATAACGTTTTGCTGGCTTTACTTTGCCTGTAGGTGTGTAACTGATTCGGACCAGTCGTGGGGGATTAGCTGAACCTTGGCCAACTGCTGTAATTCCACCGTAACCCTTGTTCTTTAGAGTTGTCTCTGTCAACACAGTGATCGATAGACCCGCACGCGCACCGCCTGCTGCCTTCACTTCATCGTTCATTCGATCTGCAAAAGAGGCTGGATTAAGGTGGCTCGGCGGAGTATTGATGAGATCGCGAGTCAAAAATGTGTACTGAGCAATTACTGCAGCTTCTGCGATGGCATCTTTAAACTCAGATTTGGCTGCATCCGGTGTGTAAATCTTTGCAGCGGCAAGAGAAGAGTTGCTTGTAACTTCCTCGTCACTGCGAAACTCGTTGAAGAGATATGAGCCCAGAGCCGCGCCCTGAGCAACTGCTGAAACTGCCTCAAGATTGTGTGCAGGAAGAGCAAAGGTTGCAGACTTTTGATTGGAGAGGGTACGAGAAGCCGCACCTGCTGCACGACGAAGAAGTTCGTGGCCGTAGTGAGAAGAGGCTTTCCCTAAACCTGTAAAGACTAGGAGGCGAACAGAGTTACCTGGAATTTTGATGACTTCATCGGCCTTACCGGTTGCTCCCATGTCGACGAGAATCTCTTCCAAGCTCTTGGCATCGAGTGCAAGATCTCCGGATTCAATGACCAGAGTTGGCTTTCCACCTTTTCGTTGGGCAGGACCCTGCGCGAGACCGATAACAAGAATGTCGTCCTTAAGTGCTGAGGTGAGAGAGAGTGCGGTCATAGTCGAAGTCACACATGCCTTTCGAAAGTCTCGGGGTTTCCAACTGCCTGTTCCTAGCGCCGTAAGTGTAGGTTGATGGGATGAAAAATTCACCTTTACATAGTCGCCATCTCGCCCTTGACGCGAAGATGGCTGATTTTGGTGGTTGGTTAATGCCTATTGAGTATCCAGGGGCGGGAGTCTTGGCTGAACACGCAGCAGTCCGTGAACGTGTTGGGCTCTTTGATGTTTCTCACCTTGGAAAGGCCCGCGTGAGCGGTAATGGAGCCCTCGAGTTTCTCAACGGAGTTTTCACAAACGATTTAGATCGCATCACAGATGGACAAGCACAATACACACTGCTTTGCAATAAAGAGGGTGGAGTAATTGATGACTTGATTGTCTATCGCAATAGTTCGACCGATTTGTTCTTGGTTCCTAACGCATCAAACACCACTGACGTTGTCCGCGTCCTCGAAGAGAGTGCGCCAGCGGGGATCGTTGTTGAAAATCTGCATGAAGAATATGGAGTAATCGCGCTACAAGGTCCGCGTGCATCCGTGGTGCTAAAGAATCTTGGCGTTGAGCCAGAGATGGACTATATGGCTTTTTCACATGTTCGAATCGGCGGAGCAGATGTGATTTTGTGCCGCACTGGATATACAGGTGAACACGGTTTTGAGATCTTGCCACAAAGAGCTGATGTGGAATCGGTGTGGGACATTTGTGCAGCGGCAGTGTTAGCCGAAGATGGAGCAATCTGTGGTCTTGGTGCGCGTGACACTCTGCGTACTGAAATGGGATATCCATTACATGGCCATGAACTTTCACTTGAGATTTCTCCAGTACAGGCGAGTGCAACGTGGGCCATCGGTTGGAAGAAGGGTCCCTTCCACGGCAGTGATGTTCTTTTGGCACAGAAGAGTGATGGCCCTGCTCGACGTATGCGCGGATTGAAATCTAATGATCGCGGAATTCCCCGCGCAGGAATGGATTTACAAGACGGCTCCGGAAAGAGCGTTGGCATAGTAACAAGTGGAACTTTTTCGCCAACTCTTCGGGTGGGAATTGCGCTGGCTCTAGTTGACACCAATTTATCTATTGGCGATCAAGTATCAATCGACATTCGTGGGCGGGCTTCAACGGCGACCATTGTCGAATTCCCATTTGTGCCATCGCACGTACGTTAATTTTTAGCGATCACCGCACTCTTAAACTCGATCGGAGTGAGGAAGGCTGCCTTGAAGTAAGTTCGGCGCAAGGCACTGAGAAAAGGCGTGGCTGTTAGTGCGATGAGAACTGATGTGAGGATAGCTCTTGGAATATCCCATGCCATCGAGGAAGCAAAGTGAAAGGTGATAAAGCGAGAGAGATTCTCACTGACTGCCCCGCCTGGAATGTACGAGAGCTGAGTAGTTGAACCTAGAACCCAAGGCCAGAATTGCAGATCCATCAAGAGGCCGAATGCAAACGAGGCGAGTATTCCAATAAGAATAAGAAGAACTTTCTCTGCAGCGCCACGAATAAGTTTTCCTCGGAATTTTTGGGGCAGTGAACCTGCGAGAAGACCAATCCAACCGGCTGCAAAAACTTGGTAAGCAAGCCATGGTCCAACACCACCCGTAAGTAGCGCTGACGTTGTCATCGATGTAACTCCTAAGAGAAAACCCCACGATGGTCCGAATACTCGCGCGGCGATGATGAGCGCAAACCAGATCGGTTCAAGTCCAGCGGCTCCAGCACCCAAGGGTCTTAAGAGAGTAATAAATGCACTCATCACTCCAAGGAGTGCAATTGATTTTGCATCAATCGATCCGATTCCTACCTCTGAAATAAGAAGAAAAGCCGAGGCGGCTATAGCAAGAACAAATATCCAGTGGAGGTTTCCGACGTAGAAGAATGGCCAGACAAATCCTGCGAGAGCTATTAGAGATGTAGATGTCAGAACTAGTCTTGATTGCTTTGTTAAGCGGTAGACATCTGCTGTTTGTTTCATTCTTATGATTCCTTGCCGGTTGCTTGCGCAATGCCTCGAAGCGCATCTTTGACGGTAAGCCATGGGGCTGGTGACATCACCTTTGCTACTTGAGGAGCGAATGCAGGAGATGAGAGAAGTACGTCCAAGGTTGCACCGTCCGCTACAACATCACCATCAGCAAGAAAGACGACTCGATCGGCAACTTCTGCGACGAGTTCAACATCATGGGTTGCGATCAAAACACATTTTCCAAGATTGCGAGAATATGAAACTAATGTGTCAACCAAGAGCGATTTCGCTTGATAGTCCAAACCTCTTGTTGGTTCATCCATGATGAGAACATCGGGTGCGCTGCAGAGAATCAGTGCGAGAACAAGAGAAAGCCGCTGACCTTCTGAAAGATCACGTGGGTGTGCCTCAGGATTGACTGTTGGAGTGAGGCGAGCGAGGAATGCAAGTGTTGAGCCAAGCTCTAGCCCATTGTCGCGATCACTAGCTGCACATTCTTTAGCCACAGAGGGGTGGATCAATAAATCACTTGGTTCTTGCGGGATGTAGCCAATTGTTGAAAGCCGTTGGCGGCCATGTAGTTGTGCAGGGTCGCTACCATGAACACGAATTTGTCCACTGGCCGCCTTATGAAAGCCAACGATTGATTTAAAGAGGGTGCTCTTGCCAGCACCGTTGCGACCCATGACTGCCGTGATCTCACCTGACTTAAAGTTAAGGGAAATGTCTCGAAGCGCGAGTTTCTCGCCATATGAATGAGAGAGGTTATTGATCTCCACCACAGTTTCGCCGGCCACTGTTTCTGATTGTGTAATCAGTGGAGCAAAGTCACGAAGATGAGTTGTCATTCGCCGCACTTCGCGAACACTGGTTCCCACAGAATCAAGATTGAGAGCTCGCGCTAGGTGAACGATTGGAGGAGCGATTGGAGATCGTTTAAGAATTTCTTCTGGGATATCGATTTCCGCTTTACCATCGGCTGAAATTGCAATGATTCGATCGGCAAAACCAATTACGCGCTCCAGCTTGTGTTCTGAAATAACTACTGTCAGCCCTAGATCATGAACTAGGCGATGCAGGATGGATAAGACTTCCTCTGCTGCAATTGGATCGAGCGCTGATGTTGGTTCATCAAGAACGAGGACTTTAGGGTGCATGACCAAAGCACTTCCTATTGCAACGCGTTGTTGTTCTCCACCACTCAGAGTTGAGATCGATCGAGCGCGCAGGTGCGCAAGAGATAGTAAATCCAGTATCTCTTCGACTCTTTTGCGCATGACATCAGGGGCAAAGTTGAGAGCCTCCATGCCAAAGACGAGCTCTTCCTCAACAGTGTCCGTAACAAATCCATGTGCTGGGTTTTGACCAACGATGCCAATGAGGTGAGCTAGACCGCCGGGTTTTGTGAGCGATGTGGATATTCCATCGACAGAGATGTCTCCGGCGAGGATTCCACCAGTGTGATGCGGGACTAATCCATTAATCAAGCGCAGTAAGGAGGACTTGCCAGAGCCTGTTGCTCCGATAACAAGAACCATCTCACCTTCATCGATAGTAAATGAGAGATCTTCAAAGACGGTGTTCAATGAGTGTGGGTAAATGAGCGAAACGCTGTTGAAGGTAATCATGAAAATGCCACCATCGAAAATGGTATGAGAGCAACTGCTGAGAAAATAATTGTGAGATCGCGAACCACGAGTTTCTCTCGGCGGTACCGCGATCGTTGCCGAGAAAATCCATAGCCTCGTGAATCCATCGCGGCAGCTAAATCAAGTGAGCGCGCGAGTGACTCTTCAAGAAGGGGGAGTGCCACACCTGCCCAACCTCTCCTCTCAATACCGCGCATTCGCTGTGCACTCTTAATTCTTGAAGCGCTTGTCACTAACTGTGGAAGTACCGAAGTTGCAATGACAAGCGCGACGCCAAATTCATAGATGAAAATCGGCATCTGACGCAAAAGGCGATGAGGTGATGTGAGAGATGTTGCCGCCGCGAAAATGCAGATGAGAGTTGCGATCTGGACCCCCTCGGCGAAGGCGAAGGTAAGCCGCTCCTGCGTGATTGCGCCACCGATTCGAATCCCAGCCATCCAATCTGGAAGATCTGCGATGGGAAGTTCAAAAAGAGTATTGCCGGGGATTGGAACACCGATTGCGACGCCGATCATTGTGCGAATCACGATGATGATGGCGGCGATCTTGAGGGCAAACCACAATCCTCCCGACCACGGAGTTCTATCAATTGCATTTCGATTTACTCGGTAGACAAGAAAGCACATTCCACCCACTACGACCAGGTTAAAGATCGTGTGGTGGGCTAATGAGACTGCAATTGCAATCGCGATCGCCCCCGACCACCATGTCAGTGGGTGGAATGACTTTTTCATTTTGGTTGTGACTTACTTAGTAGCTAGTGCTGCTGGTGTTGGAATCTCTACGCCGCACTCTTTACGTGGATATCCACCAAGACCACAAATCAACCCCGACTTATCGGCACGAACTCGTACCACTTTGCCAAGTACATCGATTCCTTGTGCTTTCTTATCAATGGTGATGCAACGTTTAACAGTCTTGAGTGGCTTTTCACCAGTTGGCGCTAAGTAAGCCGCACCAAAATCAATGACGATTCCGATTCGCTTCTTGCCTGCGACTGGGCGAGTTTTTCCGCATATGGATTGAAAGTCCGGAAGAACAGATGGAGAAGTTGCATCTGGAATTGCCTCACTAGAAAAGGTGAAAGCCCAGCCTTCAACTGAACCATCTGCAATATCAACGGTAGGACCTGTCATTGCTGCAGTCCACGCTGTTGCCTTCGGGGCTGCTTGGAAATATCCCCAATAGCGATAACCGCTGCCGGCTGCCTGGGCTGGAGTGATTGTTGTTGCAAGTAAAACCAGAGCGGTGATTACTGCGAGTTTCTTCTTCATGTATCTGGAGCTCCTCAATGTGTGAGAGTCTCACAGGGGTAGCTCCTAGAAATAGCGAATGCACGCTTGACCTTGGACTACGCCCCGCAAACCTCGGCGGGTGTTTGTCAACGTTCTTAGGTAGGTAATCCGACTATGAGCACGGGCGCTCTTACGGTTGCGGGTCAGCGTCGGATTTGCACCGAACTTCCCCTACAAAAGAACTCTTATTAAGTTGTTTGCCTACCCTAGGGGTAGTTAGAACTTTTCCCCTACAGCCACGCCCGGCTTTGGTGCGCGCATGCGGCGCATCTGAGTCGAACGTAGCCAGCCGTACATTCCCAGACCCTTAACTGGCTCTTCAGGAAAACGAGCGGATACTTCACGTTTAATTCTTTTTCGTAGGAAGAAGCCGTCGATGACTGAAGCAAAGAGAACTGTGTACATCAGTACGACACCTATGACTGCAGCTGCAGCGACCGGAATCAGAGAAACGAGAAGGACAACACCGATGATAGGAAGAAAATACTCACCGATAGAGCGTCGAGAATCTACATAGTTTCTTACAAATCTTTTAACAGGACCACGATCACGAAGTGGAAGTGCATTCTCGTCTCCGCGAAGGTATGCAGCCCGTTGAGCTATTCGAGCAGCGCGAGCTGCTGATTTCTGTCGAGCCTTCTCTTCCTTTGAACGAGCAGGAGCAAGAGATGAAACCTTGCGTGCAGATTCTGCATCTTTGCGCTTTGGGGTTGGGCGACCCTTCTTTTGTGAAGTTTTCGCCTCAGAAGATTCGTTACTCATGGCTGGACTATAGAGCCAGCATTCGCTCAAGTGCTAGTTGAGAGAATTTCTTCACCGTGTCATCGACGGAGATTTGATTGACCACGTGGCCGGCGACCAGTGATTCCATCGCCCACACAAGATGGGGGAGATCGATCCGGTTCATGGTTGAGCAATAGCATAAAGTTTTATCGAGGAAGACGATCGTCTTATCGGGATGGGCTTTTGCAAGGCGTGAGACGAGATTGAACTCGGTGCCGATAGCCCAAGCACTACCTGCGGGCGCTGCCTCAATTGTCTTGATAATAAATTCAGTACTACCTACTACGTCGGCATTAGTCACTACTTCATGCGTGCACTCTGGATGAACAAGAATCTTTACCTCAGGAATCCGAGAGCGGACATCATCAATTGATTCTTTAGAAAAGCGTCCATGAACAGAGCAATGGCCGCGCCATAGGATGACTTTTGCGTTCTTTATTTCGCTCTCAGTCAGACCTCCCATTGGCTTCCATGGATTCCAAAGAACGCAATCTTCTAGAGAGAGTCCAAGGCTTTGCACAGCAGTATTTCTACCGAGATGTTGATCCGGGAGAAAGAGAACTTTCTCGCCTTGTGTAAAGGCCCACCGCATTGCAGATTGCGCATTAGACGATGTACAGACCGTTCCACCATGCTCGCCTGTAAATGATTTGATCGCTGCAGATGAGTTCATGTAAGTAACGGGAATTGTTGTAGCCGCAACACCGAGATCACTTAACGTTTTCCAACATTCATCAACCTGTGAAGCGGTTGCCATATCAGCCATTGAACAACCCGCCGCTAAATCAGGAAGAATAACTTTCTGTCGATCACTCGTAAGGATGTCGGCACTTTCTGCCATGAAGTGCACACCGCAAAAAATCACGAACTCAGCTGTGCTCTGCGCTTGCGCAGCTTGAGCTAACTTAAATGAGTCACCTGTGATGTCTGCGAATTCGATGACCTCATCGCGCTGATAGTGATGCCCCAGAACGATGGCGCGATCGCCGAGAGCGGCGCGAGCAGCCTTGGCTCGAGAAACGAGTTCCGGATCGCTAGCAGCAGGAATCTCACCTGCGCAGGTCACTCCACGTTCAGAGAGTGGGTCTGAGCCACTGCCGAGAAGTAGGAGGTTGGTCACGGTAGAAGATGACATGGCTCTATTCTCGCCTATAAAAGTCGCAGATGCTAAGTGACGCGGGTACTCTTTGCCTATGACAACACAGGACACAACATCGACCACAACCAGCATTTCTCTCACCGATGGGGCAGCAGCCAAGGTTGCAGCACTTTTGGCACAAGAAGGCGCTGACGATCTCTATCTTCGCGTTGAGGTACAGCCAGGTGGATGTTCAGGTCTTCGCTATCAGCTCTTCTTTGATAACCGTGAGCTGGAAGGCGATGTTGTCCGCATGTTTGGCACAGTCAAAGTGGTCACAGGAAAACTCAGTGATCCATATTTGATGGGCGCAACAATTGATTTCGTGGATACGATCGAGAAGCAGGGCTTTACGATCGATAATCCAAATGCGCAGGGTTCATGTGCCTGCGGTGATTCTTTTAACTAAACGCCACATTTACATCTAGTTACTTGTAGATTCTCGCCCTATGAAGATAGGTGTCGCAGGCTCGGTCGGTCGCGACCACATCATGACTTTCCCAGGAAAGTTTTCAGACTCAGTTGTCGTGGGTTCACTCGAAAAGATTTCACTCTCCTTTCTTGTCGATGGTCTAGAAGTTCGTCGTGGTGGCTGCGCAGCCAATATCTGTTTCGGCCTCGGTGTGCTGGGGCATAAGCCACTGCTTATTGCGGCAGTTGGAAAAGATTGGCCAGATTACAACGCATGGCTTACTCGCCATGGCGTAGAAACATCACATGCTCTTGTTTCAACAACACAATTCACTGCACTCTTCACCGTAACTACAGATTCTGAACATAATCAGTTTGCTTCATTCTTTCCTGGGGCAATGTCGGAAGCTCGCGATATCGAGCTTCAACCAATCATTGATAAGGAAGGCAATCTCGACCTACTTGTAATTTCCCCAGATGACCCGGCAGCAATGTTGCGCCACACTCAAGTTGCTCTCTCAAAGGGAATTGCAGTTTTGGCCGACCCTTCACAACAGATGGCCCGTCTTTCTGGCGAGGAAATAAAAGTACTAATTGATGGTGCGACCTACCTCTTCCTTAACGAATATGAGTTAGCGCTAGCCATTCAAAAAACTGGTTGGAGCGATGATGAAATTCTTGACCGCGTTAAATTTCGCGTGGTCACTCTCGGTGCTGCGGGTTCGCGCGTGGAGGGTAGAGGTACTCCAACAATTACCGTGACATGTCCGCAGGAAAAGGCCAAGGTTGATCCAACGGGTGTGGGCGATTCATTCAGAAGTGGCTTTGTTGCTGGACTGGCCTGGGGACTTTCGCATGAGCGTTGCGCTCAGTTAGGTTCGCTTCTTGCAACATATGTCATCGAGACGATGGGCACACAGGAATACAGCTTTACGCCGCAAGAATTCCTTGATCGTTTCGAAGAAGCATATGGTGAGCAAGCCAGATCAGAAGTTGCGGCACACTTCCACTAAAGCCTGAACGAGCGCATCAATATCTGCCTCATTATGGTCTTGTCGCAGAGTTATTCTTAGTGAACCTTCTGTGGGTAATCCCATCGCAGCTAATACATGGCTGGGTGCTAAATCCGCAGGTGAACAAGCTGATCCAGCATCGACAGAAATCGCATGTGCCTCTAACTCTCGAACTAACATTTCGCTGATAGTTCCTGGAATCACAATGGTTTGAAAGTTTGAAAGTGTCTTCGAACCCTGACCGACAATAATTGCCGATGGAATTGACGTAGATACCTTTGTCCGGAGATAGTGATTGAGCGAATCTAGCTTTGCGTTATCTTCCTTAAAGTTTTCAAGGGCAACTGCTGCACCAAGCAAAAGTGGAAGTGAATAGCCACCAGGAGTCCTGATCGGCGCGATGTGAGGTAGGGGATATCGCCATTGTTGAGAATTCGCAATAGCCATAATCGTCAATCCAGTAGGACCTCCCCATGAATGTGCAGAGAAGATTGCTCCGTCCCAATTCTCACCCAATCCGATTCGCGGCCCTGAATAGGTGGCATCGAGAACCACTCTCTCCGCCTTTGGTTTCAACGCTTCTATATCTTGCACAATCCCTGTCTCGCCATTAACGATCTGCAGAGTAAGAAGAGAGTCGGCAGAAATAGTCTCGATCTGCAGATGTCCATTGCTATCCACCGGAATGATGGAGTGGTTTTCATGGGTACGAGTGAAGGCCCGAATTTTGCCTCGATCAATGGCTCCCACAGATAGATGCGTCGTGGAATCTAGAAAACCTGCGATGCAGAGATAGGTCGCTAACTCAGATTCCCCAACGATCTCCATCTGATCCACACGAATTCCCAAACCGGTTGCGAGAGCCTCCAAAGCATGGCCCTGCAGGATTTTGGCTCGCTGCGAGGCCTGGGAAACTTTCTTGGGATCGGCCCAACCGGCTTCAAAGGCAGCACTTATCGCCTTCGAGACGGTCTCCGATAACGGGGCCTCTGAGGTGAAATTTCCTGTGACACGAACCACCCGAGCAAGGCTACTCGCACCGGCTCGCAACTTCTCTCCTCGCCACTATCCTTGCCCTATGTCGCTCCCAACGAGTAAATCGCGTGCATCGCGAGCATCGCGTGCGTTGCGCCTCGGGCTTGTTTTAGCACCGATGGTTCTTGCCCTCAGTGGATGTTCAAAAGTTTCTACCCTTGGTTTCCCAGAAGGTGTTTCGAGCATCAACGATATTTCACTCTCTCTCTGGCAAGGTGCGTGGATTGCTGGCGGTGTTGTCGGTGTAATCACTTTGGTTTTGATTTTGTGGCCAGCTATCTTCCACAGAGCAGATGCATCTAAAGGTGAATTTCCAAAGCAGACGCAATACAACGTTCCAGTTGAAATTGTATACACAGTTATCCCATTCATCATTATTGCGGTTCTGTTCTACTTCACTGCGGTCAAGCAGGAAGAGATCATTGAAAAATCTCCAACTGTTGCTCACGAGATCACCGTTAATGCAATTCAGTGGTCATGGCAATTTGGGTATCCAGAGGCAGGGGAGAAGGCGGTTGTAACCGGCACACCTGAGAAGCCACCTACCCTCGTTGTGCCAGTCGGAGAGCGTGTTCGCTACATAATTACTGCAAGTGATGTTGTCCATGGATTCTGGATTCCTGCATTTATGATCCAGATGCAAAATCTTCCCGGCGTGACAAATAATCTTGAGTTCACTGCAAACAAAATTGGCGAGTTCCCAGGACGATGCAACATCTTGTGTGGTCGAAGCCATGCACAAATGCTCTTTACATTGAAGGTTGTATCCCAAGCTGATTATCAGCAATACCTTGAGACTTTGAAGGCGAGCACAGCATGACAACGTATGCAGAGCGACCAGTAATTACGACTGCTCCTGGTGTCGCACCGGCCTCTAAAGGTAAAAACTTCGTTAAGTGGATTACTTCAACCGACCATAAGACAATCGGTTATCTCTATCTCATCACTTCTTTTGCCTGGTTCCTTATCGGTGGAATCCTTGCTCTGATTCTCCGCCTTGAACTTACGCGTCCTGGAATGCAGTTCATTTCAAATGAGCAGTACAACCAGGTCTTTACAATGCACGGCACGATCATGCTGCTGATGTTTGCGACACCTCTCTTTGTTGGATTCGCAAATGTGATCATGCCGCTTCAGATTGGCGCGGCAGATGTAGCCTTCCCGCGATTGAACATGTTGTCATACTGGTTATTTCTCTTTGGCAGCATCATGGCTGTTTCTGGATTCCTTGCTCCAGGTGGAGCAGCTTCATTTGGTTGGACGGCTTACGCGCCACTAGCTAACTCAACGTATTCTCCAGGAATCGGTGGCGATCTTTGGGTCGTTGGTCTAGCTATCAGCGGTCTGGGAACGATTCTCGGTGGCGTTAACTTCATTACAACAATCTTTACAATGCGTGCGCCCGGAATGACTATGTTCCGCATGTCAATTTTCTCGTGGAACGTTCTTCTTACTTCAATTCTTGTACTTCTTGCATTCCCTCCACTTGCCGCAGCCCTGCTCGCACTTGAGTCAGACCGCTTGTATGGCTCCCATATTTTTGATCCAGCAAATGGCGGTGCGATGCTCTGGCAGCACCTCTTCTGGTTCTTTGGCCATCCCGAGGTTTATATCTTGGCTCTGCCATTCTTTGGAATCGCAACTGAAATTTTGCCGGTCTTTAGTCGCAAGCCGATCTTCGGATATAAAGGTTTGATTGCAGCAACGATTGCAATCTCGGCTCTCTCTGTTGCAGTCTGGGCTCACCACATGTTTGCAAGTGGTCAGGTTCTGCTGCCCTTCTTCTCTTTCATGACATTTTTGATAGGTGTACCAACCGGTGTGAAGTTCTTCAACTGGATCGGTACGATGTGGCGAGGTCACGTCACCTTTGAAACTCCAATGCTCTGGGTGATGGGCTTCCTTGTTACGTTCTTGTTCGGCGGAATTACCGGAATCATTCTGGCTTCACCACCGCTAGATTTCGCTGTATCAGCTTCATACTTTGTCGTTGCGCACTTCCACTACGTTCTCTTTGGAACTGTGGTCTTTGCGATGTTTGCTGGCTTCTATTTCTGGTGGCCAAAAATGACAGGAAAGATGCTTAACGAGCGCTTAGGAAAAATCCATTTCTGGACGCTGTTCTTCGGTTTTCACATCACGTTCCTGATTCAACATTGGCTAGGAATTAAGGGATTCCCACGACGTTATTCCGATTACCTAGCAACAGATGGATTTACGGGCATGAATATGATTTCAACTATCGGCTCATTCCTACTCGCGCTCTCAATGATTCCTTTTGCTATCAATGTGTGGATTACTCGCAAGAGTCCAAAGGTTGAGGTAGATGATCCGTGGGGATATGGCGCATCTCTCGAGTGGGCAACTTCATGTCCTCCGCCACGCCACAACTTCCTATCGATGCCACGTATTCGCTCTGAGCGCCCAGCTTTTGATCTACATCACCCGCATATCAAGACTGAAGGACATTAAGCATGAAGGTTAATTGGCAACTTTTTGTTGGCCTCAGTGTTTTCTACGTCATCATGACGGTCATCTATTGGTATGTCGGCGGGGAAGCAGTTGGTGTCACCGGAATGCTCTTAGCGGCATGTCTTGCAGGAATGGTTGGCTTTTATGTGTGGTTCACGCAGAAGCGAATCGGTACCGTAATGCCTGCAGATAACCTCACAGCGGAGATTGCAGATGGCGCTGGCGAACTTGGTTTCTATAGTCCTCATTCATGGTGGCCACTTCCTGTAGCTGCAAGTGCGATTGCAATGGGCTTTGGCCTCATTATCGGATGGTGGCTCACAGTCATTGCATTAGCAGCGTTGGTTATTAGCGTTATCGGATGGGTAACAGAGTACGAAAAGCCTCTCGATGACCCTTCGATGACCGCCCACCACTAAAGGAATAGTCGATGCAGGTGCGTGCAGAGATCCTCGACGTAGATTCTCCGGATACTGCAGCGGCTCGAATTGTTATCCAAGCCCCGCCTTCAAAGATTTTTAATTATCTTGCTGATCCCAAAGCGCATGCTCTCTTCGACGGCTCTTCGACTATCAATAAAGCAGTCTCAGGCCCTGACCGTCTATCACTCGGCGCACGTTTTGGTATGTCGATGAAAATTAAAGTGCCATACCGCATCACAAATGAAGTTGTAGCTTTTGAAGAGGATCGCAAGATTACGTGGCGTCATCTCATGAAGTGGACGTGGTCGTACGAGCTAGTCGATCTCGGAAATGGAAGCACCCAGGTCACTGAGATCTTTGACGCCTCTGTCTGCAACAAAGTTCAGCGTTGGTGGCTGCATAAGACCGACTCACTCAACCGCAACCCAAAGTGGATGGCTAAATCGCTCGTTAAACTAAAACTCCTATGCGAGGGCTAATAACAACACGTACAGCCCCGGTCATATTCGTTCTGCTGTGGAGTACTGGATTTACAGGCATTCGCTACGGAATCCCATATGCACCACCATTTACATTTATTGCGATCCGAATGGCGATCGCTTCGGTCTTGCTTGCGATGATCTCGCTAGCGATCACTCGAAGGTTTGCACACGATTTACCGACGATCGGCAAGAGCGCTCTAGTGGGCGTGACAATTCATGGCGCTTACCTTGGTGGATGTTTCTACGGCGTAAAGCAGGGAATGCCTGCGGGAATCACGGCTCTCATCTGCTCTCTTCAACCAGTATTGGTTTCTGTGTTCTCTTCAATTTTCTTTCACGAGAAGCTTTCGTTTCGCAAGTGGTTAGGGTTGGCACTCGGGCTCGCTGGATTGGTTTTGGTCATTGCTCCTAAACTCAGTGGCTCTATCAGTCAAGAATTACCCACAGCGGGTGTAGTTGCGATATTTATAGCCCTTCTTGGTGGAACTTCTGGCACCCTGTTGCAGAAGAAGTTCGGTGCGGGCGTTGAAGTTCTCTCTGGAACTTCGTGGCAGTACATTTTTACGGGACTATTGCTTGGTGCATTGGCGCTCACCTTCGAGCAAGGGGAGAGCATCACATGGAATGGCTCGTTTATCTTCTCGCTGGTTTGGCTGGTTCTCGCATTATCCATCGGCGCAATTTTGATTCTGTACTACTTGCTCGCTCGGTCTAGCGCGTCCTCAGTATCATCGCTTTACTATCTCGTCCCTGCAGTTACGGCAGTCGAGGCATACTTCTTATTTGGCGAAACAATTAGCGTGCTCACCGCATGCGGAACTCTCGTTACGATAATTGGCGTAGCACTGGTGGTTAGACAACCTGTTAGTGGTGTTCGATCTCCTTGAGATCTTCCACACTTGGCTTCGCAACCTGTTCAGCATGAGCGATAGCAAAGCGCTTTCTTAGCTTTGACTTGAGTAGCCCTGGGCGACGAACACCGCGAGCATCTTTCTCTTCAAGTTCAAGTGGAGCGCCCTGCTCATGTTGGGTAAGTAGCCAAGCCTTCTCAGGTGAAATTGGCTCATGTACTTCAACGAATTCGCCAGATGGCATCATTACAAGGCGACCAGTTTCGCGACCATGTAGGACTAGTTCGCGATCGGCACGCTGAAGCGAGAGACAAAGTCGCTTGGTGACAATAAATGCGATCGGAGGCAGAACAATGATTCCGATGCGGCTAAACCACATGATCTGATTGATCGAGAGATCAAAGTTGGTCGCGATGATGTCGTTACCACCGTTGATAAGTGCGATCAACATAAAGGTAAGCGCCATGGCACCGAGGGCTGTGCGGTTAGGTGCATTGCGTGGACGATCAAGAAGATGATGTTCGCGCTTATCTCCAGTAATCCACTGTTCAATAAATGGATAGAGAGCCATTCCCGTAAAGAGAATTCCCGGAATTATTAGACCCGGAATCAAAATGTTGAGTGAAAGTGTGTAACCAAAAATTACGGGTTCAAGTGGGGGAGCCATGCGAACTAATCCATCGAGCCAACCCATGTACCAGTCAGGCTGTGAGCCAGCTGAAATTTGGCCCGGTGTATATGGACCATAGAGCCAGATGGGGTTAATGGATGCAACTGCGCCAAGAAAAGCGGTAACACCAAAGACGATGAAGAAGAATCCGCCAGCTTTAGCCATGTAGACCGGCATGAGTGGATAACCAACAACATTCTTCTCTGTTCGACCTGGACCTGGATACTGAGTGTGCTTCTGGTACCAAACCAACATTAAGTGCACAGTGATGAGGGCAAGGAAGATTCCCGGAATGATAAGAATGTGAAGCGTGTAGATACGTGGAATAAAAGTTACGCCTGGGAATACTCCACCGAAGAGGAAGTAAGACAGGTAGGAACCGACTAACGGAATCGCTTGCAAGATAGCTTCAGCAATTCGAATTCCTGTGCCTGAGAGAAGGTCATCAGGAAGTGAGTAACCCAAGAAACCTTCAACAATTCCTAGTGTAAGAAGTCCAACTCCGATGATCCAGTTAAATTCACGTGGCTTGCGGAAAGCACCTGTGAAGAACACGCGCAACAAGTGAACGACAATCGCTGCCATAAAGATCAGAGCTGACCAGTGGTGAATCTGTCGCATCAAAAGTCCGCCACGAACTTCAAAAGAGATATCGAGTGCGGAAGCGTATGCGGCAGACATTTCTAGCCCTTTGAGAGGCTCATATGAACCCTCGTAGACAACTTCGCGCATTGATGGATCGAACCAAAAAGTTAGGAATGTTCCAGATAGAAGCAAAATCACAAATGAGTAGAGCGCAATCTCTCCGAGCATAAATGACCAGTGATCAGGGAATACCTTCTGAAGATTCTTCTTCATCCATGCAGCAGCACCTGTGCGCTCATCTACATAGTTAGCAACGTTGCCCGCAATTCTTTCACGTGCGCTCATTTGGATCTCCCCCAGAAACTAGGACCGACTGGCTCATTAAACGGTGCTTGTGCAACGAGATAACCCTCTTCATCCACTGTGATCGCAAGTTGTGGAAGAGGACGAGCCGCTGGTCCGAAGATCACCTTTGCAGCACGGGTTACATCGAAAGTTGATTGGTGGCATGGGCAGAGCAGATGCTTAGTGCTCTGTTCGTAGAGAGCAACAGCACACCCCATGTGAGAGCAGATCTTTGAGAAGGCGATGATTCCTTGATAGGTCCACGAAAGTCGCTCTGCATCAAGATTGAATTCTTCGGGACGAAGGCGAATAAGTAGAACGGCATCTTTTGCAATGTCATTAAGCGTATGGTGATCTTTTCCTGGCGCTAGCTCTGGAAGTGTTTGCGCAACTGATCCAATTTCCAGATCTTCTGGGCGAATTGGGCGATCACCTGGATCGGTCACAAGTCGCGAGCCAGCCTTCCAACTCGTTGTCTTGAGTTCATCGCCTGGAGTTGGGCCTAAATCACGAAGAAGAAAGATAGGGGAGACGCCGACAAGGCCTACTGCAAGTCCTAATGTTCGCTTAATGAGCGAGCGGCGACCTAGCCCTGCTGCAGCTGCACCTTCTTTGGCGGTTTTAACAAAATCATCACGATCAGAATCAGAGGATCGGAATTCGTGACGGTGTGCAATAACTTCTTGATCTGGCATAAGCGTCTTCGCCCAGTGCACGGCACCAAGTCCTATGAACAAGAGTGAGAATGCCAGACCTAAACCCAGGAAGAGTTGGTGAGCGTTCTGCTCACCCATCAGTGGAATGAAGATGAAAGTTTCAGTAGAGATAAAGAAATACGAAAAGATGAAGAGCACAGTGCTTAGCGCAGAAAGCAGGAAAAGAATTGCGACTTGCTGTTCTGCACGGGCAGCAGCCTTCGGATCGACATCTGTTTGACGCAACTTATGGGTAGGTAATCCTGGATCTTTGATTACTTCGATTTCATTACTCATAATTATTCATTTCGCCTTCGCTGCTAGCCAGACTGCAATACCAATAAGCAGTCCAAGTCCGAGTGTCCAAACAAGAAGTCCTTCTGTTACAGGGCCAACTCGACCGAGTGCGACTCCACCAAGCTGTGGTTCCTTCTCTGCTGCCTTAATCCACTTGATAATTGAAAGCTTTTCTTTTGGAGTGAGTGTTTTATCTGAAAAAACTGGCATTGATTGCGGACCAGTAATCATCGCTTCATAGATATGAACAGGCTCAACACCCATTACTGAAGGTGCGTATTTTCCTTGAGTGAGTGCGCCACCTTGACCAGCAAAGTTGTGGCACATCGCGCAGTTAGTTCGGAACAGTTCGCCACCTTCTGCAACTTCACCATCACGTTCGTAGTTGAGCATATCTTCCGATGGAATTTCAGGTCCCGGTGCAAGGGAGGCAACATATGCTGCAAGTGCTGCAACTTCTTCATCGTTGTAAATAGGAGTTTTGCGCATTGCTTGCTGACTCATGTCAGCCATAGGCATACGCCCTGTAGCAACTTGGAAGTCAACTGATGCAGCGCCAACGCCAATCAGTGATGGAGCGATTGCGCCACCTTCGGCGTTAAGGCCGTGGCAGGAAGAGCAGCCTCTTAAGAAAATTTCTTTGCCTTCTGCGATAGCGGCAGTTCGTTCTTCGGCAGTCATCGGAGAAGTTGTTGCTGCGCCAGCTACTTGAAAGGTTGTTCCGATACCAAGAAGAGCAAAGATCAAAAGCAATGGTGCAACTGCTCTATGTCGGCGGTAACGCGAAAGACTCTTCACTTAATTCCCAATCTACTTAATCAGATAGATCGCAGCAAAGAGTGCGATCCATACAACGTCGACGAAGTGCCAGTAATAAGAGACAACGATGGTTGTCGTAGCTTGCTGTTGAGTGAAGCGACGAGCCTTAGCAACACGAACCAAGACGATAAGGAATGCAATTAAGCCGCCTGTTACGTGTAGACCATGGAAACCTGTTGCAAGGTAAAAAATTGAACCGTAAGCATTTGAGGAGAGTGTCAGGCCTTCGCTTACGAGAGCTGCATATTCATAGATCTGACCTGCAATAAAGAACGCACCCATGAGGAATGTGAGAGCAAACCATTCACGCATTCCCCAGCGGCTCATCTGCCACAGTGAACCTTCGCGCTTGTTTTGGAATCGTTCGGCGGCGAAAACTCCGAATTGGCATGTAACTGATGAGAGAACAAGAACAGTGGTGGTAACTGCAGCAAATGGGATACTCAGTAGCTCGGTTGATTCACTCCAAATCGCTGGACCTTGCACGCCGCGAGTTGTGAAGTACATTGCAAAGATCGCTGCGAAGAACATCAATTCACTAGAGAGCCACACGATCGTGCCCACTGCAACAACGTTGGGCTTGGTGATCCGATGCATAGAGGCTGGCTCTGATGCCTGGCTTGAGACTGAACTTGTCATGCGGGAGATTATTCCCGATATTGCTGCCTTTCACCTCTTTCTCTGGCTCTATCCGCCGCATATTTACGCATCTTTGAGGTGAAACGGATCACCATGGCATCGGCCATTCATCGCGGTAGAGTTCACCCATGTCGCAAGAAACCACACGCCGCCTCAATATCGTTCTTTATTCAGACGATGTGACAGTCCGCACCCATGTGGCTGCAGCCTTAGGTACCCGTGTAGCGCCAGATCTAGCGCCCCACTCGATCATCGAATTTGCAACTGGTCCCGCGCTCCGTCTCTATGTTGACGGCAAAGCCCGAAGCGGTGATCACGAGATTGATCTCTTTATTCTTGATGGGGAGGCCGCTCCAGAAGGAGGCATGGGAATCGCTCGTCAACTCAAGGATGAGCTCTTTAATTGTCCTCCAGTATTGGTGATGACAGCCCGCAAGGAAGATGCGTGGCTTGCAACATGGTCTCGAGCTGAAGCAAACGTTCTTCATCCAATTGATCCATTCACATTGGCACATACAGTCGCTGATTTATTGCGCACCTCAATCGCTCGCATCAAGGCATAATTCCCGCAAGTACTGCTTCTGCCATAGAGAGTTAGGTGAAGCCACAATGTGGAGCTCCTATATAGACCGTTTGATTAATGGTCTCGATCTTGAAGCTCATGAAATCTCGTCGGTGATGGAGACAATTCTTCGTGGAAATGCAGAAATCTCGGAGATTAAATCCTTTCTTGTCGCGCTGAAGGACAAGGGCGAAACGGCAGAAGAAGTTTCGGCGCTGGTCAATCAAATGTTCGCTCATAGCGCTCCGATTTCCATCTCAGAACGAGCTGTCGACACAGTGGGCACAGGCGGCGATGGAGCACACACAATAAATATCTCCACCACTGCTGCAATCATCGCGGCCTCCGCCGGAGCGCGAGTCGTGAAGCACGGGAATCGAGCGGCCTCAAGCAAGTCTGGATCTGGAGATCTTCTTGAAGCGCTTGGGGTTGCCATAACTTTGGACGGCAAGGGCGTCGAGCGAACAGTACGTGACCTTGGAATAGGTTTCTGCTTCGCTCCAATTTTCCACCCTGCCATGCGTTTTGCAGCTCCAGCTAGAAAAGAGCTAGGCATACCAACTGTTTTTAACATCTTGGGTCCACTGGCAAATCCTGCGAAACCTCAGGCCGCAGCAATCGGCGTAGCTGATGACCGAATGCATTTAGTGATGGCGCAAGTTCTGGCTACCCGCGGTGTCGACGGATTTGTTTTTCGGGGCGATGATGGACTTGATGAAATAACCCTCTCTTCAACTACTTCCATACTCAGTATCGGCAAAGGTGAAATTCGAAGTGATCTGATCGAGCCTGCTGACTTTGGAATTTCGCGAGCGCCGGTGAGTGATCTTGTCGGGGGAGATGCCGCTGAAAATGCTCGAATTACACTCGCAATTTTCGCAGGTGAGAGAGGTGCTCCACGAGATGCAGTCTTGCTCAACGCAGCTGCTGCGATTGCAGCATTTGAGGGAGAACAAAACCTTGATGTGCATGAACGAATCGCTCGAGGTTTGAAAAAAGCAGAGACAGCAATCGATAGTGGAGCGACTACGACTTTACTCGAGAAGTGGGTGGCTTTAACGCAATCTTTGGTCGTGACTTCTTAGCACCAGCGTTGAGCATCTGGTTGATCGTAGTGATGCCGAATGTTCCGAGCCTTTCGATGATTCCATGGAGAACATCGACAGTAGCAAGTGCATCATCGAGGGCTCTATGACTCGGAGCAATCTCAGTCCGGAAGTAGGTCGCAAGCGTTCCTAGTTGATAGTTTGCAACATCATCTTTGGTAAGAACAAACCTCGCCGCCTTGACAGTATCAATGACTCTAAAGTTCGGCCACCGATACCCATGCAGCGCCGCCGATGCTTTAAGAAACGAAAGGTCAAAAGGCGCATTGTGGGCAACAAATACCGTCGTTTGCTCGCTACCTAAGAATTCGAGGAGGATGGGTAGAACGGAATCAATACTCGGTGCATCCACGAGCATCTCATCGGTAATCCCGGTCAATTGTGAAATAAATGGAGGAAGTGTTGTACCTGGGTTAATGAAAGTTCTAAAGACTCCGAGGACTTGCCCTCCACGCACTTTAACTGCGCCAATTTCGGTAATGGAGCTACCAGTCTTTGGTGAAGCACCCGAGGTCTCCAAATCGAGAACGACAAAAGTTGTCAGAGATAGATCTTCATCGACAACGCTTTTCTTCACCGGTTCAGCCTAGATGACCTCGCTGACATCACACACGATCTATTTTCGCTTGAAAGCCTTCTTTGCGCGAGCAGTCATTTTATCTGCCTCATTTTTAATTCGGATATAGACGACTTGAGCCCACGCAAACTCGGTAGCCAGGATTGCTACCCCAAGAACTATTAAGGGAAGGCCGGGGCCGGGGATGAATATGAAGATGATCCCAAGCAGGGTGACTGTCGAACCGACCGTTGCAACAATCACCCATCTGAACGGGTGGGGTAGTGCGCGCCAGACGTTACCGAACTTACGTCTCATGTTCTGAGCCATTATGTAGGTCACCCTTAAATTTTTCTGCTTGTGTAGTTAAGAATATAGCGTAATCTGCTGCGCATGGAATATAGACGCCTCGGCAGCACTGGAATGTATGTATCGGAAATAGCGTACGGAAACTGGATCACCCATGGATCCCAAGTAGAACAAGAAGCGGCAATTAAATGCGTTAAGACCGCCTTCGACTTAGGAATTACGACCTTTGATACAGCCGATGTCTATGCAGGAACTCGTGCCGAAACCGTTCTAGGAAAAGCTCTTAAGGGGATTCGCAGAGAATCGTATGAGCTCTTCACCAAGGTGTATTGGCCGACGGGTACTGGCAAGAATGATCGTGGACTTTCACGTAAGCACATCATGGAATCGTGCCACGCATCACTCAAGCGCTTGAATGTGGATCACATCGATCTCTATCAGATGCACCGTTTTGATTTTGAAACCCCACTTGAAGAGTCGCTGCAGGCATTTGAGGATCTCATTCGTCAGGGCAAAGTTAATTACATCGGTTTCTCTGAGTGGACTGCAGAACAAGTCTCATCAGCACTGAAAATCCAGGATGCTCGCGGTTTTTCACGATTTGTTTCAAGTCAGCCACAGTATTCAGCCCTATGGCGCGTCATTGACGCTGAAGTTGTTCCGCTCTCGCGCAAAGAGGGAATCGGACAGATTGTCTGGTCCCCAATTGCGCAAGGTGTTCTCACCGGAAAGTACAAGCCAGGAGCGAAGCCACCTGCAGGGTCACGTGCAACGGATAAGAAGAGCGGCGCGGGAATGATTTCTCGCTGGATGCGCGATGAAGTTCTTGAAGCAGTTCAGAAACTTCAACCCGTTGCAGATTCAGTTGGATTGACAATGTCACAGCTTGCTATCGCTTGGGTTCTACAGAATGACAATGTGTCATCGGCAATCATGGGAGCGACAAAGCCATCTCAGGTGAAAGAAAATGTGAAGGCATCAGGGGTCAAGCTTGATGCATCAGTGATGAAGGCGATCGATAGCGCGTTGGGAACTCTTCCTGAACGCGACCCAAAGCAGACCATCAGCCCTAACCCTCGCGCGTAGAAAGATTCCGTACATGTCCGTGAACCCATTCTTTGCTCCAAGCACCCTGGAATATGAACTTCCTGATTTTGCATCCATCGAAGAGTCGCACTATCTGGAAGCTTTTTACCAAGGCACCCAAGAGCAGTTAGCTGAGGTCGATGCAATCATTGCTTCAGGGGAGCCAACTTTTGAAAACACAATAGTTGCCCTTGAAAAAAGTGGTCGCACACTCACTCGAATGCTTCTGGTTTTCTACAACAAGTCATCCAGTGATACCAATGACGTACTGGATGCGATTGAGGAAGAAATTGCTCCCAAGTTATCGGCCCATCAAGATTCGATCACACTAAACCCAGCACTATTTTCGCGGATTAAGAGTTTGCATGATCAGCAAGCATCACTTTCGCTTAACTCTGAGGATGCATGGCTACTGCAAAAGTACTACAGAGATTTTATCTATGCGGGGGCGCACTTAACGCAAGATCAGCGTCTAGAGCTGACAAAGCTCAATGAGCGCCTTTCGTTTTTGGAGACACAATTCTCAAAGAATCTTCTGGCAGATACCAACGACAGTGCTCTTGTCGTTGATTCCAAGGATGAGCTTGCCGGTCTATCTGAGGGTGAGATTCAGGCAGCTGCAGATGCTGCAAGTGCACGCGGTTTAGAAGGCAAATATCTCCTTAACATGGTCAACTTCACTGGCAATCCCATGTTGGAAAGCCTGGAAGTCCGCAGTACTCGCGAAAGAATCATGAAGGCATCGCTGCTTAGAGGCAATCGCGACAACGAGTTTGATACTAAAGCGATCATCGTAGAGATGGCTCAACTACGAGCTGTGCGTGCAAAACTCTTTGGTAAGAACACTCATGCTGAGTACATCATCGCAGAACAGACCGCCGGAAGTGTGGACAATGTCCATGCAATGTTGCGCAAGATTGCACCCGCAGCAGCACGGAATGCGCGTGCAGAGGGTTCTGATATTCAAGCGATGATCAACGACTCAGGCGAAACCTTTGAATTAGCGAGTTGGGATTGGGATTTCTATACCGAGAAAGTGCGAAAGGCCAAGCACAATATCGATTCCAGTGCGATGAGACCTTACTTTGAACTCGAGCGAGTTCTCCATGATGGTGTCTTTTTTGCAGCAACAAAGCTCTTTGGCATCACTTTCAAAGCGCGTCCCGATTTAGTTACTTACCACCCCGAGGCACGAGCATTTGAAGTATTCAATGAAGATGGAAGTAAGTTGGGACTCTTCATTGGTGATTTCTACACGCGCGATTCAAAACAGGGTGGCGCTTGGATGAATAACTTGGTCGATCAGAGTTTCCTTCTGGGTCAACTCCCGGTGGTCTGTAACAATCTAAATATTCCAAAGCCTGCAGCGGGACAACCGACCCTGCTGACCTACGACGAGATCGTTACCCTCTTTCATGAATTTGGTCACGCGCTACATGGCCTACTTTCGAGCGTTCAGTATCCGCGTGTTTCGGGCACTAGCGTTCAACGTGACTTCGTAGAATTTCCATCTCAAGTAAATGAGATGTGGATTTTGTGGCCAGAAGTTGTTACGAATTACGCCAAGCACTATGAGACAGGCGAGCAACTTCCACAAGAGCTGATCGATCGACTTAAGGGCGCATCTACCTTCAATGAAGGCCATGCAACAAGCAGCTATTTAGCCGCAGCAATTCTGGATCTTGCTTGGCACTCACTTCAGGCAGGGGATCGCGTCACTGATGTTGTCGCATTCGAAGCCGATGCAATTAAGGATTATGGATTGGATTATCACGCAGTTCCAACGAGATATCGCAGTACGTATTTCTCGCATATCTTCGGTGGCGGCTACTCAGCTGGTTACTACGGATACATTTGGAGTGAAGTTCTCGATGCCGAGTCAGTGGATTGGTTTAAAGAGAACGGTGGTCTCACTCGTAAGAATGGTGATCACTTTAGAGCCGAGTTGTTAAGTAGAGGTGGCTCTATTGATTCAATGCAGATGTTTACAAACTTCCGCGGACGTGAAGCAACAATTACACCGCTGCTTAAGCGTCGCGGCCTTGAGTAAGATGATCAATAAACCCATCCACGGCTGATTCGATCATCGAAAGTACTTCACGATACGCATCTTCGTGTTGGTTGTAAGGGTCTGGAACTTCCAGATTGAAATACTCACCAGACATCGGATCAATATGGCTTAGGGCCGGATCGAAGCTGCGAAGGTAGAAAACCTTCGATCGGTCACCTTCGCTCGGAGCTAAAGCAAGCACGTTTTCGTAGTTACTTGAATCCATCACGAGAATATAATCATTCACGAAGTAGTCGTTAGCCTTGAATTGAGATGCAATGTGCTGATGTTGGTAGCCGGCCTTCTCCCAGACTAGTTTTGAAGTTGGGTGTGGGCCTTGTCCAACATGCCAGCCACTAGTTCCTGAGCTACTGACATTTATTCCAACTTCAATGATCTTCTTGGCTTTATTTGCAAGCACGGCAGCTGCCATGGGGGAGCGACAGATATTGCCAAGACAGACCATCGCCACGCTTATCTTCTCCACTGAAGAAGCCTAACCTGACCTACCATTATCAAGTGAACTTCGAACTGTTAATTCTCGCGCTAATCGGAACAATTCTGATTCTTCTTGCTTATCTAATCAGAAGTATGCGAGCTCTTCATCGCAAGGTGAACCGCAACGCTGAACGTGTGAGCAAAGAACTCTCAGGCCAAACAGGTCGAATCAAGAGCGAACTTGGTGATGCCTACCATCAGATTGAAGCCATGGAACAGTTGTTACCAATGCTCAAGCTTTCTGCACCTCTTCCGCCGTCGCGCGGTTGGGCCGCCTCTCCTGATTTTCTTCTCACGCTTGCTCACATCGCCAAGACTCTTCGCCCACGCTTAACTGTTGAACTTGGTTCTGGCACCTCGACATTAGTTCTCGCAAAGTCTGGCGCAAAGAAGATCATCAGCCTTGATCATTCAGAAGAGTTTGGTGCCCAAACGCGATCAATGTTAGAAACGCATAAAGTGCGAGGCGTTGAAATACGAATTCATGAATTAGAAAGTTATCCATCAGGTTACAAGTGGTATGCCAGGGCCAGTTTCAAGGGGCTAGCAAAGATTGA
>Ga0208596_1000045_pt1 | contig 43383 bp, 41 predicted proteins | sample LakMenEpi12Jul11_FD_150686 | JGI IMG/M metagenome (GOLD analysis project Ga0208596, IMG submission 150686) | Freshwater microbial communities from Lake Mendota, WI - 12JUL2011 deep hole epilimnion (SPAdes) | ecosystem: Environmental > Aquatic > Freshwater > Lake > Epilimnion/Euphotic zone ...
CTTTCCTGTACCTGTGACGCGGAAGGTCTTCTTCGCACCACTGTGGGTTTTCATCTTTGGCATTGCTGTCTCCTGTGCCTACTCGGTTTTTACTTCTCTACTTCTTGCTTTGCCTTCTCAGCGGCGGCTCGCGCTGCCTTCTGTTCTGCAACTGCTTCGGTCTTCTTTTTCGTCGGACCCAATACCATCGTCATATTTCGACCCTCTTGTTTAGGAGCGAACTCAACGAATCCATGTTCTGCAACATCTTCTGCAAGACGCTGCAATAACTTGAAGCCCATCTCCGGACGAGTTTGTTCACGTCCACGAAATTTCATCGTGATCTTCACCTTGTCGCCACCTTTGAGGAATTTCTCGATTGCGTTCTTTTTAGTTTCGTAATCGTGAAGTTCGATCTTGGGGGTCATACGCACTTCCTTCACCACAATGTGGGTCTGGTTCTGACGAGCTTCGCGTGCCTTTTGTGCTGCTTCATACTTGAACTTTCCAAAGTCCATGATTTTGCAGACTGGAGGGTTGGCTTCTGGTGCAATCTCAACCAAGTCGAGACCGATTTCATCTGCCATCGCTAGAGCTACTTCGATATCCACAACTCCAACTTGCTCACCGGTGTAATTGATGAGACGAATTTGGGGTGTGCGGATTCGATCATTGATGCGCGGTTCAGTGGTGATTTCTACTCCTTCGGTCGGTCTTTCACATTGCTTCTGATGTAACGGAAGTTTCTGCAAAAGGACACCGCAGGCAGTGAAGACGGGGTAAACCCGTGGCTCAAAGAGCCTTCTTCATCCGACATAACCAGCTCGCCTGGGCGAAGAAGGTGGGAGCGGTGAGCTCCTCTTGCAGTAACGGGGTCCGCTACTGGTCTGGGGAAAGAATACCTGAGGAGGGGCTCAATCAGGAAATCGGGGCCAATGACTACTCAATATCTATCAAAGCATTAGGAGCCATTGCGGGACAGCGTTGGCCAGGCGCGATCACTCCCTCAAAATGCCACCACTCGTTGGCATAGACACGGCAGAGACCAAAACGCGCACCATTCCTCTCGAGCCAAAGAGCGCCAGCTCTATCGCCGGGGTAATTCACATCGATAGCCAAACCTTGGGGGTGGTGGGAAAACTGTGGCGGAAGAACCCATTTCGCTGCCTCAGTTTCACTTCCGCGAATAGCGACTTCTCGATCAAAAAGCATCTGCTGACGCTCGAGTGATCGAAAACCCGAAGTGAGGGTGAGTTTGATTCCGTCAGCTTCTGCAAAAGATTGAGCCATTGCAAATCGTGCAGATAACAATGGATTTAATTCAATTACTTCTCCTGTTGCCGTTCTACTCTCTGTAAGCGGAGCATCACCCAAGGATACAAATTCAGCGGGACAGACGACATCGCTCGTTGTCAGTACAAGTAACATCTCATTATTAAAGCAATGGATCTTTTTAGTAGCTGAAATCTCGACGATTGGTTCGACCGTCTGCGCAGATAGGTACACAACTCCGATTGTCGAAGGCACTAAAACGGAGAGAAGAAAAGCAAAGGTGCGTTTATGCGCCCATCGCATGAAGCCCACCATCTACGTGGATAATTTCACCGGTTGTCTTCGGGAACCAATCACTTAACAATGCAATCGCCGCCTTTGCTGCTGGAGTTGGATCAGTGACATCCCATGACAGTGGAGAGCGTTCATTCCATACCTTCTCAAATTCATCGAATCCAGGAATGGATTTCGCTGCCATTGTACGAATCGGTCCAGCTGCAACTAGATTAATTCGTATGTTCTCACTTCCAAGATCGCGAGCAAGATATCGAGATGTTGATTCGAGAGCTGCCTTAGCAACCCCCATCCAGTCATACTTTGGCCAAGCGACAGCAGCGTCGAAATCTAAACCCACGATCGAAGCACCATCTTTGAACGTCGGTCTACACGCCATTGTGAGTGATTTCAGCGAATAAGCAGAGACTTGAACTGCAGTGGCCACATCTTCCCACTCTGTGTTGAGAAAATTACCTCCAAGTGCTGACTCAGGAGCGAATCCAATTGAGTGCACGACACCATCGAGGTGTGGAAGATGCTGCTGAATTTGGGTAGCTAGTCCCTGAAGGTGATCATTATTCGTAACATCAAGTTCAATAATCGGCGGTGTTTGTGGAAGACGGCCAGCGATTCGAGTAGTAAGACTTAACGCACGCCCAAATCCAGTGAGAACTACATTCGCGCCTTGTTCTTGTGCAATCTTTGCGATGTGAAATGCGATAGAGCCATCAGTTAGGACCCCTGTCACCAAAATATTTTTTCCTTCGAGAATTCCCATTCAGTGCCCCATTCCTAATCCCCCATCAACCGGAATGATTGCTCCCGTGATGTAACTCGCCTTTGGTGAAGCAATAAAAGTAACAACTTCCGCGATTTCTTCTGCACTGCAAAAACGACCAAGCGGAACCTGGGCAGCGATATCACCGCGTCTTTTCTCATCGAGATCAGCGGTCATATCCGTCTCAACGAAGCCGGGTGCAATTACATTTGCAGTAATCGAACGGGAACCCAGTTCGCGAGCAAAGGAACGTGCCATTCCGACTAATCCAGCCTTGCTGGCTGAGTAATTCACTTGTCCCGCTGCGCCGACTCCACCAACAACTGATCCAATAAAAATCAATCGTCCACGTTTGAGTTTGAGAAGTCCCTTAGACCCACGCTTGGCCACTCTGAATGCACCAGTGAGATTGGTATCAATGACTGAAGTGAAATCCTCTTCACTCATGCGCAGTACAAGTGTGTCCTTAGTAATTCCAGCGTTTGCAACAATGACTTCTGGGGGTCCCCATTGCTCTTCAATCGAGAGAAACGCGGCATCTACTGAATCTTCTGATGTGACATCCATCTTCACGGATTTAAAATCGGCAGGCGCATCGCCGCTGCGGTAGGTGACGACAACTTCCCAACCATCAGATTGGAGAGATTTGGCTATCGCTAAGCCAATACCGCGATTACCCCCTGTGACGAGTGCTATTTGGCTCATGTGGCCAAACTTACCCTGCTACCTATGCGTAACCTGTGTTTGAAGTCGCCCAACTGTTGCGACGGACCTACTCTTATCGCATGGCAACAACATCTGGGGCAGGATCAAATGAGGTCTACGACGTCACTAGCGCCCCAAAAGCCCTCAGCAATGATCTCTCTGGACGTCAAAAGCGCTATTTCATCTCAATGATGATTCGTACCCTCTGCTTTATTCTCACCGTCGTATTACCAAGTCCATTTAGATGGTTTGCCCTCTTTGGAGCTGTGACGTTGCCATATATAGCTGTTGTGATTGCCAACGCAGGACGCGAAACCATTACCCCTGGAGCCGCACTCCTAGCAAAGAAACCCCGCTCACTTTCTTAACTACACTCTCCATTGTGATTCGGTCAGGCGAGAAGAACGCACTCCTTAAAAGTCTGATTGCTATTGTCTTGATAGCTGGTTGTCTATGGGCTTCGCAGTGGCAGTTTTATCGCGGACAAGATCGGAGTGCGCGAAATGCAACGATTGAGAATCGCATTAACATTCCTACCGTTGATTTAGCAACAGTGAAGTCGAACGTTGAAGAGAATGAGTGGCGCCTAGTAACAACAAAAGGAACTTTCAATGCCGAAGAACAGATACTTTTAAGAAACCGCTACTTTGAAGGAAAGTATGGGTATGCGGTTCTCACTCGATTTACAACTGAAGATGGTGAATCTGTTTGGGTAGATCGCGGCTGGGTCGCCGCTGGATCTTCCGCCACAGTTGCGCCAGTCACATCATCGGTTCCAACAGAGGTTGTCTCAATCACCGCCAGGCTTCGTCTTGATTCTTCTCTGCCCTCTGGATCATTCTTTGCACTCCCCCTCAATCGCGATGACAATCTGGTGAGCGAGCTCAATGCTCAATCAGGACTCGCATCCGAGAACTATTACCTAGATCTTATTTCTGGTTCTCTTCCATCATTAACACCAAATGCACCAGCCGAGATTCCATCTTTAAGCGATGGACCACACCTTGCGTATGCGGTGCAATGGATTCTCTTTGCAGGACTGGTCGTATACGGAAGATATTTAATTCGAAAGATGGATCTAGCTAGTGGTGAGGTCTTGGCGAGCAAAGAGCTCTGAGTAGAGGGCACCCTTGTTGATGAGTTCTTCATGACGACCACGTTCGGCGACGACACCATTATTTATGACAAGGATTTGGTCGGCTTCCATCACAGTGCTGAGGCGATGGGCAATGACGATACTTGTGCGCCCCTTAAGCGCTTCCTTCAATGCTTCTTGCACTAAGGATTCATTCTCAGAATCTAGGTGTGCAGTCGCTTCATCAAGAATCACGACAGCTGGAGATTTCAAGAGCAAACGTGCGATTGCAAGACGTTGCTTCTCGCCTCCACTCAAGCGATGTCCTCGCTCACCCACCATCGTCTCTAATCCTTGAGGAAGAGAATCGATAAGAGTCCAGATTTGTGCGCTACGACATGCTGCTTCCATCTCTTCCCGAGTGGCATCTTCCTTGGCATATCTCAGATTTTCGGCGATGGTTTCGTGAAAGAGGTGTGCATCTTGCATCACTACACCTATGCATTCACGCAAGCTCTCTAACTCAACATCGCGAACGTCGTGACCATCGATCTCGATTGATCCGCCCGTTACATCATAAAGTCTTGGAATCAATGCACTAATCGTTGTCTTTCCAGCACCCGACGGTCCAACGAGAGCGGTAAGCGTTCCTGGTTCAGCCACAAACGAGACGCCTTTAAGAATCTCGCCAGAATCTACAGTCTCTAGTTTTGCTGCAGACTCTAGTGAGGCCAAAGAAATCTCGTCTGCCTTTGGGTATCTGAAGGCGACATCTTTGAACTCGACTCGAGGCATCGAAGTAGTCAATGTTTTTGAATTGGGTTTGCTCGTCACCATTGGTGCAAGATCCAATACCTCAAAAACTCTTTCGAAAGAGACAAGAGCGGTCATCACGTCAATGCGAATATTTGAGAGCGCAGTCAATGGACCATAGAGGCGAGCTAGTAACGCAGTTATCGCAATCATTGATCCGACTGTGATTGTGCCGTTGATCGCTAAGTGTCCACCGATTCCATATGCAAAAGCAGTAGCAATTGCTGCAACGCTTGTAAGCGAAATGAAAAACAGGCGGTTGAGAAGTGCTAACTGAATACCAATATCAGCTACGCGTCGCGCACGAGAGCGAAAATACTCTTTCTCATTTGAGTGCTTGCCATAGAGGGCAACAAGGAGGGCACCGGAGACATTGAACCTCTCTGTCATAGTGCTCGACATTTGTGCATTCAGTTCGAAGGAATCTCGAGTCAGCGACTGAATCTTCCTCCCTACCCATTTCGTTGGTAGGAGAAAGAGCGGAAGCAAAGCCAGCGAGAAGAGAGTTATCTGCCACGAAAGAAAGAGCATTGCAATTGTCACCAGCAATAAGCTGATCACATTACTGACGACTCCAGAGAGCGTTGCCGTGAATGCCTGCTGAGCACCCATGACGTCGGAGTTAATGCGCGATATGAGGGCACCTGTCTGCGTGCGGGTGAAAAAGGCGATCGATTGGCGTTGCACATGGGCAAAAACTTCAGAGCGCAAGTCATAGATGAGACCCTCACCGATGCGGGCTGAAAACCACCTACCGATGATGTTCATGAGGGCGTCAACTAAAGCAAGGCCACCTACTATCAGAGCTAACTGTGTAACAAGCTGTGCATCTTTAGGAATAACTCCATCGTCGATTAACTTCCTCAAAAGTAGAGGAGTAGAGACGATCAAGAATGCATCGACAACCACGGTTGCAAGAAAAAAGAAAAGGTAGCGTCGGTACTTTTGGGCATAACCCAGAATTCTTTTTACAGTTCCAGGTTTGAGTTTTGCTTCCTTAACTGATGGATCTGCTGTGATTGACCGAAAGGTCATCCACATTGCGTGTTGGGACATGGGTTAAACAGTAAACCCTAAAGCCCTCAACTGTTCACGACCATCATCTGAAATCTTATCCGGACCCCAAGGTGGCATCCAGACCCAATTGATTTTTACATCACTTGTCAGAGGTGCAAGTGCTTGACGTGTTTGATCCTCAATAACGTCTTGAAGAGGGCAAGCAGCTGAAGTGAGAGTCATATTTAGGATTGCAATATTGCTCTCATCAACCATCACATCGTAAATAAGACCAAGATCAACTACGTTAATGCCGAGTTCAGGATCGACTACATCCTTCATAGCCTCAGTTACATCTTCTACTTTTGCGCTCATGCCTTACCTCTCAATAGTGTTGGAATTCTATAGCCTTTTACTTTCTCTGAGCCTGAATAGAGGCATCCTTTATCGCCATCCACCCCAATAACGCGCACTTGATGCGTGCGGGATATTGCGAGACGCCAGCTAGGGCCACAGCATCTTCTAGCACGGACTCATCTCCTACTTTCTTTCCCTTGCTCTGCATGAGTTCAACAAAATCATCTGAAATCGCTTCCGCTTGCTCGAAGCTCTTTCCAACAAGTAGATCGCTGGCGATCGAAACACTCGCCTGTGAAATCGAGCAGCCAACGCCATCCCATGTGATTGCTGTTATCACTCCATCTACCGCGGTGAGGTTGAGAGTGATCTCATCGCCACAGCTTGGGTTGATGTGATGAACCTGGGCATCAAAAGTAGGTGCAAGTTTTTTATTGAGAGGATTCTTGTAATGGTCGAGAATCACTTCCTGGTAGAGGGTGTCAAGATTCATTACTTGAAATACCTCATCGCAGCTTGTACGCCGTCAATCAGTGCGTCATTGTCTTCGACAGTGTTATAAAGATAGAGGGATGCACGAGTTGTTGCAGGTACACCGAGTGAACGAGTGAGGGGCCAGGCGCAGTGATGTCCGGTACGAACCGCGATCCCCTGGCTATCTAAAAATTGACCGAGATCATGAGGATGGATTCCAGCAACAGTAAATGAGATCGCTCCCCCACGGCTTTCCATATTGAGTGGACCAACTACGGCCGCCTCTTCAATCTCAAGAAGCTTGCCTAGTAAATCTTCTGTGAGCATATGTTCATGCTGTGCAATTACATCCATGCCAATCGCGCTCAAGTAATCAACCGCTGCACCTAATCCAACGGCTTGCGCCATATTTGGTACACCAGCTTCAAACTTTGCCGGCGCGGGTGCCCAAGTTGCCGTAGTCATGGAGACATCTGCAATCATCGAACCACCTGTAAGAAATGGTGGCAACTCCTCAAGGAGCGCGCTGCGCCCCCACATGATTCCAACACCTGTTGGTCCCACTGTCTTATGTCCAGAGAATGAAAGAAAATCGATACCAAGTTGAGCAACATTAACTTTCATATGCGGCACTGATTGACACGCGTCAAGAACGACAACTGCGCCAACAGCATGTGCTGCGGCAACAATCTCAGATAAAGGATTGATTGTCCCTAATACATTTGATTGATGGGTCAGAGCAACAACCTTTGTTCGAGCCGTAATGAGTTGTGGAATCTGCGAAAGGTCGAGTCGTCCCTCTGGGGTCACATTGAACCAGCGCAACACAGCACCAGTTCGTGCAGCGAGTTGTTGCCATGGAATCAAATTTGCATGATGTTCCATCTCGGATACGACGATCTCGTCGCCAGCGCTCAGGTGGAAGCGGTTACCCGCTGGAGCATTTCCCATTGCGTATGCAATCAAGTTGAGAGACTCGGTTGCACTCTTTGTAAAGACAACCTCTTCGACATTTGCTCCGATAAATGCTGCGACTTTTGCTCTCGCACCTTCAAAGAGATCGGTGGCTTCTTCTGCGAGTTGGTGCGCACCGCGATGGGCTGCCGCATTATGCAAGCGATAGAAGTCCACTTCCGCATCAATAACGCTCTGGGGTTTTTGCGCCGTTGCGCCACTGTCGAGATAGACCAATCTTTTCCCGTCACGAATAGTGCGAGTAAAGATCGGAAAATCTTTCCGCACTTCGATCGGGTTAAAGGTCATAAAAGTTACATCTGCGCCTAAGCGCCTACGTACTCCGCATAACCGTTGGCTTCTAGCTTCTCCGCTAATTCAGGTCCACCTTCTTCAACGATCTTGCCATTAGCAAAGACGTGAACGAAGTCAGGTTGGATGTAACGGAGGATGCGTGTGTAGTGAGTAATCAAAAGAACGCCGATTCCGTTTGCTTCTTTCGCGCGATTAACACCTTCAGATACAACTCTGAGAGCATCAACATCAAGCCCCGAGTCAGTCTCATCCAAGATTGCAATCTTTGGCTTAAGGAGTTCAAGCTGCATGATTTCGTGACGCTTCTTTTCTCCGCCTGAGAATCCTTCATTAACGTTACGAGATGCGAAAGATGCATCCATCTTCAACGCTTCCATTGCACTCTTTACTTCGCCTACCCACTCGCGAAGCTTTGGAGCTTCTCCGCGCAACGCAGTCGCTGCTGTGCGCAAGAAATTGGAGACAGATACTCCAGGAACTTCAACTGGATACTGCATTGCAAGGAAGAGACCAGCACGAGCGCGCTCATCAACTGTCATCTCCAAAACATCTGCACCATCTAGTGTGACTGTGCCACCAGTGATTGTGTACTTAGGATGACCAGCAATCGAGTATGCAAGAGTGGACTTACCGGAACCGTTAGGTCCCATGATTGCGTGTGTTTCACCGGATTTAATGGTGAGATCTACGCCCTTGAGGATTTCTACATCTCCACCTTCAGTGGTGACGCTTACTTTAAGGCCGCGAATTTCTAGTGTGCTCATCATTTTCCCCGATTAGATCTCAACTGTGACGGAGTCTCCGTCGACATGTACGCCGTAAGTGTGAAGTGGTGCAACAGCAGGAGGAGTCAGAGCTTCTCCTGTACGAAGATCGAATTCAGCTCCGTGAAGCCAACATTCGATTTTGAAGTCTGTGACATCTCCCTCAGAAAGAGATGCATCTGAATGTGAACAAGTGTCATCGACTGCAAATACTTGATCGCCGACACGAGCTACGCAGATAGTTTTTCCGTTCTTTTCTACCTTGACAGGCTTGCCCTGTTGTAACTGCGAGAGAAGTAGATCTGACATTTAGTTGGCCGCCTTTGATAATTCGTCATCAATACGAGCCATCAAACGATCTTGAATTTCTTCGATTCCGATTTGTGACACGATCTCATTGAAGAAACCACGCACGACGAGTCGGCGTGCATCTGACTCATTGATTCCGCGAGACATTAAATAGAAGAGTTGCTCATCATCGAAGCGACCTGTAGTGCTGGCATGGCCTGCGCCCACGATTTCGCCTGTCTCAATTTCAAGGTTTGGCACAGAATCTGCACGCGCACCATCAGAGAGCAATAGATTGCGATTGAGCTCATATGTATCCGTGCCCTCAGCAGCTGCTCGAATGAACACATCGCCGATCCACACTGTGTGTGCATCTTGGCCAGCGAGTGCGCCTTTGTAATTAACGCGTGACTTTGCATGTGGAACAAGATGATCAACAAACATGCGATGCTCGAAGTACTGACCTGCAGTAGCGAAATAAACACCCAAGAGTTCGGTACTTGCACCCGGGCCAGCAAACTCGACTGTGGGAAGTAGGCGGACTACAGATCCACCGACTGTGACAACGAGAGAGTTAAAGCTTGCATCGCGTTCAACGATTGCGTGATGGTGGCCAGCATGGACCGAGGTTGGACCCCACTCTTGAAGAGAGATCAGAGTGAGCTTTGCTCCAACACCCACATGGATCTCAAGATCCTCGCCCAAGTTAAAGTCGCCCTGATTCTGCAAAACAACGGTGGCGCGAGAGTGTGGCTCGAGAATGATCTGAATGCGTGCGAACTCAACTGTCGCCTGCTGAATGAGTGTGCGAGAGAGAATGATTGGTTGATCAATCTCTTGATCTTTTGCAATCTTGAGTTGGCGGACATTTCCCGTGAATGCACGGATGCGATTGATGATGATGTCATCTGTGTGGGAAAGCGCCTCAGCTTCGACTGAAGTGAAAGTTACGCCTTGTGGTAGCTCGGCGACAGGCTGGAGCGAATCAAGTTCGATCGCCGTTGCACTTCCGTCGTGCATGCCAGCAAGACGTTTCAGCGGAGTGAAGCGCCACGCTTCTTCGCGTCCATTTGGAGTGTGAAGTTCAAGAAGGTTAGATTGGAGAGCGCTCATTAACCGACAGCACCTTCCATCTGAAGCTCAATGAGGCGATTAAGTTCTAGCGCGTACTCCATTGGCAATTCACGGGCGATTGGTTCAATAAATCCACGAACAATCATCGCCATAGCTTCATCTTCATTGAGGCCGCGTGACATCAAATAGAAAAGCTGGTCATCGCTAATTTTCGAAACTGTAGCCTCGTGACCCATCGAAACATCATCCTCGCGGATATCAACATATGGGTATGTATCAGAGCGTGAAATACTGTCAACCAAAAGCGCGTCGCACTTCACAGTGCTTGCAGAATGGTGGGCACCTTCTTGGACCTGTACGAGTCCGCGATACGAAGTGCGTCCACCACCGCGGGCTACAGATTTGGAAATCACAGAAGATGATGTGTACGGCGCAGCATGAACCATCTTTGCACCAGAATCTTGGTGTTGACCGGGACCGGCAAAAGCTAGTGAAAGAGTCTCACCCTTTGCATGAGGACCCATCAACATCACCGCTGGGTACTTCATTGTTACCTTTGAACCGATATTTCCATCCACCCATTCCATCGTTGCACCTTCAGCACATGTAGCGCGCTTGGTAACGAGGTTGTACACATTGTTCGACCAATTCTGAATTGTTGTGTAACGAACTCGTGCACCCTTTTTAACAATAATCTCAACCACTGCTGAGTGCAGAGAGTCTGATTTGTAAATTGGTGCTGTACATCCTTCGACATAGTGAATGTATGAATCCTCGTCCGCGATGATCAACGTACGTTCGAATTGACCCATGTTCTCTGTGTTAATTCGGAAGTACGCCTGCAATGGAATATCAACATGTACGCCCTTTGGAACGTAGATAAATGATCCACCTGACCAGGCGGCTGTATTGAGCGCTGCAAACTTGTTATCTCCCACTGGAATAACAGTTCCAAAGTACTCACGAAAAAGTTCTTCGTGCTCGCGTAGAGCAGTGTCGGTGTCGAGGAAGAGAACGCCAAGTTTCTCTAAATCTTCACGAATAGAGTGATAGACAACTTCTGACTCGTACTGTGCAGCAACACCAGATACTAAGCGCTGTTTTTCAGCCTCAGGGATGCCAAGACGGTCGTAGGTGTTCTTAATATCATCAGGAAGGTCATCCCAAGTAGTCGCTTGCTTCTCTGTTGAGCGCACGAAGTACTTGATGGTGTCGAAGAAAATTCCAGTTAAATCGCTGCCCCATGATGGCATCGGCTTCTTTTCGAAGAGTGAGAGACCTTTAAGGCGCATGTCGAGCATCCACTGAGGCTCGCTCTTCTTTGATGAGATGTCGCGAACTACATCTTCGTTGATGCCACGTTTAGCGCTTGCACCAGCATCGGTCTTATCTGACCAGCCGTATTCATAATTACCAAGGCCATCGAGTTCTGGATGTGCTGTTGTCATTATTGTGCCTTTCCGGCGGTAGTAGTCAGTTGTGGAATGTATGTTGTGCAAACTCCGTCACCATGAGCAATTGTTGCTAAACGTTGCACATGGGTACCAAGTAGTCGAGAGAAAGCTTGAGTCTCTGCTTCACAGAGTTGCGGATACTGTGCAGCGACGTGAGCGATCGGACAATGATGCTGGCAGATCTCTTCACCAGTCCCCCGCTTTTCGACACTCGCTGCATACCCCTGCTCGGTGAGAAAAGTTGCAAGTGCATCAACTTTCTTTGCGCGCTTTGCAAGATAGGTAGTGGCTTTGCGTTCTATATCTTCTGCGCGGGATTCGGCGAAAGCGTTAACAAGATGATCTCCTGAATGTGCGGCCATAAACTTCAGAGCCGCCACAGCTAGATCGTCATAGGAATGTTCAAACTGCGAACGCCCCTCATCAGTTATCAGAAAGACTTTCGACGGTCTGCCTCGTCCGCGGGTCGAGCCAACTCGAGGATCTCGGGCTTCCAGAATTCCATCTGCGACCAAGAGATCCAGGTGGCGACGAATTCCAGCCGGAGTCAGGGCAAGACGCTCGCTCAAGGTGCTCGCTGTAGAGGGACCATTCTCCAGAATCGAACGGGCGATGGCATCGCGAGTGCGAATATCCTCGCCTGGATGATGATCGATTTTCACAACAGAAATGTATCGTAATTAACTAAGCGCTTCTACTCGAAGTCACGCGTGGCTGGCATAAGGTTGCCACATGCGCGTCAGGACGGCAGTTTTCGGAGTTCTCCTCTTCCTCCAAAGCGCCCTTGTCCTCACAGGTGGTGCGGTTCGATTAACAGGCTCAGGACTTGGATGTCCGACGTGGCCTGAGTGCACACCAGGTTCTTATACCCCTGTCCCACACCAGGCAGAAGGTCAATTGCATGCGTGGATTGAATTTGGAAATCGCCTTCTTACCTTTGCGCTACTTTTCTCAGCGCTCATCGCAGTTATCTATGTCTTGAAATCTGGAAGAAAAGATCTTCGCTCGCTTGCGGCAGGACAAGTACTCGGAATCTTTGGTCAAGGAATTCTTGGCGGAATTACAGTTCTCACCGATTTGCATCCGCTGCCAGTTGCGGGACATCTACTTTTATCAATGTTGCTGATCGCAGGTGCAGCTTCGCTCTATTCGAGACGACATGAGCCGCAGGAGAAGGTCTCTGCCCCGACAATGACAATTTCAGTGCTCTCGTTGGCCCATGTTCTCATTTCTTTTATCGTATTGATTCTCGGAACCATTGTTACCGGTAGCGGCCCGCACGCAGGAGATGAGAAAGCGCAACGTTTTGGTTTTGACATTAGGACTGTCGCAATACTTCATTCCGATGCCGTGATCTTTCTGATGGGACTAACAATCGCACTCTTAGTAGCAACTTCAGTAACGAAATCCACTAAGAAGGCGATCTACATCTTCTTCGGGGTATCACTCGCACAAGGTGGCGTTGGTTATGCGCAATACCTCACAGGAATTCCAGAACTACTCGTTGCCATCCATCTCGCTGGTGCAACAATATTCTGGATCGCAGCGTGGCGAATAAGACTTTCAGTAGTACGTTCTTCTCAACAGGAAAGAGATCAATCATGAGTACTCAAACATCGCTAAGTAATTGGAGTCCACTAGATGATCGCGCAATTGCTTATGCGCGTGCACTTGCTATGGATGCTGTCCAGAAAGTCGGCAATGGACACCCTGGTACTGCCATGGCACTGGCACCTGTTGCCTACACTCTCTTTCAACGCCACTTAGTACATGACCCTGCTGATCCACAGTGGGTGGGGCGTGATCGATTTATTCTCTCGTGTGGCCATTCTTCAATGACTCTCTACACGCAACTATTTTTCAGTGGCTATGGATTGACCATGAAAGACTTGCAAGAGTTTCGTACTCAAGGCTCATTAACTCCAGGGCATCCAGAGTTTGGGCACACTGACGGTGTCGAAATGACAACTGGTCCGCTTGGTGCTGGAGTAGCAACAGCAGTTGGTTTTGCAATGGCGGCACGATATGAACGTGGATTACTGGATCCCGATGCTCCGGCCGGCCAATCCCCCTTTGACCATTGCATCTGGGTGATCTGCTCAGATGGTGACTTGCAAGAAGGCGTGAGCGCCGAAGCATCATCACTTGCTGGAACACAAGAGCTAGGCAATCTGAATGTAATTTATGATGACAATCGCATCTCTATTGAGGGAGATACGCACGTCTCATTTACAGAGGATGTCTCTGCGCGCTACCGCGCTTACGGTTGGGAAGTTATCGAAGTAGCAACACGTGCAGATGGAAATGTTGATCTCGTGGCCCTCGATTCCGCAATGCTCTCTGCAAAGAAGCAAACTGCAAAACCAACACTTATTCGTTTAAAGACTGTCATCGCATGGCCAGCACCAAAACTTCGCAACACTGCCAAGTCGCATGGTTCAGCCCTTGGCGATGAAGAGATCGCAGCTACAAAAGTCGAACTTGGCCTTAACCCAGATGAAAAGTTTGCAATGCCAGATGATGTTCTGGCCCACATTCGTCTAGTAAAGGATCGCGGCGCAGCTACTCGCGAGGAATGGAATGAACGTTTCAATTCTTGGAAGTCCTCACATGCGGATAAAGCGGCGCTCTTAGAGCGCTTAGTAAAGCGTGAGCTTCCAAACGGTTGGGATTCAGCGTTACCAGTTTTTGAAGCAGAAAAAGATGTAGCCACTCGGGCTGCCTCTGGAAAAGTCATCAATGCCATCGCTGGAGTACTTCCAGAATTTTGGGGTGGCTCTGCAGATTTAGCGGAGAGCAACAACACAACTATCGAAGGTGGCGGCTCATTCTTGCCGCAAACAAGTGCCATGAACGGTGCAAATCCATACGGACGAATCATTCACTTTGGTATTCGTGAACACGCAATGGGATCAATTCTCAACGGAATAACACTTCACGGACTTTCTCGTGCTTTCGGCGGAACCTTTGCCGTATTTAGCGACTACATGCGGCCTTCGGTTCGACTTGCTGCGCTGATGAATATTCCAACCACCTTTGTTTGGACACATGATTCAATCGGTCTTGGTGAAGACGGGCCTACACATCAACCTATCGAACACCTTGCTGCTCTGCGCGCGATTCCTAACTTTGCAACGATTCGTCCAGCAGATGCCAATGAAGTTGCACAGGCGTGGAAATCGATCTTGACTCGTCAACAACCCGCAGGAATATTGCTATCTCGACAGAACCTCCCCGTCTTTGACCGCACGGTGTATGCAAGCGCTGACGGCGTAGATAAAGGGGCGTACGTTTTAGTGCATGCGCCACAGAAAGCTGAAGTCGTGATTATTGCAACGGGCTCTGAAGTAAGCCTTGCCGTTAAGAGTGCAGAGACGCTCAATGCACAAGGAATCTCGACTCAAGTAGTCAGTGCACCATGCTTAGAGTGGTTTAACCAAGAGAGCGAGAGTTACAGAGAGAGTGTGATTCCTAGCTCTGCGCTTCGCGTAAGTATCGAAGCTGGAATTGCACAAGGATGGCGCGAATACGTCGGAGATTCAGGAGTGATCATCAGTCTCGATCACTACGGTGCATCAGCTTCTGCTTCACAACTCTTCGCTGAGTTTGGTTTCACGGTCGACAATGTTGTTTCAAAGGTATTGGAGGCACGCAAGTGAATCATCAAGAGATTCTCAGAGCGGGAACTTCTATCTGGCTTGATGATCTCTCGCGGTCGAAGCTCGCCGGCTCGGATTCGCATAGCCTCCCCCATCGCATCACTCACGATGGAGTCCGCGGAGTGACTACAAATCCAAGTATTTTTGGTGCCGCCATTGTCGGTGCTGATGAATATGCGGCTGATATCGCTTCATTATCTGGAAAGAGTGTCGACGAAGTAGTTCGCACCCTAACCACCGATGATGTTCGCGTTGCATGTGACCTATTTGCAGATATCTACAAGAGCAGTAACGGTGTTGATGGTCGTGTGAGCATTGAAGTTGACCCTCGATTGGCTCATAAAACTCAGGAAACAATCGAAGAGGGCGTGGCACTTCATGCACTTGTTGGCCGTCCCAACGTCATGATCAAAGTTCCGGCAACTAAGGCAGGACTACCGGCTATTACTGCACTCATCGGTAAAGGGATCAGTGTTAATGTCACTCTGATCTTCTCTCTTGAACGTTATGGCGAAGTGATCGATGCATTCAGTGCTGGCATGGAACAAGCTAAAGGCGCTGGGCTGGATCTGGCCTCAATCCATTCTGTTGCTTCATTTTTTATTTCGCGCATTGATAGCGCAGTTGATAAAGAGCTGAAAGCTGTTGAAAACAGTGACCTTCTCGGTAAAGTTGCCGTTGCTAATGCTCATCGCGCATACGCCCTATTTCTGGAGAAATTTAACCAACCTTCATGGAAAGCTCTTGAAGAAATTGGAGCTCTCGTCCAACGGCCGCTCTGGGCATCCACTGGCGTGAAGGATCCTGCTTACCCTGACACTCTTTATGTCGATACTCTCATCGCTCCACATACAGTCAACACCATGCCACAATCCACACTGGATGCATTTTTGGATCACGGAGTTGTAAAGAGCGATGCAATTACAGCACAGATGGAGAATGCGACTCAGACTCTCGACGCGTTATCTGCCCTTGGTATTTCACTTGATGCAATCACTGATGCACTAGAAGCAGATGGCGTAAAGAAATTTGAAGATGCATGGGTATCTCTTCTTGCTGATGTGCAGAAGGTAATGGCTCAATGAAAGTTACGGGTGCCTCACTTTCTCGAGTTGATCGCAATGATGATCTTTATAAGCGACTCATCGAAGTTCATCAGCGAATTGCTGAGAAAGATCCAACAACGTGGGGACCAGAAGCAGCGGCAGAAGCTGCTGTTCGTTTGAATTGGGTTGATCTCCCTGAAAGCTCTAGAACTCTGCTGCCGGAAATCGATGCCCTCACTGCAAGATTTCGCCACATTAAAACTATCGTTCTGGCAGGTATGGGTGGATCATCACTGGCTCCTGAAGTGATTGCACAGAGCTTTGATCAAGAACTCTTTATATTGGATTCGACTGATCCTGACTTTCTTGCCCACGCACTCAATGGTGACCTAGCGTCGACCTTGGTTGTTGTCTCATCTAAATCGGGTTCAACGATAGAGACCTCATCTGCTCGCGCTGCATTTGTGGATGCATTCAATCAGGCAGGTCTAGTTCTCTCAGAGCATATGGTGGTCGTAACGGATCCAGGCTCTCCCCTAGATGAGCAATCTCGCAAACAAGGACTTACTGTTATCAACGCTGATCCTCATGTAGGTGGAAGATTTAGCGCGTTGAGTGCTTTTGGTCTTGTTCCAAGTGCCTTGGCAGGAGTCGATGTCTCCTTATTGCTCGATGCTGCTAGTGATTGCAAGAAAAACTTTCTCATCGATGCCACTTCCATCATCGATGTTGCATGGCTGCTTACCACTCAGAGTTCGCAATACGTTTCATTTATCGATGCCGGCTCAGGGATGCCTGGTTTATCTGATTGGATTGAGCAGTTAGTTGCCGAGTCAACCGGTAAATCTGGAGTGGGGCGACTTCCAATAGCAGCTGAGGATTTGGAGAGCGCTTCCATCGGTGGAGCGTTCACTGTCTCTTTCCACGAAATGGGCGCGGACCTGACTGTTCTTGGTGACTTGGGTGAACACTTTATTTTCTGGGAATGGGTGACAGCTCTGGTGGGTGCAGCGCTAAAGATTGATCCCTTCAACCAACCGAATGTCACGGAAGCAAAGAATGCAACATCTGCACTGCTTTCCGAGTGGAACGGTCAGCTTCCAGTCCTCGCGCCAGATTTCTCAGATAAGTCGGTTGAAATATTTGGAAGCACTGATGATCTGAATTCCGCGCTGCAAAGTTTTGTTGCATCTGTTCAAGATGGTGGGTACATATCTATCCATGCTTATCTCGATCGCCGTGATGATGCGCGCCTTCAGGAGCTGCGAAAAATTCTCTCGCTCAAGACGGGTCATCCAGTTACTTTTGGTTGGGGGCCACGCTTCCTCCACTCCACCGGGCAATTCCACAAAGGTGGTCAGCAAAACGGTGCCTTCCTCCAAATTACCGGTGAAGCCAGCTGCGACTTCCCGATTCCGGGTAGCAACTTTGGATTTAAGACCTTAGTCATGGCACAAGCGTTAGGTGACAACCGTGCACTGGCTGAAAGAAAATTCCCGCTCCTGCGTCTTCACCTTCAAGAGCGCAGTGCGGGAATTTCTCAAATCTTAGAAGCGGCTAGATCTCTCTAGATTAATCCTCGCCACGTAACTTCTTGAGTGCATCTTCAAGAATCTTTGCACCTTCGGCATCTGTGCGACGCTCTTTTACGTAAGCCAAGTGGGTCTTATATGGGACATTGACTACGGCACTTGGTGGATTGTTTCGATCACGACCGGCTGGAAGACCACATTTTGGGCAATCCCATTCAGCAGGAATCACTACTGTCTCTTCAACTGCAAACGATGGTCGGACTTCATGTCCTTTGCCACACCAGTATGAAACTGTTGCACGTTCAATCTGATCACCGCGCTCTGCCTCACCCATTGGGCCGGCGCCGACACGACTTCCACGAATAGCACTTGCCATCTTTGCTTATCCCTTCAAAACGAGTGAGAGTGCGACGACTCCTGCAAACCAGAGACCACCAACAACGATTGTGATGCGATCAAGATTGCGCTCAACAACTGAGGAACCGCCATAGTTTGAGGAGATGCCTCCACCGAAGAGATCTGAAAGTCCTGCGCCTTTTCCTTTGTGGAGAAGAACAAGAAGGATCATTACAACGCTGGTGATGACCAGAAAAATGGATAGTCCGAGGGCCATAGCCGTACTCCTTACTTCGTAGAGGGGAAGGATACTAGATCGCGGCAGGCTAGCCCCCCAGAACTAACTACCCTCGCCGAGGGGATTACTGCTGATCTTGTGCGTAAAACTTGGCGATCTTAGCCAGCTCTTCTGGGTCCAGGCTTGCTCCGCCAATAAGAGCGCCATCTACATCTGACTGCTTCATAATCTCGACGATATTTGAAGACTTTACAGATCCTCCATAGAGAACTCGCATTGCCGAAGCAATCTCGGGCGAACCAATTACCCCGATTTCTTCACGAATGGCAGCACACACTTCTTGTGCGTCTTCAGGAGTTGCGGTTTTTCCAGTGCCAATGGCCCAGACAGGTTCATAAGCAATAACCATTTTCTTAAGTTCTGGTTTGGTGAAACCTTCAAGACCAGCACGAATCTGGCGAATGACATGGGATACATGGGTTCCGGACTCACGAATAGAGAGCTCTTCGCCGACACAGAAAATTGGATTCAACTCATTAGCAAGGGCAGCCTTAATCTTACGATTAACGAGTGCATCGTCTTCCTTGTGAATTGCGCGTCGCTCTGAGTGTCCGATAACAACAAAGGTGCAGCCCAACTTCTTCAACATGGATCCAGATATGTCACCAGTGAAGGCTCCGCCTGCTTCCGGTGACAGGTCCTGTGCACCGTATTGCAGACGAAGACGATCGCCATCAACCAAAGTTTGAATCGAACGAATATCCGTAAATGGAGGAATGATTGCTACATCAACTTCATCATAATCTTTATCCGATAATGAGTAGACAAGTTTTTGGGCTACAGCGATCGCCTCAAGATGATTGAGATTCATCTTCCAGTTGCCCGCCATGAGTGGCTTACGCATGTGCTTCTCCTTCTATCGTTATCTGTTTAGGGACATCTATTGGCAAAGATTAAAGGTCTAGCGCTGACAATCCAGGCAACTCTTTACCCTCAAGATATTCAAGAGATGCTCCGCCGCCTGTTGAAATATATCCGAAATCACTATCGGCAAAGCCGAGGGCGCGAACTGCGGCAGCAGAATCACCACCACCAACTACTGAGATCCCAGAAACTTCGGTCAGAGCCTGCGCAACGACACGAGTACCGTGAGCAAAGTTTGCGAACTCAAAGACCCCCATAGGACCATTCCAAAACACTGTCTTGCACTGAGCAATCGCAGCTGCAAAAGCCAGAGCAGACTCTGGGCCAATATCTAGCCCCATCTGATCAGCAGGGATCTTGTCTGCAGAGACAACCAGTGCTGGAGAATCACTTTTAAACTCGGCAGCAACAACAATATCTGTAGGGAGAATTAACTTAACGCCAGAAGATTCCGCTTTCGCAATGAGGTCTTTGACTGTTGGGATTAAATCGCTCTCGACTAGTGATTTTCCAATTTCTTTGCCTTGGGCGGCAAGGAAGGTAAAGACCATTCCGCCTCCAATAGCCATAACATCAACCTTGTTGAGCAGATTGGAAATTACACCGATCTTGTCAGAGACCTTAGCTCCCCCAAGAACAACTCCATAAGGTCGCGCTGGATCAACGGTGAGTTTCTTTAATACCTCTACCTCGGCACCAACAAGTGTTCCTGGTGCATGAGGAAGGAGTTTAGGAAGATCATAGACCGATGCGTGTTTGCGATGGACTGCTCCAAAACCATCACCTACGTAAAGATCTGCAAGTTTTGCAAGTTCTTCTGCGAAACCTTTTCGTTCAGCCTCATCTTTAGACGTTTCTGCCGCGCTGTAGCGAATATTCTCAAGAAGAAGAATTTCACCTGACTTAAGTGCCTGAGCTGATGCGGTTACATCAGCACCCAGCAATTCTCCAACGAAGTGAACGGGTGAACCAAGGAGTTCTGCAAGTCGTTGAGCAACAGGAGCCAAAGAGAGTTCTGGTTTTGCTTCACCCTTTGGGCGTCCCAAGTGGGCAGCAATCACAATGCTTGCACCTGCTGAAAGTAGGAACTTGATAGTCGGCAGCGAGGCTTTGATTCGCCCATCATCTGTGATGACTCCATCTTTCAATGGAACATTGAGATCGCAGCGAAGAAAAACTCGCTTGCCGGCTACATCAAGTTCATGCAACAGCATTAGAGAGATTTACCTACAAGTCCGACAAGGTCTACGAGGCGGTTTGAATAACCCCATTCATTGTCATACCAACCAACAATCTTTACCTGATTGCCAATCACCTTTGTTAGACCTGAATCGAAGATACATGATGAAGGATCTGTCACGATATCTGAAGAGACGATTGGATCCTCCGTATAAGAAAGATATCCCTTAAGTGCACCATTTGCAGCCGCCTTCATCGCTGCATTGATCTCTTCAGCGGTTGCTTCCTTAGCAAGCTCTACAGTGAGGTCTGTTGCTGAGCCTGTTGGAACTGGAACGCGCATGGCATAACCGTCAAGCTTTCCCTTAAGTTCTGGCAGAACTAGTGAGATTGCCTTAGCGGCACCTGTTGAGGTAGGAATCATATTTGTAGCTGCGGCACGAGCGCGGCGGAGATCCTTGTGCGGGAAATCAAGGATTACCTGATCGTTTGTATACGCATGAATCGTTGTCATCAAACCTTTAACGATGCCCCAGTTATCTTGAAGAACTTTTGCCATAGGCGCAAGGCAGTTAGTGGTACATGATGCATTCGAAATAACGTGGTGGTTCGCAGGATCGTACTTCTCATGGTTTACGCCCATAACGATTGTGATGTCTTCATCACTCGCTGGAGCCGAAATGATTACCTTCTTTGCACCAGCTGCGATGTGCTTCTTCGCATCTGCCGCTTTGGTGAAGTGCCCTGTCGATTCGATGACGATATCTGCTCCGACAGCGCCCCATGGAAGATTTGCTGGATCGCGATCCGCAAAGACCTTCATCGTCTTGCCACCAACGGTCAAAGTGTCATCTGTATAAGTGACCTCAAGGCCTAGGCGACCCAAGATTGAGTCGTACTTGAGGAGATGTGCAAGAGTTGCGTTATCGGTCAAATCGTTAATTGCAACGATATTGATGTTTGGGTTGGTCAGAGCTGCGCGAAAGAAGTTGCGGCCAATACGTCCAAAACCATTAATTCCAACATTAATCATGAGTAAACCTTTTTCTAGAGGACCCTATAAAGGGAGTCGGCACACTATCTGCCACAACATTGGGGTCTTGGCTAACCTTATCAGGACGAGAAGGCTCGAATCACTCATTCACTAAGCAGGTCTGGCGAAAGTCCAGCTTCTGTATCTGGAATTCCAAGTTCACCGGCTCGCTTGTCTGCCATCGCGAGCAAGCGGCGAATACGACCAGCAATTGCATCCTTTGTCATCGGTGGGGTTGCAAGGGATCCCAACTCTTCGAGGGATGCTTGACCGTGGCTAATGCGGAGTTCGCCCGCCTCTTTCAGGTGGTCGGGAATTTCATCTCCCAGAATCTCCATGGCACGTTGCACGCGAGCAGCAGCAGCGACAGCGGCGCGAGCTGAACGACGAAGATTTGCATCATCAAAGTTTGCGAGTCGATTTGCTGTAGCGCGAACCTCTCGTCGCATACGTCGCTCTTCCCAGGCTAGAACACTCTCGTGAGCACCTAACCGTGTGAGCAGAACTCCAATTGCGTCTCCATCACGAATGACAACTCGATCTACTCCACGCACTTCTCGAGCTTTAGCCGCAATACCTAACCGGCGTGCTGCACCAACTAAGGCAAGCGCTGCCTCTGGGCCAGGGCACGTGATCTCTAGTGAAGAAGATCGTCCGGGCTCCGTTAAAGAACCGTGTGCAATAAATGCGCCACGCCATGCAGCTTCTGCATCGCAAATATTTGCCGAAACCACTTGTGGCGGCAAACCGCGAATTGGACGACCGTTTCCGTCAATCAAACCAGTTTGGCGCGCCAACGCATCGCCTGATTCAATGACGCGAACAACATAACGAGAACCTTTGCGAAGTCCGCTTGAAGATAGAACTGCTAAGTCACTGTCGTGGCCATAGATGTCTGCAATATCTTTCTTGAGGCGTCTAGCGCTCTGAGAAGTATCCAGTTCAACCTCGATCACAACTTTTCCGGCAGCTATATGAAGTCCGCCTGCAAAACGGAGAAGAGAGGAAACCTCTGCTTTGCGACAGCAGGGACGCGTTACCGAGAGTCGACTCAATTCATCTTTTACCGCTGCAGTCATAGCCATGGGACTATCCAACCAAAGTTTTCTCTGCAATGTGTGCGAAAAGTGAGGTCAATTTTTTCGTATCATGATGATTTCCACTTGATTCGAGGCGCAGATCCTGCACGATCAACTCTCCACCTTGGGTTGAAACTTTCTCTCTCAGGAGTTTGGTGGCCTCTGAGTCGAGTGCTATCGATGAATCTGCAACTACAAAATCAAATGAGAGTTGTGGCGCTAATTTCTGGATAGCTGCAATGTGATCGAGAGCGCTCCGACCTGAAAATTCACCACTTTCTGAATCGTCAAGGTTAAGAAGCAGAATCTTCTTCGCTCGGGATTCAATCAAAGAAGATAATTGCTCGGGTACCAGTAGATGAGGAAGCACACTTGAAATCCACGACCCTGGTCCCATGGTGATCCAATCTGCTTCTGCAATCGCCTCTAGCGCTTCTGGTCTTGCCGTTGGATTCTCTGGAATTAATTTAAGGGATTCAAAACTTCCAGGAGCCGTAGCAACTTCCTTCTGTCCGCGAACTGTTCTCTTTTCTCCCTGTTCAAAGAATGTAGCTTCGATATCTAGCGGCTGACCAGCCATCGGCAGAACGCGGCCAACAACTTTAAGGAGTGCCCCCACTCGATCTAAACCTTCAATAGGATCTTCATCACGATCCCACAGTGCAGCTAAAAGCAGATTACCAACAGCGTGACCATCGAGTGGGCCATCGCTTGTAAATCGATATTGCATAATCTCTGCCCAACTTCTGCCCCATTCATCATCGGAACAGAGTGCAGCAAGTGCCATTCGTAGATCGCCGGGAGGAAAGATTGGAAATTCCTCTCGCAGTCTTCCGCTTGATCCGCCATTATCGGCAACAGTCACTATCGCTGTGATCTCCGAAGTGAGAGACCTGAGCGAGGTGAGAGTTGCAAAGAGACCGTGCCCTCCGCCTAAAGCGACAACGCGTGGAGATGACATCTACTACTCGCGACCAACATCTCTGTGAGTTGCATGGGCAGAGATTTCGACGGTTGAAGAATGCTCACTCAACTGACGAGCAATTTCTCGGGCCACGGAAACACTGCGGTGCTTACCGCCAGTGCAACCAACTGCAATTGTCACAAATCGCTTTCCTTCACGTAGGTACCCAGGAATCATCTGCATGACAACTGATACATAGGTCTTAATGAACTCATCCACTCCATCGCTGGCAAGCACAGTTGAATAAACCTTCTCGTCAAGACCAGTGAGTGGACGAAGATCTGGAACCCAATGTGGATTAGGGATAAACCGAGCATCGAGAAGAAGATCTGCGTCAACGGGGATTCCATACTTGAATCCGAATGAGAGAACATTGATGCGGATCGCGCTCAAGGAGCCGGGAGAGAAAATTTCAGCAATTCGCTTCTCAAGTTGATGGACATTGAGATTACTTGAATCTATGACGATGTCAGCTTGGGAACGTAGCTCATCCAATTTGGATCTCTCGCGGGCAATCCCATCGACAATGCGATCATTGCCTTGCAAGGGATGTGGTCGCCGAGTTGATTCAAATCGGGCTACTAAAATTTGGTCGCTGGCATCGAGAAAGAGCATTCTGAACGCAACCTTCTTTTCACGCAATATGTTCAGGGATGCACTTAGATCATCGAAAAATTTTCCTCCGCGCACATCTACGACAACCGCAACCGATGTGAAATCTGAGCCGCCTGTCTGGGAAGCTAAATCGGGGAGAATCGCGGGTGGAAGGTTGTCGACGACATACCAACCAAGATCTTCAAGTGCATGGGCAACGGTTGATCTACCAGCACCTGACATTCCAGTGAGAATCAGGAGTTCGCGCGTACTCATGGCTACAGTCTGCCACCAACGTCAAGCACCTCAAACTGGAAGCTCGCCCCTACTTTTCTAAGATTTCACCCGTCTGCATATCAACTCCACCAGTGCGAGCAGCCTCCCCCATGTGCGAGAGGTGGTTCCAGATTATCGATGCGATCTTCTCCCCGATTCCAGGGGTTGCAGCAATCTCTGCAATTGAAGCCTTGCGAATAGCGCTCACTGATCCAAAACGGTCGAGTAACGCAGCACGTCGGATATGACCGAGTTGTTCAATTTCATCAAGCACTGATTCAAGCATCACCTTTGATCTGCGTGACCTATGAAAAGTGATTGCAAAACGATGGGCTTCATCTCGGATGCGCTGCAAAAGATACATACCTTCGCTGGTGCGTGGAAGGATAAGCGGATCTTGATTGTGAGGAAGCCATACTTCCTCAAGACGTTTTGCTAACCCGCAGAGAGCGATATCTGTAATGCCGAGCTCCTGCAGAGCACGCGCCGCAGCAGTAACTTGTGGTGCTCCACCATCGACCACAATAAGTTGTGGCGGGTACGAGAATTTACTCAAGCGACCACCAGAATCCTTCACTTCACTTTGATCAACATTTCTATCTGCTAAAAATCTCTTAAGCCTTCTCGTGATCACTTGGTGCATGGCGCGTGTGTCATCAGTTGCTTCTGTGGTGTCGATGATGAATCGACGGTATTCACTCTTTTTGGCAATTCCATCTTCAAAGACAACCATCGACGCAACAACGGTGGTTCCAGAAATATTCGATATATCAAAGCACTCGATACGTAACGGCGTGCGCGGTAACTCGAGGACTTCTTCGAGTTCAATTAAAGCCTTACCCGAGACTGCGGCATCATTAGCTCGCTTGCTTAGGAACTGAATGAGCGCGTAGTGTGCATTCCTCTCGACCGTATCAAGCAGTTCAACCTTCTCGCCACGTTGTGGAACCTTGATCTGAACTTTATGACCAGCGATGGATGTTAACCATGAGGACAATGATTCAATATCGGCTGGCTCCTGATTAATGTGAATTGTCGAGGATATGTCAGTTGCCGCATCGCCGTAGATGGAGAAGAGAAGTGAAGCCCACTGGTCCTCCCCTTCGAGAGTTCTCTCTTGATCAACAATCCAGGAACGTGAACCCTTAATTGAACCGCGACGCACCATGAAGATAGAACCTGCCGCATGAAAGCCTTCTTCGTGGATTGCGATGAAGTCTCCATCGAGATCATCAGAGAGATTGCCTTGGGTTGATCTTTGTGCTTTTTCAAATGATTCAATCTGATCCCGAAGTCTGGCCGCTCGCTCAAACTCTTCGCGTGATGCTGCCAACTCCATCTCACTGCGCATAGCAGGGAGTAAATCCTCCATGCCTGATTCCATAAACTCATCAAGTTTTATGGCGATTTGGCGATGTTCCTCAGGAGTCACCCATCCCACGCAAGGAGCGGCACACTTGCCGATATCACCGAGAAGACATTGTCGTTTCGTTCTTTGAGCTCGCTGAAAATTTCCAGCGCTACAGGATCTCACCGGAAATACTTTGAGTAATACTTCATATGTATTCCTTAACGCCCAGGCATTTGTGTATGGTCCGAAATACTTCAATCCAGGACGCTTCTCTTTTCGAGTGATGAAAATACGTGGATACTCATCTTCGATCGAGATTGCAAGGTAGGGATAAGACTTATCATCTTTGAACTGAACGTTATAGGTTGGGTGATATTGCTTGATCCAAGAAAACTCAAGAGCGAGTGCCTCGAGCTCGGTTTTGACGATGGTCCAATCAACGCGAACAGCTTCGTGCACCATGCGATACGTCTTCTGAGCCAAGTTGGCCTGAAAGTAGGAACTCAATCGATTCTTGAGATTCTTCGCCTTGCCTACATAAATAACTTTATCTTTATCATTGTAGAAACGGTAAACCCCAGGTTCTTCTGGGATTTCAGTTGGGCGATAGCTGGCTGGATCTGCCATCTCTACTTCTTCTTCGTTACAGGTTTCTTAACGGAGCGGTTGCTCTCTAGAATTTCTCGCAAGAATTGACCTGTGTAGCTCTCCTTTACAGTCGCAACATGTTCTGGAGTGCCTTCGGCGACGACCATTCCACCTCGGAAACCACCTTCTGGTCCCATATCGATAACCCAATCTGAACACTTAATCACATCAAGATTATGTTCAATCACAATAACTGTGTTACCGGAATCAACAAGGCGACTCAATACTCCTAATAGTTTATTCACATCTTCAAAGTGGAGACCAGTTGTTGGTTCATCAAGAACATATATTGTTCGCCCTGTTGAACGTCGCTGCAATTCAGTAGCGAGCTTTACTCGCTGAGCTTCTCCACCCGAGAGAGTTGGCGCAGACTGTCCTAAACGAACATATCCAAGACCTACATCGCAGAGGGTTTTAAGGAATCGTGCAATCGTAGGAACTGACTCGAAGAATTCATGAGCAATTTCAATCGGCATATCCAATACTTCAGCGATTGTCTTGCCTTTGTAATGGACCTCAAGAGTCTCTCTGTTATAGCGCGCTCCATGGCAGACCTCACAAGGAACATAGACATCAGGCAAGAAGTTCATCTCAATGGTGATAGTTCCATCACCCGTGCAGTTCTCGCAGCGACCACCCTTAACATTGAAGCTGAAGCGTCCTTGCTGATATCCGCGTATCTTCGCTTCAGTAGTCTCTGAAAAGAGAGCACGAATTTTGTCAAAGACACCCGTGTACGTTGCTGGGTTAGAGCGCGGCGTACGACCAATCGGAGACTGATCTACGTGGACAACTTTATCGAGTTGATCGATTCCAGTAATTGTCTTGTGACGTCCCGGAACAATTCGTGCACCGTTGAGCTTATTAGCAAGAGTTGAATACAAAATATCGTTAACGAGCGTTGATTTTCCAGATCCACTGACGCCCGTAACTGCGACAAAGGTACCCAATGGAATAGAAACCTCTACATCCTTAAGGTTATTCTCTTTCGCACCTTTGATAACTATTTGTCGCTTTGGATCAATAGGTCTGCGTTGAGCGGGAATGTCGATAGCGCGTCGACCAGAGAGATAGGCACCAGTGATGGATTCTTTGGATGCGATGAGGTCTTCATAGGATCCTGAGACAACAACCTTTCCGCCATGTTCGCCAGCACCAGGCCCGATATCGACGACCCAGTCGGCAGTACGAATTGTCTCTTCATCATGCTCTACAACGATCAGGGTGTTTCCTAGATCGCGCAGACGCGTGAGTGTCTCAATGAGTCGACGATTATCTCGTTGGTGAAGTCCAATACTTGGTTCATCAAGAACATACAGGACTCCCACTAATCCTGAACCGATTTGAGTAGCTAAACGAATTCGCTGTGCTTCTCCACCAGAAAGAGTTCCGGCAGGACGATCTAGGGAAAGGTAATCGAGACCAACGTCGAGGAGGAAGCCAAGACGTGCATGAACTTCCTTCATGACTCGCTCGGCGATCTGCGCTTCGCGCTTGGAGAGTTTCACCTGTTTCAAGAAGGTTGCACAATCATCAATGGACAACTCACACACCTGAGCGATGCTCTTATCACCGATAGTTACAGCAAGAACTTCTGGCTTGAGGCGTGCACCGTTGCAAGCAGCGCATGGAATCTGGCGCATATATGCCTCGTATTTATCGCGACTGTAATCACTATCGGTTTCACTGTGGCGGCGATGGATGAACGGGATGACACCTTCGAAACCTGTGGTGTAATTTCGAGCTCCGTAGCGACCTTTGTATCGCATTTTGATCTCATACTCGTACCCATTAAGGATGGCATCCTGGGCTTTTGCCGAAATCTTCTTCCACGGTACATCGAGTGAGAACTTGATGTCATTGGATAGGGCTTCTAACAGGCGGACAAAGTAATCAGATGATTGACCACCGGACCAAGGAGCAATTGCGCCATCATTAATACTCAAACCATCATCAGGAATGATGAGCTCTTCATCAACTTCTAGCTTTGTTCCTATACCGGAACACTCAGGACAAGCGCCGAATGGAGAGTTAAATGAAAAGGAGCGTGGTTCTAACTCTTCGAAGGAGAGGTTGCAATCATGGCAGGCTAAATGCTCGCTATACGTGTGGATCTTTTCCTGCCCAGCTTTAGCATCGACAAAATCGAGAAGGACAATGCCACTCGATAGTCTCAACGCTGTCTCTATGGAGTCGGTAAGGCGAGATTTGGATTCAGCTTTAGCGGTGAGTCGATCGATGACAACCTCAATCGTGTGTTTTTCCTGCTTCTTCAACTTGGGTGGCTCAGAGAGCGAAATAGCTTCTCCATCTACGATCGCGCGCGAATAACCTTGCTTAACGAGATCTGTAAAGAGATCAACGAACTCTCCCTTACGTTCGCGGACAACAGGCGCTAGTACTTGAAATTTTGTGGTGGGTGCAAGTTCAAGAATTTGATCAACGATCTGCTGCGGACTCTGCCTAGAAACAGGTTTTGTGCACTGCGGGCAGTGTGGTCGACCAGCGCGAGCAAAGAGCAGACGAAGGTAGTCATAGACCTCAGTAATCGTTCCCACGGTTGAGCGTGGATTGCGATTGGTAGATTTCTGATCGATGGAAACGGCAGGCGAGAGTCCCTCAATAAAGTCAACATCTGGCTTATCCATCTGTCCCAGAAATTGTCGGGCATATGCAGAAAGTGATTCGACGTAACGACGCTGACCTTCTGCAAAGATGGTGTCAAAAGCAAGACTTGATTTTCCTGAACCGGATAGTCCGGTAAAGACAATGAGCGCATCGCGCGGAAGATCGAGCGAAACATCTTTGAGATTGTGTTCGCGGGCACCACGAACGACCAGTTTCTCGATAGTCACTTAAACACCCGCTTCTTCCATAGATCGAAGTTCTTTCTTCAAGATGCGAATCTCATCACGTAACTTGGCCGCTACCTCAAATTGAAGATCTGCCGCAGCACTTCTCATCTGATCGGTGAGTGAGCCTATCAAGGCGACTAGATCCTTGCGCGGTAGAGAGATTACCCCTTTAGCGTTGAGTCCTACAGAAAGTGCTCCGCCTGAACCTTTACCAGATACCTTCTCGCTTTCAAGGAGGGCTGAAGTGTCTTCGCTCTCCCTAGTGATGAGGTCGGTGATATCTGCAATCTTCTTTCGAAGAGGTTGAGGATCCACCCCTCGCTCGAGGTTGTAGGCCACCTGCTTGGCACGTCGACGATTGGTTTCATCAATTGCAAGAGCCATGGAACGAGTGATGTTATCTGCATACATATGAACTTCACCTGAAACATTTCGGGCGGCTCTTCCGATTGTTTGGATAAGGGATGTGGCTGAACGTAAGAAACCTTCTTTATCTGCGTCCAAAATAGCAACCAGTGAGACTTCCGGCAGATCAAGTCCTTCGCGCAGTAGGTTGATACCGATCAACACGTCATACTCGCCTGTACGTAACTCTCGAAGCAGCTCTACTCTTCGCAAGGTATCTACCTCTGAGTGCAGATAACGCACTCGCACTCCTCGTTCTTGTAGGTAGTCAGTGAGATCTTCTGACATCTTTTTGGTCAATGTGGTTACGAGAACGCGTTCGTTCTTAGCGGCTCGTACATTGATCTCTTCCAGCAAATCATCGATCTGTCCCTTAATTGGTTTGATTATGATTGCTGGATCTATAAGTCCTGTAGGTCGAATTACTTGCTCGACTACATCTCCCCCGACCTTTTCCATCTCATACTTTCCTGGCGTAGCTGAGAGATAGAGGGTTTGACCGACTCGTTCAAGAAATTCTGGCCATTTCAAAGGGCGGTTATCAAGTGCGCTTGGCAATCTAAACCCATGTTCAACGAGAGTACGCTTTCGTGATGCGTCGCCTTCATACATTGCACCGATTTGCGGAACAGTGACGTGGCTTTCATCAATCACCACTAAGAAATCATCTGGGAAGTAATCCAAAAGACAATGTGGCGCCGACCCAGGGCTGCGGTCATCAAGATGGCGAGAATAGTTCTCGATACCCGAACAGAATCCCAGTTGCTCCATCATCTCAATGTCAAAAGTGGTGCGCATGCGAAGGCGCTGTGCTTCCAATAGCTTGCCCTGCTTTTCAAAGAGGTTGAGTTGGATTTGAAGCTCATCCTGGATATCGCCAATAGCGCGCTTCATAGTCTCTGGGCTAGCTGCGTAATGTGTGGCTGGGAAGATGTGTACTTCATTCTCGTCACGAATGATTTCACCAGTAAGCGGATGCAAGGTCATAATCTTTTCAATCTCGTCACCAAACATCTCAATGCGGATTGCGAGCTCTTCGTACATTGGGATTATCTCAATCGTGTCGCCGCGTACACGGAAGGTGCCACGTTCGAAGGCGATGTCATTTCGTTTGTACTGAACGTCAACAAACTTGCGCAACAGAGCATTTCGCTCGATCTCGTCCCCCACCTTGATGTGGATCATTCGATCTATATATTCCTGAGGAGTACCGAGTCCGTAGATACACGAAACCGTGGCAACCACGATGACATCACGTCGAGTGAGAAGGGAGTTAGTTGCCGAGTGACGCAATCGCTCTACCTCATCGTTGACGCTTGAGTCCTTCTCAATAAAGGTATCGGTTTGTGGAACATAAGCTTCTGGTTGGTAGTAATCGTAGTAAGAGACAAAATACTCGACTGCGTTATTGGGTAGAAGTTCTCTAAACTCATTCGCGAGCTGCGCGGCAAGGGTTTTATTGGGAGCTAAGACCAGCGTTGGCCTTTGTAGACGCTCAATAAGCCAGGCTGTTGTTGCCGACTTTCCCGTTCCTGTTGCGCCCAACAGGACAACATCCTTCTCCCCGGCATTAATTCGTTGAGCAATCTCTTCGATAGCTTGAGGCTGATCTCCCGCAGGTACATAGTCAGAGATAACCTGAAACGGAGAGTTGTTGCGGGAGAGATCGCCTTTATCTGACACGCAAGTAGCCTACTAGCGGGATCTCTCTGATGAGAGGTCAGCAATTCGCCCCTCCCAGAGATTTTCAACCTGACGCAGCAAATGATCTTCATCTCCATCATTCATGATGACCGCATCTGCGATTTCAATTCGCGCCTGTGATGGCGCTTGGTTTGCAAAGCGGGCCTTTATATCTGATATGAACATTCCTCGGGCCAATAGTCGCTCCACTCGAAGATCTTCATCTGCTTCAACAGTAACGATGAAATCGAATTTACTCGCGGCATCAGTCTCGACTAAGAGGGGAATCTCATAAATGAGGTGCGTTGCGGGTTCATTGTCGATTACCGCTTGCGCGAATAGTTTCTGGACGCGAGGATGAATTATTGCCTCGAGGTCACGCTTTGCTGCGGGATCTGCGAAGACTATTTCTGCAAGAGCCTTTCGGTTAATGTCACCGTTGGCCAAAATCTTTTCGCCAAACCGTGCCACGACTTCGTCGAAACCCTGACTGCCTCGTTCAATTGCAATCCGAGCAAGCTGGTCGGCATCGACAACATTTACTCCGAGCTCACTAAAGAACTGAGCGACTGTTGACTTACCGGCACCTATGCCGCCAGTGAGTGCAATTACCTTCATGCGCAGAGCCTACCCGTGTCGTTGTGGAAAAAAGAAAGCCCCACACGATTCACGTATGGGGCATTCTTACTTACGATTATTTATTCAGCAGTACCTTCAGCAGCTGCTCCGGCTGCGTCTGCTGCCTTTGCTTCTGCCTTCTGCTTCTTGTGAGCAAGGAAACGAACTTGAGCTTCCTGGTACTGACGTTCCCACTCCTCACGTTGTGCCTCATGGCCCGGCTTCCACTCCTGAGTTTCAGGATCGAAACCTTCTGGATAGATGAAGTTTCCATCTGCATCATAACGTGCAGCCATTCCGTACTGTGTTGGATCGAATGCTTCGATCTCAACTTCAGTTCCTTCATTAGCCTGCTTCAATGAGAGTGAGATGCGGCGACGCTCAAGATCAATATCGATAATCTTGACGAATAGCTCGTCATCTACGGCAACAACCTGCTCAGGAATTTCTACGTGGCGTTCTGCCAACTCAGAGATGTGAACAAGTCCTTCAATTCCTTCATGGACGCGAATGAATGCACCGAATGGAACAAGTTTGGTTACAACGCCTGGCACAACTTGATTGATTGTGTGGGTGCGAGCAAATGCCTGCCATGGATCTTCCTGTGTTGCCTTGAGTGAAAGTGATACACGCTCACGCTCGAAATCAACTTCCAAAACTTCAACAGTTACTTCATCGCCCACTTCAACAACTTCACCTGGGTGATCGATGTGCTTCCAAGAAAGCTCTGAGACGTGAACAAGACCGTCTACGCCACCTAGGTCAACGAATGCACCAAAGTTAACGATAGATGAAACAACACCTGTACGAACCTGGCCCTTTTGGAGCTGGTTGAGGAATGTTGTGCGAGATTCAGATTGTGTCTGCTCAAGGAATGCGCGACGTGAAAGAACAACGTTGTTACGGTTCTTGTCGAGTTCGATGATGCGAGCTTCGACCTGCTTGCCAATGTATGGTGTCAGATCGCGGACGCGACGCATTTCAACCAAAGATGCTGGCAAGAAACCACGCAACCCGATATCAACGATAAGTCCGCCCTTAACAACTTCAATAACAGTTCCGACGACAACTTCGTCGCGCTCCTTCTTGCCTTCGATCTCTCCCCATGCACGCTCGTACTGAGCACGCTTCTTAGAAAGGATGAGGCGTCCTTCTTTATCTTCCTTCTGAAGAACAAGAGCTTCTACCTTGTCGCCAACCTTAACAATGTCATTTGGATCTGCATCGTGGCGGATAGAAAGTTCGCGTGAAGGAATTACGCCTTCTGTCTTGTACCCAATATCAAGAAGTACTTCTTCGCGATCTACTTGAACGACTGTACCTTCGACGAGGTCTCCGTCGTTGAAATTTCTGATTGTGCCTTCGATTGCTGCAAGAAAATCTGCTGCTGATCCAATATCATTTACTGCAATTACTGGTGATGTAGACAAGTGAGCTCCGTAGGGATAGAAAGTAATAGGACTCAAGCGATTTGCCTGAAGAACGGGTGAAGCGTACGGGGGTGAGGTCACACGGGGCAAATCCGAGCGTAGAATGAGAGTCTCATGAAGCGCTATCGCGAACTCTTCGCCTTTCCTCAAGTGATCACACTGGGAATAAGTGCTTTTCCTGCTCGATTAGCCTACGGAATGATTGGCCTCGGCATATTTTTCAAAGCCGAACAGGAAACCGGCTCGGTAGCAGTCGCTGGTTTTGCAATTGGGTTGAACTCCCTCGCTGGTGCGGTGACAGCCGGTTTACGTGGTTCAGTAATGGATCGCTGGGGGCAGAAGTGGCCGCTACGTGTTTTGGTTCCGGCTTACACCGTCCTCATTCTTACTCTCAATCAAATGGAGACATCGCGCTCAATACTCATAGCCGCCTTCATTCTTGGCATCACTGCTCCCCCAATCAATTTATCAGTGCGCCCTCTTTGGAAAGATCTAGTTCCACAGTCGTACTTAAGGACAGCCTACGCATTTGATTCGTCAATGATGAGTTCGACAACAGTAGTCGGGCCTGTTGTAGTGACAGCCCTTGCTCTCTCCAGTCGTCCTTACCTTGCTCTCGACGTTGTCGCAGCGTTGATGTTTATTGGCGGCGCAGCGCTCGCGCTGACTCCCGTTTCAAGAAATTGGATCCCAGAGAAAAAAGTGAAAGGTCAAGGAAGTCTGCTAAAAAACCCCGTCATGCAGCTTCTGATGTTTGAAGGCTGTTTCATAGGCTTTGGATGGGGGGTCTTTGACGTCGCAGTGCCAGCATTTGCAACGCAAGAAAATGTAGCTCACCGCGTTGCCTGGATCTTCGCCGCCTTTGGAATTGCAAATGTCATCGGCGGACTGCTTGGTGGCTTGGTTTCGAAAAAGTTAGCCCCACTACCTGCATTGCGGCGCGCTTACCTCTTTTGGCTTCTTGCCTGCATTCCCATTTCGTTCACTTATCCCAATTGGACGATGGCGCTAGTTGGAGCATCTATTGGATTCGTAGGAGGCGCAGTTCAAGTCTTCTACTTCGAAGTTCTTGAGGCGGTACGACCGCAAGGATCTCAAACTTCTTCTCTTGGTTGGATCTGGAGCGTTGAAGGTTCCTTCATGGCAGTCGGAGCGGCTGTCGGCGGAGTTGTTTCAGAGTACTTCTCTCCGAGAATCGGTTTAGCAATGCTTCCACTCATGATCTTCTTTGGTCTGATTATTCTCAACCTCGGTAAGAACAGACTTGCTGCTGCTAACGACCTTCCCACAGATGAAGAAGATCTAGCCGCGATGGATGATAATTCCGATCGCAACAAATGATTTAGTGGGCTGCTTCGTTCCAGCTCTTTCCAACGCCAACATTCACATCTAGCGGTGCCTTGAGTGGATATGCATTCCCCATTTCGCGGCGAAGAATTTCAGTGGCAATTTCGATCTCTTCGGTCACGCTTTCAAGAATCAATTCGTCGTGAACCTGTAGCAATAACCTTGAACGTAACCCTTGAGCAACAAGCTCCTTTTGAACGTTAAGCATCGCCAATTTAATGATGTCAGCAGCAGACCCCTGAATCGGTGCATTCAAAGCCATTCGCTCTGCAATTTCGCGCCGTGCGCGATTATCGTGCATGAGATCTGGCAGGTATCTACGGCGACCTAACACCGTCTCGGTGTAACCAACTTTACGTGCTTCTTCAACAACGCTCTTCAAGTAATCTCTGATTCCACCAAAGCGAAGAAAGTAGCGATCCATTAAATCCTTTGCAGCAGAGGGCGAGAGATCGAGTTGGATTGCAAGGCCGTAAGAGCTAAGGCCATAGGCGAGGCCGTATGACATTGCCTTAATCTGGCGACGCATCTCCGCATCAACATCGGAAGCAGCTACTCCAAAAACCTCAGCTGCAACAGTTGCATGCAAGTCCTCGCCAGATGAAAAGGCTTCAAGAAGGTGTGCATCATTTGATAGGTGAGCCATGATGCGCATCTCAATCTGACTGTAATCTGCAGTAATTAGTTGATCAAATCCCTTGCCTGCGACGAAGCAATCCCGGATCTTGCGTCCTTCCTCGGTGCGAACTGGAATGTTCTGCAGATTAGGACCAACGGATGAAAGTCGACCTGTGGCGGTCACAGTCTGTGCAAAGTGAGTATGTATGCGTTCGTCAGATGCAATCTCTGCAATCAATCCTTCGATCGTAGTCGCTAGTTTCTTTGTCTCTCGAATGCGTAGTAGTGCTGCTAAGACTGGGTGCTTGGACTTAGCGAAGAGCCACGCTAAAGATTCGGCATCAGTAGTAAAGCCGGTCTTTATCTTCTTAGTCTTTGGAAGTCCCAACTCTTCAAAGAGCACCACCTGCAACTGCTTCGGCGATGCCACATTAAACTCATGGCCAACAGAATCGTGGGCTAGTTTGGTCTGCGTTGTCACTTCAGATTCAAAGTAGTTCAAGAGATCAGCGAGTTTCCTGCGATCGACTGCCACTCCTCTGCGTTCCATGACAGCAAGTAGATGTGCGATCGGTAGTTCGAGATCGTAGAGAAGACCCTCAACTCCACGAGCTTTCAGTTCTTGATCCAACGAAGTTCTGAGAGTGAAGAGGTGTGAGGCAGAAGATGCCAGCAAACTCTCAGGAGAAGTCAGATCTAAAGTCGAACCATCTCCAAAGCGCTCGAGAAGGTCTGAAATTTCGTGGGAGCGCACACCTGGGTTGAGAACATAGGCAGCAAGGCTGGTATCAAAGACTATGCCCTCAATCTCACTTATCCGAGAGAGCGTCTTGCCGTCATGAACAATCTTTGGAATATCTGCATCAGCGCCCCAAGATCCAATATCGCCAGAATGTACGAGATAAACCTCGTCAGAAGAAAGTGCCACTGAATATCGATCGACCTTCTCATCTATAACCTCGTAGGAGAGAGCTATCTCACCTGGATGTTTAGCGATCTTTGCGCTCACTTCCACGGGCGTGAGAACTTTTTGATCAACTTCTCGTGCGAAGAGTGTAGGAACGGCTGGGGCTACATGATCTGTTTTCGATATTGTGATGGCAGATAGTCGATCCTTGAGTGTTCTAAATTCAAGTTTTTCGAGAAGCGGTGCAAGAGCTGAAAGCTCGACCCCCGACCATGCAAGCGCGACGGGATCTGTTTCAATCTCGACAGTGCGAATAAGTTGAGTGAGTTCTCGATTGCGCTTGACGCTTTCAATATTCTCGCGCAGAGCGATACCCACTTTGCCACTGACTTCGTCAGATTTTTCAAGCAATTTCTCTAAGGAGCCATACTCGATAATCCATTTTGCAGCCGTCTTTTCTCCAACGCCCGGGATTGAAGGCAAGTTATCGCTTGGGTCTCCACGAAGTGCTGCAAAATCTGGATATTGCTGCGGTGTCATCTGATACTTATCAATGACCGCCTGTGGCGTCATTCGCGCCATCTCGCTCACGCCACGCTTTGGATATAAAACGGTGATCGATTCTGTAACTAGTTGAAAGCTATCGCGATCTCCTGTGCAGATCAAAACGTCGAAGCCATCTTTTTCGGCGCGAGTGGCTAAGGTGGCGATTATGTCATCGGCTTCAAAACCATCTACCGCAAATTGTGTTATGCCAAAACCAGAAACAAGATCATTGAGATATGACATCTGAGATCGAAACTCATCAGGAGTTTTAGCGCGATTAGCTTTGTACTCAGGAAAAATCTCGCTTCGAAAAGTCTTTCGAGAGACATCGAAGGCAACGGCGACATGGGTGGGTTTCTCGTCCTTGAGCAGAGAGATCAACATCGTGGCGAATCCGTAGATAGCATTGGTGTGCTGGCCGGTTGCAGTAGTGAAGTTATCTGCTGGCAGAGCAAAAAATGCACGGTAGGCCATTGAGTGGCCATCAATAAGAAGCAGTCTCTTCTTGGCCATGGCCCTTATCTTAGGTATAAACTCCCCAACTATGACGCAACCAAATTTCCTTGACATTGTTCGTGAGCGCGGCAGTGGTGCCCTCGATAAGAAGATGGGTATCGAAATTCTTGAAGCATCCCCCGAACGTCTCGTGGGTCGAATGCCAGTGGAAGGTAATACTCAACCAATCGGCCTTCTCCACGGTGGTGCAAATGTGGTCTTAGCTGAATCTCTCGGCTCTATAGGAACACAAATTCACGCTGGACCCACACGTCGGATTGTTGGAGTAGATATCAACGCTACGCACCACAAGTCAGCAACTACAGGATTTGTAACCGGCGTTGCAACTGCAGTATCTCTCGGAAAAACACTGTGCGTCTATGAAATCGTCATCACCAATGACCAAGGAGAGCGCACGTGTAGCGCACGCATTACCTGCATGATTCTTGCGGAGAGAAAATAACTTCTTCTCAAGAATTAGAAAATTTCATTCGCTCCAGTGCCGAGATAGGCAGCCTTAACGTGAGGATCATTCAGTAGATCGCTAGCCTTTGCTTCCTTAGTGATAGATCCAGTCTCAAGAACATATGCGCGGTGGGCTCTAGAAAGAGCTTGTTGAGCATTCTGTTCAACTAGCAAGATAGTTACGCCTTGCTTGTTGATCTCTGTAATGATTCGGAAAATGTTCGCGATCATTTGAGGTGCCAGACCCATCGATGGTTCATCAAGCAAGAGAACCTTTGGGCGAGCCATGAGCGCGCGTCCAATTGCCAGCATCTGCTGTTCGCCACCGGATAAAGTTCCTCCGGCTTGAGTCGCTCTCTCCTTCAAGCGAGGGAAGAGATTGTAAATACGTTCAAGATCTGTAGCGATCTCAGATTTCTTCATCTTGAGATGGTATTTACCCATTTCGAGATTCTCTAAAACTGTCATTCCAGAGAAGATGCCACGACCTTCAGGTGCTTGTGAAATCCCAAGACGAACTCTGTCATGGGCAGCCATCTTGGAGATATCTTTTCCGTCGAAGAAGATCGAGCCAGAGCTGATTGGTCTCAACCCTGAAATAGTTTTTAGCGTTGTTGTCTTACCCGCGCCATTAGCGCCGATAAGCGTGACGATCTCACCTTCATTGACTACGACAGAGATACCCTTAATTGCTTCAATCTTTCCATAATGAACATGGATATCTTTTATTTCAAGACGCATCTTCAGGCACTCCTAAATAGGCTTCGATGACTCGCTTATCATTTTGTACAACGGTAGGTAGGTCATCAGCGATTTTCTGACCGAAATCAAGAACGACAACTCGATCTGAAACGCCCATAACTAGCGACATGTCATGTTCAATTAAGAGAACCGTGTAACCAGCATCTCGAATACGCTTGATGGTTTCGGCTAATTCAATTTTTTCTGCAGGGTTAAATCCAGCTGCAGGCTCATCCAAGAGCAACAACTTCGGCTTCGTACCTAGTGCTCTTGCGATTTCTAATCGGCGCTGGACGCCATAAGGAAGGTTCTTTGCAAGTCGATCTGCATATTGACCAATGCCGATGAAATCCAAAATCTCCTGAGCTCGTGCAGTATCTGATTTCTCTTCTCTACGGGAGATAGGCATTCCGAACAACCCGCTGAGTAAGCCTGACTTCTTATGAGTATCAGTGGCTGTAATAACGTTCTCGAGAGCGGTCATATCTCCCCAGAGGCGAATGTTTTGGAAAGTTCGAGCAATGCCGCCTCGAGTGATTCTGTAACGCTTCTTACCTTTGAGCGACTTACCTAAAAATGAAATATCTCCACTAGTTACTTGATAAACGCCTGTGATCACATTGAACACTGTCGTCTTACCAGCACCATTCGGGCCGATGAGTCCGAGGATCTCTTTTTCGTTGATCTCAAAACTCACGTCATTAAGGGCAGTTACACCACCAAACTTGATGGTGACATTCTTAAATGAAAGTACATTCTTGGTCATTTTGACTCCTCCCCAGGCAAAGCTTTCTCGCGCTTCTTTCTTGGAAGTAGGCCATCAGGACGAAGATTCATCATGATCACGAGTACTGCACCGAACACCAGGAGGCGTGCATCGGAGAGGAAGCGAATTCGATCTGGAAGGTAGCCAAGAATTACTGCACCAAGAATTACGCCCCAAATATTTCCCATTCCTCCGAAGACCACACAGGCCAAAATGAGAATAGACACTTGAAGCGTAAAGTTATCTGGTGAGATAAAGAGTGTCTTCGAAGCATAGAGAACGCCGGCAGCTCCACCAACTGAAGCTCCCAAAACAAATGCCCAGATCTTGTATTTGAAGGTAGGAACTCCCATGAGTTCAGCAGCGTCTTCGTCCTGGCGGATAGATTCCCACGCACGACCTGGGCGTCTAGCCGAGAGTCGACGAATCATCCAAATCGTCAGAAGAATGATGATTAAGAATGTCCAGAAATAGAGTCTGTGATTATCAAATGTATATTCCAAGCCAAATATGGTCGGCGGAGTTGGAACTCCGACAATTCCATTTGCGCCACCGATTGAGTTCAAATTCAATGCCGTGATGCGCACAATCTCACCGAAGCCAAGGGTAATAATGGCTAGATAATCTCCGCGCAGACGTAGCGCAGGGACTCCGAGAATGAGACCGGCAAACATAGCCATTGCAATACCGATTGGGAGAATCTCCCATGTATTCAAGCCAGTCTTAGTTCCCAACAATCCCATCGTGTAAGCGCCGATAGCAAAAAACGCAACATAACCGAGATCAAGAAGTCCGCTCTTTCCGATCACAATGTTTAAGCCAAGGGCCATGATTACAAAGATTGCTATAGGAAAAACAAGAACCGATCCATAATCTGCAATCGGTGTGTTGAGGAAAGTTCCACCTAGGAATGGCAATGAAGCCGCCATTGCGATCGCACCCAGTGCGATTAAAACGCGGACAGGTCTACCAGAGCGTGCCCAGAAATCAGCTCCAACATCTCTTAGATTTATCATCTATGCCCTCGATTGTGTGATTGCTTCGCCGAACACACCATTCGGCCTGAAATAAAGAACGACAACAAGAATGACGAAAACGGTAACAGCCTTCCATTGGGTACCAAGGAAGAAGGAAGCGTAGGTTTCAATCAAACCGAGACCGATGCCTCCGTAGAAAGCTCCCTTAATGTTTCCAATTCCACCCAAAATTGCGGCTGTAAATGCGGCAATTCCCAATTCGAAACCGATGTTAAATGCGGTGTTCTCATACTTAAGAATGTAGAAGAAGCCAGCAGCGCCGGTCATCAATCCGCCAATTAAGAAAGTACCTGAGACAACGAAATTCAGGTTTACACCCATCAAGCGAGATGCATCTTCATTCATAGAGACAGCTCGGATGGCTTTTCCTAGACGAGTACGCTTCACAAACTGACTCAATGCGATAAAGAGTATTAATCCAGAGACGACGATAATGATGTTATCGACTCTCAATTCAATTCCAAATGGGGCAGCTAAAGTCTTCTTCTCCATCACACGTGGGCTACCGACGTAGCGTGAGTCGGTCAGGATTCGCATGAACTCTGCCAAGACAATTGACATTCCAATTGCCGAAATCAATGGGGCCAATTTATTCGAGCCACGATTTCTCAGTCGTCTATATGCGACTAACTCGAGGAGTACAGAGAGAATTCCTGACATCAACATCGAGGCTAATAGACAAAGGAAGAGGATCCACACGAGACGCGCGCCGACTGCTGGTTCTGACTGCTGGGTGAATCCAAATACATCTCGCACGACCAGAATAGAAGCGAAAGTTCCATACATAAAGATCTCGGAGTTAGCGAAGTTGATCATTCTTAGAACGCCATAGACCATCGTGTAGCCCAAAGCGATCATCACGTAAATGAAACCTAGGCTCAGGCCTCCTACCGTCAATGATGCAAACTGATCTTGAAAATTACCTAACACGTTGCTTCTTCCTGATTGTGAGTTACAAAATTAGAAAATTAAGTGCACAGCACCTGGTAATTTCTTACCAGGTGCTGTGCGTAGAGACTTCTTGCTTAGTCAAAGACTAAACAATATTTACTTTACTCCACCTGTGTACTTAATTGCTCCAGCCTTGATTTCAAAGCCGTTCATGACTCCACCAGCAGTATCACCGTTGCGGTCAAATGAAAGAGCAGCACCTGAGATTGACTTGCCCTTGTATGCCTTTACGCACTTCAACATTGCTGGGCGTGTAGAAACACCCTTTGCGATGCAGTTAAGGAATACATTTGCAGCGTCGATTGACTCAGCAGCGTATGTTCCTGAAGAAACCTTCATTCTCTTCTTGAAATCTGCTTCGATCTTTGGATCGATCTCAGAAAGAGGAACAGTTCCTGCAGTGAGGCGAACGCCTTCAAGAATTGAAGCGCTTGCAAGTGTCAAGATTCCTGGGCTAAGTACTCCGTCGCCACCAGCAAGGATGCCTGTGTAGCCTGAGTCACGAAGCTGACGGTAGAGAGTTGCAGCCTGTGCGTAGTAACCAGTGAAGATAACTACGTTTGCTCCAGCTGTCTTTACCTTAGCGATTGAAGCTGACCAGTCTGTTGTCTTATCTGGAACGCTGTCTTGACCAGCAAGAACTGCGCCGCCGATCTTCATGTAGTCAACAAGGCCAACACCGTATGGTGACTGATCATCGATCACAAACACCTTAGGAGCTGTAACGCCCTTTGTTGCTAGCTTGTAAAGCGCAGGTCCCTGAACGCGGTCAGTTACTGGAATACGGTGGAACACTGGGAAACCAATGAGTCCCTGTGCTGGATCTGTAATTGAAACGCGTGTAGCAGATGGTGAGATCAATGGAAGACCTGTCTGCTTGTAGAATGGAAGTGAAGCAATTGTTGCTCCAGAGTATGCAGGTCCTACGAGTCCGAGGATGCTCTTGTTTGAAGCTGTTCCTGGAGCAACCTTAGCTGCTTCTGTTCCGCTTCCCTGATCATCAACTGAAACGATCTTTACCTGAATCTTGCCCTTGTTCTTCTCATTGAACAATGCAACTGCGTACTTAACGCCGTTGAGTTCGTCGATACCGACCTGAGCTTCCTCACCTGTGAGAGGACCTTGAAATGCGATTGTCGCAACACGTGCTTTAGCATTTGCAATCGGAGCCACCGCTACGGTGGTACCTAGTGCAAGTGCGATCACGGCGCCAATAGAAACTAACTTACTTTTTTTCATATGTAGTGCCTTTCCTGTTCTTGTGTCCCGGGACAGGGAGACCGAAAGAGTAATGGTTGGGGTGAGGCTAGGACAAGGCCCATTTAGGCCTAAATGGTCTCGGTTTCGTTATAAATGGGATTCCAGTATCACCAGCTGAGACGGTGCTTTGGCCTATTTTTCTGGAACGGCTTCAGGGCTGATGACGGCTTGAGCAACTTCTTTCATGGTGAGACGGCGATCCATAGCTGCCTTTTGAATCCATGAGAACGCCTGAGGCTCGGTGAGATTGAGGGCAGCCATAAGAATGCCTTTAGCTCTATCGATGATCTTTCGTGTTTCTAGTCGTTCATGGAGATCTGCAACTTCAGCGGCTAGAGATTTCATCTGCTGATGCCTACTTATTGCAATCTCAATGGCTGGGACTAAATCATTAATCGTAAATGGTTTAAGTACATAGGCCATTACTCCAGCATCACGGGCGCGATCAACAAGTTCACGTTGACTAAATGCAGTAAGCATCAACACCGGACAAGTTGAAATAATCTCTTCAGCCGCGCTTATGCCATCAAGTATCGGCATCTTCACATCAAGAATTGCTAGATCAGGTTTGTGTTCTGCTACTAAGGTAATTGCTTCTGCGCCATCACTTGCTTGCGCAACGACGAGATAACCGGCCTCGCCGAGCATTTCGACAAGATCCATTCTGATCAGCGCTTCGTCTTCAGCCACGACTATTCTGACTGGCTCTTGCTTGCGCTCTATATTCATGTGCCCCGAGTCGGATTCGAACCGACACTATGCAGTGTTTGAGACTGCCCTCTCTACCGTTGGAGTACCGAGGCTAACGAAGGAATCTTAACCTCTC
>Ga0208596_1000046_pt1 | contig 42581 bp, 36 predicted proteins | sample LakMenEpi12Jul11_FD_150686 | JGI IMG/M metagenome (GOLD analysis project Ga0208596, IMG submission 150686) | Freshwater microbial communities from Lake Mendota, WI - 12JUL2011 deep hole epilimnion (SPAdes) | ecosystem: Environmental > Aquatic > Freshwater > Lake > Epilimnion/Euphotic zone ...
ATGTCCCCAGCGAGTGGGGACCCCTCAATTTTAAACCCTTACCCAGCAAAGTGTCCAGAGACGGTTTCCGAAGGTCAGGAAAAAAAGTGGTAAAACCACCAACCGACAGCGGAAAAAAAAACCCAAAACCCTTACCCAGCAAGCGACCGAAGTTCCCAACCAAAAAATAAACATTACAGCCATTTTACCTGACCTTCGGAAAAACTACACAATAATCGAACCCGGAGGCTCAATCACAGGAACACCCACCCCCCAAGTTTCCACCTGAGAAAGAGTATGTCGAGACAAAGGATAAAACCTGACATTATCCTCCTCCAACTTGACAATCTTCCTTAACCGACGACGGAAATCATTGTACTTTTCCGTATTTAACTGACATTCAAATACAGAATACTGCACCCGCTGACCATAACCCTCTAATAAATCAGCTATCTTTTTCCGGCGTTTATCATCAGGAATATCGTAGGAAATCACATACAAAAACATAACACAAATATCCGAAAAAATCAATCAATTCGATAACTTTTATAATGGTGACTGGGATTATAAACAAACTGTTTAAAAGCCTTGACTTGTTGAGTTAATAAATCCCACTTTGGTTGCTTTATTTCCTGATCAGTTTTAATTTCCTCCGTCATTCTTTGCAAAAACCCCCGTAAAAACTTTTTCCTACCCAAATTATTCAAATAACATCCCCCATTTTTAAACTCAAAATCATCCTTAACATCCATAATTTTGCGATTAATTAACCACATTACCAGGGAGTCTACCAAAGGAGCGCGGAACTCCTCAATTAAATCAGAAGCCAAAGCCGCATGACCATCATTTCCTTGATGTAAACAAGCATAATAGGGGTCAAGACCTTGAATTTCAATTAATGCTAAAAGATGATTCCACAGCACTTGATACCCAAAACTTAACATAGCATTGACAGGGTTTCCTGGAGGGCGACGACTACGACCAGAAAACACAAAATCAGAATTAGTCAGACATTCACCAAAAGCGGAGAAATATTGAGCCGCACCTGCACCCTCAAAGCCCCTTAACCGTTCTAAATTATCTGCTGTGGCTGCTTGTGTAGCTAAATAATCTAAACTGTCTAAAACCCGTTCTATAAGTTCTAAATCTCGTTTTTTCTGCTGTCTTCTTAATAGCACCCGGCTATTTTTTAACTTACCTTTAACAATTTCCCTCGCAGTAATTAACCTGTCTATGGGGGATAATTGTTGTTGATAACGGGATAATTGTCGATATCCCCTAGAAATGGGTAAAATTCTGCCATAGCAGTAACCCATTCTTGATAAATAAGCAATGGGAATATCTCGCCATAAACAAGCACGAATCACTTGGGTTGTGATTTGCGATTGACCAAAAATCAAAATTTGTTCTAACAAAGGTAACTGGACTTCAATATAAACAGTATCCCCTTGTTTAACTAACAAAGTTTCTTTCTGTAAACAGACATAGCAATTTTGTTCAGAAACATAAAGAGTCTGCATGGAATTATCAAAAATGATTTAATATCATGTCCGGTTGAACATTTATCATATTTGTTGAGGCTGGTAATGGGTAATTGGTAATTGCAAAAAGGCAATACAATTATGAACTATATCGTAAGTGATTGGGCGGACATGATTTAATTTTTTATTAACGCCACCAACGTTGTAAATAAGATTTTTTTCGAGAACGATATTCACCCTCTCCAGAAGAGGTTAATTCTGCATTTTGTTCCAGTTCTAACCACAAAATTACCCTATCTGCTGCACTAGCTACTATATAAGTAGATACCGCCACCAATAAAGTATTAATAATAACTGCCGCTAAACCCAAAGGTGCAATTAACAAAATTATTAAAGTAATACCACCATTCACAGTAGATATAGAAACATTTCTGAAAGTAGCAGAACGTCGAGAAATATACATAGTGTAAAAAGGTTGACTTCAAGATCCTGTTGATTACCATAACCGGAGAATTAGTAAAAAGCCAGAAAAAGACTATAAACTAAATTATGATAGTCATCTTACCTAAAGCAATATTGACAATAGTTACAGCTAATTTTTACCAATAGTTCAAATATTTTCTTTTTGCATTGAGATTAATGTACTATAAATTTCCGCCAGTGATTTACTATGTCTAAAAAAGCTACCCATTCCTATACAGAACGTTTGGCCTTTGAACGTTTGCTCCTGTTAATTGCTACATTATTAAAATATCCCGGTGTCGGTAGTCCTGATTTTCTCGACTCCAGCAACAATGAAAATCATGATGCAATTAGTTCCGTTAAAGAACATCTGCAAAAGTTAGCAGCAGAATTAAATATAGAATTACCCCCAGAATATCCGGCCCTTCCCACCCTCCGCAAAGATTTAGAAACCCTCAGACGTTATGCTATTCTTGACCGACAAATGTATCGCTGGGGATATTACTTAGGAACAGGTGCGCTTTCTATTACAGAATTAAAGGTAGCATTTAATGCCCTAGCATCTCAAGCACAATATCAAGGTGACGCTCAAGCTAGGCGTATTTGTCAAAAACTCAGTAAAAGATTACGTGGTTTAGATAAGTCCCTCAAAGGAGAATTTTTTTATCCTATTCGTCAACATCTTAACCGTGCTATTATTCATACAGACCCGGAAGAAATGGCAATTCATGGAGAAAATCGTGATACACTATTTCATGAATTACCATTAGTTGAAAAAGCTATTAGTAAGGGAGAAGCTATTGAAATTTACCGAACTAAAGACCTTTATAGCTTTAATCGGATTGGACTAATTAGAATTTTTCCACTGCAATTAATTTATCATGATATTGCTTGGTATTTACTCTATGAGTGTTGTGAAAATGGACATTTTGTTATAGGAAGATTAAATCGGTTTAACAAGCATTGTAAATTTCTAAAAATGCCTTCACGGGGTTTAGAAAAACAAACAGAAAGTTTAATTACAGCATATAAACTCATCGAAAATGGCTGGGGTTTAAATTTAGGAGATCCAGAATCTCAAAAATTAGAAATAGAAGGAAATATGGAATTTATTCCTATTAAAGTGCGGTTTTTTCCACCGGTATCAGCATTTATTTTAGAAGGAGAACGTCGTCATCCTCATCAAAAAATTACCACTGGATTTATTGATAAAAATGGGCAATATACTTGTATAGAATATGCTGTAGATTTACCTCCTCGGTCTTTAAATGAATTTAGTTACTGGGTTAATCGTTATATGGATAAAGCAGAGATATTATCTCCGCTTCAATTAGTAGAACAACACCGTAATTCTGCACAAGCTTTATGTGACCGCTATTCTCATAAGGATTGAGAAAGAAGTCCAAATTTGAATAATTAACCTAGTGCGGGCATATTACCCGCATAATGTGTACATTATTCCAGCTAAATGTGCTGTATTAATTTGATTCAGCCCAAATTTTCGCCCAAGCTAGAGTTTTATGAACTTCCTCTGGTGTAGACGCTTCACAATAAAGACGTAAAACTGGTTCAGTACCGCTGAATCTAATCATTAACCAACTTTGATCAACCAGACGAAATTTATAACCATCAATTGTTTGACAACTAATTACACTTTTACCCGCAATTTCTGTTAAAGGTTGGGATTGTAAAAGGTCTAATAGTCGCCCTCTAACTTGCATATTTGCTAAAGGTAAATCAATGCGATCATAGCTGGAGGAAAAACCAGTTTGTTGTTGTAAATAGCGATAATATTCACCTAAATCCAAACCAGATTCTACCACAGCTTCTAATACATAAAGTGCCGATAATAAAGCATCCCGTTCGGGAATATGACTACCATAACCAATCCCCCCGGATTCTTCACCACCTAGTAATACTTGAGTTGCTAACATTCGATCAGCAATGTATTTATAACCTACTGCCGTTTCATGAATAGAAAGGTTATGTAATGCGGCTAAACGGGGCATTAAGTCCGATCCACTTACAGTTTTGACGATTTCGCCCTGAAAGTTCCGCCGTAGGGTTAAATGGTCAATTAAGATGGGAATTAAGATTTGAGAACTAAGGAAATTAGCATCTTGATCGACTGCGGCAATGCGATCGCAATCTCCATCAAATACTAAACCCACAGTTAAACCAGTTTTATTAATTTCCCTGTGGTTTTTCATGACTGTAAATAGCCGGGAAAGATACTTTGGTAAAGGTTCAGGTGCACCACCTTCAAATAAAGGATCACGTTCGCTATTAATTTCCTTAACTTGTTCTCCTAATAATCGTGCTAGTCCTCCAGCCGCAGCACCGTGCATGACATCCACAAATATTGTTAACTTATTAGTAGCGATCGCTTCCTTAATTTTGTTAATATCAACTTTAGCCGCCAATGCTTGACAATAACTCGGCCAAGGATCAAAGGTTTCTTCCTTACCGGGAATGGCTGCTGGGGCAACTTTTGCTGATAATAAAGCCTCTATTTCTTGTGTAACTTCTGGTGGTACTGAACCTCCAAAAGCGCTTTTAACCTTTAATCCTAAATATGTCCCAGGATTATGACTAGCTGTCACCACTAATGCCCCTAAGGCCTTGAGTTCTTTAGCTGCCCAACTATAAGCTGGAGTGGGGGCAAAAGTTTCGCTAAATAGAACATTAAACCCAACAGCGGTGACAGCATTAGCCACCACACGGGCAAATTCTTCGGCCATAAATCGGCGGTCATAACCGACAATAATCGTCTGGCTACCTACCTCAGAAAAGTAAGTATTATGTAAAACTTGGGCTGCTACGGTTGCTACTAAGGACAGGCGTTCAAAGGTAAACTCCTCACCTATCACACCCCTCCAACCATCTGTACCAAACTTGATTGGGTTAGTTACAACTGACATAAAAATATCCTAAATTTCTCACTGATTGGTCAATTGTCAGTTGTTGGTTGTCAGTTGTCAATTGTTGGTTGTCAATTGTCAGTTGTTGGTTGTTGGTTGTCAATTGTTGGTTGTCTATTCCCTTTGACTCAAGAGAGAAATTGCCATTGGTAAAATTCGATGTTCTTGTACTTGAATTCTCGCGTGTAGTGTTTCTGATGTATCATCTGATAGGACAGGAACGGCCGCTTGGATTAAAATTTCGCCACTGTCAACTTCTAAAGAAACAAGATGTACAGTACAACCAGTAATTTTGACTTTAGCAACTAAAGCCTGTTCTACAGCTTGCACTCCTTTAAAACTCGGTAATAAACTGGGGTGAATATTAATCATGCGATTAGGAAAAGCGTCAATTAAAACTTGTGTTACTAATCGCATCCATCCCGCCATAACTACGAATTTGACATCATACTGCTGTAATGTTTGGACAATTTTGTGATCAAATTTTTGTCGATTTTTATAGTCTCGATGATTTAATAATACAGACTTTACGCCCCATTTTTCAGCCCTAACTGCTGCCTTTGCATCAGGATTATTGTAAATTAAAACTTGAATTTGGGCATTAATTTCACCTGTGGCAATAGCCTGGGCAATCACTTCAAAATTACTACCATTTCCAGAAGCCATAATTCCCAATTTCGAAGGCTGAACATCTGAAATTTGCTGATGATAAATCTGAGGAGAAATGAGACTAGCTGTAGTATTTATTAAGGAATTGTCAATCATAAACAATGTTTATTTTAAGAAAATTTTTAAAGGTCTAGAGTTTCAGATTCCCGACTTCTTAGATAAGTTGAGAATCTTGTTCTTGGTTTGTTGTTAAATCATAGTTCTGATATTAGGGAAAACCAAAAAATAAATTACCCAATTTTGTGGGATGGGCATCTTGCCCGTCCTTTGAGGTACAAAGTTGAATCAAACTCTTGTGGGATGGGCATCTTGCCCGTCCCTGATGATTAGCGGGCTTTTCGTCCCGCACCACTGTATTTTTTTAATTGGAAGTGCCTTACTTAAAATTCCCGTCTTAAGAAGATTAGAATAGCGATCGCTAACAACATAAAACTGTAAAGTAAGCCATATCCCGCATTGGTAATTAATGTGATTGGATCAGGTAGTGCTTGTAAACCGTAAACGGCATCATTTTTGAGATCTAATCTGGATAAATCTGGCAATATCAGATATAAAATTTGGGTAATGCGTTCTATACCAGGGTTATGACTTAATTTACCTAATGCCACTATATCTTGAGTAATATTCCCCATTAAATACACTGCAAATGTTAGGGATGTGGCGATGAGGGAACTAGTAAAAACGCCTAAAGTAATAGCTACGGCAGCCATTAAACATAATTGAAAAAATATGAATAATGCCGCTAGAAAAATACTGGAAAATTGATAAGATGCCTGTCCAATTTGCAAAAGTCCTACATAGATGATTGTCATTGTAGTGATGAGGATAAAGCTTACTGCTGATAATCCTAAATATTTACTAGCAATAAATTCACTACGGCTGATAGGTTTAGCGATTAATACTAAAATGGTACGTTTTTCGATTTCTTTATTAACTAATCCCGTACCGATGAATATAACCACAATTAAACCAAGGACGTTCATGGTTGCCAAACCAAAATCTAAAAATATTTTATCGGTGGCAACGCTGGCAAATTTGGGAATGATACGGGAGGCAATAGCCAGAATAATTGCATAAAAACCAATAATGTACAGAATGCGATCGCGGATCACTTCCTGAAGCACATTTTTGGCCATGACAACGGTTCTAATTACATTCATAATAATGTTTAATTCTTTCCTTATTGTTGTGGTGGTGGAGAACCATTTTTAAATTTACTAGTGCGATCACAAGTAATACGAGCAACGGTGTTTTTATTATCTGTTTGATTACCAGGGTTAGATGGTTCAATCAGACAAGATTTTTGCCAGTAATATCCTTTAGAATTAGCACTTGGTCCGCCCCAAATTGTCAAAATATCTAGCCTATATCCAGATTTTATATTAACTACACGGGGCTCAACTCGCCATAATGGCTTTTCCAAAGAACTACCTAAATTACTATTAATAGTTTTCTGTCCCAAATTGCCTAATTGCTGATTAGCTTCCAGTAACCATTTTTCTACTTCTGACCAAGGTTTATTGGCAATTTGTTGATTAACTAAAGGTTGCAATTTTTTGAGAATTAAATCACCAGTTTTCGGCTGTTTCCTTCGCGGTTCTACTTGAATGACAAAAGCACTTTTATCAAATTTATCAGCTCTTAAACTCGGATATTCCTTTAACCATTTATCTATGACAAAGTAAAACTGAAGCCAACAACTAATCAACATACACCAAGCTAACAGAATTATAACTTTTTGGCGGTCTTGCAATTTAGGAAGTTTGGCTTTTGCTAATTTTCTACCTGTGCCTTCAAAAAAGTTAGGTATGGCTGTAACTACAGCAGCTATTGTCGGCCAAATAACTATCATTTTCGATGTTAATAGACTTTTTTGATATCCAAAAGCAAAGACGCTAATTAAAAAACCCGTTATTAATGCTCCCACTGGCATAAAAGTTCCTGGAACTCTTAAAGGATCATCAGTAGTATACCAAGCTGTTCCTGCTAACAAAAATAGCCAACCACAAAAGGCAATAATATCTTTAATATATCCCTGGGCAAAATATGATGTTCCCCAAGAAAAAATACTCAAGTAAATCAATGTCTGCCAGGAGAATGCTTTAGCTGGTGTCAGAAATTTTTGCACTTCAGCAAATAGCTCTCGAATATATTTAAATATGCCTAATACTTCTTTAAATAAGAATTCCATTTGATTACCTCTGATGAATGTTGATCATTTTACCGCCAATTGCGAATTAGTATGATGAATGTTATGAAACTGTAACTAAGTGAATTGGCAATTAAGGTTGCGGCTATTAAATTGGTATTTTGCAACTTAGACATATTAATATAACTGGCTCTTTTCTGTGAAGAAATTATTTCTGTTTCTGTTTTTTTTCCTCCCTCGTTCATAAACATGATTAGTATTTTCATCAACAGAAATTTGACTAAAAAAGTCGTCATGAAAATAACAAATGATAATGAAATTATCACTGTATTAATACTGGGATCTTGTTTATTAAACAATACATAGTTTATCAATGGGGATTTGATATTCATAGGTAACATTGGTTCGGCTGTGAAAAATACAATCCAACCAAGGACACTAGAAAAAACATTTAAGCTAATAGCATAAAAAATGCTGGTTCTTTTATCAAACTTTAGCCATCTATTTAGCACACAAGCTTCTATGGGAATAGCAGCTAGTAAGAATAATATCTCAAAAAATATCGCCCCAACGGGCAAAATTATGGGTAGTGATAATTCATCAGACATAATGGTGACAACAAGAAGATTTTAGAAGTTAGACCACTGGTTTCTTGTGATTAAGTTTTTTCGACCCAGTTGAACAAAGTATAACTGAAAGAATACGGATCATCGCTAATTATCTCATTTTTCTGACATTTATACTCTGAGTGTAAACGGATATTTAGATTAATTTTATTGATACATCTATTAAACTTAAATACGTAGGCAAAAATCACACATACTAGGCTCTACTTTAGTTAACATAAGGAATTGCCACTTTATAGCTTTTGAAAAGATGACAAGGAACGGTATCGGTATTCGTACAGCGCAAGTGCGGTCTGAGCGGCTTACGGGTCAAATTCACGTCTATGATGGTCTTGGGAAAGGTAAGTCCCAAGCGGCTTTAGGGGTGGTTTTGCGCTCGATTGGGTTGGGAATTAATACCCCCAGTGATTCTAACCGCGTTTTATTACTGCGGTTTTTGAAAGGTCCAGAACGAGATTATGATGAAGATGGAGCAATAACGGCTTTACAGCGCGGGTTTCCCCATTTAATTGATCAGGTCCGCACCGGGAGAGCCGAATTTTTTGGCCATGATCAAATTACACCTTTTGACAGAACAGAAGCTGCGAGGGGTTGGGATGTAGCCAAAGGTGCGATCGCTTCCGGGTTATACTCAGTAGTGGTTTTGGACGAAATTAACCCGGTTTTGGATTTAGGTTTGCTATCCGTAGATGAAGTCATAAACACTTTAAAATCTAAACCACAAGAATTAGAAATCATCACGACTGGACGCGCCGCACCACCACAACTATTGGATATTGCGGATTTGCATTCGGAAATGAAGCCCCACCACCACCCCACGGCCGCAGCACTGTTCATTGAAGGGATTGAAATTTATACAGGTGCTGGTAAGGGTAAATCTACTAGCGCTCTGGGTAAAGCTTTGCAAGCTATCGGTAGAGGTATTAATCATCCTGGGTCAACTCGTGTATTAATTATGCAGTGGCTCAAAGGTGGCAGTGGTTATACTGAAGATGCAGCCATAGCCGCTTTGCAGCAGTCTTATCCCGAAGTGGTAGATCATCAACGTTGTGGACGTGATGCTATTGTTTGGCGAAATTCTCGTCAAGACCTAGACTATATAGAAGCGGAAAGAGGCTGGGAAATTGCCAAAATTGCCATTGCTTCTGGTGTGTATAAAACTATTATTCTCGATGAACTCAATCCTACGGTTGATTTAGAATTGTTACCTGTTGATCCCATTGTCCAAGCCTTGTTACGCAAACCTCGTGATACGGAAGTTATTATTACAGGCCGCTGTCAAAATCAACCTGCCTATTTTGATTTAGCTAGTATTCACTCTGAGGTTTATTGTCATAAACATTACGCAAATCAAGGTGTGGAATTGAAACGCGGAGTTGATTTTTAATGTCTTTCAGATCCCCGATGAGAAGTCGGGAATCTGATTCTTAATCTGTGTTATACTCAGAATGGTTTAATTATTTGATTCTGCTGGTAAGAGTTTAGCACTGCTAATAAACCCCTAAAAGTCTAGGTTTTTCGTAACGTTACAAAAGTCTATAACCATTTTGGGTATAACCTGAAAATCACCACAGAAATTATGTTACAATTAGCAACTTTATAAAATAACTTATTTAACTATTTATGAATAAAACTTTATTTAGCGTTGAAAATCTCCGTGTAGCTTATCCTCAACGCAGTGGGGAAGGAGAAAACTGGGCTGTTGATGATGTATCTTTTATTCTCCAGTCTGGTGAAAGAATGGGATTGGTAGGAGAATCTGGTTGTGGTAAATCAACCATTGGTAGGGCGATAATGCGTTTATTACCTACCTCTAGTCGCGTTGAAGGATTGGTGAATTTTCAGGGACAACCTGTATTAGATCTCACAAAATCTGAGATGCAAAAGTTTCGTGGTGAAGAGGTAGCTTTGATTTTTCAAGATCCCATGACGCGCCTTGACCCATTGATGACTATTGGCAATCATTGTATTGAAACTTTACAAGCCCATATTTCAGGGTTATCTAAGCAGGAAGCGAAGAAAATAGCTTTAGCAACTTTAGACAAGGTAAAAATTCCCTCTACTCGTTGGCATCAGTATCCCCACGAATTTAGCGGAGGAATGCGTCAACGGGTAGCTATTGCGTTAGCTTTGTTATTGAGTCCTAAATTAATTATTGCGGACGAACCAACAACTAGTTTAGATGTAACTGTTTCTGCTCAAATTCTTCAAGAATTAACCCGATTATGTGGGGAAGAAAATATGGGATTATTGTTAATTTCCCATGATTTAGCCTTAGTGGGGGAATATTGCGATCGCATTGGGGTAATGTATCAGGGTAAAATGGTAGAAATGGGGAAAACGGAAACTGTATTTGCTCACCCTCAACATGAATATACTCAATCGTTATTAAAAGCAGCTTTACATATTCAACAACAAGAGGAAACGGAGAACGAAGAACAGAGAATAGAAAAGGTAAATCCCATTCTCAAAATTACAGAACTCAAACAGTATTATACTATAGAACCGAATTTTATTGAAAGAATATTTAAAGAAGAATGTCAAATAGTTAAAGCCGTAGATGACATTAATTTAGAATTGTATTCTGGGGAGATTTTGGGATTAGTAGGAGAGTCTGGTTGTGGGAAAAGTACACTTTCGAGAACTATCTTACAATTGATCAGTCCCACGTCAGGAAAAGTGGAATTTTTAGGACAGGAATTAACTAGTTTATCCCGTCAAGAAATCCGTTCTTCGCGCAGACAAATTCAAATGATATTTCAAGATCCTCATGCTTGTTTAAATCCAGCTATGACCGTAGGACAAAGTATCACAGATCCTTTATTAATTCATAATTTAGCTAATGCTGAAAAAGCCAAAGAACGGGTTTTATGGATGTTAGAAAAAGTTGGTTTAACTCCAGCAGAATCATATTATCATCGTTATCCTGCTGATTTATCTGGAGGACAACAACAACGGGTAGCTATAGCCCGGGCTTTAATAACTCGTCCAAAACTGATAATATGTGATGAACCGGTGAGTATGTTAGATGCAAGTGTACAAACACAAGTTCTTGATTTGATGTTACAATTAAAAGCAGAATTTGATTTAACCTACTTGTTTATTACCCATGATTTATGGTTAGCACGGTTTTTATGCGATCGCATTGCGGTTATGAATAGTGGTAAAATAGTGGAAATAGGAGAGACTAAACAAATTTTTGCCCATCCCCAACACCCTTATACCCAAACCCTCCTAGCTGCTGCACCTTTATTAGCAAAAGCTTAACACTTATGAAGCTCATCTCATACCCACTATTTGTCAAATCGCATATATTTATCTATTTGACAAGAAGAGGTTTAAAGAGAGGTTAGTATGTAAACTTTACAACTTTTCCAACACCCTTGAAAATTTTAATTTATCTGTGTTAACCAATTACGAAAACTGCGATGATAAAGGCTATAATTGATTCCTGTGCTTGTTGATTCTAAATGCAGAAATTCTCGCCATTTATCTAAAATTACCTTAACATCATATTCATCTACATCTAATCTTGCGGCTATTGTTTCCACAGATATTGGTGCTGCTTCTATCAACATAGTTAATACCAGAGAAGCCATTTTCTGTTGTTTATTAGTCATTAAATTCATTTTATCTAAATGCTGTTGATAATAAGTTTGTAAATGATCACTATCAACCTGATGATTACCAGAAGTTAAAATTTCCTTAACATACATAAAATTACTTTCTTCCTCAGTAATTTGTGTTAATAATTGATGATCAATATTGTGAGTATTTAAATAATTTTGCCGATATTTTTGAATATCAAGACGATTTTGTTCGGGGTAATTTGACAAATCTAAAAATTCCGACGGTGTTTCAATTAACAAACCTGATTTATCTTTTACAAATGGACGACGACTGAGAATAAAATACACCTTTTCAGGGAGATAACGAGGTAAATAAAATATATTTACACCCCTTGTTTGATGATTCATGTTAATTTTATCACAGGCATCTATAACAATGATCAATCGTTGTTCTAAATTTAGTTTATCGCTGACTTGTTGTAATAAAGAAGACAAAAAACTACTATTTTCCGTAGTAGCATCAGGAAAATTAGATGGAAAACTTTTAATACCTTGATATTGAGCAATTTCTCGTAATTGAGTACAAATATTAGTCAAAAATTCAGCAGGATGACTTTTACCAGCTAGTTCCACATTGTAATAAAGGACTCCTGGATTTTGGCTAACATAATGAGCAAGGATAGAACTTTTGCCAATACCAGGTTCACCGATTATGGTAAAATAGCCTCGGTGACATTTACGGAGAAAGTTGTCAATAGCAGTGAAGACAAAATCACGACCGACAAAATCACGATTTTTTTCGGTAATTATTTGTCTAAATTCCGGGATATATCTAGGAATATCTGTGATAATTTTCACCTGATTTTAAGTTGCTTCCAATCGCAAAAAATGTACCCGTCCTGATTCCTCCTTTGCTATAATAGTAAAACCATCTGGAGAAAATGTACAAGAACTAATAGGACTATCAACAAGGAAAGTATTGATTTCCTGACCTGTTTGCAAATTCCACAGTTTGAGGGTATTATCCCGGGAAGCGGAAATGGCTTTTTCCCCGTCTGGACTAATTGCTAAGGTTGTTACCCAGTCCTTATGACCAATAAAGGTATGGATTTCCTGACCTGTTTGCAAATTCCAGAGTTTGAGGGTTTTGTCCCGGGAAGCGGAAATGGCTTTTTTCCCGTCTGGACTAATTGCTAAGGTTGTTAACCAGTCTTTATGACCTTTAAAAGTATGGATTTCCTTACCTGTTTGCAAATCCCACAGTTTGAGAGTATGATCATCTGAGCCGGAAATGACAGTTTTTCCGTCAGGACTGATCACTAATGCTTTGATAGGACGAGTATGACCTTCAAAGCTAAAAATTACCTGATTTGTTTGTAAATCCCAAAGCTTTAGAGTACAATCATCAGCAGCAGAAACGGCTTTTTTGCCATCTGGAGTGAGAATTACTACTCTTACCGAATTATTATGGCCTCTATCTGAAGATTTTTTACTGCTGTCCAAATCCCAAAGCTTTAGAGTATAATCATCGGAGGCGGAAACGGCTCTTTCCCTGTCTGGAGTGATAGCGACCCCTCTAACTTTGTCACTATGACCTGTGAGGGTACGAATTTCTTTACCTGTATCTAAATCCCACAACTTCAGGGTATGATCATCTGAACCAGAAATAGCAATTTTCCCATCTGGGGTCATGGATATAGCCCCTACAGAGTCTTTGTGACCTGTGAGGGTGCGAATTACTTCACCTGTTTGCAAGTTCCATAATTTTATGGTATGATCTAGTGAACCAGAAATAGCCTTTTTTCCATTGGAGGTAATTGCTACGGATCTTACCCAGCTTGTGTGACCTTCTAGAGTACGAATTTCTTGACCATTCTGCAAGTTCCACAATTTTAAGTTATTATCACGAGAACCAGAAATAGCTATTTTTCCATTGGGGGTAATTGCTACGGCTCTAACTGCATCTTTGTGGCCTTTCAAAGTGTGAATGCAAGTAGCTTTTTTGTTATCTAAATCTAAATGCCAGAACTTGAGGGTATGATCATCTGAACCAGAAATGGCCATTTTTCCGTCTGGAGTAATTGCCACGGCTGTTACCCAGGAATCATGACCTTCTAAGGATAACACAGGTTTACCCGTTTCTGCATTCCATAATTTTAAAGTTTTATTACGAGAACCAGAAATGACTGTTTTCCCGTCTGGGGTAATTGCTACGGCTGTTATCCAGTCGTCATTTTCCCAATTATGAATTATCTTACCAGATTGCAAATCCCAGAGTTTCAAACTGTTATCTGAAGCACCAGAAACTGCCTTTTTACCATCTTCAGTGATAGATACTGAATTTACCCACTTTTCATGACCTGTGAAATTAGCCAATAAATTGCCATTTCTGAGACTGGCCGTAATTGGGCGCAACCAAACATTATGACTCTTAGATGCACTTTTTAATAGATTCTTAATTGGTTGCTGAGGGAAACACTGTAATGTTCCCCATAATTGCGCTGCTAATTGGTTTTTGTCCTGCTTCAAAATATGGCTTGATAACTGAAGCGCACGTCTGACTAATTCCAGATTTGTGATTTCTTCTGGTTTAAGTCTATTGCTATTGTTTAGATCATCAATTAAAGTATAATCCATAATTAAAGATTCTATGCTCAAATCAGGATGTTGAATCTTGAGAAAAATAAAATCAAAATCCATGAGAGTATTATAGTATTGATCTGCATCTGCTATTAATACCCTCGCAGGAAATTCAGATAAATATAACTTGACAAATTCTAAATCTTTCGATTTTAATTTTGAGGCAATTTTACCCATATTATGCCATCTCCCTTAATAGATAATCAGCTATACTTTTTTTAACTTCTTTAAGGATTTTCCGTCCAGGATTTAACTCATCTTTGTCTTTTAAAAAATCCAAAAAGCTGCGGTGATAAATACTATATTGATAGTATTTTTTGTCGTCTTCTAAACTTTCTTTTTTGGTTAAATATTCCACCCAATCATTTAATACTACTCGTACTTCATACTCGTCTTGATCAAGAATTTCCGCAATCAACTTTGGAGAAACAATACCTATATCTACCAAGACATACAATATCTTGACTTTTATTTGATTAGCTTCTTCTTCCATTCCCATTCCTGACCAGTGAACTTGATAATAATCCTGAAGTCCTTCCGGTAATCTTTCTAGTTGCAAATCCCTATATTCACCCTTAGCAATTCCTGGTAAAATATAGCGCAAATACATGAAATTATTTTCACTTTTAGCTGCTACTATATCCACAAAGTGAACTTGATTAATATTGTGATCTTGAATCCATTGTCTCAGATTTTCTCCATATTCTTTATCCTTTTCTATGAATAAAGGAATATATTTTCTGACATCATCATTACTCAACTGAGTATATTGATCATTTCTCAAATCTAACTCATCTCTAGGAGTATCTGGAGATAAACTTAAACGTTTTGTTTCCAGATTATAGGGTCTTCTAGTTAATAAAAAATAGACTCCCTTTGGCAGATTTTGTGGTAGACTTAATAGATTATCACGTCCCTCTTGTTTTACCTCATCTAAAGCATCAATAACAATAATTAATGGGTCGTTGTTTTGAGTTAATTTCTCACTAACTTTTTCAATTAAGGCGCTCAAATTATCGTTATCTGCATTTTGTAATGAATAACGATTAATCAATTGTTCACGAATACTGGCTAAAAACTGTTCTGGTGTATTCCGTCCATCTGCAAAAATGTTAAAATAACAAGGAAACCGATAGTCTTTAATCAATTTGGCTGCAATGGCACTTTTTCCCATACCAGCATCTCCAACTATGGTAAAATAACCCCTGTCCTTGTTCCTGAAAAATTCTCGAACTTTCTCAAATACAAACTCACGACCGGAAAATAAGCGAGTTTTTTCGGAAATTGTGGCTTTAAACTCTTTAGGGTAAACATCTAAGTCCCAGTCTGGATAGGGTAAATACTTATCAGATTTTGTGCGTTTAGCCACAGAAACAAAAATTTGACCAAATTGCTCTAATTCTGATGATATGTTAGTATTTGCTTGGATTATACTTTTGTTTAAATCAATATTTTCACTCAGGAAATTGCGAATACTAGTTACAAATTCAAAGGGAGAATTATTACTGTAAGCACGCCAAAAATCATCCTTAACTGTTTTTTGTTGTAACAGCTTCAAGATAGCTTCATGCTTGTAAACGCCATACTCTACAAGAGTATAAGCGTAAACTGTATCAACCTCATCCGGGATTTGTGTAGGATTTAGGTTTAATTTTTGTAGGACTTTGATAACGGTCTCATTTTTCTGAGCTTGTGTAATAATCAGTTGACGAGCTTGGGGCGCGTATTCAATAAGCTGGGAGACAACCGCGCTAAATTCTATTATCATAAGTTATGACCGCCGAGAATTCGCTGTTATACTTAGAGGCTGCTTTCAAAGTATTCACCATTTTTTTAGACATCCTCTTAGTATTAATATGACGGTTTACTATAAATTATGTCAAGATATAAATTACTGAATTATACCAGGGTAAATATTTTTACCCATTACCAATTACCCATTACCAAAGTAATAAATGTCTAAAAATTCTCCTGTTAATACTTATCAAACAAACAACTATTCTTCAGATAAATGGCAAGAAAGAATAGCACAAATAGCATATCGTTTTAATCACCAATATCAAAATCAAAAATTTGCTGTCCCCGAAGAAATAGAAGCAATGCCAATATTTCGGGAATGGATTAATGGTAGATTAAATGATAGAATAGTTTCACCATTTTGGGAAATTGCTCAACCTCAAAAAAATCAACATTGTTTAGATATTGGTTGCGGTTTTAGCTTTTTAATCTATCCTTGGAGAGATTGGCAAGCATTCTTTTATGGACAAGAAATTAGTAATATAGCTAAAGATACTCTTAATTCCCGTGGTTCACAATTAAATTCCAAACTGTTTAAAGGTGTAGAATTAGGACCATCTCACCATTTAAAATATCCAGAAGATCAATTTGATTTAGTAATTGCTACAGGATTTAGTTGCTATTTTCCTCTAGAATATTGGAATGCTGTTTTATTAGAAGTCAAACGAGTATTAAAACCAGGAGGACATTTTGTTTTTGATATTCTCAATTCAGAACAACCTTTAGCAGAAGATTGGGCTGTACTGGAAACTTATTTAGGTGCGGAGGTGTTTCTTGAACCGATTTCAAAATGGGAAAAAATAATTAAAGCTGGAGGTGCTAAAATTGTTAAACAGCAATTAGGAGAATTATTTGAATTGTACCGGGTCCGGTTTTAAAAAAATTATCGGCCAGTGACCTCTTAAAGCTGTATTATTTGGAAGTATTATTTTATCAAAAACTTGGTACCCAATATCAGCAATGATTATCCGTCACGCTACAGAAAGCGACCTACCCGCTATTGTCGCTATTTACAATGCTGCTGTTCCTAGTCGTATGGCCACCGCTGATTTAGAACCCGTATCTGTGGAAAGTCGTCTCGCTTGGTTTAAAGGACGAGTCCCCTCCCAACGTCCCCTATGGGTAATTGAAACAGACAGGGTAATTGCTGGATGGTTGAGTTTTCAATCATTCTATGGTAGACCAGCTTACTATTCTACAGCGGAAATCAGTATTTACATTTCCCCAAAATTTCAAGGACAGGGTTTAGGAAAACAACTTTTAGAAAAAGCCATTGAGGAAAGTCCAAACTTAGGTTTAAAGTCGTTAGTTGGTTTCATTTTCGCCCATAATCAACCTAGTTTAAAGTTATTTGCTTGGTTTGGTTTTCAAGTTTGGGGAAACTTACCAAAAATTGCTGATTTGGACGGAGTGGAAAGGGATTTAATGATTTTAGGTTTGCGTGTGGTGTAGGGAAGAAATCAGAAATAGGGAATGTGGAAAGCCATTTTTCCTAATTATACCATAGAGTTGCACAAAAAAGCGATCGCATTTTTAATTGTATATTTAATTAAAGTTTAGTTAAACTTTATCCCTGATAAAGTAAATTTTTAATAACTATTCTAAATTACTAAACCACCAAGGGTCTTTATGAGAGTTAGTTTTTGTCAAAAATGCTTTTTTTCGTAAGAAGCGATTTAAACCTATTGTACCAATACGTGAACCTCCCAGTCCAGAAAATTTAAAAGCATTTCTATCTCCCTCATTAATTAATGAAGTTAATCCTGCGTCATTAATATTAATCACACCAACCTCTATTTTATTAGCAACTTCCATAGCTAGTTCTTCTGATTCCGCAAATACAGCCGCACTAAGTCCATAAATAGAATCATTAGCTAAATTGATAGCTTCCTCAATATTAGCAAAAGACATCACAGGCATAATTGGTCCAAAGGTTTCTTCAGACATGATTTTCATAGAATGGTTAACTTCAGTCATAACCGTAGGACGACACCACCAACCTCCACCTAATTCTTCCACTTTACCACCACAGTGAATTACTGCCCCTTTGGAAATAGCATCTTGTAAATGATCATTAATAATAGCAGCTTGTTTTTCAGAAATAATCGGACCAATTTCACCACTTTCAATAGTTGGGTATGCTAGACTTAATTGATGAGCTTTAGTAATCAATTGATGATAAAACTCTTCAAAAATAGATTCAGCAACATAAATTCTTTCAATTGCTGAACATGACTGTCCTGTATTAGCTACAGAGGCATACAAAATTGCTGAAGTTGCTAAATCTAAATCTGCTGATTCCAAAACAATAGCTGGGTCCTTTCCACCCAATTCTAAAAAAGCGGGAATAAAATTAATTGCCGCATTTTCAGCTACTAAACGCCCAGTTTCTAGACTCCCTGTAAAACAAATTAAATCTACATCTTCAATTAAAGCTGCACCTGTTTGTCCTGCTCCTTCCACAAAATTTAACACATCTCGTAATTGTGGAATAGTATTCAGAGTCATCATTAAAGGAGCAACAAACCGAGGAGTAATTTCACTGGGTTTAACTATCACCGCACAACCAGCTAATAAAGCAGGAATTGTATCAACTGTAGACAAAGATAGAGGAAAATTCCAAGGACTAATTACCCCAACAAGACCATAAGGAACAGCAGTTTGTTGTAAAGAAATAAAAGGAATAGATGTATTTTTAGCAGTATTTTGTAATAATTGGGGAACAATATTACACCATTTATCAATATTAGCCAGAAATGAATCTATTTCTAAAACTGATGTTGATAATCTACCCGTATCACTAACCAAAGCTTCTGTTAATTGGGTTCGGTCTGATAATATAGCTTGTTTCCATGCCTTTAAAGCGGCAATTCTCTCCTCAATAGCTAATTTTTGCCAGATAGTTTGCCCCCTCCGCAGACGGTGACATTGCTGGGAAAGTAATTTTGGTGGGGGAGGAACAATAACATAATCAAATTTACCCGTGCGGGGATTGCGAACTTCAATTGGTTTGCTCATTTGTGATGAATTTAAATGTAAACTTAAAAGGAGTGTCAAAAAGAAAATTGATTTATGACGACCACCATCAAGACTACGCCAGATTTGGCCTCCCGTTTCGTCAATGGGATCTTGGCTATTAAACCCCTAGCCAATCTTGCCAAAAATCAAGCCAGAAAGATGATAATTAAACGCGCCCACAATATAGGTGTATCCTGGACAGAGGAAATTGAGCAACTGCAAGAGCGTGATTGGACAAATGATTTGGCTACAGTAGAAAATCCCCAGATTAATTATCCAGAATACTATTTGCGGCCATTTCATGCCTACGACGGGGGAAATTTAAGTTGGCAAGCGGCTTTTGAGTTAGAAGTAGCTGCTCAGTCTGTCCATGCCAGTATTTGGGGTCAACCAGCAGCCCAAGGTGATGCTAAACTACGTCAAAGTTATCACAATATTTTAACTGCCCAAATTTCTCCTCAACCACAAAATATACTAGACTTAGGGTGTGCTGTGGGATTAAGTACCTTTGCCTTGCAAGCAGTTTATCCCCAAGCCAAAATAACTGGTTTAGACTTATCTGCCTATTTTTTAGCTGTAGCTAATTATCGTAGTCAACAACATCAAGCCGAAATTCACTGGGTACATGGTCAAGGGGAATCTACAGGACTAGCAGATGCTTCCTTTGATTTAGTTTCCATTTTTCTGATGTTTCATGAATTACCCCAATCAGCCACTCACAGGATTTTTGCTGAAGTTAGACGTATTTTGCGCCCCGGTGGCCACCTAGCAATTATGGATATGAATCCCAAATCAGAAATTTACGCAAAACTGCCAACTTATATGTTGACGCTGCTCAAAAGCACCGAACCTTATTTAGATGAATATTTTAGTTTGGATATTGAACAGGCCTTAATTGAGGCAGGTTTCCTAACTCCTACTATTACTAGCAATAGTCCCCGCCATCGTACTATCATTGCTCAGGTGAGTGTCTAATTTATCTCTAGTCCTGTGGGCAGTTATTCCCCCCCTCCTGTTTTTGTGGTTTTACTACCGCAGAACCCCTGCTGCCCCACCCCTGTTAAATTTACTAGTTTTGTTCATTATTGGCGCTATATCTGGTTTTTTGGCTCTTGGCCTAGAATCGGTTATGGAAACTATTGCTAACCGGGTTTTAGACTGGCAACAGATACAGCGTCATTTTTCTGGTATCGTTTTTCGGCAAATATTAGCGATAGCTCCCATTGAAGAAGGTTGTAAATTCCTAGCTGTGATTCTTACCCTGTGCTATTTACAACGTCATTATCATCTACGAGCTACTACAGTTTTTCTGTTTACCATAGCGGTAGCTTTAGGGTTCACAGCCGAAGAAACCTGGATTTATCTATCTCATGGCACATCTTCAATTCTAGAACGCAGTATTGGTACTCCAGTCCATGGGATGTTTTCTGCCCCTTGGGGATACGCTTTAGCAATATCTATTTCTGCCCGTGGAAGGTTTAACCAGAATCGGAATTTGATTTTTACAGCTTGGTTAAATTCTGTTTTTTCTCATGCTTTAGTTAATGTTTTATCTATTTCTAGAGGATTTACCCAACCATTATGTTTATCTTTGTTATTGTGGATGTTTTGGCGATTAGAACGACTGCTAGGAAAACTCCAAGGTAAAGACCCTTTATTATTAATTTCTGGTTACACATCCTCCGCGCGAACTAGGCAAAAGGGTTTAGTATTAATAATACTAATACTGGGTGGAAATGCTCTATTTGGATTATTGATTCTAGCTAGAAAAATTAGTCCTTTGCGGTGGAAACTTTGGTTTGAGCCGACAATTTTCTGGTTTATATTTCAGGAAATATTATTCAATTTTGGGTTAGGATTTTTAGCTTGGTTAATTTATCGCTATTTACGCAGTTTAGCCCGTCGGCGGCATTTTTTTAAATGATCATTCATCCAATCGTTGAAATTCTTCTAGTTGTACCTTTTTCTGTTGATATATATGGGTTGGTAGTTCTCCTCCTATCCCTCGACGCATCTGATACCAACTCATCTTTAGTATTTTAATATTCTCTGAATTGTTTTCTTGCTTGATATAATTCCCCATTCTTCTTTCACCTTTTGCGCTACCTGTTTTAACTGTCTTGGTTCTTGTTTTACAAATTCTCTAATTTTTTCTTTTTGCTCTGTATTAAATTTTGATTTACATCCCCTACCTGGTTTATTATACAATCCCATCATACTATCTAATTCCCATCTATCGAACCAGTTATAAATTGTTTTATAACTTACTTGAAAAATTTTCATAAGTTCTTCGACTTTTACCCCTTGATTCGCTAGTAATAGACAACGCGCTCTTTGACGAACTTGATGATGTCGACTTCGGCGATAAATTCGCTCTAGCAATTTGGCTGAAAGAGGATTGATTTCTCGAATAAATATCATTTTAATTAGAATTAATATAACTACTCTTGTATCTTAATATATTATGTTATTTATTTGTGTAATTAATTCTGTCCAGGTACTTACGAACTTGGTACGATTTTTTAAGAGAGTTTTCTGTTTAGTGCTAAACCAAGCCAGAGGTATTGATTTTTCGTCATTTTAAAAAGCCCGTGACGAGGATTGAACTCGTGACCTCACCCTTACCAAGGGTGTGCTCTACCACTGAGCCACACGGGCGAAAATTAAACTAAAATTAAGATGCATAACTGCCGTGTATCTACCAGTACACAGCAATTATCATTCCTAACATCTGCGGGATATGGGCCGAGCTGGATTTGAACCAGCGTAGGCGTAAACCAACGGATTTACAGTCCGTCTCCATTAACCACTCGGACATCGACCCGTTTTTGCCCCACATTCAACTATAATAGCAGCAGGTTTTAAGTTTGGCAAGGGGTTAGAGAAAATATTTTTTGATTAAGTCAACCTTATGCTCTCAGCTAGTTTTCCGGGTTTGCTGTCTATAAAATTCTCCGATATGTGTCAAAACCGCATACACTTTCTGTGAATTAATTTCACAAAGGGAGTTGACTGTGACTAAGTTTTTATTTGTCACCGATTTAGATCATACATTTGTGGGCGATGATCAGGCATTATGGTTATTGAGCGATCGCTTGCAACAGCATCGTCAAGAATATGGGACAAAGATAGTTTACTCCACAGGGCGATCGCCTGTCCTCTATCGACAACTGCAACGGGAGAAAAATCTGTTTTTACCTGATGCTTTGGTTCTTTCTGTGGGTACGGAAATATATTTGGATGGTAGTGAAAATTATGATCTAGAATGGTCAAGCATTCTTTCTCAAGGCTGGGATAGGGAAAAAATCCTATCTATTACTAAGCAGTTCCCAGAATTAGAGCCACAACCGGACACAGAACAACGTCCTTTTAAGGTGAGTTTTTTTCTGAAAGGGGAACTATCTGGTATCTTACCACGACTTGAGGCCGAGTTGCAAAAATCTCAACTCAATGTAAAGTTAATTTATAGTAGTGAAATTGACCTTGACATTTTACCCTATACCAGCGATAAAGGTCAAGCAATGCGGTTTTTGCGACTCAAGTGGAAATTTGCAGTGGAGCAGACTGTTGTTTGTGGCGATTCGGGTAATGATATTGCTTTATTTGCTATCGGTGAGGAACGGGGAATTATTGTGGGGAATGCTCGTCCAGAGTTGCTTCAATGGTATTATCAACATCCGGCGGACTACCGTTACCTCGCTCAAAACCGTTGTGCTGCTGGAATTATGGAAGGTTTAAAATATTTTGGTTTTCTAAAATGATTAGTTATCTTAAAGGTATCGTTGCGGGTATTCAAGCTATTACTCCTAATCGTGTCATCTTGACTTTAGAAGTCAATGGTACGGGATATGATTTGCAAATTCCCCAACGCTTGTCCAAGCAGTTAACCTCAACTGGGGATGTGATCCAAATTTTTACCCATTATCAGATTCGGGAAGAAGTACCCATGCTTTATGGTTTTTCTTCTCCTTCTGAACGGGATTTATTTCGCCATTTGCTCAGTGTTAGCGGTATTGGTGCTGCTTTGGCGATCGCTCTCTTGGATACAATGGAATTACCAGAGTTAGTCCAAGCTATTGTCACTGCTAATGTGCAAATGCTGATTCAAGCTCCAGGAGTGGGCAAGAAAACCGCTGAACGCATCTGTTTAGAACTCAAGAGTAAATTGATTGAATGGCGTAAATCGGCGGGCTTCTTCGTGGCTACAGGTGGACCTGCACCGGGAATGTTAGAAGAGGTGCAAATGACTCTCTTTGCTTTGGGATATACTGCCCATGAAGTCAGTCACGCTTTGCACACAGTTAGCGAAAATATTGGTTTACCTAAAAATGCTTATGTGGAAGATTGGATTAGACAAGCGATCGCTTATCTTAGTAGCACTGAAGTAGAGTGTTCCTAATTCATGATCAATAATAATCCCTATGCTTGGATAAATGAATCTCTCGCCACTATTCATCGGGCTGACTGGTATCGTTGCGTGCAAACTATTCACAGCCGACCTGGTGCAACTGTGGTCTTATCTGGGCAAGAGGTTATTAATTTTGCCAGTAATGATTACTTAGGACTAGCAGGAGATGAACGCTTAAAAACAGCCGCCATTACTGCTGTTCAACAATTCGGCACTGGCAGTACAGGTTCTAGATTACTCAGTGGGCATCGGGAAATACACAGAGAATTGGAACAGGGAATTGCATCTACTAAACAAACAGAAGAGGCATTAGTATTCAGTTCTGGTTATTTGGCAAATTTAGGGACAATTGCGGCTATAGTTGGTAAAAGAGACTTAATTTTATCTGATGAATATAATCATTCCAGCTTAAAAAAGGGGGCAATTCTCAGCGGTGCGACTGTGGTGGAATATCCGCATTGTAATACTGCAGCACTATTGCAAAATTTACAACAATACCGAAAGAATCATCGACGCTGTTTAATGATTACTGATAGTGTATTTAGCATGGATGGTGATTTATGTCCATTACCCCAATTGCTAGATTTAGCTGAAGAATTTAGTTGTATGCTGCTTTTAGATGAAGCTCATGCTACGGGAGTAATGGGAGATACTGGCGCTGGCTGTGTAGAACATTTTGGGTGTACAGGGAGGGAACTAATTCAAATTGGCACATTAAGTAAAGCCTTGGGGAGTTTAGGCGGATATGTAGCCGGAAGTAGCTCCCTGATTGACTTTTTACGCAATCGCGCCCCCAGTTGGATTTATACCACCGCCCTTTCTCCCGCAGACACAGCAGCAGCTTTAGCAGCCGTGAAAATAGTGCGAGAAGAACCGGAAAGGCGATCGCAACTGTGGCAAAATGTCAATTATTTAAAACAATTAATTACAGAGAATTTACCTAATTTAAAGTTATTCCCCACAGAATCGCCGATATTATGTTTTCAATTATCTAGTGCAGCAGCAGCATTGAGAGCGGGAAAGCATTTGCGAGAATCAGGAATTTTTGCCCCAGCTATTCGTCCCCCCACGGTTAGTACCAGCCGCATTAGAATATCTGTAATGGCTACCCATGAGTTAGGACATATTCAGAAATTGGTAGAAGTTATTAAAAGTATAGAAGAATTAGACCATAAGGTTTAAAATTTAGGTAATAAATCAGCTTGTTTACAAATTGCATTGGCAGTAATGCGATGCCTACGGCGAGCGCAGCTATCAATTGCACGATGTCTTTTGACGGGAATGGTTTTTACATCATTAGTATAAATAGAATGATTGCCACCTTCCCGCAATAAATAAAATCCATTTTCTTCCAAATACTTAATTAAATCTTTTCGTTTTACGGACATGATTATACTTCTACAGGAATTTGTTCAAGTAAAGAGTTTCCTGTGGGAATTTCTTTATTTTGCTGATGATAGGCAAGAATCATTTCTTTGAGTGCATCTTGTAACATAGCTCTACAGATTTCTAGTGTTTCTCCTTCGGTAATGATTTCTTGCCATTCAATCAGTTGTCCCATATATCCACTATTTATTTTGGTATATTTTGCGGTGTATGTAGTTAGCATAAGATATTAATCAAGAGTATTTTCTAAATTATAACTTTTTTTGAGCGATAGCGAAGCGCGACCTAGATATGATAAGCGCAATTCGGAAAAACCTTCCCGCGCATTTGTTCCGGTGGTGCATATCCCGGCGTTCCTGTAATCGTCCCCACTCTAGTTAGAACACTTCCCCCAACTTCCTTAGAAACTCCAAAATCAATTAGGAATAAAGCACCAGTTTGAGAACTTCTAATAATATTTTCTGGTTTAATATCTCTATGAATAACTTTGTTATCATGAACAAATTGTAAAATAGGTAATAATTCAACTTAGTTTATTTATAATAGCTCAACGGTGTACTAAAGTGACAAGTCAAATTAATACAATGTAATATTTGTATCTGGTTATTAATCTACTCCCTTCCCAGTGAAAGATCATCTATCTTCTTTTCTTCTTCCTTCGTGTTCTTCGTGTCTTCGTGGTTTATTTAATCGGTATTCTTCTTAGGTGATAAAATTCCAGTTCTCATCCTGTTCATCCTTTAATCCTGGATATCCTGATTCTGACAATTTGTATAAATAGCAACTTACATTAGATATTTTTGGCACAATTGCCGAAAGTCTTCACCCCGCATTTCAAAGTTAGGATATTGATCAAAACTAGCGCAAGCTGGAGATAGTAATACTACTGAGGCTTGATGTTTTTTAGCTAATTCCGCAGACATAGATACAGCATTTTCCATTGTTTCGACTATGTGATAATTACTATATCCCACCTCTTGCAGACGTTTAGAAAATGCTGGTGCTGCATTACCTATAAGTAAGACGGCGGCGGCTTTGGCTTGAATTTGTGCCAACCAGGCGGTATCATCTCCCGCTTTAGCTTCACCACCAGCAATTAAAATGGCGGGGCTTTGCACAGATGCTAAACCTACTTCGGCCGCGTCGTAATTGGTGGCTTTGCTATCGTTAATAAAATCAATGCCTTGCCAATTGCAGATATGTTCTAAACGATGGGGAACACCAGGAAATTCACGGACAGCTTGAGAAATTGCGGTAATATCTATACCTGCTAATCTAGCAGCAGCGACAGACATGAGGAGATTTTGCTGGTTATGTTCCCCGACCATTCGCAATGCAGATATCTCTATAATGGCTTGGGGTGTGGCGGTAATTTTTTCCATTACCCAGCCATTTTCTACATAAAAGCCTTTTTCACCTATTAGGAATTTTTCACCTTTAACACTTGTCCAATAGGCATTTGGCCAATGATTTAATCCTAATTTGCTCAAATAAGCATCATCACCATTAAATATTTGAATTTGGGAATTGTGCAATAATTTGGCTTTGATATTATAGTAATTTTCTAATGTTTTGTGCCGGGCTAAATGATCTGGTGTGAAAGTTGTCCAAATGCCAATGCGAGGTGCTAAAGTTACAGAAGATTCGATTTGATAACTACTAATTTCGCCAATTATCCAATCTGGTTTTTTCCTAGATAAAGCAACTTCACAGGCAGCATAACCAATATTACCACAGGCGGGGGCGTTTAATCCTGCGGTTTGGAAAATAGCGGCTGTTAAGGCTGTGGTAGTGGTTTTACCATTTGTACCGGTGATTCCTACCCAGGGGATATCTTGTAAATGTCGCCAAGCTAGTTCCATTTCGCCAATAGTTTCTATGCCCAATTCTCGCGCTTTGGCTAAAATAGGAATATCCCAAGGAACTCCGGGACTGACAATTATTAACTTGGATATATCAGAATTGGTAAATTCTGGCGTGTTTCCTAGTTTGACGGCAATGTGTTCGCTGGCGAGTTGTTGTTGTTGTTCGAGGAGGGTTGGGGAGGTGCTACTATCGCAAAGTTCTACCTCCCAGCCTTCCTGTTTCAACAATCTTGCCGCAGCAACACCGGATTTTCCGAATCCAATAATTAACGCTTCTGGCATTGACTGTATATCATCCCTGGTTAAGCCTCACTATATTAGCGTTAATTGGCAGCAATTACACAACTTTTTGTTGCTTTTGACTACAAATTTTTGACTATCGCGCCAAAGTCAGCCAATACACGGGCGTTATTTCGCAATAATCCGAGCAAATTTAGGCGATTTTGCTTAATATCGGGATTTTCGTCCATGACTAAAACGCTGTCTTCACCATCAAAAAATGTACCCACGGTAGGAGCGATTTTTGTCAGTGCGGTTACTAACAGTTGATAATCCCGGTTTTGTTGTGCTGCTTGGGTTTGGGGAACTAGTTCCAGCAAAGCGTTATAAAATGCAGATTCGGATTTTTTCTGGAATAGTTCGGGTTTAATTAAAGTTTGTGGTTCTAGGGTTTGGAAGTCTAGATTTCCTTGTGCTGCTAACCGGGTGGAACGGTTGACAGTCTCGTAGATTTTATCTAATGTACCATCTTTGCGGATTTTTTGTAAATAGAGAGAGCGATCGCGGACATCTAATAAATCCGTTAATGCACGTTCTGTGTATTCGGGATCATTTTCTCCCAAAACTGCATTTACTAAGTCATAATCTATTTGTTTTTCATCTTGTAATAAGGTGCGAATCCGTTGTAGGAAAAATTCGCGTAATGTGTTAATTAAAGATTTGGCATCTTTGTTAAAAGCTGCTGCAAAATCTGCGGTAATTTCTGCTAATAAGGCTGATAAATTAGTTGGTAAATTTGCCAACCATGTAATATTAATTATGGCGTTAGCAGCGCGACGTAAAGCAAAAGGATCTGATGAACCGGTGGGAATTAAACCTAAACCAAAGATACTAGTTAATGTATCTAATCTATCAGCTAAACCGACAATTTGACCTGTGAGAGTTTGGGGGAAAATATCATCAGCATTTCTGGGTAAATAATGCTCAAAAATCGCTTTTGCAACTTCTGGATTTTCGCCATTTGCTAAAGCGTATTTTTCGCCCATAATTCCCTGTAATTCTGGAAATTCATAGACCATTTGTGTGACTAAATCGGCTTTACAAAGTAATGCGGCTCTTTGTATATTATGGGTTTGGTCTGAATTTAATTGTAATTGAGTGGTAATTCTTTCGGCATTTTTAACTATTCTGGCGATTTTGGCACGAACTGAACCTAAATCTTCTTGAAAGGTGACTTTTTCTAATTGGGGTAAGTAGCTTTCTAAGGGTTTGGCTAAATCAGCTTCATAGAAAAATCTACCGTCAGCTAACCGCGCTCGAATTACTCTCGCATTCCCCACAGCAATAATATCAGATTTGGCTGGATCTCCGTTACTAATAGTGATAAAATTGGGCAATAATTCCTGACATTCTGCATTTTTGAAAACGGGAAAATACCGCTGGTGACTTACCATAACTTCGGTAATTACTTCTTTTGGTAATTTGAGAAATTCCTCTTCAAATTTACCAATAACTGCGGTGGGATATTCCACTAAATTGACAACTTCTGCTAATAATTCCGGGTAAATTGGTGTATATCCGCCTAATTTTTCGGCGGCTGCTTTGACTTGATTTGTAATTATTTCCCCTCGGTTTTCTGGGGGTACATTTACATAACCAGAAGACAAGGTTTTTACATATTCTGTAGCGTGGGAAATACTGACGGGTTCGGGGTGTAATACTCTATGAGTGCGAGAAATGCGATTACTCTTGACAACTTTTGCCCCATTTTCTAATTGTAATGGTAAAATTTCCCCATCTAACAATGTGACTAACCACCGAATTGGCCGGGAAAATCGTCCGTCACCATGTCCCCACCGCATTAACCGCTTTCCTTCTAAATTCCAGACCCATTGGGGGACAAGTTCGGTTAAAATATCCGCAATGGGACGACCGGGAATTTGTTTGTTCACAAAGACGAAATCACCTTTGTCTGTGGGACGAATTTCTAAAGCGGAAATATCTACACCTTGCTTACTCGCAAAACCAATGGCGGCTTTAGTGGGTTGTCCATCTTTAAAAGCTGCTTGTGCGGGTGGTCCTTTAATTTCTTCTTCCCTGTCTGCTTGTTGGGAGGGTAAATCGGTAATGAGAACTGCTAACCGTCGGGGTGTCCCATAGACTTCAACCGCAGCGTTGGGGAGATTATGAGTTTTGAGACTTTCGGGAATGCGCGATTTCCATTGTACAATAGCATCACTCAAAAAACCTGCGGGTAATTCTTCTGTACCGACCTCTAATAAAAATGCTGGCATAAGATACTGTTTTTAACTTGACGGGGCTAAATATTAGTCAATTCCAATATTGTATGCCAGTTCCGACCCTTGGGGAAATTTTAAAACGGCAGTGGGTTGTTTTAAAATAGTGTCTTATTACCCTAGTTTTAGATATCAAAATTTGTAATATGCAGACTGTCCACCACCTTGTAGTAGTAGGACAAATGCGCTAGTCTAGTTAGTTGGGCTATATATCTCAAAAATAGGAGAGAAATGACTGTCAGCATTGCTACTGTAGATTTATTTTGTGGTGCTGGAGGACTAACTCATGGATTTGAGCAAGCAGGTCTTCCGGTAAAAGTTGGGTATGATATTGATCCTGCCTGTAGGTTTCCTTATGAACATAATAACAAAGCGAAGTTTATATTACAAGATATAGAAAATCTTAGCGGTTCTGATTTAGCAGAGCATTTTTCTGGAAGCAGTATAAAAATTTTGGTAGGATGTGCGCCTTGTCAACCATTTTCTAATTATTCAAGACGTTATAATGATAAAAAATCTAAATGGAAACTTTTACAAGATTTTGTCCGTTTGGTCAAAGAATCTGAACCAGATATCATTTCCATGGAAAATGTGCTTCAGTTAAAATATCATTCAGTTTTTCAAGAATTTATTGAGAATTTAGAAAGTTTAAAGTATGATATTGAGCCTTATGAAGTTAATTGTTTAAATTATGGAATCCCTCAATCTCGAAGACGTTTAGTTTTACTTGCTTCAAAATTTGGTAAAATTAATTTAATTTCACAAACTCATAATAAAGGAAGATACGAAACAGTTAGAAAAACTATTGAACATCTAGAACCACTAGCTGCGGGTGAAAAATCTAAAACTGATAAACTTCATATATGCAGTAAACTATCTAATCTTAATCTTAAACGTATTCAGGCTTCAAAACCTGGAGGAACTTGGCGAGATTGGCCTCCAGAATTAATTGCTAAATGTCATACAAAAAAGACTGGTAAAAGTTATCCTAGTGTATATGGTCGCATGGAATGGGATAAGCCAAGTCCAACTATCACAACACAATGTTTTGGTTTTGGTAATGGTCGATTTGGACATCCTGAACAACATAGAGCCATTACATTGAGAGAAGCAGCATTACTACAAACTTTTCCAGAAAATTACCAATTTATAGCCCCTAATGAAGATTTAGCAGTTATTCCCATAGGAAGATTAATTGGTAATGCTGTTCCTGTTAAATTAGGAGAAGTTATAGGTAGAAGTATTTTGGAACATCTTCAGTAAATATGTCAAATTGATCTATTGTCTGAATGTAAATACTCTTGTCTTTCTAAATAACCTTCAATGTTTATCAATATCTGTCTAAGATATTCTACTACTTCTTCTTTAATCTGTAGAATATCTCCAATTGTTACATTTCTGCCAACATTTGCAAATGATTTGTTACCATGTGCTAAATCATTCCTTTTTTCCATAACAGCATCTAAATTTTCACCATGCTTTGTTTTAGTATGGTCAGTATCGCAAGAAAATCCATATTCCCTTGCTGTTTTTGCAATTTGCTCTCTATTAACATTACCTGAAAATAATTTTCTCCTATTAAACCCCTCTTTAATAATATCAGTAGAAATATTCGTTATTCTAGAATGAACATTATCAAGAGATCGATTCTTAAAATTATAAAGCACTATCTTCTTGACTTCGATTCTAAGAGAATCAAAAGGAACTCTGCTGCTCTTTAGCTCCTCAAAAATAGCTTCTATAGCATTCCGCATAGTTGATTCAACCAAATTATAGAGAAGTAAATACCCATTAGCTTTGAGAGTTTTTTCTAGTTCAGAATCAATAGGCTTAATCTTATGTTCTCCACTATTTTCTAATACTGCTAATTTAGTCTTTTCTGTACTTAATTGCTCCAGAAAATTGAAGTATTTATTGACTTCTTCAACACGGGTATTGAAGTCTAAAATGACCGTTTGCATAGTAATTTGCATAGTAAATTATTTCAAAAGTTGATCACGAACATATTGAATACGAGCAATTACTTTAGGTTTGGAATTACTTGAGTCCGAGGTAGTATGTGTTTTAAACTCTTCTGAATCTAACCATTTCACTGGTTTTGGTACTAAATCACTGTTCTCTCTCAAAGCAAGTGCAACACCTACAGAAATAGCTTCAAATCTAATTCTTGGTGTTCTGACATGACCTGTTCCCTTGCTAAATCCATTTGGTATATATTTGTCGACAAAATCTAACATTCTATAAAATTCATTTTTCATATCCTCTTTGTCTATTATATTGTTCTTATGTCCTTCCAGATATTCATTCAGAAACAGATCAACTCGATGACCAAAATTCTGATAATTATTTAGATATGCAAAAAAACGTAATACAAATTCCTCTCGTTCTCGTTTAAGTTTAGCAGCATCTGATAATGGGCATAGTTGATCGAATTTAGGATATTTAGCTAATTCTTCAATAATTTTAATAAACGGACTATCGGATACACCTCTACGTATCTCCATGTCATTTAATGGCACACTACCTGTATTGATGCGTTTAAATAAATCTCTCCGTGTTTCTTCGTCGGCTTTATCAGTCAATACAATCATGCGAAGATTAGCTCGATTGAAGCGTCTTTGTCTCGGAAGGGGTAAATCTTTGAATCTGAAGTTATTGAGCTGTGTCAATTTTTCTAGTCCAGATAGCTTTAGCTCATTATTAATAAATCTGTGTAAAGTACGAATACGTTGAGTACCATCAACAATTTCTAGCCGAGCTAATTCATCAATATCATAATCTTTCGGTCGCAAATCAGCAACAAAAATATATGGAATTGGGAGTTCTAGCATAATAGATTCAATAAACTCTGACTGTCGAGCTTCTTCCCAAATCATGTGTCGCTGATAGTCTGGTATATACAACTCACTGGTGTCATCTTCTAATCCTTCTGTATATTTCTTTACAAGCACTTCCACTGGATATTCTTTGGTGTCATAGTCAACTACTTTCTGTTTCTCCCGAATTTGCATTTCTGCGGCTACTTTTTGCTCATCAGTAATTTCTGGTTCTGGTGGTATATTTTTGACTTTTGGCATCTGGCTCTCCAGCTTGAATATAATGGTTTTATGATCATAATATCACAATTGTAAAATTAGATGGTATGCGATCGCGCAAGTAGTTCGCTCCCAACTACTCAACCAGTGGTATAATTAACATCTAATCCTAAATACATCATTTACTCATAAGTAAACTTACATCAGTGAATTATTTACTTTTATATCCTTGTTATTGACAAGTAGTGTATAATCAAGTAGCTTAAGGGAAAGATTCCATTTGTTCAAAATATACAACTTGAACAGGTGAAGCAGTTAAAAAACTGGTGTAAAGGAACAAACAAATTATGTCTCCAGAAAACAATGGTGGCGCTAAAATTGAGGCACGTTCACCAAAACCTTGTATTGATTTAGTTACCCTTGTCGAGTTGCTGACTAAAGCAATTCCTCCTAAAAACAATAGTGGAACTACTGATAAACTACACCCTGATTATAGACCAGCATTTGCTTTTGATGCTGACAAAAATCGTCTCAGGATATGTACGTCAGCAGTTATGAGAAGATTCTTTGGAAATAAGGATTTTAAAACGGCTTTTGATCCTGAAGGTGGGGGTTTTGTTCAAGATTTACCAACTTCCGGTTATGGTTTTAGGATGCGAGTTGGTGGTACGTTAAAAGAAGATAATAGAGACAGATTACCTAAAGCTTTAGATCAATTAATTCTAGCTATTGATGCAGCATTACCACCAGAAACTCAATTATCAGCTTTGTTGTTAAATGAACCAGAGAAACAGCTTCAGGAATTAGCACAAAAAACTCAGAAATTACCACAAAAAACTCAGAAATTACCACAAGAAACTGGTGCTTTTTTCCAAAATAAAGTTCATAATGCGACTCTTGTTCCTATAGCATTTCCTAATCAAGATAATCAGAATAATCCTGAAAATAAACCCATAGCTAAAGTAATTTCTGCATCAGAAACAATAGATGCTGATAATTACTTTAAACGGATGTCAAGTGCAGTTAAAGAACATTTAGAAAATCAGGGATTAGAAGCAGATGATATTGAAATATCTCTTGATGCTTTGGAAGCAGAAAACACTAGATTAGAAAGTCAGTTAAATCGGTTTTTAACATTCCTAGATGATCAAGCATTAGCGCGGGTAAGATTGTTAATTACCTTGCGGATTATGGAAGCAATTTCCAAATTTAGTCCGACTAAACACGAACTTCTTAGAAGATATGTTCAGCGGGTTAAGACTTTTTATGATGCTGCAAAAGAACATATTTTTGAGGTTGATTTATCGGCTAATTTTGGTATTGGTGGTCAGTTTAACTTATCAGAATCTTTGCAAACAGCAAATTTATATTTCTGTCTACCAGTTTGGCCAGAATCTGAAGCTCAAATCTTTGAAGATAAGACAATAAATCAAGAAAAAACTAGCTTTGGAGTTGTGCGAGAAGTTAGTTATCATTTTCGGATTAATGGAAAAAACCCAACAGCAGGTAAATTTGCTTTTGAAGCAAGACTTGATACAATTGAGAAAGAATTAGAACTAGATAATGAAGATTCATTTTTTGATCCAATAGCAGTTACTCGCTCTTTATCTCAGTTGATATTTTTAGCAGTTGTTGTTCCCTCTGAAATAATGGAATCTGTAACTGTGAGAAATTTCTCAAGTTCAGTACAGCAACTTCTCAAAGATCTAAAAAATGGTGGTAAGAATGCTGTTAAACAACTTATAGTTAAGTTGCAAAAATGTGCTAAGACAATGAAAACGATTGCTTCAAGTTTAATTGATGTTATTAATACCAAAAGTGAAAAAATAATTTCTCAAGTTCAAAGTGAATCTTCTCAACAATTTATCTGTGTAAAACGTGATATTTTTGAATGGTCACGGTTAACAACAGGAGCATCTCAAAATTTACTTGTTGGTTCGGAAAATCCTGGAAGAGAAACGGTGGCATGGTTTAAACATATTGAAGTTTGTGATACTCCAGAAACACCAGGACTTTTATTTTCTGTCAAGGTCAATACTCAACTTTCTGAGCATAACTTAGTCACTAAAGGTAATCCATATTCAATTCAAGTACAAAGAATTTTACCAAAACATCTTTTACAAATTGTTTGGCTTCCCTCTGATTTTGAAAATCAAGCAGAAAATTGGATATTACCATTAGCAATTGTTGTAGAATATGAAGCTAAAACTCTAACAAGAACAGAGAAAGGTAAAGGAAGTGAAGAAAATAAACAATATCATGCTGCAGTTGTCGCTGCTTTTGAAGTATTAGTTTATTGTTGTTTATGGCATATTATTAACAAATTAAAACAAGAAGTCAATGATGATTTTACAACTTTAATGTTGAGGTTGCAAGAACAAGGAAAAGAAAGTGATGATAAAAGTGGTGATTCTTATGTTTATGCAGCCGCGCAAACTTTAGAAGCGATATTAGCAGAAGATACTAATATTAGAATGCAGGGAATTGTTCTTAAAAACCTAGATAAAGAAAACAAAAATATCCAATATGTAAAAAAGAATATTTTTAATGCTTTATTGAGTGCATTTCCTATCGTTACCAGTACACCAAAACCGCCAACAGTTCCGAAAATTGGTTTAATTTCCTATTCGACTCGTCCCTGTGATGAGTCTATAAATACAGATGAAAAAAGTTATCTTTTTCTGACTCAAAGTTATATTGCTACTGCGGTAAATCAGCCATTTTCCGGTTATCATATCAAAGCAGAAAGGACACAATCTGATATTGTTGATACTCCTGAAAACCTCCGAAAACAAAGATTAGTTCAAGAAGAAATTCGTTATCTTGAAAATCAAGGATGTGAGCATATTATTTTACTTTCTCATGCTTATGGTAGCCGAAGATTTAACCGTGTTGCAGATTACAATGCTGGATTAACACCAAAAGAGTTTTTAGAAGATATTTCTCAGACTTTTCCTGATTTAACTATTTACACCTTATTACGTGATGTTTTCCCCGCAACGAGACTTTATAATCGGGAAAAAAATCAAGCTGGATTTGAGATTTTACAAGCAGGAGATTATACTAATTTCTTGAGTTCCGTAGAAAAAATATCAACTCGTCGACTAATTCCAGTTTATACTTTTGCAACGCTATATTCAATTCCAGGAGAACAGCGGCCACAATCGGGGTTTTGTGTATATTTCCTAATGTCAGATCAGCGTGTGAGTGATTTCAATTGGAGTGAACGCGCACGTCAAAATTTAACTGTTCCTGAACCAAATACATCTAATATTCATCCTTGTTTAATTTCTGTGTTGCGTGGTTTGCATTTTATTGAAGCAGAAAAAGGAGTACAAAACGGACAATTTCTCCCGGTTTTAGATCCCTTTCCTTGGATATCTCCTAAAACCGTGGAAGCTGCGGGAGATGTGCGAATTTTACATAGTCGTCGCGGTGGTAAAGTATATCTGAGTTATCCAGCTTTACTAACTCATATTTCCCAAGTTCTTCACCGCAGAAAATAATCCAGATAACCGATTTATTGTATCATATTTGTTATTAATCAAGGAAGTTAAACAAATGCAAATATCATTTTTAGATCAAGCATCTTTGTGGGGACAAGTATTTGAAATTGCTGTAAAACGAGGTGTTTTACAAAAATTGATTCATGAAAAACTACTTGTTGATGATCATCCAGTTGTTGAACATTGGCGAAATTCCAAAAATGCTGATATTAAAAATCAATTAATCAAGAGTCTGAAATTAACAGATGAAAATTCCCAAGCATGGGTAGAAAGTATGGTACGTCATTTTAAAAATGCTGATATTAAAAATCAATTAATCAAGAGTCTGAAATTAACAGATGAAAATTCCCAAGCATGGGTAGAAAGTATGGTACGTCATTTGTTAGTTTTAGGTTATGGGTTAGGTTGGACAACTATGCGGGAATGTCTCAAGCAAACTCCAGTTTCTAAATTAAAATTAGAAGCTATTTGGTGTCCATTAGTCTTTCCAGGAGAAGTACAAAAACCTGATATAGAACCGGAAAAAACTGCTCAAGAATTTAAACAGGCTTTTAACTTAACCGGAAATCCAGATTTAGGATTAGTTGAAAAGGGAAAACCAGCAAGAGCCGATTTTTTGTTATGGTTATCACCTGATGAAAATTCAACTACTAAAAAACGTGATCATTTTATTTTCTGTTTTGAATTTTCTTATAATGTACCCAGTAAATTAGCCGATTTTAGCCATGAAAATGCTCACAGAGAAGAAGTGAGTCGTTATGCTCGTTATATTGATTCCAGAGGAGTTTTTTCTAGGGTTTGCGCGGAGGTAGAAGGTGAGGAATTTTCTATTTCTGAAAAAATTAAAAATCATTTATTACCTTTTAGTGGTTCTGATAAACCTTTGTACAAACTTTGTCAAGCATCCTCTTATACTGAACGATTGATTCACTTATTAAAAACCAAAGGAAAATTAGAAGGTGCTTGTATTGCTCGCGCAATAGCTATAACATCAAATGGATGTGAAAGTATCGCTGCTAATTTTAATGATCAACCAGATACTAGAATTGAATTAATGAAATCTTTAGGTGAAGCATATCGCAAGTTTTCTAAACCAGAAGATAATATACCTGATTATCTTAATAAAGAAATTCTTGCTGTATTTAAGAGATTAGTACAATCACTTCCTGGTGATTTTAGTAAACAAGCAAAGCAACTTATTCCTGAACCTAATTTAGAAACAAATATTAGCTATAGATTTGAGGAAAATATAGAGGAATTTTACAATTCTAATCAAGAAGTTTCTAGAGAAAATATAATTTTAGCAGTTGAAGAAACAGAAGCTTTACATAAATTTTTTAATGGTAATCCTCAAGATCATTTTATCAAAGAACTTCCACAAACAGAAAGAATTCAATTAAGAAAAGTTCATGAATCAGCAGTTATAGCAAGTTTAAAATCTGCTCAAACCGGAAAAATTAATGTTATTGCTTTAGAAGGAAATCCGGGAATTGGTAAAACTACTGCGGTGGTGAAGTTTCTTGAAAAACAATCTGAAGGTTTTATGTTTTTATATATCAGTCCACGAGTCGTCATTAATCGAGATGTGACTGATAAACTAGCTAAAAACAACGGAAATTATAGCGGTATTGCGACTCTAACAACAAATGCAAATTTGATTAATTTAGCTCCTAAATGGTACAAAGAAAATTTTAATTCAAAACGTTTTATTGATAGTGCTGTAGTTTTTGATGGGGTTGAAAATCTTAATCTTCCTGATGGGAATACCATCTTTATTACCCCTGCACAAGAACATGAAATTGATGCTAAAATTGTATCTGCTACTAAAGCTAAAAATGCTCTCAACGAACGAGATTATAAAATAGAATCAATCCATCGTCCAGGAGTTTTAAAAACCCTTGCAACTTCCGCTAGAAAATTACTGGAAGTTAACCCGAAAATTAATCAATTAGTCATCACTGCTGCTACTCAAGGTTATCGTTCTCTTGATAATAAAACCACAATTAATGCTCTGGAAGAGTTATTTAAAAGTAAAGCTGATAGCAAACCAGGAATAAGAGAACGTTCGGACTTTTCTCAGCGTATTCCTACTATTATTGTCATGGTTGATGAGGTAACAGGTGATGGTGCAGGAGCGTTATTTGTGCATAAGTTAGAAGAATGGTTACATAAACAATTTATTGAATATTTTCAGGGAAAATCACCCTTTAAAGTTATCTTAATTATGGCTGATGCTTCTTTGAGTAATGAAGTAATTTTAAATAATTATCTAAGTCATAATAAAGCTCCTGATAAAGTTTTATTAAGTAAAAGTAGAGGTAATGAACCTTTTAGAATGACAGGAACTAATGTGAAAGTTGGACTTAGAAAATATCCAACTGTACATATTATGACTAATAGTTATCCAGCTTCTCAACTTACAATCGAATATAGTATGCAATTAGCAAAAGTTACACCTGGATTAGCAAAAGATGGTAGAAAACAAACTATTCGGCAAGCAATTCGAGGAACATTAGATGCAGAAAATTTAAATAATGCTTATAAAGAAATTGCAAATGGGTTAAAAGAAGGAGCAGAACAATTGATTTTCTTTGCTCAAGATAAAGCATTTCTCAGACAATTAAGAAGTAGGTTAATAGAAGGAAAAGATGCTCTTTGTAAAAGTGAAGATGTAGCAATTTTAGATCACAGTATACTTCCTCATGAACGATTAGAATTAGTCAAAGAAAATACACGAGATAAAAAACGAGTTTTCTTAATGACTTCTTCCGGTGCTAGAGGTGTTTCTTTTCCGAAAACTGACTGGATAATTGCCACAATTCCCCGATTTAATATTGAATCTGCTTTAATGGAAGTTGCACAACTTATTTATCGTGGTAGAGGAATGTACACAGATTCAGAAACAGGATTACAAGTTTCTGGAGATAATAAAAATAGACGTTTGGTAATGTTGATTAATGATTGTATTATTAAAGATGATATTGAAGATAATACTGAGGATAAAAAAAGAGATTTTACTAGACGTTGGTTACGTCAATCTAGTGATTTATTAACCTTATTAATGATGTTACGTTCTACCATTTACACCCGCATTAAAGGTGATGCTGGCTTGAAAAAACAAAAGATTGCATTTGTTCCAGTTGGTTCTATTGGAGATGAAGAATTATTGCATTTAATGTCTGATGATCTGCAGAGTTTTTTACAAGAAGCACGAGTTTTTATTTATGATGATCACTCGGATGATCATAAAGGTACAGTCAAAAAAACTCAGCAGTTAATAGAAGAAATATTTGCTAATTTTAAATTAGAAGGTCGTGCACCAGATAGAAATACTAGATCTTATATTGAGTATCACACTTTAGAAGCATTTGTCCAAGTGGTTTCTAAAAATTCTAGTCAGTTATTACCATCTTTAGAAAATACAGATTTAATCATTCCTGAAAATTTAACTTGTATTGGTACTTTCTGGATAGAAGATTGGGGAAAAAGAAAAATAGGGGAAACATTCACTTTTGAAGGATGGCGTAAAAATACTGGCAGAAAAATTGATGAACTTTTAAGCAAACTCTGGGTTATTTGTAATGAAAAATCTGATTTTCCTCCTAAACTTAAACATCCAGCGCGAGAACTATATATAATTTTAAAGCAAGAAAAAGAAGCATTAACTCAAGAATATTCAACATTGCAAAATTTACAAACAGAAAATATTATTGTGAGTATTCCTTTAGACTATCCCCATTTTTGGCACAAACAAGAACTAGATACTCCAAAACAGAGACTAGAAGACCCAGAATCATGGCAGAAATCTCTAGGAAAAACTTTAACACCACAAGGTTTAGTAATGCCTGTAATAGCTAAATATGATGGTATTCCTTGGGTTGCTGTAGCAGGTAGAAAAGTTTTTGATCAATTGGAAACTACTTTTAGCGATCGCTATTTTATGATATCTAGTGAATTAAATTTACTCAATACTATTTTATTAGAAGATAATCTATAATCATCAGATATCCGCTACATATCTAGCGGGCAAGATGCCCGCACCACAAGAGTTTCATGATATACTAATAAAAAATACGAGGTGAATTCTCATGCTAAGCATCGCACCAGTTCACTCCCACCGCGCTATACTCGCTAATATTTCTTGGCACACTTTTGAAACCATTTTAACAGAAATGGGCAATCATCGCGCTACCCGTCTAGCCTACAACCAGGGAACACTAGAAATTATGACTCCTTTAATGCCTCATGAACATAATAAAAGACTGATAGAAAAGCTCATTGATAATTTAGCAGAGGAACTTAATCTTAATATTAAAAGTACAGGCTCAGTGACTTGTAAACGTCAAGATTTAGCCAAAGGTGTAGAACCAGATTCTAGTTTTTACATCCAAAATGAACCGATAATGCGAAATAAACAAACTCTAGATTTGACTCAAGATCCTCCACCAGATTTAATTATAGAAGTTGATTATACTAGCGCTTCTCTTGATAGATTACCGATTTATTTGGCTTTAGGTGTTCCCGAAGTTTGGCGTTATGATCATCCAATTATGCAGATTTATCAACTCAGTCATGGTGTTTATATTCCCTGTGACGTTTCTCCAACTTTTGCTAATTTACCCCTAAATACAGAAATTCCCCGTTTTCTCGCTCAAAGCCTGGAAATTGGCGAAATTCCGATGATTCGCGCCTTTCGGACTTGGTTAGAAATATCCACAGAAATAAAATTGACATAAATTGTAAATTATGAGATAATAAGCGGCGTTTAATTAAAATATCAATATTCTGGCTATGACAATTGATGAAATTCGAGAAACCCGCATTAACACAGAAATTCTTGCAGATGCAGAAGATAAAGAAGAACGGGCAATGGGTTGGTATTATTATCTTGATGACTGCCTAAATGTTCCCTTTATGGGCAAATGGAAGAAGAAAAACCGGAAAACAGGGGCAATAGAGGAAAAACCTGTAGAAGTGTTGGGAATGTCAGGAGAAGATGATTGTCTAAAAGATATGTATGTAGATGTAGCTTATTTAACTGGAAAAGAAGATGATATTCATTCTGCCAAGTTATCAGAAATTGAAGCGACAGATGCAGACGAAGAAACTCAAGAAGCATTAGCAGATTGGCAATATTGGCTATCGAGAGGATATAAATTCTAGAAAACCAACATGGTAAATTCAGTCCCTCAGACCATTTCCAAACTACAATAAAAATATATATCCGAATATTTTGATTAATTTGCTCTATGTCAGTTTTAGCAGCGATCGCCGTCTTAGCTATTTTGATCTTAGTACACGAGTTAGGACATTTCATAGCCGCCCGTTCTCAAGGCATTTATGCTAACCGCTTCTCCTTGGGTTTTGGTCCGATCCTTTTAAAATACCAAGGATCAGAAACAGAATACACTATCCGCGCCTTCCCCTTGGGTGGCTTTGTCGGCTTTCCCGATGATGATCCAGATAGCGAAATTCCCCCCAATGACCCGAATTTGCTGCGTAATCGCCCAGTTTTAGACCGCGCCATTGTCATTAGTGCCGGTGTCATCGCCAATTTAATTTTCGCTTATTTAATGTTGGCTTTACAATTGGGAATTGTTGGTATACCTCAAGAATTTCAGTATCAACCAGGTGTACTTGTCAAGCCTGTAAATGAACAATCTGTTGCTTACCAAGCAGGTATTCGTGAAGGAGATATCATTCTAGCTATAAATGGCCAAGAAGTTCCTTTAGGTAAGGATGCAACAACATTATTGACAAAGGAAATCCAAACCCATCCTAATCAAGAAATTGACCTGAAAATTCAACACGAAACCCAACAAACTAACCTAAAACTCACACCTAAACCCGGTGCTGATGGTAAAGGTGTCGTAGGAGTTGAATTAGTCCCAAATGGTAAAGCAATTTATCGCCGTCCCCAAAATATTATCGAGATTCTCAAAGTTGCAGCTAATCGCTTTGAAGAGTTAGTTGTCGGTACATTTCAAGGTTTTGGACAGTTAATTACTAATTTTGGAAAAACTGTAGGACAAGTTTCAGGACCCGTGAAAATTGTCCAAATTGGCGCACAATTAGCTGCTAGTGATAGCACTAATTTATTTTCTTTTGCGGCTATTATTAGTATTAACTTGGCAATTATTAATATTTTGCCTCTTCCCGCTTTAGATGGTGGACAATTAGCCTTTTTACTAATTGAAGGATTATTTGGTAAACCTTTACCTAATAAGATTCAAGAAGGTGTGATGCAAACTGGTTTAGTATTACTTTTAGGATTAGGTATTTTCCTAATTGTCAAAGAAACAAGCCAATTAACATCTCAGCTAGAATGGGTACAGAAATTGTTACAGTAAATTACTTGCCAAAAAACATCAGTTGTCAATGAGGAAATAGAGAAACAAATTCAAAAAACTATTGACAATTGACAACTGACCATTAATAAGAGAAAATTGATTGACCCCAGAAGTGTTGAATGTTAAGAAAAGCCTGATAAAAATAGCCCAAAATATGTTAAATTTTGGGCGAAGGATTAAAATATTTTGATTAACCATGATCAT